>Ga0078972_1002159_pt1 | contig 67039 bp, 60 predicted proteins | sample YelNatPaOPGAMG01_FD_67568 | JGI IMG/M metagenome (GOLD analysis project Ga0078972, IMG submission 67568) | Hot spring thermophilic microbial communities from Obsidian Pool, Yellowstone National Park, USA - OP-RAMG-01 (SPADES assembly) (version 2) | ecosystem: Environmental > Aquatic > Thermal...
ACTATTACTACTCGTATGATATAGGAATATACTAAACCACTCCTTTTCAATGTAAATGTATAATCACCTTGAGTAGTACCTATAGGTATCGACCAAGAAATAGTGTTATCAGTTATTGTGGCACTACCAAATGGAACTTCTATTTCATATGTATAAAGATTACTGTAGTCTGTAATAGTATATTCAACTGTACTACCTGTTTCAAGTTCTACTGGACCTGCTAAGTTTGGTGCTGTGCTTTCAAGTCCTTGTTTCCATTTATTATAGATCATAGTTTTATTCATAATAACACCCCACTTATGAACATTTTGATGTACCACAATTACGACACGTTAGGCAACCTTCTGTATATGTCAATGGTGTATGACAATTTGGACATTCAAGTGTAGACTGAGCACCAGAATCTACATACTTTTTTAATGCACGCAAAATTGATTTTGAAAAATCAGTCACATCCCCTTTTGCTTTACTTAACTGATCAATAATAAATGTTATAGGTACACCATATCGTAATGACGTAGAAAGTAACCTTGTAATACTTTCATAAGCAGCACAATCAAAGATTTTAGAGATATCTTTTACAATAACTTGACCATCATACTCAAATGAGTATTTTCCTTTTCCTACTTTAACTATCATTCCCTCTTTGATAGTAGAGGGTATATCGACAAGGTCAACCTTTCCTGCAAACACTTCATAAGGTTTATTGTTATGTAAACCAACAAACACCACCCACTGCTCACCTTTTATCATAACTTTATGCACATGGCAGGGAAGTGCTTTAGGCCTTTCTAGTGCTTGTACAGCTATATGTTTGCTCTTATCATCTGTAACTTGTATTACACCTGACATTGTACCAAATCGGAAAGTTGTTAGGCCTTTAATGTAACCTGTTTCATATGCTGCTATATACACATTCTTAAAATCTTCGTACGGATAATCTTCTGGAACATTAACTGTTTTACTAATAGAGCTATCGACATACTTTGCAAATATTTTCATAACATGGATATGGTCTTCAACTTTTAAGTTGTTTATAGACTTTGCATAATCAGCATCTTTGTCAAATGAATCACCTAATACTAACATACTATAATCATAGACAATTTCCTCACGTTGTAAACCGGAGTGTTGAGTGATTTTATATACATATCCGTCAGTATGGGTTTTATATAATACAAACTGATCTCCTTCAAGTCTCCACTTCCAACCATTACTTACTGTATACTTCTGATGTGCCCAATCAATTGATTCAGGCAATACTAAATCAAGGGGTGCAGTACCTACAATAACATTTCTAACATATGAAAAATCAATAACTGGTTCTAATCCACCTGATACATTATTAGCAAGTATACCTGTATTTCCTGTAGGAGCAACAGTTGTTAGATGAGAGTTTCGTAGTCCATACTTTCGTATCATAGAACATGTTTCTTCTGTTAGTGCATTTTTTACAAACTTTGACTGCAAGAATTTCTTAGCTTCAAATAAAGGAAAAGGCCCTTTTTCTTTAGCAAGTAATGCTGATGATTGATATGCTGTATTAGTAACAAACTTACACAGTTTTTCTGTTAACTCCAAACACTTTGTCGAACCATAAGGTATCTTTAAAATAACTAATGCTGACCCGTATCCTGTATAACCTAACCCTATACGACGTTTGTTTTTAGCTTGCTCATAGTGTATTTCTAATGGAAACTGCGATAAGGAATTAACAGAATCAAGAAAGCGAACCATGAAAGGAATATCTTCAGCAAGTTTATCATAATCAAAATCAGTTTTATTACTATTTACATACTGTGTGAGGTTGATGTGACCTAGACAACAAGCACCTCCTACAGGTAGCCCTTGTTCACCGCAAGGATTAGTAGAAGAGATATATTCACCTGTATAATACAGATTATTCAACTCATTGTATCTATCAATAAAAATAACTCCAGGCTCATTACGTTTATATGTAGATCGTATGATTAATTCCCACAGCTCATTAGCATCTTTAAATTCATGCCATACATTGATAGGGTAACCTTTGCTAATCCATTTTTCAATGTTTCCATCCCATTCAGTTGAATATTTCTCAAAAGATGTTTCAGGAAAGATTAATTGCCAGGGTTTGTTATGCTTAACACATTCTATGAACTTATCAGTTACAAGCACGGATAGATTGAATTTAGTAAGTACCCCAGGAGTTTGCTTAGCTGTAACAAACTCAACAATATCTGGGTGCCATACACTCATACAGGCAAGTTGTGCACCTTTTCTTACTTTATTTTTTCCAAGTTGTTGTTGTTTCTTTTTAATAACACCTGATGTAATAACAGCAGAAGAAGTGTCCCATAAGTTAAGCATTGTTACAGCACCAGGGCTTTCTGTACCTATTCCTTTAACAAAAGCACCTTTAGGTCTTAATACATCAACATTAAAACCGTATCCACCTTCAGATTTCAGTATCTGTGCCTGTCGCTTTAAGCCTTCATAAATACCTATAATACTATCTGGATCATGCCCATACAAACCATCAACAAAACAGTTTACTAATGTAACACCATTAAGACCTGTACCAGCATTTGATAAGATCCTACCCCCAGGTAAAAATTTAAAAGAAAAGAGTAGTTCAAAATATTTTGATCTATACGTATCTACATCTTCTGGTTTTTCATCCTGTAACATGAACTCTACAACTCTCTTACATGTATCTTCATAACATGAATCATCTTGCCACTTATATGTATCATACCATACATTATAAGAGATTCTTTGCATAAATTTATCAATATTAGTACTTTTCATATTGTCCTCCGATTACTTTCTTACATACTGTACATACAAAATCACCGTGCATATTAGTTGTTACAGCATGATGCTTGTTAACAGGACATATTACAAGTCCTTTGCAAGCTCTACATGTATTATCTGAACGTGGTTTTAAACAAGTCTCACAATCTTTAGTATTATTAAGCAATAAAGATTTAGTAACGTATGATGTTATTTTAATCAACTGTGTTTGCATAATAGCACCTAACCTAGTACTAGATTCCAGTATGACCAAAACCCCCTACACCTCGTTCAGTATCACTGAGGTTGTTTACAACATCAAATTCAGGTTGTATGTATGGAAGAAATATAGCTTGTGCGACTCTACTACCTTTTTCAAGCTTTAGTGATATGTCATCAATCCCAATAGGTATAAACCTTGCTAAAATAAATACTTCACCTCGGTAGTCTGAATCTATTGTACCAGGAGAGTTAACTAATACAAAACCTTTTAGAGAAAGACCTGAGCGGGGTCGCACATCCATGTAATAGCCTTCAGGTATTTCAAAACTCAAGCCTGTTGGAAGCTTATAAATTGTAAATGGTTCTAGTACAGCATCTTCAGCTAAACAAAGATCCCACCCTGCAGAACCTTGTGTACCATGTACAGGTAAGATTGCATCTTCTCTAAGTTTTTTTACTTTTATACATAGTTTATCGTTCATATAATAAATAACCTCCTATGACTTATTTTCTTGATCTGTATCACTCAGGAGTGTGGAAGATTTAAGTATAGCATCTTCCATTGCATTAAAATAATCAGCTAATTTCCTTCGTATTTTTTGAATAACAAGTTTCTCAACCTCTCCTTCACTTTCTATATCACGAAGGGCAAGTTGAATTGAGTCAATCATTTTTGAAAGTATTTGTAACTCATATGCTTGTACAGCAGATTTTTCTACATTTTTAGATAAACCAAAAAGTTTTTTATCCGCAAGATGAATTGTTTTAACAATTGAATTCTCTATTTCAGTAGCAAGCTTATTAAGTGCTACCCACTCTTCAATTTCAAATGATGATAATCCATCAAAATCAATATCCCTACGTGCATTATATTCATTAAGTGTAGAATAGATTTCATTCAACCTTTGTGCTTTTCCTTTTAACACAGCTGCTAGACTTCCATGTATGTCAATCTCTCCTGACATAAGCTTAGCAACAATTTCTTTAGCTTCTTGACTTGTATCTTCTTTTAAAGCTAAGATTTTTTGATTTTGAGGTGAAATAAGATAATGTTTTTCAAAATGCTTCTCTAATAAACCAGGTGGAATGCCTGTTGCAGAGGATATTTCAGAAATAGACATATGATCTCTAGCACGCATTAAGTTGATTTGGGCGTGGTCAGTTCTTGAACATACAGGACATAGTAGTGACTTACGTATATACTTTCCATGTTGCGATAATGTTTTTATTATTTCAGGAGTATGCACTTTATTAATAGTATCCGCATTCTGTGTTGATGCTACAACTTGTAAAGATTCAAACGGTTCTGAAGAATCTTCTATAATCTCTTCCTGTGTAACAACAATCTCTTTTTGTTCACTTTGGTTGTTTTCAATAGTATCTAATTCAACATTCTCAAGTTGTTTATTGTTATCCATGGTTAGCTACTTATTTTGAGATTTTGATTGTTACAATGTTTACAGGTTTCCCTTTGAAGCCTTTATGGACTTCACAACGCTGAATATCTTCACACAAAACAATATGATTGTTTTCTGGAATTGCATATAATGTAACTGTAGAGAAAGATTCTGGTTTAATTTCGGATACATGTTTAAATAATAACAAGATCTCTTCAATTGATAAGTTATCAATAGTATCTACTATTGACAGAAAATCTTTTAATGATAGAAAAAACTCGTTTTGGTATTGCAATACAAAATTTGCTTGCTCCTCTTGTAATTCCTCAGACAGCTTTTCAATTTCATTTGTAAGGCTAGTTATTTTCTTAATAGCACTTATAAATTTTGGAACTGCTTTAACTTTCTTTTTAAAAAGTTTTTCAAGTAAAACTCTCATCACTGTACCTTAATTACCCTAGTTGAACTAGTTATAGCAAGATTATATGGAGTAATTACAACAGGAGGAGTAACATTAAACCAATCATGTAACACTAAGTATAATGAAGATAACATACTATCAGTTACATTATAGGATGATGAAAGAGAAGAAGCATATTTCTGCACGTAATAAGCAACAAAATACCTAATGTAGTTTTCAACAACTGTAACATATTGTGTTTTAGTACTAGTTGAGAGAAATCTGTAAATATCTTCTGTATTAGCAGACGCAACTGATGAATATACTTCAGACATATGGTGTGATTGTAATGTAGATAATGATTGTGTTTCAATCTCAACTCGTTTTTGTAATCCTGAAACTTTGTTTTGTAAACTATTAACTTCTTCTACTACAGCAGATAATTCTTTTTGTATAACAGGTAGCTGTTTAACATCTATTTTATCTAGTTCTTCCAACCGGCTATTAACTTCTTGCAATTGTGCAATAACTGCATCTTTTTGTATTCTAGAATTTTCAAGCAACTCATTTAATGTATTTATCTGTTTTTCAATAAGTATTTTCTTAGTACGCAACTGCTGCAATGTATCTGCTTCATTCTTTAATGCTTCCTTAACTTGAGTATTTTGATAGGAGATAAATACTTTGTTCACCTCATCAAGTGTTTTTTCAAGAAGTGCTATCTGCTCAGCTAATCTCTTTTCACCATCTTCCAGTCCATGGTATTGTATAAGAAATGTATCTTTCTCCGTAAGCAATGTTTTTCTTGTGTCTCCAAAAGAATCAATCTCATATAGTTTTTGCTGGAGTTCTTTTCTTTTTGAATCTAGTAAAGCAAGTTGCTGTAGTAAGGATGATAGCTCCTCGTTCAAGCCTTGTATTAATGATTGCTTTTGAGAAATACGTTTCTGTATAGTTTCCACAGAACCTTTATGTATAGCTACATCATCCGTAGTTTCCTTATCTTTAGCTTTAAATACAATAACTAAAGGTTCTGGTATAGCAGGTAAAGGATTTACAAATAATGTAGTAAATATAGGGAAGTATTTATAAAACTCAGAGCAAATATTTGTGAATGGGTACTTAGGAAACATCAATATATACATTCCACTCTTTTTTATAGTTAATAAATCATCCGTTACTGTGATCATACCATTAATAGCTGAAATCGAATCTGTGCTAGGAATAAAATCTACACGCACTAAATCATTTTTATCATATGTAATAGCATCTGTAAAAAGATTAAAAATTACATCAAACTCATTTATATCAATTGAGTTTATATTTTGGAAATCAAGCAGTTTAACATAACTATGGTTACCTAAATCAATTTTAGCACTAGAAATCTGCAAATTGTTTATAATTTCTAGAACACTACCTAGCTTAAGAAAAACTGACTTGTAAATATCATCTTCTAAGCCTGTATCAGAAAGAAACCTATCATATAATTTTTGTAACAACATGCAACCTCCTAGTTAATATAACTAATATTGTCTGAATTCATTCTTACTGTAATAACATGAGGATATACTTCAATATTACCTACATGAGATATAACAAGTATCTGTGTAAACATCTGTGTAAGACTTGAAAGAACCCTCTCCACTAATGTTCTATTTTTAGTATCTAGTGCACCAAAAGGTTCATCTAGTACAATCAAACCCATGTGGCAAGCTGTGCGAGTTGTAATAACATGTGAAAACCCTAAGCGTAACCCAATATCTACAACAGTTTTCTGACCTCCAGATAAACGCTTGTAACTTCTCTTTACACCATCAGTAGTAAAATCAATTTGTAACTTACCACCTTCATCCTCGTACATATTAACTGATATTTCAGGTAGTATTTTCTGTATTAAAGAATTACTAGTTGCAGTAATTAAAGAAACTGAACTAGAAAATAAGTCAGAAGGTATTTTCTGAAATACTTTTGTCAATATATCATGCAGTTTAATATGATGAACTATATCATTCACTTGCTCATATTCATTATCTAATGAGTTTTGTATTTGATTGAGCATATTTGTAATACTTTGTTTTCTACCTATTTTTTGGTTTAATATATCAATTTCTTTTTCAAGTTTTTGATATTCTGTATATATACTATTCCTTTCTTTCATAAGATTTTCTTTTGAAGCTATTTCTTGTTTTACTTTTTCAGCAGATTCATTTAATTCATTTAGTGCTTGCTGTTCTTGCTGTAAAAGAACTTGATTATTTTGTAATTGATTAGTAAGTAGTGAGACTGATGATTGTATCCTAGCAACTGATTCTTGAAGTGAACTGTATTGTAATGTATACTCTTGTATTTTATTGTTTAAAGAGAAAATAGATGCATCAATAGTTTCAAGTTCTTTAACATAACTTGATTTTTCTTCTGTACTCTTATTTACTTCAGCTTCACTAGATTCAATTGCTACTGCTAATTCTTTTATCTTATCTTGTATTGGTTTGTTATACTGAGTAATATAATCTTGTGTAATAGTTTGAAAACAAGTAGGGCATTTACCTTCTTTTAGTTTTCCAAGTTGATTTTCATATGATTTCTGTTGAGCTTTATATTTACTAACCAATGTAAGTGAGTTAGAAAATGCTTCTTCACACTTTTTTATTTTGTGTTGAATATCTGATTTTTTTAACATTAAAACTTCAATTTCTTCTTTAAGCTTGTTAGTATCTATGTTAGTTGATTCAAATTCATTCAGCTTTTGTACTATAGCAAGTTTTTCTTTTTCTAGTTTATCTAATTGTGATTGTATTGATTTTAGTGTTGTATCATATGTACTAATTCGTTTGAGTGATGATTGTATTCTTTTTTCGTAATCTTGTAACTGTGTAATTAATGTAGAGATGCTTTCAATTGATTTAACTTTGTCTTGTATTTCTGTATATTTGATTTTAACATTTTCAAGTTCTTGCTCTACATTGCTGTATAATCTTAATTCATTCTCTAATTCAGATTTTTGTATAGTTAACTTACCAATGACTTCTTCTTTTGTTTTCTTATCAGTTTCAAGCTTTTTTGTTTTACTTTGTAAAAGCTTAAAACCTTTTCGCCATATATCTAAATCCAGTACTTTATCAACATAAGAACGTCTTACACTGGGTTCTGCATCAATAAATTTATCTAACTTTCCTTGCTCAAAGAAAACAGAAGAGGTGAACATATTATAATCCATTTGTAACACATTAAGTAAATACTCTTGTGATGCAGCAACTCCTTTTGCATCTATTTGTTGATTATCTTCATAAATAGTTATGAAAGACTGTCCTTTTTGACGGCCTCTTCTAACACAAATTTCTTTTCCAGCTGAATCTATAAATGTAAGTATAACTTCCATTTTTTTATCTTTATTTTTATCATTCACCAACTCATCAACAAGTGTGAATTCACCTTCGCCATAAAGTGCATAAAGGATAGAATTAACAAATGTTGATTTACCTACACCATTGCTTCTTAAAGGATCAACATCATGTTCCCCAACAACAGCCGTGAGGCCCAAAGGAATTAAAACTTCGTTAGTTTCTAAATATGACCCAAAATTTTGTAATTGGATTGATTTAATATAATGGATACCCATTATCTCACCTCTTGAAGAATATTTAAACCTAATGATAGTAATGTATTTTTAGATGACTGTTCTAACCCATATGTAACCATATCAATCTGGTCAATATAGTTATGCAAAATATCAGCAGGGTTCACAAATGTTTGTATACCTGTGTTAGTATTTATATCATGAAGTAGTGTGATTTCTTCACTTGAAGCAATTCTTACATCACCTAATGTTGCATTTTTTGATCGTAAAATTTCCTTAACTGTATTACGATCTACAACATGGTAATCCTTTACAAGTATAAAATATACATCATTAGGATATAACCTAAGTTGTTGTATATATGCATATATATCTGAGATATTATCTGGAATTATAATTGTTTTAAAGTTTCTTACTGTAGTAAATTTCTTTTGAGTACACATCCCAGATTTGTCAACAAGAACATATCCTCTTGGATTGTTCACATCACTAAAATCTATAGGAATAGCTGACCCAGGATATACAGTTGTGATTGAAGAGTTTGAGTAAATTTGAGGTGTGTGTATATGACCAAGCAATAACAATGTTGTTGCATTCTTTTCATATCTATTGATATCAATAACAGGTACTGAATGCGAAATTAATTGTCCTTCCGTTCCTTTTCTACATGATGCTTCTTGAAGATGAGACACAATTATTTGTTTTTCACTTAATGGATTAGATAACAAAGATTCAACTGAATTTCTAACTAAAGAGTCTTTATCTAATAAATCATTAGATAATACATAGGGAACAAAAACAATGCTCCAATCATAATACTGTAATGTATTAGTACTATTATCTAATGAGTCAATTATACGGATATTCTTAAGGTCTAGTGCAACTGAATGCAAGTAGATAAAACTATGACTGTAATATGAAACATCATGATTGCCTGTAATCATAATGAAAGGTTTATCAAGTGAGGAAAACTTATGCAAGATATTAATTAATCTATGAATATTTTTTGTTGTAGGAGTAGCAGAGTGAAACACATCTCCAGTATGTATAATCAAATCAATATCTGGTTGCTGAGCAATCTCATACACTTCCTCAAATACTCTAAACGCAGATTCTTCTGAAGCAACTAAACCTGTTTTAGAGTTAAAACTATCTCCATAAAACTTGTAACCAATATGTGTATCACCAAACACAAGTATCATAATTAATGCTCCTTTATTTATTTAATTGTGTTTTTGAAGATATAGAAACAGATTGCCAATCGAATGTAGCTTTGCAGTATGGACAAGTATTCTGCCAAGGATTTACCTCATTACCACATTCACATATATAACTGTAGTTGTAAAAATCTTCTTCATAATCTTGACGAACTAATAATCCTTTCTTAGGTATCACTATATGAGTTGATGTTTTCTGTAATAGTGGTTCTTGTTTAACTTTAACTTGTTGTTTTAGTGATTGTTGTTCCTTAGCTACATTCTCTACAATCTTTGCAAAATAAAGTACACTAAGTGTAGGTAGCACACCTGATTTATTAGCTTCAGCATGTCTAATAATACCTTCAATAAAAGCTTCTCTTCCATATTTCTCAAGTAAGTATGTAATATTCTTTATACGCTTTTGTGTAATTGTAGCACTTTTTTTCCGAGCAAAAAAGTCATTTCCAGATGGGAAATATAAATTTCTATAGAATTTATAAACTTTATCACCCCACTCATCTCCAAATGTTTTTGTGCAAAAGGATTTGAATTCTGTTTCTACAAGTTTCATATACATACCTTAGCTATAAGGTTATATTACTTTAACATATTATATAATATCAAAAATCAAGAAAAGTTAACAAATAATGAAAAATAACTAGTAAGATACATATTGTAGATATCCCTAAGAAACAATAAAAAACCTAAGATTCTGGAGTGAATTATACGGAAATATCAGTAGTTATCACTATTTATTATAAAATATAAACCTTTTTTATTATTGTGCGGTACTCTAGTTTCAAAGTATAAAAAATAACTAAGGAAAAACCCCTTATGTGCGGTACTCTAGTACGTGATATTATATATTATTAATAATATATAATTATTATATTATTTATTATTTATTACATAAATAATAAATAATATAATAATTATCAACAAATTTCGCAAAGCGAAATTTATCGTCACTCTAAAGATCTCCTCTTAGAATATCTCAAAGAATGAGTGTCCTTTTTGAAACATTAAAAAACACGTGTTTGTGTGAAAATCAAAAAACACGTGTTTGTGTGAAAATCAAAAAACACGTGTTTGTGTGAAAATCAAAACCCTTAGTTTATAACTTCTTAAAAAATATAGTATTTATTCTATTGTTTTAACAAGTAACGGAAATATACTAGAATTTTAGTCTAGTAGATAAGGAGTAACTATGGGAAATACAAAAACTCAACTTATAAATTCACAAACAGGTATAGTTCATCTAGGACAAGAATATATTGTAGAACATAACCTCACTCCTTATGTTAGAGTAAGTGCACGGAGTGGAGATGGTAGATCAATTCTAGAACCTACTCCTTTTGAAGTAGCTGCAGCAAAAGTATTTCAAGAAGAATATCCTGATTATAAAACCCACCTTGCTCAAAAGGTTTATTTAAATGACGATAATAGTGTTAGCGTTGTATTATTGTTACAACGACCTATGGTTAAAGAATACACTGAAATATAGTATTATATACTAATATTAGAAAAGTTGAGGTAATTATGGTAGAAACTACAAAAATTGCAATAAATTATGATGATGATAATTATCATGCCATACCTTTTGATAAGAATGATAGACGATTTGTAATGCACGCTAAAAAAATGTTTCCTGAAATCTATGCAATGGCACTAGCAGAAGTAATAGGAAAAAAAGAAACTTCCACGAACACTAATGCAAATGCGTATGTTAAAAAATATGAATCACTACTTGATCAACTTGAAGATAACGAAGAGTATATGTTTATCTTGGAGGAAGTATTAGGAGTTTCCATTGATAGTATTAGTACAATATCAAAAGCTTCTACTATTATAGATAGTATTTGTGAAAAATCATTTATTGAAAATGCGTTAAAAGATTTTGTTGCTAGATCAAAGAAGGAAGTTTCTGAAATAGATACTGCATATAGTTCTTCAGAAGATATGAAAGAAAGAGAAAAGTTAGAATATTTACGTAGTATGAAAGTAGAAGAATTTAATCTTGTAAAAGAAAATATAAATACATTTTGGAACTTTTTAAAATCCTTGCGTGATGTTATACAGCAATATAAATCAAAGAATTTACAAAGTAAACCTTCTTATTCTTCCCTTGGTGATAAGAGCCAAATGGTTATTGATAGATTCTTTAGTTTAATTGAAGAATCAATACAAACTTCTGGTTCAGTTCCAGATACATATGGTGAGTTACTGGAAGTTGGCGATTTAGCATACTATCTTGGAGGCCAGGTTGGTGCACCTGTATTAGGTAGGAGTTGGGATAGTTATTTGAGTATCAGTGCAGAGTACCCCCAAGTAACAGAATTGTTTGTATTTTTGCAAGGTAACTCAGATCCTTTTAATACATTAAAGCCACAAGATATTTCTACAATACTTACAAATGTTCTCAAATCTGCTTCTTCTACTGATATTAATTCTACTGTACAAGAGCATCCTGAACAAGGCATACTAAAACCAGAAACAGCTAAACAATTGTTAGAAAACTTACATCTGACACTTAAAGACCTTGAAGATATAATAAATAAACTTTCTAAGTTAGAAAAAGGTTCAGAGAGAACTAAAGATATTGATATAGTTAAGGTACTTGGATTTATACAAGGTAGTGAACCTGAGTATTGGGAATATGTTCAAGATATTTCAATACTAAAAAGAGATTTAAGTAAGGGTAGTGATTTAACACCTCAGCAAAGAGCAGAACTTGAAAACGAAATAAAGTATTTAGAAAAACTGCAAGAAGAGTTTGAAGATTCTGATGCAACATGGGTACTTGTTGAAGAAGTTGATTCAGAAACAAGTAGAAGTAAGCGTAAGTTTATCACAAAAGGACTTGTTGTATCATATCTTCTGTTGAAGTATTATCCTGAAGAATCTGAAAAAAGTGCAGAATTACGTATACAATACGCACAGCAAAACTTCCGTCTTGAAAAAGAAGGTAGATTACTTGATTTTCTATTTCATTACTCATCTTGATATGTAATAAGGAGTTAGTTATGATTGATATTACAAAGTTACAAAAAGGGGATAATATTGTTGATACTTCTTCAAATCCTGTTAAGAAAGTATATAATGTAAAAGATGTTGATGCTACTAAAAATCTTGTTACAGTTGTAGATCCTACCACACAAGAAGAAGTAGCTATAGATGCAGAGAAAGATAAAGATAATTACACTAAAACACAAGCTTCTTATTCTTTTGAGTGGGTAGATGAGGAACATATGTTAGCTAAATTAGCAGCTGATGAAGATATATTACAATTAAGTTCTGATGATTTAAAGGAAGTATCTAATAGTAAAGAACCAAATATTAAGTTTGATAACGAATATGATAAATATGATATACAAATTGATTCTAGTTCAATACTAGGTAATGATATTAAGGAAATAATCAAAAAAAATCCTTATTTAAACAAGCTTACAAAAACAAATCGACAATTCGTTACATTTTATGGTGATGAAAGTCTAACTAACAAATTTTTGACAGCTATAGAAAATACTAAGTCAAAACTAGAAAAATATATCTCTATTGTTAGAGAAGAAGGTAACGCAAAAAAGAAGCAAGTCCTTGAGAAAATACAATTTCTTAAAGTTAAGCAACAAGAATTTCTAGCATTCGACCCTTCTGTAGCTACTGATGAAGAAATACATGTATTCTTAGCACATGTTGGTTCTCTTAGCGAGCAAGTTCCATTATCTCAAAAGCTAAAAGAATATTTATATGCTAAGACCCCAGAAGGATCTAAACCTTTAACAAATGTTGAGGAAACTAAAATAAGAGAATTATATGTACAAGAAAACCAGGAAAAATTACAGAAGAGAATTGAGCGTGAAAAAGAGAAACATCAGCTTAAAATACAGAAAATAGAGGAAGAGATTAACAATTTACAACAACAATTACAGCAAAATCTTACACTTGCTGAAAAGCTTAGAATTAAGAATCAGATTGCAAAGTTACAAGTAGAGAGGGACAGATTAAAAGTTTTTAAAATAGATCCAGCAATCTTACAAGAGTTAGAAAATCTTCAAGTTAAAGAGTATGAGAATCCTGAGATTACTAAAGTATTTAAAGATAGAACCCAGCTCTTTATGTTACAGAAACAAGTTCTTAATGACATTTCTTTTTATCTTCAAAGATCACAAATTGGTTTGGAAAAGCTAGATCAACTTGTTCTTGGTTCAGGTTCAGAATCTCTTATCACTTATTTACAGGAGTTGTTAAATTATGTAGAAGAGAAAGACCTACAAATAAGATTATTGATACAGGAAGGCTTAGATAAGTCATTTGAGAAATACAAAGAAGAAGATATTGTACTGCTTGCTCCTATAGCTTTAATCAGACAAAACTTGGTTGATAAGTTGAGAAAGTTACTAGCGGGTATTTCTTCAAGAAGCGATAAACAATATGCACAATCAGAAGCTCAGGAACTATCTGAAGCTATAGGTGTATTAACATCAATTCTTGACAAACATAATGTAAATTCTGGTGTTAAAGGTAAATCAAAGCGTACCATAGGAGATACATATTATGAAAATCTATATGATTTTACTTCTACATTAAGTAAAGAACTAAAAGCACTTAATGAATACATTACAAAAATAATTGCTGATATTGCAAAAAGTAGTACTTTGATAAAGGTGTCGTATTTACGTGATATTCAAAGAAGTGTCATAGAAGAACAGAAAATATGGCAAGGCTGGCGATCCCGAATTAAAAGTATATTTAGCAATTTGGATCATGTTAATGCTTCTAACAGTTCAAATATTTTGAAGGTCGGAAACCTACTACTTGATATAATTATAGATGATGGAACTGATATAGGTTCCTTCGTAAAAGAATTAAATAATTTATCTTTTAAGTTGCAATCTATTGAAAAGCATGGTTCAACCATGTTAGGTTTACATTTTCAACATGATGAGGAAGATGGCTCACAGTATCATTGTATTGTATTAGCGCAAGAAAATATTGAAGTTTAATTAATAAAGGTTTGTATATATGGCAAAGCAAAGACGGAGTATTCCTGTCCCAGAAAACTTTAATAAAATTTTACCACAAACTATTACTGCTTCAGCTTCTCATGAGGAACATTTAGACAAAACTGCACAAACATTTACAGGATTTAACTCTGCTTTTCCTCCTACTATGAACGCTGGAGTGTTTTTAAATTCACCTGGCGTGATGAGAGGACCTTCTAGAAGGTTCTACCATCCTGAATTAACAACTTCAGCAATATATTTACCAAAGTCAATCAAAGAAAAAAATAGGTGGAGAAGATGGTTTTTTGATCACGATGAATTAGTAGGTGCTGTACTTGAAGTACATGCTGAATTACCTTATAGCAAAGCAGAACTTAGATTACCTGATAAAGGTGTATTGAGAGTAATAGAAGATTGTATAGATGCTACTAAGCTGTTTTCGACCCTTCCAATGATTTCTTTAGAGTTTCTAAAAATTGGTTCTGTTTGTACAAATTTGATTTGGAATTCAGACTTGGGTTACTGGACACATATTGTTATATTAAATCCTGATTATCTTGAAGTAAAATATACACCATATGTAGATGAAGAGTATGCAATTGAGATTGTACCGGATGAGGAGTTAAAAAAGCTAGTTCATTCAAGTAGACCTGAGGATCAACCACTAAAGAAAAAATTACCACCTGAAATACTAAAACGTGTATTAACTGGTAGAAATATACCAACAAAACCTGATGAAGTATGTTTTCTTGCAAGAAGAAGCAGCCCTTATGATATTTATGGTACATCTATTATTGATAGATTGTTTAGATTATTAATGTATGAAGATAAATTGCGAGAAGCACAGATAACTATTGCAGATAACTTTATTTATCCCCTCAAAGTATTTAAACTCGGAGATCCTAGTAAAGGTTGGATACCTGATTCAAGCCACATGAGAGCACTTGCACAGATGTTAATGCAAAGCACATTTGATCCAAACTTTTCACTTATTTATCATTATGGACTAAGTGTTGAATTTCATACTGTAGCTGATAAGATTATGCGCCTTGATAGTGAGTGGGATAAGATTACTGAAAGGAAAATGATAGCACTTGGTGTATCTAAACAATTTCTAGAAGGTACTAGTACTTATGCTTCTGCTAATGTTGGATTACAAACACAACTTGCTCGGTATAAAGCACATAGAGATATGATTGAAGAGTACTTTATTAAACATAAGTTTTTAAAAGGATTAGCTCAAAGAAATGAATGGTATTATCGAGATAAGAGGGAAATTGTAGCTAACTTTAGAGTTAAGAGGTCTGCTGAGGAACAGCAAAAAAGATTAATGATTCCAGAACTCATCTGGCATAAAAAACTAGTTATGCGAGATGACCAAGCTTATCTAAGTTTCTTAAACAATGTTTATGGACAAGGAAAAGGACCGGTTTCTGCTATTTCTTTGTTACTTAGTATGGGTATGAATCTTGAAGAAGAATTAAGAAATAAAAGAATAGAAAAAGAGCTTGAAGAAAAATATGGAGCATTTATTAAACCTCCTGTTAAGGCATATTCTTTCTTTGACAAAATAAAACTTGGTTCTAAGAAAGATAGCAGAAAAGAAGAAAGTGTTGAAAATACTTATGAAGAAATAAATGATCCAGATAGACTAGTATTTGTAGCAAGCTCACCTGACGAAAGTATTTTATCTGCACCAAGTGAGGCTGATATTGTTAAAGCTAAACTTGAGCAAGAATTAGAACCTGAATTAGTTGAAAATAAGATACAAGATGAGCAATGGAAGATAGCAATACAATCTTCTTTGGTTCCTTTTGAGGTGAGGACAAAACTATCAGATGCTTTTTTATTGATACGAACTAATACTAAAAATTTACTTGAGGAGAATGATTTAGTAAATATAACTTCATTTTACAATCCTTTTGTTTCAACTATGCTTGATTTATACAGACTAGGTAAATTTTTTACATATGAGCAAACTAGTTGTCTGCCTATTTATCATGAGTATTATAGAGATAATGTTTATGCTGATTATGCTGATTTATTGATTCAAGAAGAATTTGAGAGATGGTTGAAAAAAATAGCCCAAGCACCTCAAACATTATTATTACAGAAGTTGAAAGAAGTTGCTGCTTCTGCATTTGTATATGGGCAGTTGAATGGTTACCGTGAACAAGGAATAGAAAATGTTAAAGTAGGAAACTCTTTGATATCTGACGGTACAGTTTTCTCTTGTTCTGATTTACTAAAGAAAGATTATAATCTTAATTCTTTGTTATCTCCTAAAGGAGGAGTTATAATATTATACCCGTGTATTACAGGATACGAAAATTCTGGTATAAATACAAAAGCACTTCCTGATAGTTTTGAAAAAACAAAGAATATTGTTATCAATAATATCTCTGTTGAAAATATTCCTGTTGAATATATAACTAGATTTAGGAATATTGTTGAAAAATTGTATACTTTCTTTAAACCATATCGAAAAATTATCTTTGTAGATGATATTGTAAATGTAAGTGATTGGCAACAAGAGACCATCTCTACAATCTTAGATCAAACATTTTCTGAACAAGAATCCTTGAATCAATCATTACTACCTTCTTCATATACTGCATTATTAGAAGTAGAAAAGCATAAAAAGATTGGCACAATTCCTTTCTATGCAACAAATTCTACTTTATATCTCCCTTACTGGTTAGGTTTAAAACCTATATCATTAACTGAATCTATATTATCTTCTGGTATCGTTAATGTTGAAAAGATAGCAAGCAAATTGAAAGATGAAGGAATACTTGATTTTAACCTTACAGCAGAAGAGCTTCAAACATATGTTGATCTTGGTTATCTTACATATTATGATGAGCTAGATATATATCAGTGTAATCATATAGCATTAGATGCTAAATTAAGTAATCACAAACTTTTTACTGGTACTATATGGAATAAAAATGGGGTGTGCTTATCAAAAGTTATTGCAAATGACTTAGATTTATGTAGTTATTATCTCAAGTTATATGTTGATTATCCTCACTTGCTTCCAAAGCGTGTTATTACATCACTCTCAGAGGTGTAATCTATGGTAGTTGATGGTATCAACGAATTTAAAATCTTACTCAGTAAGCTATTATATCTTTTTGAATCTATACATATTGATACATATAGTCAAGGTAATGATATATTAGAGATTACACAAAAACTAGAAGAGATGATTAATAATCCTACATATACTAGAGAGTTCTGGTATGAAGTAGATGCATTATTGTATGCACTTCTTTCGTTGTCTAATACTACATCTTTTTCGATAGTGCCTATGACATTTCTGCTTAAAGAAATGCTTGAAATCTCATATCAGCAAATCTTAATTAGTAAATCCGAAAAAGTTCAGGATTTGTTATGAGGCACAAAAGTTAATTTTGAATACTATTTTTCTATTTTTAGTACATATGGAAAAGATTTCATACATTACATTTATAAAAGGCCACAAAGATTCTAAGGGTGAACATGCTCCTTGGGTTATTAAGGACGAGCATACACATAAAATATTGTCCTCTCATAAAACAAAAGATAAGGCAATAAAACACTTAAAGCAGATGGAATATTTTAAACATCATCAAGGTGCAATATATAATATAAATCATTTTAATAATTCTAATCAAAGTAGTGATGTTGTAACATACATCAATGATATTGTAACAAATCTTGAAGGTGTGATTATTTCCTTAATCGCAAAAAATATTTCGAATAGTAGATTTTCAGGACTGATTTCTAGATATCTAATTGAATTTACGAGTAATGTATACTTGCTTTTGCAATTTATACATTTTGTTGCTGTAAATAAGATAAAATCTAGCCATCTAGGTACATATACAGTATTAGGTCTACTTTCATCTTTAAAAGAAGTTATAGAGTTGTTAAGTAATTTAGAAAATCTTACGAATGGTTCTAGTGATGTTGAGTCATTATGTATTAATTCTGTTCAAAGAATATCTCAACTGAAGTATCAAGTATCAAGAAATATAAATAATCAAGGTCTTATCCAGAAATTTTTAAATTCCTTATTAGATGAAATAGAAGATTCTGCAAATAACTTGTTCAATACATTACTTGGTGCTAGTTCCTTAAAGGAAGATACAAATGTTGTAGCATCTATTCATGTAACAAATATAGATCAGCTGATAGGACATATACAAGAGGTATGCGAAGTTTCTTTTCAGTTTGAAGATTTCTTAAGAGATAAACCTTTAGATAACTCTGAGTATGTTGATAAGTGCAATGTACAACTTAGAGAAATACTACTATCTTGTTTAGCACTCCTACACTCCCAAGATAGTGAAAATATTACACCTACAAGTTTCCAGGCTTTTCAATCTATTGCGGATTGTATCCACATTATCATTGATTTACTGAAATCACAAGATTATAGAGATATAGCTTCTTTTATACCTACATTAGTTTCAGGTGTTATGTATATTACACAGATATTTGATGCAGATGTTGATGTGGTTGAAAATCTTAAACACTTCTATGACCTTTATCGTATCCTCTCCCGAGAAGAAAATATTCACATGAAAGCAGGTTCTACGTTATTCCTGGACTTAATAATTTAAGAATATCTTCTATTTTTTGTTTTGATATAATATAGTATGGAGATTGCTATGGAAGATACAAAAACGTTACAGATAAATAGTAGTACAGCATGTATTCCTTTTTCAAGTTTGGAAAAGCTTACAAAAGAAAGGGTTGCGTTTGAGATAAAATCAAAATCAAGTCAGCTATTATTGTCCCCAATTGTTGAAGATTATGTTTATAGTACTACTAGAACTCTTGATTTTGGTGATTACTATGCAAAGTATGGTAAAGGATTGTGGGAACATGCTGTAAATAAGAATGGCGATTATTTTGATGTAACTGAACTTGAGGATATAGACCCAACATTAAATATTCCTAGATACCTTTCATATAGAACAGCACATGTATATCAAAACCATGATGCACGCTCACTTGAGTATGCAATAGGAGTTGTGTTTGATGCGGTTATGGTTAAGAATAATTATGAGGATATGCACATAACAACATTATTTGGTGTAGATAAAAAGAAAGCACCATCTGTTGCACGTATGCTTGAGTTATATCCTCAACGTGTTCCTGTATCAATGGGTTGTTCAATTCAATATAGTATTTGTACAGCTTGTGGTCATACTGTAAAAAGCCAGAATGATTTATGTGATTGTTTAAGGTATTCACGACTTGGTAGGGTTAACGGCAAAAAAGTTGCAGAATTACTTAAAGGTGTTAGTTTTTATGATTTATCTATTGTAACAACTCCTGCATGTCCTACAGCATATGTTGTTGATGCTATATCAAAGATAGTTCCTGGGTATGTATTAAAAATTGCGTCAGAAAGTAGTGAAGGTCAGCAAAAACTAGCTTTGATCAATACAGTCTATCAGCTTATTAGAACAGCTAGAACATTTGAAGAAAAGAAAAATTTAAACTATAAGTTTGATTTACTAATTGATGAACTGTACCAGATTTCTTTAAGGAGAAGGTAAGATGAAATGTGCTACTATACACTTTGCAGCAGATGATCATAGTAAGGAAAAAATTTCATACTACTTTTATATTACAGGGAAGTTGTTTAATGAACAGAAATTGTATCTTGTATATTCAAACAAGGCAACTGGTTCTCAGAATGTAGATGTTGATTTAGGTTATTTAAATAAGATATTACTTCCAGATGTTTTATCAACAATACAAAAATTATCTGTAAAAGCACTAACTACAGGAAAAGAGAAAAATATTAAAGAAGTTGTAGATAGAAAAAATAATTCTATTGGTAAATATACTCCCTCTAATTCTGATATACTGAAAACCCTACCAGAATTACGAATAGTGGAACACAATCAGTTAGCAGTTGTTTTTAAATACATTGTTGAATATTCTGGTGGACGTGTAGGTCCTGAATTTGTAGCAACAAATCCTGTAGTATTAGGGGATGTGTTAGATTTACTGCACCCTAATGTTGCACAAAAAGTAACATCTATCCTATCATCAGATTCTATTCCAGAAAATCTAGCATTAGATTTCAAAGATCTTATTCCTACAGAACCAGAAGGGTATTCAAAGATAATAGAGAATTCACCGAGTCATCTTTTTGTAGATTCAACTAACAAGTTATATGTTGTATATGGTTCTAATAGATTTTTTATCTGTGATCTAAATGATAAAAACAGCTATAGAGAAGTATATTTCAAAAGGTTAGAGAGTGTAGTTCAAATAGTTCGTACATATCTTAAAGATGTACCAAGAACCTACCGAGGAAAAGGAAATGTTTCGATAGAAACGAAGCAATCTTTTGTTCATTACGGTAATAAAAAAGATATAGTTATATATGTTCATGTATTTTATACTGTTACTGATCCGGATACAGGTAAGGTTATTTACCAGGGTTCTCTTACAGATAAACAAGGGGTAAGAATTGGAGGGGTATATTATCTTATTAAAGATGAATTCAGGCGTAAGATAGATGAAATTAGTAAAGCACTTAGTGAGCATAATCTTGAAAAAGCAATTGAAGTTGGAGGTATAGATAACTACCAGAAAGTTGATTTCTTTTTAGATTATGACCCTAAAAAATTCTCTCTTGATACATCTAATATATTATTTTATGGTGGAATTGAGATCGGACCTTTAAACTATTTCATTACATCTTCACAAGCTAATTTCCTTACCTCTCAACTTCTGAATGCACAATCTGAGTTAGGTTTGAACTTACAGTTAGCTAAAGACATTACTCAGTTATCAATTCGTATGGAAAATGCTTACATTCTATTTTACAAAGAAGATTATTTACCTGAAGTTGCTGAGAGAACACCTACACGACAATTTATACCACCGTTAGATACAGGTGTACCAAGTCTTTCTGGTGATAAAGAAGTAAAGGAAAAAGCAAAACAGAAGGCTGATGAAGCGAAACTAACATTAACTGTTTTTTATGCTCTCCCATCTCTTACTAAAAAAGATCACTACGAGATGTGTATATATGTATGTCATAGAGTAGGAAAGAAAAAGGCATATGGAATTGATGTAGTAAATGGTTTTGTAGATCCAACTACTATACCACGAAGTGATGAACCTGAAGTTAATGGACCTAAAATACATAAAGTTTTAGGTAATCTTGAAACTTTTCTAGATATTGATAAAGTTGGTAAGGTTTATGATAAGAAGTATAGAGAACAACAGAGAGAGCTTAAGACTCATACACGGTGAAGTTGGTACAGATATTTTTATTTTTAAGAATGCTCCTGGATCACAGCTTGGACAGGGATATACTGTTGAAATCTTTGAAAATGGAGTAAAAATAGAATCAGCAGTTGTGAGAACAAAAGATCAAGCATATCAGTACATTAAGGACTATAAAGAATTTTATCATACTGACAGAGCTTTTCAAAACCAACTTGGTGTACATGTTACATTTAAAAACAAGAAAGAACGAGGTGAAACAGCAATGGAAAACATTGATAGTATTCTTTACAAGAAAGCACAGAAAATTGAAGAGCTTGTTAACAATTTAGTTGACCCGCTCTCTCTTGTAAAGCGACGGATAAGTAACATACGTGAGGATATTGTACCCATTCCAAGCTCATTTGAAGAAAGTGCGGAAAAAAATAAGAAAGAAGAAGATGCTATTGCTGAAGATATGTTCAATGCTTTACAGGAATATTTTTCTACTACAAAAGATGCTATTGCAGATCAATATAATAAAGTGAAGCATTGGATAGCTAAAGTTAAAGAAGACCTACTAGCAGCGAAGAAAATGGGCGTAGAGTATGATTTACAAGAAATATCTAAAGCTTTGAAACAAAAATTTACTCCTGGTGTACCAGGATATGATGTAATTTCTAAGAAAGCTGTTTTATTAAGAGATATTCCTATGGAAACACCTAGTCCTGTTGATGTTGGTGTAAAATCTGATGTGCATGATTATGATAATTTAAAAGAATTTGTTAATAAAATTAGAGATACAACTATGTCCCCAGAAAATATTGAAATTATTTTAGATGAGAATTTTACTACTCAAGATAAGGAGTATATGAAAAAGAAACTTGAAGATTCTAATAATAAGACCATATCTGATTATATTATTGAAGACAGATTAGGTTCATTAAAGTTTATTGCTACAAAAGCAATGTTTGAAGCTTTTGATCAATATCATAACATGTTTGTTAGACCAGGTGCAACTGATTTCTATTACTTTGTATCAAAAAATGCAAAACATGGTAAAACGCTTGAATCATTATATGAGGAGTGGGTAAAATCAGCTAAGATTAGCAATATAGATCTTATTAAAGATATTTGGACTTATGTAAAAATACATTCTGTTAATCTAGGCAACAACAAAAAAGCATCAGTGTATGAAAATGAAACTGAACTGTCTAAGTGGTTTCGTCATGCTTTTTTAAACTTATTATACTCTAGGTGTGCAGAAGCATATGATGAAAATTTTTTGCAATCGTTCAAGCAGGAGTTTTCACAGGATTTAAAATTGCTTGTTAGCAGATGTGTTCATATTTCAAAGGACTTAGCACCATATTTTAAAGATAAGAATAAAGAAAACCAAGCACAGAAGAAAGTAGATGAAGTGTTAACTCAGGATGGAGAAGTCAGTAGTTTAGTAGATCAAACTATACAGGCTGGTATTCGGTATGCTGTTATGTATTCATGTACTAGATTTCTGCTGTCTGCAAACATATTACAAAGATTACAAAAAGCAGGAATCAAAACAAGTGAGGGTGTATACAAGTTCTTAAAAAATAATTATAGCTCTTTTTCTATTAAATCAGAAGGTGGTATTGTAGATTTTGCATCTTCAGTTGTAAGGTTGTTTGAAGAATATAAAGCTACTATATTTAATTCAAATGTGTTTGTTTCTAATGAAGAAAAAGTTGCATTTTCAGTAATTATAAATAAGATTGCTTCTCTGTGTAGAGATAAGATAAAACAAATTAACATAACATTAGGTACTGCTTTTGCAACAGAACCCTACAAATCTGAAATTTCTCAAATTATTGAAGATCAAATAGTACCACAACTTATATCTCGCTCAGCTAAATATCTTAAAAATGTACGAACAAGTGCGGTTGTTGTAAAACCTGATGGTACTGTTGTTGTCGATCCTGAAGGAAAAGCTATTGTTGAACCCTTTTCTAATCAACAAGAACCTACTATACAAGATCAAGATCTTGGTATGAAAGAGGAAGATGACTCTGCGAATGTAGATAAAAGTAAGTTACCCTTCCTTAAAGATATAGAAAACAACGATGTTAAAGAAGTAGAAGAAACTAATACTGATACTAATACTGATACTAATAAGACACTGCTAGACTTGTTATGGATGTGATAAACTTAGTTCTGCTACTAAATTAGTATTATTCAATGTATATATTTTCTTCTCAGCTTTAGTGAAATTTAATGTACGTAGGACTGCACGTAAGTACTCATCTATTATGTAATCAGAGTGCTGTAGATCTTTAATTAGGTCTTCAAGTTCTTTGTTTCTCAAGTAATTATATATTGTACGTATGAGATCCTTCCTTTCTTCTAGTACTTCAAGATATTCTTCAACAACATAAGGCTGTGTACAAAATTGTAATGGGTTGTGAATTTTCAGCTGTGAATATGTATAGTAGTGTGTGTTTAGAATCGTTATGTACACATCTTCATCTATGCTTTGTAAATAAAAAATATTCTCTTTTGCAAACTGATTTTTTGTTAGGGGTAAATACTTGCGAGCGACTATAAGTTTTTTTGCAATTATTACACTTCTAGCAGGTCCTGAAGGTTTTGGCCACTTGTCTCCTACTTTTACAGATTTAAGACCAAACAATGTGATATCATCCTCACTTTGTATCCACTCAGTGTTAATTGGTTGAAGTCCAATACAGTACCATACTGAATTTTTAAGGTTATTAATTTTTCTAGGGGGATTAATTATATCAATATTGAGTACAGCTTGCAATATGTTTTGTAGTGTTAGTATCTTATTAGCATAAGGTTGTGCTATTTTCATGTACTACCTCCTTTAGGTACCTTTGTAACAAATAATAATAACATATACACTATTAATCAACTATACTATAAAAATTATTAATTGTTTCTTAAGATTTGAAGTTATTTTTCTATGATTATTGTTAGTAGTAGACTACTGATTAGAATATTTTTGTTTATAGTAAGGTGAGTAAACTACATGCCAGAAACTCTTGATAGTCCTACTGGATTAGATATTGGAGATACTAATATATCTGATGAAGATATAGATGATGTTGGTGTACACGAAGTGCCTAATCTACATGATGTAACTCCTGTAGGAGAAGGTGGGCTAGATCTTGGAGATACAGGTGCACTTGAACTAGGTCGGCCTCCTGCAGGAGAACCGGTGGAATTAACACCAGAACAAGAGCTGTACGTAAGAGCAATTGATTCACTTTCCAAGGACTTAAAGGATATTTTATATGATCAATATATAAAAATCAATTCCAATCGTAATGTAGAGGATATTTCTACAGAGAATACTTTTACTTATCAACCAATGTTTACTCGAGCATCTAAGATTAAAAATTCAGCAGATGAAAGGGAAAGCTCACTTGAATTACTATTAGAAGTTCTAAATCAGATTGATGTTGTATCTATCCTTGAAAACCTTGTTTCAAGAGGTTGGGATATAGATATCTTGCTTAGGGATTATATTAAATCCCGAAAGGAAGATGAAATAAAAGAGTTTTTTAAAAAACTCTTAGAAAACAAGAATCAAACTGTTGTACCAACAGGTAGTAAACAATCAACTGTAAGTAAGGAGAGACATATGGACATTAAAATTCAAGATGGTGTTATCTCAACTGCTTCTTTAACATCACAGAATGTTGTTAATCAAATCAAAGGTTCTGTACATCAAGCAAAGTCAGGTTTTAGAAAACTTGCACAGATGAAAGTAAAACATGCTTTTTTTACAAACTTAAAAAAAGCAAAAGGGGCAGTAGATGAAGTAAGTGATGGTTCAGCTAATGAAGATCTTGGTGCATTAAAATTCTTAGATGAACCGAAACCTTCGGATTCTGATATTCAACAGCAACTTGAAACTGTAAAAGATTTGTTAAATCAGGTACTTGAAGCTGTTAGCCAAGGTGTTTCCTTTAGAGATCAGAATCAGAAAAACCTTTCTGTTGATGAACTTTCAGATATTGATAATGCAATTGAGGAAGGAAACAACTTTTTAGAAGAAGGTAATAAAGCCTTAGAATCTGAAAGTAAAATGCTTGAGAAAGGTGAAGAGAAAGAAGAGAAAGGTAAGGAGAAAGAAGAGAAAGGTAAAGAGAAAGAAGAAAAAGGTAAAGAGAAAGGTAAAGAGAAAGAAGAGAAAGGCAAGAAAGAGGAAGGTAAAGAAGCTCCTTTAAAAGAAGAGCCTACGAGAAAGCTACAAGAAAAATCTTCAAGAGAAGAAACTATATCTAGATTGAGAGAAAGGTTAGCTGCACTTAGGCAAAATAGGATGGAACAGAAAAAAGAAGGTCAGTTGTATGGTTCTTGGAAAGACCTTTGTACACAGAAACAGGATACTAAGCTTAACAATAAAGAAGTAGCTCCATTAAAAGGTACTGGGGATAATTTACCAGATGAAAATTCCCCTATTTCATTGGGTAAGAGGACAGATATTTCTGAATTCAAAGCTAAGTTTCCAAAACCTAAAAAAGCAAGTGCAACAGACGAACAGTATGCAGCTGATGCTATTAAGAGAGCTGTTAAAGCTTCCTTAATGAAAGCTAGGCTTGCAACTTCTTTAGCTTGTCAGCAGCAACTAAAAGGGCTTATTCCTAATCCTTTGAAGGATGCATTAATTGAAGAGATTACTTCTACATTAAATGTATCTGCAGATGTTGCTGATGCTATTGTACATAATGCTTTCTTGAAAGGTTATGAGGATAGCCAGGTAAATGTTATCAAAGAAGCATTTGACTTCTTATATCATCAAGATCTTAACAAGTTTGGTGAGATTGTTAAGTTTGTAAAAGCGTATGATGGTTCTCAGCTGGTATCAAAGAATGCAGAACCTAAAAAAGAAGAAGGTGATGTTAAAGTAAAACAAGCATCTGTTCCTTTAAGAGGAACTCCTTCTGATAAGAAAGATGACTCAAGAAAATTATATGCAGACTTCTGGCGTGCATACCAGATGGAAAATTTAAGTAAGTAAGGAGGATACACTATGGTATCTAATATGCTTCCGCCTATTGGCAGGAGTGGAATCCCAAACACAGTTCGTCGTCTGGCTGGTGGAGAAACCCCAGGTTGGCGTGATGTAGATAGTGCAACTGATTTTATGGCAGGTATGGTTGCAGGGTTGAAAATGGTAGGTAATAAAGTTGTTGTTACTAAGTATAGTGGTAGTGAACCTGTTATAGGTTTATTTTACTGCCATAAGACTACTTGGTTTTATCGCCCTGTTGTAAATGCTGAGGTGACTTTTGGTTCTGACCAAAAGGCTTACTTGAAGCCTTACATTGCTACAGGATCACTTGTTGTTATAAACCCAAGTACAGGTGCTACTATTCCATCAGATTCAGGTAATAACTGGACTATTGATGAAACTAATGGTGTTTTAACACGAGTAAGTACTACTAATGTGCCTGCTACTGTTTTAGTAACATACAGATACAAAGATCCTAATCAGGCTGGTATCGACCAGACCATGAGCGGCAAAGTATCTGTGCTTGAAGGAAATGCTGAGTTAGCTACATTAGTGTATAACACAGCAGCAGCTTGGACATTAGGTGCTACAGTAAGAGCAGGTAATGATGGTTTATTAACTGTAGGTGGTTCGGGTGCGATAATTGGTATCGTCACTAAACCCCCTACAGCTGATGATCCAGAACTTCATATTAAGATGAGACTGTAAGGAGGTGATAGAATATGTGGTCTGCTAACATGAAACCTAAGAAGGTTGCAAGTGCTCCAGAACAGCTGATGAATCCGAAAGGTTTCGGCGGCTTCCGTTCTGATGGAAAAGAAGTTGATAGTAAAGATGATATGTTCAATGCAAAAGGTGAGTTGAATGCATATAGTATTAAAGATGCCATGGAGAATATAGATAAGTTTGGGCGTCTTCGTAGCAAATATGCAAATAAAAATCAGTCACCTTATACGTATGAGGATAAACAGCGTATTTTATCATACGCTTTTGAAACTGGTCCTGAAGAGAGATTAAAATTTGGTGCTGAAATGGTTCCACTGATTCTTGAAAGGCTCGATTATCAAGGATTTTGCCGTCAAATTTTCTATACACACGAGCTTGCACAGGGTCAGATTAACTGCTACGAGAAGGATATTAATGTTGCTGCGCTAGTTATTCAGGAAGATGGTTACACAGTTGAAACCCAGGTAAAGGGGGACCGTGTATTTCCATATGAATTCTTAGTAACTTCAATGCCTCAGGTTACATTAAGTGAAGTTTATCAGCGCCAGTTTGATATTATTGATCGTATTCACAACAAGACGCTCTATCAGATTATGCTGAAGGAAGATAGGGCTGCAATGCGTGAATTGTATCAGGCAAGCACAGTTGAAAATTCTCCTCTTTATCTCACTGGTGCATTAGGTAAAGAAGCTCTTGAAAACTTACAGCTCCAGGTTGAAAGACATCGTTTGCAGGTTGAAAAATTCATCATGAATCGTCAGGAATTTGGCGATTTAAAGAAAGCGATGAATGCAATGGATTTTGATCCGATGACCTCACGCGATTTCTTGTTGACTGGTATATTTGGGTCAATCTGGGGTATTGACATTTTTGTAACTGCAGGTGTAGACGAGCGAGGATTAGAAAATGTTTCTGTTCCTCCAGGAGTTGTATTTGCAGTAACTGGCGGTCGTACATTAGGTGTAATGCCGATTCGTATCAACTTACAGGTTCTTCCTGCTGATCAGTTTGTATTTGGCAAACCTAAATATGCATGGTTGTTTGTTGAACAGATTTCAATGGCTGTATTGAACCCACGTTCAGTTGCAGTTGCTATTAAACAGACTGCTTCTGTACCTGCATGGTTGACAGATTGATTATAATACTATAAGAACCCCCTTTTGTTGTTTAATAAAGCTTAGCCCTATAACAGGGCTAAGCTTTGATTTTTTAGTTAACATTTTAGGTGTTAGTCATATAATTATTAATTATATAGTATGTTACATCACATTAAATGAGATTAAAGGAGAGATAACATGAGTTTAAACATTCAAGATGAATTACTACAAAAGCTACAAAACCAAGAAAGGTTGTTAAAGGAAAAGATTCAACAAGGTGCTGTTAATGTAGAGGGACTTCCTGGAGGTCTTGAAGGTGAGTTTGTTTTAGAAGATCTTGCTATTACTCCAACTACAACAGCTTCAAGTACACCTAAGGATCATCAAAAAGTACTAGAAGAACTTAACAAAAAAGTTGACTCTGTTATTAATACAACTGTTGAATCTCAAGTTTCAGCATCACCTTCAATACAAAGGGAGAGGGTAAAAGAAAATACTCTTACACCTTATCATGATGAATTTGGAAATGAAACATTCTATGTGAAGAACATAACAAATGGTCATGTTATTATAACAGGTATTGGTATAGATTCAATACCAAAAGGTTCTGTTGTAGATTTGCTTGAGTATACAGATCTGAAAACATTAAAAGAATCCTACCACTTAAGACGCGCTTTATCAGAAAACTCAGGTAAACCTTTGTTAAAACGGCTAACAGTGGAGCAGTATAGAAAGGAGAAAGAATTAAAATCCTTCACTCAATCTAAAATCTCTCAGATGAAAAAAGAGATTTATGTCGAAGAAGCCAAGAAAGAAGGTAAAAATATTACTAATCCTATTAGGCCTGTTGTGCTTGCACAGCTGGAAAAACTTTCTCTTGGGAAGAAACCGGAAACAAAAGCTCAAGGTATTACTCCGCTTGAATTTATTGAGTGGATGGAGAGTGAGAACTTTACTGTTGATGAACTTGATCATATACTTAGTTTAGTTCAAGACACTGATGTAAAAATGTATGTAATTCAACGAAAACAATTACTTTAATCTTTTGTTTAGTAAAGGTGTTGTATATGATACGGTTGCTTGATATTGTGTCTAAAGAAACAACTGGAATTATTTTCAAGAGTATTGAGTTAGATAGTGTAGATAAGGTAGCATATATACTATATGATACATATCCTGAAGAGGTTCAATCTCAGTTACCAGATTATATTACGTGGCGATCATTAAGTGAATTAGATACTACACTTGATACTGTTGTTTTTAAAGCTACGAATTCTTGTTTATTTCCTTCATATACAACACCTATATCAGATTATCTTGTGTTGAGAGATAGAGGATTTAAAGTTTTAACTTTTATGGAATATGAGATATTGCAATCACTTCTAACACGATTAGATCTTGTGAGACGTAGATTACCAAATCCAGGTAGTGTTATTTCCGATACAGATGGTGTGGGTCAAGGTGGTGTAGTTTCTTTCGCAGGAGGTTTTGATAAGAAATTTTCAGTAGATGAACTCATGCAATTTATTGAAGGAGCGTTAGTTGAGATAAACATTCATCCCCCTGCAAGTACATATTATTGGTATTTTACAAGTGTACAAGAGGAGACTTTATACACTAATCCTTACTCCTTTTATAATGGTGTGCCTTACAAGATGTTTGATCTAATAATACAAGGTGCGCTTATACGAGCCCTTATTTCTTGGGGCATCTTAGAGGTGGATATACACTTTACAGCTTCCGATTCTGGGTTACAGATTACATATGATAGAGCTTCTCATGTTAAAGGTTGGCATGATACATTACTTGCTGAGTATGCAAAACAGAAAGACCTTGTTAAGTGGGATTGTGTTAATTCTTATGGTGTAGGTGTTGGTACTGTACCTTTTGCTGCTTTAGGTATTATCGGTGCTGCAACAAATATGATACAAGAACATGGTGTATTGCCTATGAATACGCTAGTAGGTTTCTTTAGTAGAGGTTATACACCGCTATGATTCATAAATGTAAATATTGTGGCACAACAGAAGATCTTTTTGTTACTAAAGTTGGTAACTCAAAAAACAATATGAGAGAATCTGTTACAAACATTTGTAGAACCTGTAAAAGTAAGCTTATGAAAAAAGCAGCTACTACATTAGGTTCTCGTAAGTATTCTACTAAAGAACAACAGCTTTTTAACATTGTTAGAAGTATTTATTCAGATGCTACTGCAGGATCATCACTTGTTGTTGATTCAGGTCGTGCTTTAAATCCTGATATTCTAGTTGAAAGTATGAAACTTGTTATTGAGTATGATGGTTCTTATTTTCATACACAAGAACATGATAATGAAAGGGATAAGCGGTTAGTTAAAGCAGGTTATAGAGTAATGCATTATGTTAACTGTTTACCTAGTAAACAGACCTTGTTAAAAGATATACAACATATTTTTTCAAACAATGGCTCTGTTTTATACAGAGAAAATTCCACTGTAAAGATTGATTTCCTTTCTTAATAAATACTTCTAGTATTCTATTATTTTTTCAACTATATTATAAACTATAATGAGGTGAATACTATGGCGAAATATACAGGTCTAGTACGATTTATTTCTAGTAGCAAGCAGACAGCTTTGGTAAAACAACAAGAGCAGGGTGCTGATTATTTAGATGGTTATAGAAGAATCAAAGCTGATTTTTCATCGACTACTCGTGATTCTATTATATCGTATGATTACAAGAAAGACCTTAAAGTTGCTTATGAGACTGAGAATGAGGTTGTTATCTCTTAACAATAAGGATTATATAACATGGGTAAGATAAAAATACCTTCTGTTTCTTCTATAGAGGATTATTTTCAGCAAGTTTATGATAGGGATATTCGTAAAGACATACTTGGAGCGGATGAAAAGGAAAAATTTCGTCAAGAGTATAAACTAAGTAGAAAAGCTGATAGTGAGAAGATTATAGATATACCTCCTGTTGACCAGACTGCAAAATCTAGTCCAGCGAAAACAGATGTATCGATTGATAATCTTACACTATCAACAGATACTACTGGAAGAATATCACCTGAAGAGCTTCAAAAGATATGGGCTGAAGTTTTACAGATTAAAACTCTAGTACAAGATATAGATTTTCAGCAGAAGTTGAAAAAGGTACTAGATGAGGTTGATTCTTACATACAAGATAAAATTAAAGAGCTTGATAAAAAGCTAGAAGATTTTATGAATCGAAATGTCCCTAAACGCAAACAATATGATTCTTCAGGTGTTTACAAAGAACATGTATTTAAAGTTGTTGAATATGTACTTGATGATGTTTTAACACAACTTGTAGATCAAGTGCCTCGCTATACATTTATTTCAAGCCAGGTATCAAAATTGTTTGAAGATGGAACGATATGTAATGCACTTGTAAGTGTTGTTGTAAGTATTGTTTATGAAGGATACAAGTACGATTTTAAAGCAGATGTTCCTATTGTAAACGGAGTTGCTCTTGCTCCATTGTATTTACAAAGAGGATTGAAATTGATACCTCTTACAAAACAGGATATACACAGTGAACTTGAATCAATGTCATTTAGTAAAGTTGAACCTGAGTATGTTACAAAACCTAACTTGTTTAGTAATACGCAAACTATGCATCATCGGCAGCAGGATACTCAAAAGATGTATCCAGTTGATACAAACAAGAACTTACAGGAAGTAAGTCTACCAGAGTTATCGCAATGGCTTACCCAACGTATAAAGCAGAGGTGGACAGATGAAGGATGATTCTTTGTTTTACACTAGAGATTTAGTGCTAGCAACTTTTTTAGTTTATTCAGGTGTAAAACTTGCAAAAGGTTATGATAAAGAAACAGGTTCTTGGGTATTTTATGACCCAGTTGAATGTGCTTCTCTTAGTTTAGATTTACGTAATGGAGATGCTACTGTTGAAATATTAAAGTATGAATCAATTAGACGAAACCTTTTAGGAATGGTACATGATAATACAATGTCTAGTATTAAGTAAAAGAAAAATATGTTAAAATTTAACGTACGAAAAAGTAATAGAGAAATAAAGCAGATTTATTATAGTAATAGAGTCTTAGAACTACTTGCTTCTGCTTTAGTTTCTACAGTTAGTGATCCTGTATTAAGGGGGTTGTTATACCAATGCCTGTACGAGTTAAAAGTGAGAAAAAAGGGTTAACTTGTTTAAGTATCTCAGGAGTACCTATAGATATTTATGATGCGTTTAAGAAGAAACTTAAAGAAGAAGGGTATACTATACAAGAAGGTTTCTATTTGCTTATAAAAGCTTACTTAGAAGATCGAATCAAATTGGATTAGGTGTGTTATGGCGAATACATGTATAATATCAGGAGCAGTAATATCTGGTACAGGTGCTGGTGTTACTGGTGTATTGGTTTTTGCTAGGCCTTATCAGATTGGAACTGTCCATTCACAACTTAATGCATTCATTTCGCAAGATGTTATAAGTTCAGTTACAGATAGCAATGGTTTGTTTACAATTTCATTGTTAAAAAATGTTGAGTATGTTATTAGTATACCTGTTATTGGTTTTAAGAAGAAAATACTAGTTCCTGATCAAGATACTTGCACACTTGAAGGTCTTATCAGTGCACCTATTACAGGTGAATCTCCTTCAGGAGGTAATACAAATTGGTGAGTGATAAACTTGAATATAAAGGTAAGTATCTAGAAGTATTTAAGAGTTCAGAAGGATATGAGTATATTGTTGAACCTGGTGGAGTTTATATTCTTCCATTTAAAGTGTATTATAATGAGTCTTTACATAAAAATAGTGTTCAGTTTCTAATCCGACAAGAATATACACCTCACTTAGGTATGGTGCTTAGACCCATTTCAGGGACGATAGATAGAGGAGAAGAGTTTAATCCTGTTATAACAGCAATACGAGAATTACAAGAGGAAACTGGTTATAAAGTTTCTGAAAATGATGTAGCACTTATTAAGAAAATTCTCTCTCCTTATATTTGTATCAAAAAGGAATTTTATGTATACTTAGTTGATTTGTCGTCTTACTTGGAAACTCCAACACCAACTACTGGTGATGATTATTTTGAGCAGTTAAGCACAAACTTGTGGGTCGATTTCTTTGCTATAGAAAAACTCATCACTTCTAGTACAAGTATGGAAATTATGTCTATGTTATCATTGATTTATTTTATCTTCAAGAAGAGCTTGTATGAGATGGACTAATACAACCAGAAATGATATACGTGGGGTTGTAGATAAATATAATATCTACAACAGACTACTAAACCGTAATCGTATTATTATGAATGGGTTTGGCTCTCCTTGTACATTGTTTAAGAATTCCACTATTACTCCAATAGGTAATGTTGCGCCTGGTCTTACTAAATGCTATTGCTGGAACTCTCAAACAAATACTCCTGATAAAACACATATTTTATGTGATGGAACAGGCTACTTAGAAGGTTATCAAAAATATGGTTACAAAGAGTATACACTGTCAACCCCATCAAAATATGATTATCAATCTCCAGAGGTTATTGTCCAAGCTGATAGAAAAGCATTTACACTATCAGGTACAGCATTGACAGGTTATATAGAAACTACATGGTTATCATTAGAAAAATTTTGTGAGGTAGATTATTTTCTTGTAGCAGATCAGTTTGATCCTAGTATAAATAGAGTAAGATATTATTACTCTATAGATGGTACTACATGGACAGAACTAACAATGGTACCTTCAACTGATTTGTTAAGTAATCGTAAAGCACAATCGCTTGTATTTACTGAACCATATCCTACACAAATTAAGTTTAGAGTTGTATTTGAAAGAAAAACTTCTACATCTCCTAGTAGTAAGTTTAATTCAATACGATTCAGATATAGAAACCATCCAACTCTTCGTGAGATTGATAATAGATTTAATATACAGATACCTGCATTTTTAGCCTCTCGTGTTGCTCCAACTGAAGAAGTAGCACAAGGTGAATATGGTTGGACTGTTAAGAAGCCATTGCGTTGGTGGGTTATGCCTGAAGTAAGAGTTGAAGAAACTGATGTAATTGAGTTCTTAACTGGTACGTTTTCAGGTCAGCGATACAGGGCTGTTAAACTCACAAAGTATACATATGGTCCACAACTTCAATTGTTACATACTGAATTTGATACTGAGTTAATACGTGCAATAGAAGATGTTGGTGGTGTAATTTATACTTTATTGTAATCATGAGGTGAATTACTATGTCAAAAGAAAAAGAACTAGAAGTTGGTAAAATGATAGAACAGGAGCATAAAGATACTATTAAGAAAATTATTACTGATGCTGAAAATGATAGTGAAAAAGCTAAGAATAGCATATCTGAATATGTAGAAGATATTGCAAAAGATCATATTGAAGAAATACCTAATTATTATACAGGTAAAGGAGGATTACTTGATATGGAAGAAAAGCTAAAACAAGATTTGAAGAACAAAAAGTCAACTCAAGTGTTGAAAGATGCAGTACCTTTCTTACTTGATTTGAATCAGCGATATCGAAAACAAGGAATGGACTTAATGAAAGCACTTCGTGTATGGGGTGAAAACAATTTAACTGTTACAGATGTTCAAGAGTTAGTTAAAGGTGATGTTCATACTAATTTATGCCCTCGTGAAGCTGCTTATCTACTTTCTCTTGCCAAGAAAATGGCGTATCAGAGTGAAGATTTGTATTCTGAAAGGATTGCTGATACTGAAAGAGCATATAGTTACCTTAACAGTAAGAGAGTAATACCATTAACTCCCTATGTAAAAAGGTTAGTAGACAAAGTTAGTAGTACACATTATCAAAGTAAAGTAGGTGGTGTGATGTGGAAAATTATCGTTGACAACGACCAGCTACATCTTGCACGTATAGAGGAGGAGGGTGAGTGTGAGGATAAAAAATAGTAGTGTTGAAGTACTGTTTTCAGAAATCTTGATTGATGATGATGGTGTTATTATCCGACCATCTGAGTGTCCTGGTTCAGGTAGAGTAGAAGATCTAGTATATGATGAGGAAAAACAACCTTGTTGTATATTTAAAGATTCTCCTTGTCCATACTTTGATAAAGTATATGTTACAAGTTCTTTAAGGAATAAAACAATACTCTGTAATGTTATAAGTATAGAAAAATGAGTTTATTTGCAAGACAACATCCTGATGTTATAGGTGCACCTCTTGAGGATTTTCATTGGTCTTTTATTGAGACGCAGACATCTTCTGTTATTGTTGAAATTCTTAAAACTTTTTTTAACCAAAATAGTAGCTATTTTTCTGTTGTGTTTCCTTCAATTGAAAGTTTTCAAAATTCTGAGGACAAGGAAAAGTTATTTGTTTCGAAAGTATTTTCCTACACAACTAGAAAATTTCCTATGATTGCTGTTGTTGTTATGCAACATCAAGAGAAACCTGTATACATCGGTTCAGATAATCTGGTATATACTGATAAGTATATAGGTGTTGATGGGTTATTGTATGGTCAAGAAGTATTTGGTGGTATGGATAACTTACAAGTAACATTACTTATTGCTACATTATCACCTGAAGAACGTAGAAAACTGATTGATGCTGTTAGATTCTGTTTTATACATTTTTTTAAAACTACATTTATTTATCAAGATGATGATAAATCATTCTTTGCTATCTCACCAACAATGGAACCTATACGAGTAGGTAGTGAAAAAGAAATTGCAGATGAACAAGGTTTACAATATATTTGTACAAATACAATTGAGTTATCTGTTTTAGTGGAATATAGATTTAAAGATTATAGTAAAACATTTGTACAACTTTCTAGTATAGATATTTCAGGTGAGACTGAAATAAAGTAATTTTGTTATACTATAAAATTTATATTAGTTTTCTATTATTATAGTGATGTAAATAAGAAAATCCTTTCTGTATAGGAGAAATTGTAAACAGTATAGAGGAGATAAAATATGGCATTAGGTTATAGATTACCTGGGACTGTTATTGAGGAAATAGAGATACCTGGTGCACCGAATCCAACTAGCACCCAGCGAAAACCATGTTTTATAGGTAAAGCAAGTCCTTATAAGAAAATCTTATTTGAAAGTGTTACAAGAGTTGCTGGAACAGTTGATAAACTTGAGCAGTATTCTACTGGTATATATCGTATACTGCAGTGCGGAACACAACGTGGATTGCATGATATAATTGAAGGTGTAGATATCTCAGTTAACTTAACAACTGGTGATATTACATGGTTAGTGAATAGTGAAAGTAACACTATTACAGGTGGGGTTGTAGGTACAGGATTACTTGGTGCATTAAGTACAACACCTGATCCAAGTGTATCTGGTTCTAATGCAACATCAGGTTATCAGGAATTTGGGTTAACTGGTATTGTAGGAACAGCTGGATGTGGATTATCTGTAGGTGCATATGAAATCAAGATAGGTACTACATCTGGTTCACAAGTAAATTATTCAGTGGTTGTTACTAGTGGAATGACATATCAAAGTCTTGTTGACGCAATTAATACACAACTTTCATCAACTAGCTTTGCTGTATCTATTGTTGGTGGAGATATTCGTGTCACCAATACTACTACTGGTTCAAGTTCTACTGTTTCAATAGGTGCAGGAACTTCAAATGACTTGTTAGCTGCACTCAGTGCAACACCTGAAACAGCAGTTGCTGGACAAGATGCAACAAGTGCTTATCAGGAATTTGGCTTAACAGGTATCGTAGGCGGGACTTCTTCTGGATTGATAGCAGGTAATGTTTACTATATTAATGTTAATTCTAAACAATATGGCATCATGTTAGATACAGGTGCTACTACATACAGTGATTTAGTTTCAAAACTGAATGCAACTGTATCTAGTGATGGATTTAATGTTGCAATTGTTGGAGGAGACATTAGGATTTCAGCTACAACCCCAGGAAGTTCTAGTACTGTTACAATAACGGATGGTCAGACAATAACAAGCACATCAGGTCAGTTAGAATTAAAGCTTGCTTCCCCTGTAACAATAGCACGTGCTGCTAATAGTTCACAGATTGTTGCTAATATCAGTGGTACTGACTATACGTTTGTTATAAAAGTACAAGTGCTTGTTGGAGGAACATCTATCACTATAACGGGTGATCCTGCCAATCTTGATTTACTGAAGATAGGTCAAAGTATTACAATACAAAATACACCGAAGGTTGCAACTGGTGGTACATATTATGTTTCTTATGAAATTAATAGACCAAGTACAGACTTCATGAAATATAAAGAATTCTGGACTTTTGAGGATGTCCTAGATGATCTTGGTGAAGAAATACCACAAAATGATTTAGTGATGATTGCAAAACTTGCACTCAAGAGCTACAATGTTCCAAGAATTGCGATAGTTCAGGTGAGACCCACTGCAACTATTTCTGATTATATTGATGCACTTGATGTTATCAAGTATAGGGATGTACAAGATGTTGCTATACTTAATTCTTCACCATTATGCCGTGCAGCATTACAAGCACATGTTGTTGAGCGCAGTTTACCAGATAATGGTCGATATCGTATGGCTTGGACAGGTGCACCAGCTTTAACACCAGTTGGGGATAGCTCAGATCCGAATTCACTTCGTGGAATAGCTACAACATTAAAGTGTGAGCGGGTTGTGTTTGTTAATGCCACTCGTGCAAAATATTACTATACAGATCCAACAACAGGACAACAAGCAACAACTGTTGTTGATGGTGCTTTCATTGGTGCGGCTGTAATGGCTTTTAGGGATTCTTTCCCAAGTCCAACAACAACATTGCTTGGTCGTGTAGTACCTGGATTAGAACCATTTGAAGATGATTACGATAGTTACTATACAGATTATATGTTACAGCAAGCTGGTAGCGATAGTTGCTTCTTGCTTACTTCTTCAGGTGGTGTGTTTAAAGTTGTTGATGATTTGACAACCGATAACAGCACAGTCAAACGCAATAACATTAATATCATTACCGCTAAAGATTATATTGCAAGAGATGTTGCTATCCAGATGGATAGAACATTTAGAGGTTCTTTGATTTATAATAGAGGTGGATATGCTGGAATGATTAAAGGTTACTTATCCAACCTCTTTATCTCATACCTTAACAATAGACTTATTGAGTCAATTGGGGATATAAATGTAGCAGTTTCTTCACAAAGACCTGATACAGTTGTTATTAAGTATTCATACTATGCTGTTTATACGCATAAGTATACTGAAGGATATTACACTATATTACTGTAGGAGGAAATAATCTATGGCACTTCCTAATAGAATACTTCCAATTAACTGGGGTATGGCAGGTGGAGGAGTACCTGGTGTTGAAACACCTGTACCAAGATCTGCAATACAGTCCATTACAATGGGGGTACGATTCGGAACTGAGCACATGGCAATTGGTTACATAAATGAGTTTAGTTATGATTTAACACGTGACGCTCAAACTATACACCAGATTGAACCTTTCCCTAATAATACATTTGGTACAGGTTGGGGTGCGTTAACTGAACAAACTTTTGGTCAAACCAACTACTGGCCTGGCGAAGCATGTGAAGTCATACCTGGAAAGCAGAAGGAAATTACTATCAACTTAAAACGCTATGCTTTGTATAGTTCTAACTTACTTGCAGCGATGGTTAGGGCTGACTTAGCAGGAACTGAAGGAGATGTTTCACGCGATCCAAACTCTAATGATACAACTTTACTTAATACGTATGTAAGTTTGCTGCAGCAGGTTAGACCAATTGATATATTTGAAGTATATTATGCACCAACAACTGGTGCTATTATCTTTGGTAGGGTATTTTTTGAATGCTGGATAACTAAACTAGGTGAAAGAATACCTACAGCAGAAAGGAATGAAGCAATATTAGAAGAAGGTACTGTAGTAGCAACTAGAATTCGACCAATTAAGTATTATGTATAATATAGTATAGCAGATACGGATATAGTGAATATATTCGTATCTGCTGTTATGCTATAAACTTTAATGTCTGTACTAAGACAGGAGGCTACAATGAAACCTATAACAAACCCTAATCTATCTGATGAGTTCATGCCTGTAGAACAGGTGTTACTTGAAAGACAAGCACAGCAGTTGCAAAACCAAGTAAAAAATTTTCAGCACGCACAAGCACAAGACAATTCATATACACAACAACTTAACACGTATACACAACAACTTAACACGTATACACAACAACCTAACACGTATACACAACAACCTAATATACCTGATTTGCATCAAGATCCAAATGTAGAGATGCCTAATGCACAGCAGCGTTCTCGTATTTCCCAAACGGTTACAAATGCTGGTCCTTCCAAAGAATCAATCATTGAAGAGAAAATCACTGAAGATTTACAAAAAGTAAAACCTGCTGTACAGGGTTTACAAAAACCACTTGATGTTTTGAAGTCTTTGATTGCTAAAGGTGAGTATAAAGAGGATGTTTTACTGTATCAGCAGAAGTGGACTTTACGTGCGTTAGACCAATCTGATATGCTACTAGTACTTGATGAAGTAGACGATATGATTAACAGCACAGTAGGTAGGTTGTCTGCTATTGCATTTGCACAGATTGTATATGCGCTGGAAGGTATTAATGGTGTTACTATTTATGAAATGTTCCAAGATACAATAAAAGCATCCGATTATTCTACACAAATGGCGTATATTATTGCAGTTAAAAAAGCATTACGTAGATATCTTGAGCACTTTCCACCATCAGTAATAGATAGCCTTTATGCAGCATATGTTGAAGTAGATAAAAGAAGAAATGAAGCATTGGATAAACTAAAAAACTCCTAAGTCACCCATCATCAGATGAAAAAACACTCCAGGAGTTGATGGGTGACTTTGAATTCCTAAAATACCTGGTGTGCGCAATGAATGGTTGGAATCCAAATTCAAATGAAGTACAAAGCTTAAAAGATGTGCAATGGTTGATGCTCTTCCATTTCTTACGCATTCGCATGTTAAAAGAATGGCAATCTCTGTTTGAACCTGCTGCAGAATTAGTTGGTTATTTAACTCATCCAGAAATTTATAAAGTGTACTCTGAATATAAAGAAAAACAGAAGAACCTAAAGGAGTCTGGTCGTGCTCTTATTGGTGGAATAGAACATGTATCTGCAAACTCTAAATACGTTCCAGGAGTAGGATTAGTAGATATAGAGACACATAAGGTTGTGTTACCTGAATCTGTAGTTAAGAAAGATATACTATAAGGAGTATATATGCCTGAAGAACAAAGTACAGAACAGCAGAAGCGAGATATCTTACTTGAAAGAATCAAATCACTAGCAACTGAAACAGGTGACCCTACAAAAGTGATATCTGCACTGAGAGGAGATATAACAGAAGTAGAGCGTGCACTTCAATCAATTTATTCACTTTTTGGTGGCACAAACCAGAAAGCAAAACAGTTACTAGACCAATCACAATCGTTTCAGAATGTTATTAAAGATTCTGTAGAGTATTTAGGTTCTTTAAGATCCTCCTTAGCTCTTATTACAGGAGTACAAGCACAATTATCAGCTTTACAAAAACAATATAATCTTAGTACTACAGATTCAATCAAGCTTGTTGAAAATCATATTCAATCTATACGCAACTTAAAGCAAGAGTTGAAAAGTGTGCAAGATGATGCTAGCAAACTATTACATATTCTGAAGCAATGGGGCGCTCAAGTAGGTATTGAGCTCAAAGGTTCTGATTTAGAAAAGTCAAAAAAGTTACTAGATGAATGGTTAGGGCAGCATACTAAGTTACAACTAGACTTTAGTTTATCTGAAATTAAAAGTTTAGATGATTTAAAAGAAAAACTTAATAATTGGATAAAAAATAACAAGTTTAAAGTTGATATAACAGCAGATACTAATTATGAACATGTTCTTGAAATTTTGCAATTGCAAAAGAAAACTGCATTATTAGAGGAATATAAAAGGAGACTACAAGACATACAAAAAGTAGAACAAACTAGTTCTCCTTATACATTTAGTACACATGTTAAAGAAAAGATAGGGGGAATAGCAGAGCGATCCGCAAAAGCGTTGGGGGTAGAAAGTTTTGTTGAAGCTTACAAAGGCAACTTACGATATGATGCTTCTTCTACTGAAAGGATTCTTGGATTTGTAGGTGCTAAGATCAGATATACAAAACAACAAAGAGAACAGGAAAGAACACAAGAAGAACTTGAAAAGATAAATAGAGATTTTGAAATGACTGTAGCAGGAGTACCAAAAAGGGAACCTACTTTTGCTGAAAAAGCTTCGGGGTTTCTATTTGGTATAGGACATAGAAATGCTATAAAAGCGGTAACTGAAGGCACAAAAACATCAGGACCAGAAGTAGCTGCAGGTTTCAAAGGAACATTACCTTCATTATTTCCTTTTCTAGGTAGAGATAAGTACTCAATTGCAGCAGATGTACTAGGATTAAGTTTAGCTGGACTACCTGAAGAGGAAACTATATCTAGTAGTAAGAGAAAAGCTAAAGTAGCTTCACCAGAAGAGTTTGTCCCATTTAAGAATGTTGTAGCAGAATCATATAAAACTGCCTCTCAGGTAGTAGCAGAGATGTCTGGAACTTCACAACAGAAAATTCTGGTGCAACAAGCAAATGCACTAGATGACTTAAATAAACAATCTAAGAAACAAGTAAGTATAAGTAGGGACACACTTGATGTACAAGAAGAGTCTATGACTACGCTAACTAAGCTACCTGAAGAAATGGTACAGAAACAAGTAGAACAACAGGAGATGAGAAAACCTATTTCTGGTTCTTTTTTAGGGTCGTTAGGTTTAGGTGCAGCTTCACTTATACATATTGCTGGTAAAAGTGCATATGGTACATTAGGTACAGGTATAGGAATAGCAAATGATTGGCTATCAACTGGTTTAACAGGTGCACTTAAGACAGTGGGTAGTGGTATATCAACCTTAACAGGTATAGCATTAGGTGAATCAGCAGGTAAAGTAACAGGTACAATGGTAGATGCTGTTATAAATGCCATAGTATTTGGAATTGGTATAGCACAGCAGAAAGCCCTTGCTGCTAGAGCATTTGCTTCTGAGAAAGGATATGCAGCTTCACCAACCCAAGGTGGATGGGGAAGTGCTGCTAACATTGAAGCACTGTATTCAAGCATGTATATAACAAGAGAGGATGCACTTAGGCTATCTCAAGAGCTTGCTAAAACAGGACTTGATGCAACAACACAGTTAGCACAGGGTTCCCCTTTGTTATTTCAATATGCAAACTTGTATAAAGAACTTGGTGAGTATGGTACAGAAGCATTTAAGGGTATCTTAACAGGTCTTGGTGATGCTACTAATTCATTTCGTACTGTATTATATGTAACAGAAAATCTAGGAGGTAAACTTAAAGGTACACTTGTAACAACATCTTCCTTGTTGCAGACCATATCTAGTTTAGCTCCACAAATGCGTATGTTTAATATAGATACAACAATAGTTACATCTTCGTTAGTAAAACTTGTGGAAAAATCAAGTCAATTAGGAGCGTTAGGTATTAATATAGGTGATGTTCAAACACAACAACGAATTATGAAAGACTGGTTTGATAGATCACAATATAGTCTCTCTATGCTTGCATACCTTGGTACTAAAGGTGGGAAAGCCGGTGTTACGCCAACTCAGGGTATTGTACAAGAATTACTAGGTGCTGAGGTTGCTAAATCTTACACAATCAATCTTGAAGGAGGGGCACAACCTGTATTGTCTATTGGAAAGCTATCAGAAAAGGGTGCAGGAGGTATATTCCAAGGATTAGAAAGCATAACAGCACAGCGAGATGTACTTGTTAAGCTAGATACATTAAAAGAGGCTATGAAAGGGAAATCTAAAGATGAAGCACTTGTAGCTGCAATAATAGCAGGACAACAGATGTTTGGTATGAGTAAAGAAGGTGTACTTGCGTTATTGTCTGTAAGTGAAGAAGAATTGAAAAATGAGGAAGTAGTTAAGACCTTGCAAGGGAAAACGCTACCAGTACAAGAACAGATCTCACGTAATATTGCTAGAGTTGCGGGCTTAACTGAGTATAATCAGAAGATACAACTTGCTGCATTTAATTTAATAGTTCTTATTGCTAGTGTTATGGTTGGACTTCCATTTATCATCTACAGGGCTATCAAAAGTGCTGTTCCAGGGTGGGGAGCAGCTAGTGATAAAGCAGTACTAACGCAATTTCAAACTCAATTAACTACAGGGTTTGCAACGTCCATGACGGAAATAGGGAACACCATGAAAGTTGCACTTCAAAAATCTGGGCAAGGCTCAGAAACAGTGAGTAAGATGGTAGGTGCAACAGCAGATTTGATTAGTGGTAAAGTAACGCACCACCATTCAGGTGCAAAAGGTGTCTCTTTATCGTCAGGAATTGTTACTGATATTTCTGAATATATATTACCTTCTTTAGGTACGAATGAAGCTTTCATGATAGGACATGGTTCTATTGATGTATTAACACCTTCACAAATGAATGAAGCTGCTAAGGGTTCGTTAGATACACTTATTCATAGTTCAAAGAAAGAAATATCCCCTATTGTTAATGTTGAAACTAAACCACAGATTGTTATCAATATAAAAGCAGATACAATGGATAAAGATTTAATTTTTGAAGCTATTCGTTCAAAATTATCACAGGAGTTGAGGTAAAAGTATGGCAGGATTTACTCCTTTTCAGTTTTCTTCAAGAAAGCTACAGATGCAAACACTAGGTTCCCTTGCAAATAATGCAGTTGGGGAACAACTTAGTGCATTACTTTCTTGGTATGAAATGTGGATAAATCCTCAGAAATTAACTTTGAAATATAACTTTCAACAAAATGTACAATATACTGCAGGTAGTATTGTTACATTTCACTATGGACGTACTATCACAGAAATGACTGTTGAGGGTGTATGTGGGTGGATTGCAATACAATCAGAATCCTCAGCACTTGCTAATATGGCTATGCAAGGTTTGTTTCAGAGAAGCATGAAAGCTACAAAAGCATTTGGAGGTGATATGGTAAAGAACCTCACAAATAAACAATCACTTATACGTAATTATTCTACATATACAGGAAAATCTGTTGCAATCAATAACTCACCAAGGGAGTTTTTACAGAGACTACAAGACCTTGCTAACGAACCTATGTATTTTATTGATAGATCAGGTGTAGAGCATTACAATACTAAATACATTAAGATTTTTACAAAACGTTATCCTGAAGGTGTTGTATGTGAAGGATACTTTACAAGCTTTGAGATACCTGAAAGTTCCGATGATGCACAAACTATTTCTTATCGTTTTACATACAATGTAGAAAACATACGACCAGTTGGTATGATTGAACGTACATTAGGTATGTTTGCTGGACTAGGTTCTGGTGCAGGTGATTTAATGAGGGGGTTAGGTTTATAGTTTATGGAGTTTGCTAAAACTATTTCAAATATAGTTGATAAGATGTTTTCCAACAACTCAGGAGTTGTTCCTGGCACATGGGACCTGAGTTCTGATTTAAGCTATGTTGGTATTGAAAGATATGATTCTACAGGTAGATGCATTATAGACTTAAATCCTGGTTGTCGTATTTTTATCAGTGGCTGTGAGGTTACAAAAGATGTTATTTCCTGTAGTATAACTCATAATCTAGAAGGTTCAAGCAGGTGTACAATAAAACTTGCTAATCCTAGAGGCCGTTATTGTATCTCTAGATCCGATTTGCATAAAAATTGGAGGGAGGATAAAGATATACTTTCTGCATATGATTATGAGTGGATTAGACAACGACAAAATCTTGGATTTGATGTTGATAACATACTCCAGAAAGTAGGTGGCGCAGGATTACTTGCTACGGTAAAAGAAGCATCGAAACTAGTTAAAGGAACATTTAGTACTGTAAAAAGTGCTCTTTCAGGAGGTACACCTGTTCCTTCTATTAAAGGTGTAACTAGAGTTATATTTGAGATTAAACATTTTAGTGGTTTTACAAAATATGTAAATGATTGTGTATTTGATTATCGTGATCCTGTTTATGTTTTCATGAAAGGTCGTTTTTCTAATTTCTGGTATTTTGCATTCACTGGAATGGTTTCTACAATCAGTGAATCAATGGTATATCCACAAGAGGATGTAATCACATTAGAGTGTACAGATATTTTAGGTTTACTTAAGAAACAAAATATTACAGAGAGAGGTTCTATATTATCTGCAGGTAATATGGAGATGCGTTTTAGAAACGCTAGCACATCCAGAACATTTGATATTTTAGGTTCTGTATTGCAGAGATCAGGAGTTGATGTTGTATCTAAATCAGTACTATTTGGTCCTGACTATGCATTAGTTACTGAATCTTGCTATCTTTATGGCCAAGATGATAAGATAAAGGCATCTTTAATAGGTAAGGATAAGGAAACAGGGGATAAAATAAAAGATTATAAAAGTGCAAAAGACACTCTTGTCAAATCATTTAGTTTCCATGAGAATTTTATGTTCACAGAAAAAAGGGAGGAATCAGCATCAAAAAATCTAACAAGTGCAACTAGTAAAGTTATGGATGTGGCTCGTAAAGCTGGATCAGCTGTTGTTAACTTTATGACAGGATCTTCTGGGATTGATCCAATAATTGATATTGCTAAAACTCCTATGAAGGAGTTAAACTCATTAACCTACAGCCCTTGGAATCTTGCGTATTTTCAACTTAATTTTATACCTATACCTTCACTAATGTCTTCTACTGATTCCAGTAGTAAACTTATGCTTGAGCATTATTATAATCTTAGTACTAGATATTGGGAGTACGCACCTCTTTTGCAACCGCCTAAAGGTAAATCAGTTGTTCCTACCTCAAAAGATATGGGTACTGGATGGTATGATAATAAATGTTTTGGTGTTGCAGGTATACACCCTGCTTTAACGTATGAAGTTGTTAACTGCTTTGATCAAGGACAATTGATATGGGAACAGTGCTATCTTGGTGGTACTAAAGCAATTGATAAATTAGTTGTATCCCCAATTGAAAAGATACGCGAATCAGTGTTTGGTTCTTGTGTTGAAATTAGAGGAGGTGCTGATAAAGGAACAAACATTAACTTGTTCAGGCCCCGTGTGTTTTTACTACTACCGAAGCGATTTCAGATTGAACGTTCCCCCCTTGCAGGAGATTTTGGAAATTTCTCATTATCCGTAGCCAACATGATTACAGTATTTGATGCACTACAAAAACTAGTAGGTGCTATTGAATTTGATTTATTTTCTTCTCCAATGGGGGATATTTTTATTGAACCTGCATTGTATGATATGCATCCTTTAGATTTTTATAGTAAAGCTGATAAAGATGATGTTACCTATGCACAAGAAAAAGTAACAATTAATAGTTTTGGAGAGATTGGTAAAGATAATAAGGGTACAGAAAATAATGCTATGTCATATACAACAACTGCATATGCATACAATCACAAGGCATCACATCCTTATCTTTTCATGGAAAAAGATAGAATCTCTGTTACAATGGATTTTAAGCCTGAGTATATTAAAACATCTGTATCTGTACAAGCAGGGAAAACAATGTCTGGCTATCCTCCTTTAGAAAACACACTTTTACAAAATGACGAATTTGCTCGCACACTGTTTGCATTAAGTCAATCTGATTTATCATCAAACAGATTAGGTATGCAAGCTTATATTGCAGATGGATTTCCTCCTGACTTGTACAACCGACTTGGTCCAGCATATGAACTTAAGAAAAAACAATATGAAAAACAGTATATGGAATATTATTCTGTACAATTACCTTTAGTATTTTTTAAGACATATACTACTGAACCATTCTCTAAGCTTGTAGATGATACTATTTCAAAGCTTGATTCATATACAGGTGACGTTAAAGGGATATGGGCTTATATGGATATACAACTCCCATCTATTATACCAGATACAGCTATATGGAAAGGTTTTAAAAAGCAGGAAAAAGAAGAATTAGTTATTGGGACTGTGTTCCCATCTCTATTTAAAGCACTAGAAGAGTATGCAGGTAGTAGTCCTGAAGGGAGGTTGTTTACAAAGCGTTCTCTTATCAAAGATATTTGTGCAATTGATACAACTAAGCCAATTACTTCTCAGTTAGCACAAGACTTCTTTAACCGTTTTTACAACAAAGAATCAGATTTATATACAGTTAAAATTAACGGTGTACCCCGTGCAAACATTATTATGGATCTCATAAAAGGTAGTGAAATAGTACTACTACATGATAATAGCGATTTACTTGATTTGAAGAAAGAAATTGTTGAAGATTATCTTCCAAAATTACTACAAGCACCTGTTACATTAGGAGCATTGAAGGATTTTGCGAAAGCAGGGTTATATCAACCTAGTAAAGATTATGTAAGGTTGTATGGATATAATTCTGGTCCGCAAGTAACAAACTTATTTATACAATCAGGTGAAGAAGCACTAAAATATGCTGAGGTTATATTTAAGCGATTTTTAGGTCAAGTATACCAAACAACTGCAACTGTTATTGGAAGACCCGAATTGTTTCTTAATAGACCTATTTATCTTGAGGCTAAGGATATTATTGGGAGATTATCACAGTATACGCTTGAGTTTCAAATCGGTAGTACATTTAATTCAGGTATACAGCTAACATATATTAGAAAGAATGCACTAACATATGCATATGGAGAAGAAGATGATTTTACCCTTGTTTCTAAATCAGATATAGTAAAGCTACGCAAAAAAGAAGAAGAATATTTTGAGTCCATAGGAGTAACTGGTAAAGGTAAAAGTGGTACAAAACTTACATCACTTTTGAAATCTGCTGGAAAATCAGTTTTACCGTTAGCAACACAAGCTGGTGTTGCAGGACTTATTGGAATTATGAAGCCTACATCTACTACAATGGTGCCACAGAAAGGATATACCAAGTCTGCAACTAGTGTTATTAACGGTAAACAATATAAAAGTATTGTTTTAGCAACACTTACTAGTACACTTGAAGGTGCACTTGGTAATAAAATTGCATTTCGTTTTACTAGAATATTAGAACCTATTAGTACATTAGCATCTCCTGCAAATTTAGGGCAGTTTTATATTGAATGTACAGGCGACCTTTCACCTGTCTTAGCAATATCTAATGCTATTGTGATTAGTAGTAACCAAACAGAAAATATAAAAGTTTCGTGTGTGCGTAACAATACTACACTGATGCTATCAGCACCACTTATGTACTCCTATCAGCTTGATGACATCTCACTTGTTGATGGTTTAGGCACACATTATTCTATTAGAATTGAACCTAGATCAGGAAATACATTTCTTGTTTGTGCTAATACTAATGGAGTAGTAAGTAACTTACTTAAAAAACTTAAACTACGATTTTCAAAACACCAAGAGGAGAATGTGTTCATAAAATCAGTTGCATCTAATGGAATTATCCTACAAGAAGCATTACAAGATACATATATTCCGACTTCAGTATCTCCGATTTCTGTTACGGATGGAAATTCTACATCATATACTGTAACTTCTACATTGTCTCAATCCTCTAGATTTATACCTGTTGACTTAAGAAATTCATCACTACCTCGTTACCTTACATTTATATTAGAACGAACACAAACTGAATCATTTAGGATTGGAAATATAACAGGCACTCAAGTTTCAATTATAGAACCAAGTTCATTAAAGTTTCCTCATTTTAAATCATTAAAAGATGTTTCTTATATTGAAAATGAGTTAGGTGAGAAATTTTATCTTTCAGAAGATATATCTGTAACAGGAAACAATCTGCTGTATGCATATACACGTGACTTGGAAAGAAAACTAACGTTAGTATTTAAAGAAGGTGGTTTTACACAAACAGTTAGAGTAGAGTTTGTTTCAGGGAACTATATTAGACTACAAGAAGCATTATTGCATAACTTCACAACATCTGCAGTTGTATCTGATAATCAAGATATACCTGTATTCTACCAGCTTGCACTAGATGCGTTAACTGGTCAGAGGGTTATCCTACTACTTGATGTTAAAGATCTTTCTGCATTAACTAATGTTACATTACATTCTGTTTTCAAACAGACTGTAAAATTTAATGGATGGTCTTCTGCTACTTCATTTCTTATTGATTCACCACTGAAAGACTCATTTGATAGTGTAACAACTATTGTAGATCAAGAAGGTACTACTTATCAACTAAGTTCCACTTTGCAACTGAATGGTGTTGAGATCAGTTTACAACCTTCTGGTAATTATAACTTCTTGCGAAATGCTACTAGATTAACAATTAATCAAGATGTTGTAGAAGACTCAACTATTAGTGATGTTTACACTAGTGGCTCAGATGATATTATTGTACTTACTGTACCTTTAAAACATAAGTATCAAGCAAATACAGTAGTTTCAGATTTTCAAGATACACCCCAAACATATACTTTGTCTCAGGATTGTAATCCTGGAGATAAAGAAATTAAAGTGCAATCATATCATGATTTATATAATGCTATTCACTTTACATTATCTGGTAAATCTGTAGAAGAAAAAGTTGTGCAGAGTGTAGCGTATAATGGTACAACTACACAAGTTACACTAACAAGTTCATTATCATCTAATCATCCTTCTAACTCAGTTATTTCTAGAATTGATGCAACTGTTGATGTTTCTTATGCTAATACTACAGTTACAAAACGTGGTAGGATAACCTCATTAGAAAATGATACTACAGGGATTATATATCAAACAAAAGAAGCTTTTTCTGGTTATGCAGATGTTAATATTCAAGAAGCATGGAAAAATCCGTCTGATAAAACCCATCCTGTTGAACCTTATTACAGTACTAGTTATATCCCATTTTCTGGTGGTGTTACTGTACCATCAAGAAGGGTAAGTAATAAAGCTTCCGTTATTGTAGGTGCACCACTTGCACAGCTGGCAGGTAGTGCTGTGAAGAAATTACTTGAAACAAAAGTTTCTGGAGGTTTATTCTCTGTTCATCCTATGATAGGACATATAAATTATAATGATTCTCCTTTTACATATACTTCTATTGCTGCTGTTGGCGCAAGTAATATAGAATCATTTATTAATGTTATTAATGATTTAACATCTACAATTACAGAATTAAAAAATCAGTATATTAATATTGGCGATGGATCAAGAAAAGATTCTGAACTATATAAACAGGAAGAAAAAAGTAAAAATCTTGAAAAAGACATTAAAGAAATTTCAGATAAGTTAAAGAACGCTACATCAGGTTTACAGATTGACGAAGAGTTACACAGATTAAGATCAAAAAACGCAGAGCTTGAAGGTGTAAAATCATTAATTATACAACTAAAAAATGATAAGAAAAATATCATTAAGAAACTATATGGTCAAGGTCATGAGAAGAGACCTGATAATCTTCGTGAGGTAGCTGAAGACAGTTATTTTGGCCAGTTATATGAACTAGCATATAATTTTGATAATTCTTCTATATGGGAGCTTGTAGAGAATGAATGGGATACAAAAAAGAATAAACTAACATTTGATATCCCTGAACCCTCAGAACAAGGTAAGAGCAAAAAACCAAAACAAGTTACTGTAGAAACGTATCTTAAGAGGACACCTAAACCTAAATCTTGATGAGGCAGGATTATGAATATAAATAAGCTTTATGATTCATTTTTACCCCGTGTGCAGAGTGATTATACAACTGCACAAGATTTTTCTGAGATTACAATAGGTAAAGTGTTGTCTGTTGATCCCTACACTATGAAAATGACTGTGGATATTCCTATACTTGGAATAAACAGTAAAGTTACTGGTATTAATATAAACTTGCCTGTAACAACTGTTGGAGCAGGTTTTAGATTTGTACCTATCCCAGAGGTAACATATGTTATTTTAGGAAGAGGAATGAAAGGATGGGTACATTTAGGATACTTTCTTGAAGGTATTGAAAATGGTACATTTCCTAAAGATACAAAAGAAGTTACATCGTATAAGCCCTTTATCTCGCTTAATCCTGGGGAAGTCGAAGTTACAAGTATTGGAGGGTCGAAATTATATCTCAATAAGTCAGGTGATGTTTTAATTGAAACAGGATACAACGATTATATTCTTCTTGATTCAGTTTCTTCATTACTAAATTTATTTATTAGTACTGGTAAGTTTGAGTTTTCAGGAGTTAGACTACGTGCAGGAGATATTCTTAGAAATGCAGATTCTGATCCTAAGGAAGAAGAATACAAATCAAAATATAATGATCCTAAGCAATTAAGAGAGTTTTCTGTTTTTGTTGGTACAGCTGTAGATCCAGAAACAGGACTTGAACCTGAAATTGTAGATTCATCTACTAATGTTAATAAATATCCTACAATTGGAGTATTATCTCTTAGTACAGAAGTAACTGATGTAAGAGGACAACAAGAGAAAATACAATCCAAGATTTTACAATTTCTTTTAAGAATGGCAAGTGGTATAGGTATAGGTATCACAGACCAAGGTGAGTTTCTTTTATATGATTATGCAACACAAGATTATGTATCATTTCAAACTGGGAAACAAGATAATACACCAAAAACACAATTACATTTGAAGATACAGAATGCTGAAGTTATTATAAATCCACAAGACTGTATAACAATTAAAAATACAAACTTTACATTTTTCATTGATAAAGAACAAGTTGTAAAGATTTATAATCAAAAGTCTTCAATCGAAATAACAAAAGAAAATGAGATTACAATTAAGAATGATAAAGGTAGCATACAAATCGCAAGTAGTGGCGATATGACTATCAAAGGTGGTAATAATGCTGTTACAATACAGCTTACATCTAGTGGACTACAAATACAGTCAAATGGTTCTGTGCAAATACAATCATCCGGTTCTGTGCAAATACAATCATCTGGTGGGATTACACTAACAGGTTCTCCTGTAAGTATTAACGGTGCGTTGACAATTTCTTAAGAGGAAATCATGGGTATTCTATTTGCTAATAATAAACTTGTAATCACATTTACATTAGTTTCTGGACCTTGTGTTCCAACTGGTCCTGTGACGCTACCAAGACCTGGGGTTATTTATACACCTTCATCTAAGTGCTCTTCACCAGAAGGGTTTTTAATGATCGATAAGATACAATTTGTGTGGAATCCCGGTGCACCTTGTCCATTTGCTCCTGCAGGACCTTTTCAGTTTATTGCAGGTTCAGGTAGTTTAATGGGTACTAGTGTTAAATGTCAAATTGAAGGTAAAAGTATTATCCGATTAAATGATTCAGGTACATGCTCAGGACAATGGTTAAATACAATTATAGGTGTACCTGTACCTTGTTCATGTACAATGGCTGTTACTAATGCTGGTCAAACTAAAGTATCAGGAGATTAACAATGGCTTTAAACTTCTCTTCACCTGAAACAAAAAAATATATTAAGCAATTTTCACAGAGAATATTTATAGTAGACAATGTTCCATACAAAGCAACAAAATCAGCTGAAGTTATTATAGATATATCAAAACAGCAAATTGACAAGAAAATAGAACTATATAAACATTTAAAGGGTGTAAAAAGCACACAACTAACTATACTTTCTAAAAGAATTGAAAGGCTAGAAAATTCAATCTCTGATAGTAATAAAGATATTATTTATAGTATATTTACTTCTAACACACAAGATTTACAAAATTCTTCTACTATAGAGATTGCTTCAATTCATTCTATAATGAATCTATCAGGTTTAAAAATATTTCAAACTATATATGAACTAAGAATAAATCGTATGAGGCTTGTAAATCAGATTGCTAATCTTACAATGTTGATTGAAAAGTTAGAACAATCAAAAGGAGATTTAGATGCATATAAATCAGCCTTGCAAAGTGTTTAGTATCTTAATATTTCTAATTTTATTCTTATTGTTTATGTAAATATTATTAAGGGAGTGTATACTCAACTATGGCTGTTGGTTTACAGATACGTAACGGAGACTTTGTTTTTTTACCTTCTGGACATTTTAACTTTGTAACTGGTAAAGAAAAAGCAAGTAGAGATTTCTATAAAATGCTCTGTACTGAAGTAGAATCAGAAGAAAATATTACAGGGTTTTATAGATATAATCCACTTTATGGAACTGAGCTTCATAGAAAAGATCTCTTTTATGAGCTAACAGATAAAGAAGCCTTACAGCTTGCACAAATCTTAATAAAACAAAGTATACAAAATTACATACGTTTACAAGAAGCAAGAAAAAATCTTAGTACAGGTGAGATTATTACTAGCATAACACATAATACATATATGGTTACAGATCCCCAACTTGGACGCAAAATAGTTGTAGATATACAATTGTCATTAGCTACTGGAGAAACAGAAAATCTAGGGTTATTTGAAGAGGTATTATAATGCTAGAAAAGACAATTGACTCTATTCGTACTGATCTTGTCTCTGCTTATTTGCAGAGATTACCTCAACTAGACCTTACTGAAGGTACTCCTGAAAGAGATTTGTTTATAGAAGCTCCAATAGCAGGTATATTGTATTATCTATACCAATCTCTTACATATATGTATAAACTACACGCACCCTTTATTTACTATAATGAACTGGATGAAGCAGATGTAGATGAGTTTTGTGAAAATTATGGTGTTACTCCTTATGAACCAACAAAATCAACAGGCTTAGTTGTATTTTATACATACACAGAACCAACTCAAGATATTGTAATCCCTGAAGGTACACTCGTCTCAACAGGTGGTACAGAACCTTTACAGTTTAGGGTTATTGCAACATACACACTCTATGCAGCAACTAAAACTGCGTTTTTTAATTCTAGTACAAATAGGTGGGAAATACAAGCATTAGTTGAATCACTTGGTGCTGGTCCAGAATATAGTGCAGGCTCAAACACAGTTACACAAATTACAGGATCAATCTCAGGTATAGACGGATGTATTAATACTGCACCAATTACAGGTGGTTCTTATGGAGAATCAGTTTCATCTAAACTGAACCGTGTAAGAGAAAAATTTCAAGGTCGTAACTTAGGTACACAAGCCGGCTTAATTTCTTTTGTAAAGCAATTTTCAAAATCTGTTATTGTTGTCCCTTCTGGACATCCTTTAATGGTACGTGATGGGGGATTTGGTGGGTGTACTGATATATATGTATATGGTGAAACGTCTGAGCCATACACAGAAGAACTACAGATTACAATACTAGGCTTGAATGATCCTACAAATCTACAATATACTTCAACATCAATTCGTTTCAGTAAACAACCGGTGTTATCTATTATTTCATGTCTTGTTGATGGTGTACCCCTACCTCCAACATATTATACACTTCAAAAAGATACAGGAATTTTAGCAAACTCTACAAAAGGGTTTGATAAGCTTGTTTTAACTTCTGAAGGTCAGACAAATTTTGGTACTTTCTTAAGCGGACAAACAGTAACATTGTTATATATTTATAACAAGCTACTTAATGATATACAACAAGCTCTAGAAGCAGAAGAAAATTATTATATCAACAGGGATTATTTAGTATTTGGCTTCACGAAGGTTCAAATCAATGTACAACTTTCTTTAACACTACGAAAAGGGTATGATTTTAATTCATATAAATCCTCTCTTGAACTTATTATTGCAAATGTTATTGATGAAAATGCGTTGTCTGGTTCGATTGAAAAATCAGATATTGTAACTGCAGTTGGCAAAGATTCTGGTGTAGATAATATTAATCTTGCAAGCTGTGTACTAACACCTGTAGGAGGAGGCACGTTAACTGCATTTGGGGATATATTACTATCATCTAAAGAATATGCAGTTACAGGTACTATTACATTAACTGAATGGGTGTAAATTTAACTTTGTATAAAGGAGTATAACATATGAAAACTATTGCTGTTATAAGTACATCAACAGTACCTTTCCAATTAGATCAAAATAATCTCAGTAAACTTACGCAAGAAGAACAAGAAGAGGTACGCCATTTATATTCTTATGCAAATGCTTCTGGTATCCGTTCTTGGAATATTGCACTTCAGCTTTCACAACAAAAAGATTTTGGTGTTACATTATTTGTACCTGATTTATATTATAATAAAGAGTTTGTTTATACTAGACAGCTACCTTTTTCAATACAGACATATAGTTTAAAAGCTGCAAGAGGGTTATGGTCTGAGGAACTAGACCGTAAACTTAAAAAGTTCAATGTTGTTATATTACCAACACACAACTTAGTTGGTACGCTAAATGGTGCAGTATTGCCATATGATATTAATCTCATTGTAGACGGTTGGAATTTTATACCAAGTGAAGAGCCTTGCAATCTATTAGGATTTTCTAGGGTATATAAAAAGATAGCCTGGGATAGGTTCATACAACAGCATGTACCTTTACTTAAAAGGGCAAACTGTGTTTTATATGCACTTGATTCACAGCGTTTCGGCTATGAAGGTCAGTTTTTTATGATTGAAAAACTTGATTGGAAAGCATTTCAGTTCTCTACACTATTGAAAGTTCCATTTGGAGTTGATAAAACAACAACAGTAACAAGAAAACCACTAGGATCTTCCTCTGCCCTTAATCTTGTATGGTTAGGTGAAATAAAGCCTTGGTACTACCCTGAATTCTTATTTTCCTTAGATCAAAAAGATCTTAGTAGTGTTTATATAACATTTTTGCATGCTTTTTCACCTAATAACAAGAAAATATTTACTAACTATTTTAGTAAGTATTTTGAGTCTATAGAAGGTAATAAAAATTTCTTTATTGATAATCGCTATGTAACATCCCTTCCAGAAACACTTTCTGAGTTTGATGCAAGTATTGTTCTTACTAAACCTTGGATTATTAACAACTATGCTCTATATGTTAGAATTTTAACACTTATCTCATATGGTATTCCTGTTATTTGTAATGCAGGTTTACAGTGTGTCAAGGAATTTAAGTTCTATGCAAAAGATTATATTATTGAAACAACATATGATGATTTACCTTTAGTATTCAATAATTTGAAAAATAATAAGCATGTACTTAATGGAGATGAAAAACAAATCCATTTCTTACAGCAGAGCTATGCATGGGAGCAAGTTACAAAACCACTTGTTTCATATATTTCAAGTTTTTAGTATGAGAGGATATTAATGATAGATCCGATAACAGATCTAGCAATATTTGAAAAAAGACAGCAACTTGATAATGTAACAGTGTTACGATTTTCTTTCACAAAGCCATCTGGTGATGTGGGTGGTTATATATTATATAGTAGTATTGATGGTAGTGTATTTTCTGAAGTTGCTGTAAGAATTGATTCCTCTCATAATCCAGAAGATTCTTCGTTGTCGACAACACAAGAGGGCTCTACTGTATATTTTACATATAATGTTCCTGTTGAATATGCAGGTTCACTACTATATTTTAAAGTTGTTTGCATATCTACTAAGAAAGAGCTTTCTGCTGATTCAAATATTGTTACAACTACATGTTTCCCCTCTACAGTTACTAATAGCAAACTTGTGTATACAGGTCAAGAGGTTCAATTAGCTTGGGAAATTGATACAGAAGGTGTTAAAAATAGTGCGGTAAATTCATACTTAGTATCAAGAAGAGTTGCTAAAGAGATACCCACATCTGAAGTTTATATTGTAAACTCAATTGCATTCTGTACTAAGTTTGTTGTTGGAGAGTATATATATGTTGTAGATAACAGTATGCACAGTTTCTGGTTTGGTATGGTAACTGAGGAAGGTAAATTTAGATTAGACTCAACTACTTTAATAAAAGAGAAAAGTTGTAGTACAGAAGAATATGCACCTAAGCTAGAATCATTGCTATTTTATACAACTTCTGGTGCAGATGATATTTCAGTATTAGATGCAACATCATCAATGTTTATTACTGATACTACATTTAATACAAATACATATTATTTTTATGAGATACAAGCTGTTACATTTGACGGTACACATGGTTTAAGGTGTGGTTTACCAGTATACACACTCGCATTTGATTTCTCTTATCCTTATCTACGTGCACCGCACGATACTAATGATTTTAAGATCTCGCAGATAGAATGGAGATTAATAAAAAAGGCACTTGTAGATGGTAATTACTATGACAAAGATGTTTTCACTATTCCTTATTTCTATAACTATACATATACACTTCGTGGATATTTAGGAATTGCAAAGGCAAAGCTTGATGTATTTTTAGGTGAGGATCTGTATACAACACTTGTTACTAATGATTATGGAGAATTCATATTTACATTTGTACTACCATACGGTGAGTCATATTTTAAGTTTCAGGCTCGTAGTCAAGATAATACTTTATTTTCACGTGTAAGTAGTACATATAAAGTACGAACTGTTTATTTGTATACATTTCTTTCGGTATTAGGCGAACAGCTGAATAATATTCGCAATGAAGTGCAATTACTACATACTGATATCTCATTAACAAAAAGCCGTTATTCAAGCTTTATAGATAGGTTTGTACCTTTTACAGGAATGTATAAACTTAAGAATGAATCTGATACAGAATTTCGTAACATATCCCAAACTGTATTTCGCATGTTTGAGTATTCAAGTGTGCGTAAATCACTTACATTATTACTTGATTCTATTACGGATAACTTACCTACCTTAGATCATTATGAAATACACTATAACTATGATATATACCAAAGTCTAAAAACAGGATATTCATTTGCGGTTTCAGATCCAAAGCAACCTAGAGGAAGATATGTGTATGGAATATCTGCATCTACATTAACAGGAGAAGAAACTGACCCAGAAACTATACTTGTTGATACTAGATGGTGGCCAGTAGGTGCAACATATTATACAATCTTAATGTGGGATCATAGTAAAGGAGCAGAGCAGTATGTTATATATAAAGGTCAAACTGAGAAAGAACTGTATTATCTAACAACCATCCGAGGTACAATCTTTTGTGATTATGGTACACTAGTACCAAATACATCTATTAAACCTATCTTTTATAACTTTACTGATTTGCAAAAACCTCAGAATCTTAGAAATTATATACATACACATCTAAGCAAGTTTGAAACTCGTCTTAAGAAAAATAATGTAATTGTTATTATTTTATATGCAACACCTGCTCAAGAAATTTCTGATGACCATTTAACTAGAATAGTATCATTGTTGCGATATGCTGTTCCACCTGAAATTATATACACAGTTTTATATGCATCAGATTCTAGTAGTTATATACTTTATTAGTTGAGGTTAGTATATGAATAAGTTGTTATTCCTTGGCAAGGTCACTAACTTATATGCTGAAGACTATCAGCGTTTGCAAGATACAATTGATGCAAATCTCAAGACACTATATAAAGTTACAGTCAACAATCCTGACCAACCTGCTATCATACGAGGATTTCAACTTGCTATTAATAGTATAGATGCTACAAAAATAGATATTTATCACATCTCAAATACTGGTGCTATTGTTACAGGGGATAATAATATTCTTGAATCCTCAAAAACATATGTTGCATTTTCATTACCAGAATATGTTGAAAATGAAATATATTATATATATGCTAAAGTTGTTATTACACAAAAATCATTTGATCCACAGACAGGAACATATGTATCACAACCACGCAGGCTTGATTTTTCAACATATGATTATGTTTATGATACCGAATTTATAGATTACGAACCTGCTGTTTATACACAAAGTGAATACAATGCACTTACACTTGAGGAAAAGAAGAATTTAATATGTTTGGGTACTGTTACAGCACATGGAGTTGGTAATGCATTAACTGATCTAAATGTTTCTTCTCCTCCACGTATCTATGCTGCAGCAAGACAAACAGAAGGACAGATAACAGAGAGTAACATTTCTGATACTATACGTATGCCGCAGTACTGGGTGAAGTCTACATCTAAAACCATGGGTGTAGCTGAAAATGATAATTATATTATATCTGATATAAACCAAAAGTTCACATTAGTAGATGATTTAAACGATCTACGAACGCAGATACGATTAATTAAAGGAACAGCATCGTATAGAGACCAAGCTCCTGGTTCACTTGCAAACTTAGACCCATTAGGAGATTCGTTACATAGTAATGGTGTAGATAATCAAGATGCTAATTCAATGAAAGTTACAGTTGTCTCTGGTTATACAGTAAGAGTACAATCTGGAAAAGGGCTTATACACGGAAAAGTTGTTTCAACACCTAGTACTACGCTACCACAATTTACAATTACTCCTGTGCCATTAACAGTAGTTAATCAAGAAACAGGATATACTGTTCCCCCAGATGGAGAACCTAGTTGGTCTCAGTATTTTCAGTTATCAAGAAACTCTTCTGGAGGTTATACAATTGGTCCACTTGAAGGCAATACTACACCAACTGTAGAAGTATATTACTTAGGAGAGTGGCATACACTAACAGACAGTTCAGTAGATTATACATCAGATGGTAGGATTCGTGTTAGTACTGAAGCTACTGACCCTGGTCAACCCCTTAGAGTTTCATATCGGTATGGTCGTGCAAGGTGTGATCTTATTTATGCTACATATGATAATCAATTCCAGATAGTTCAAGGTGCGCCATTAGCTAGTAATAAAACTATGCCACCAATTCCTAATCCACCTTCAAATTCAGTGTTGTTGCTTGCTGCTATACATGTTAAACCATTTGCAACAAGTATCACTTCAAGTGACATCATTGATTTGCGTACAATGATACAACCTGTGAGAGATATAGTATTTTTACCAAGTGATAGTTACATACTTAATCCTATTTATCAAACTAATAAGTTAACGTATAGAGATAATCTTGATAATGTAATTAACCCTACTATAAGTAATGTTTACTGGTCGCAAGTAATAGTTTCTGGTGATAAGAGGATTCAAACATCTGTGCCAAACTCTCAAGTACATGGGTATGTTTATTGTCCTCAAAATTCTGAATTATGGATATTAAGAGAAAAGTTTTTTGATTCAGGGTCAATTACATTATATTTTCAAGACGACCCTACACAAGATGTATTTTCTTCTACAATAATTTCAGTTCCTAGAATATCTGGTACAGCAGAAGGCCCTTACTTGCAAAGGTTAAAAACAGGTATTACTAGAGGGTATCATAAATTTGTCATTGCATCTGGTACAGACAATTTTGGTGTATATGGTTTTATAATCGGGAACTTAAGTGTATTTTACAAAGGTTTTGTACCTGAAGTTGATGTTTCTGGAACAGAGAAGCTTGTTAAGTTTGATTCACTTTCTACAAAGATAGAAATTGTAGGAGATAGAAAAGGTGTTTTACTTACTGAACCCACATCCTCTTCTACAACAAAGCATTTTTGTACATCGTCAGGAGTATACTTACAACGCTCAGATGCTGAATCACAACATCCTATCTCACGTAAGATAAGTTGGAATGCTCAAACGCCTACTTCTAATGATTATAATGTTCTATTTAACGCTATCTCAGAAAATACACAGGATAAGATATCTTTTATACTCCCAACTACATTAGGTTCTTCTGTTAATTTGAAATGGCTACGTTTCAACTTTTCTGCTTCTGGTGGTGTATCCCAACAGCTACAAGTTATTATTCATAATGAAGATAGTTCGCAGATACTCTTTCAAACATCAATATCTACTAGTAATATTCTTACAGATGGAAGTTATACATATATTGTATTGAATTATACTATTGCGACAGGGTTACCATTTCATATACATGTTAAAAGGGCAGAATTATCAGGAGATGCTACAAAGATTAAAACCTCATCTGTGTCAACTCCTAGTCTTTCAGAAAGTCTATATGCATTGTATATTACACCTAATCCTGGCTTATATCCATCAAATGACTCAATTCGTTTATACAAACTTGATAACACACTCTTAATTCCTGAAACACAAACTTCTGATGATGTACTCTCTAGTAATATACCACCAGATGAAAGAATGTTATTTCCTATTCCTGTCGACTTTTCAAATGATACTACTTGGAACAATTGGGATTATCCTGGTTTAGGGGTAGGTATCGATTACATAACAGGTCGTATTAAATTTAGCACAGATGCATATAATTTAATTAATACTCCGTAGGAGGTTATTATGGCTATACAACTTGCAACAAGATTTCATGTTAATATTTCATTACAAGAACTTAGCACCAAGTTTCTACCTGTGTATGGACAGCCTGGTGTCAATTTACATGACTGGTTAAACTCTGATATTGACTTATCAGGTAAAAAACATATACTTGATACAACAAACCTCACTGCACTTGTTGTTGAGGGTGGTGCAACAATTAAGAAAGATATGCAGGTTGAAGGTACGTTAAATGCGTTAACTGCTGTACAAACACCCGATATTACTGTTTCAGGAACATTACATTTAACTAATACAACTACTCCACCAATTACTATTGCGTCTTCAGAAATGATTCAGAACTTAAATGCAGAGAAAATTAGTGGTCATACTATTGATACAATTTATGCAATCGCATTTTTCTTTGGAGGATAATATATGATAGCTACAGCATCCAATATCACAACTGAGACAACAGTTTTTACATGCCCTGCAAACAAAAAAGCTATAGCTGAGATTTATTTATGCTCAAATGATTCAGCTGAGACTATACTGAAAATCAATGATATAGTTTGTGTTTCTATGCCACTATCTACCACACTTTCTATTAAACTAATATTAGAGGCAGGAGATACAGTTAAAGTTAGCTCTCCCGTTTCAGGTAGTGTAAATGTGATTATATCTGGGTTACTTATCTAATATTATAAAAGTGAGATTATGTTTATTTATTATGCACTTAAAACAATAGATGAAAATGAAACACTAGAAGGTTTTCCACCAAGTATAGAACCACAACTATATACGATATCTGTATCTGTTACAGATTCTACAGTAAAGTTAAAAGAAAGTTGGTTCACACTACTAGTACAAAAGCTTGGTCTTAAGTACAAAGTAACAAGTTTACTTATTCCTTTGTATGTATATCCCACAGATATACAAAATAATGCAACATTCAATGTAGAGAATTATATAACAACATGTTATGACTATGTAATTGTTGTATAACTAAGATTTTTTGATATAATATATAGTATTATAAGGAGTATATATGAATCAAAAGCCAGACATAAAACCTCTTACCACAGTTTCAATACCAGTTGAGTCTGTATTAAAAACAGTTGTAAAGCTTGAGATACTACGTAAATCTAATAGAAAAGTGATATGTAGAAAGAGATTTTAAAATGTATAAGCTACAGCAGATGACAATCACTGCAAATCTCTTTCTATGCTTGGATTTATATAGTTACAAGAAAAACTTAATGAAAGAGTAAATTATGATCGTGAAAGTAAGAAATGACCAGATTATCAGCATAATGAATGAGGTAGAGTATCAGAATGGTGGGGAGTATAACATCTATAAAGTTGATTGTCCACTTGACATCACGCAACCTTTTTCTTCACAGGTTGATGTTAGTAAATTAGAAACAATTTCTGAGCTTGAGTTAACAGATTTATCTATTGTTCGTGTTATAGAAGATCTTGCTGACCTTTTAATTAGTAAGAATATAATCACATTTCAAGATTTACCAGATAAAGTAAGGGAGAAACTAATAACACGAAAACAACTTAGAAGTAAACTAAGAGAGTGAGGTGAGTTATGGATATTAAAAAATTTGTAAATAAGGAGTTTTGGTCCAAAAAAGAAATTTCATATCAGTATGTACATTTTACTAATGCCGCTGCTGTTAGTTACATACTTGCCTGGTTTACTCACGGGTATATAGCTACTATGTTTGCAGGATTTCTTGTAGGTTGTATAGTTGAGATTAATCAATGGATTCATGGTAACCACAAGATTGAGGATTCTATCAGAGATTTATGTTTTTGGCTTCTTGGAAGTATTGTAGGCTACTACTTATTATTCTAGATTGTATGTTCTATTGTTTGTATATTATAATAGAATAAGAGAAGGTACTACATATGTCCATAACTATTTTAAACAAGCAAACTAAGTTTACGGAATTAAGTGATGTGCCTCACTTATATACTGGTTCTGCAGGCAAATCACTTGTTGTCAAAGCTACTGAAGATGGGTTAGAGTTCGGAGGTGGCGGCTTTGCTGCACCTCCTGATATATTATTTGAAACATTTTCTATTACAAGTATTACATATGATACATATGGTAATATAACAGAGATTATTGCAGCGACAGGGCATAAAGCTACATTTACATATGATACAAATAACAAGCTAATAGAAGAAAAATATTATGACCAAGATGGAACATCGTTATTACTTACAATATCATACACATATGATACTAACGGAAATCTAGAAACAATAACAAGAGTTGAGGTGTAGTATATGGAAGAAGTATATGCAAAAGTTGTTGATGGACAGGTTGTAGAGTATCCTGTATATCTTGTACATATTAAAACACGTGGTCATGATGTGAAAGACTATGTTAGAGTAGTAGATAGAAAACAACCAATTGTTGATTTTTATCATATAGCAGTTCCTAGAATGTACTTTGAACCATCTGGTAACTTTGTTGTTATTGAGTATGATATTGTTGAAAAATCAGCTGCTCAAATAGAGCAAGATCTGGAGAAGGAAAAGCGAGTGCGAATACAAGTACTTAAGAAAAACTTACTTAATTTTTTGAATGCTTCAAGTAATGAAACACCTGCAATATTTGAAGAAGTACCTGAATCCTTTACCTTTATAAGTAGAAATAAACCAAAACTATCATCTACAGTTCTTAATATAGATGTGGATTTTAGCTATTCTGCTTTATACAATGTACAATGTATTATTAATACATTAAGTAATCCAGAATCTACGATACTATTTAGAACATATGATAACTCATTTATACTTGTAGAAAAGGAGCAACTACAAGCTCTTAAACAAGAAATGGAAGCAAAGATTGTTAGTTTAATTCAACAAAAGTTTGAGAGAGAGACTTTAATCAAGTCAGCTCAAACATATGAACAACTACTTTCCATTCCACTTACATTTAACTAACAGGTTGTACTATGCATTCACTACTACTTAAAAATGAATATACATTAAAGTATAAATACAAATCATATCATACTATCTTAGATGGACCAGTAAATATTAGTTCGTTAGGAGAATGGGTTGATTATACCATTGTTAACTACTCTACTTTTTCAACATATGAAGTGTACTCACCAGATACAAGTGTAGAGATTACAGTTATAAATGATACTATACGTATAAAGCTCACTGCAGTTAAAGATTCTATTGTGGTTATTATTAATACTGATGGTGTGTATGACATATATACATTACCTGTACTATTACTCCTAAGTACCCCCTCAATCATATATCCAACTGCAGGCTTGACTATCAATAACTTTATATTCACTGCAACTTCGTCTCCATTTTCGTCTTCTTCTGGTTCACTGCATGTTTCCTCCGATTGGCAAGTTGCAACTGATTCTGCTTTTTCAAACATTGTTTTTCAAAGTTTGAATGACACAACTAATAAAACCTCAATTCAAATTACAGCCCCATCTGAAAATACATATTATATTAGAGTCAGATATAAAGATTCAAATAACAGGTATTCACAATGGTCAAATGTAGTGAGTTTCAACATTGATATAATTCCAAACAGTGAGTTTCAAATCTTGACTGCTTCTGATAAAGCAGCAGATGACTCCTTCGGCTGGTCTGTCTCAATTTCAGGAAATGTAGCAATTGTAAGTGCCCTTTATGCTGACCCAGGTGGACTTACATCTGCGGGCCAAGCCTACATTTTTAGATACAATGGAACCTCATGGGTGCAAGAAGCCATTCTGACAGCCTCTGACAAAGCAGCAAGTGACTACTTCGGCAACTCTGTCTCAATTTCAGGAAACATAGCAATTGTAGGTGCACGTTCCGCTGACCCAGGTGGAACCACAGATGCGGGCAAAGCCTACATTTTTAGATACAATGGAACCTCGTGGGTGCAGGAAGCTATTTTGACAGCTTCTGACAAAGCAGCAAATGACTGGTTCGGCTGCTCTGTCTCAATTTCAGGAAACGTAGCAATTGTAGGTGCGAGTGATGCTGACCCAAGTGGACTTTCAAGTGCAGGCAAAGCTTACATTTTTAGATACAATGGAACCTCGTGGGTGCAGGAAACTATTTTGACAGCTTCTGATAAAGCAGCGTTTGACGCCTTCGGCCTCTCTGTCTCAATTTCAGGAAACGTAGCAATTGTAGGTGCATGTTTTGCTAGCCCAGGTGGAATTATAAATGCGGGCAAAGCTTACATTTTTAGATACAATGGAACCTCGTGGGTACAGGAAGCTATTTTGACAGCTTCTGACAAAGCAGAAAGTGACAACTTCGGCTACTCTGTCTCAATTTCAGAAAACGTAGCAATTATAGGTGCACGTTCCGCTGACCCAGGTGGAACTACAGATGCGGGCAAAGCTTACATTTTTAGATACAATGGAACCTCATGGATACAGGAAGCTATTTTGACAGCTTCTGACAAAGCAGCGTATAACTACTTCGGCATCTCTGTCTCAATTTCAGGAAATGTAGCAATTGTAGGTGCCTGTTATGCTGACCCAGGTGGACTTTCAGATGCGGGCAAAGCCTACGTTTTTAGATACAATGGAACCTCGTGGGTGCAGGAAACTATTTTGACTGCTTCTGACAAAGCAGCGTATGACTACTTCGGCACCTCTGTCTCAATTTCAGGAAACGTAGCAATTGTAGGTACCCCTTATGCTGACCCAGGTGGAATTACAGCTGCGGGCAAAGCGTATATTTTTGTGTGAGGATAAAAGGAGTTTGTATGAAAAGTTGCTTATGGTTAAATCATATACCTTATAACTATCCAAGATTATTAGGACCTACATCTGTGGAGGTTAGTAAGAATGTTGAATATAGTATTACAAACTTTTCTTCTTTTAAAACATATTCAATAACAACTGAGAAAGGAAGTGTAGGTATAAATGGTGAAACAATTACTCTCTCAACTCCTTCTACTGGATGTTTTTACTTCTTGTTATCTATCTCAGATGGTAAACTACAGAAGTCTTATAAAATAACAATGCAACCAACTATTTTATCACTTATACAGCAAAGTAGATTTGTTGTTAGCGTACAAACTAGTGTGTTTGAGGAGTTTCATAACCTCTCACATGTTTCCTCCGATTGGCAAGTTGCAACTGATTCTGCTTTTTCAAACATTGTTTTTCAAAGTTTGGATGACACAACTAATAAAACCTCAATTCAAATTACAGTTCCGTCTGATAATACATATTATATTAGAGTCAGATATAAAGATTCAAATAACAGGTATTCACAATGGTCAAGTGCATCTAGTTTCATTATCAGTCCTCCTCC
>Ga0078972_1002169_pt1 | contig 66965 bp, 52 predicted proteins | sample YelNatPaOPGAMG01_FD_67568 | JGI IMG/M metagenome (GOLD analysis project Ga0078972, IMG submission 67568) | Hot spring thermophilic microbial communities from Obsidian Pool, Yellowstone National Park, USA - OP-RAMG-01 (SPADES assembly) (version 2) | ecosystem: Environmental > Aquatic > Thermal...
GCTCGCCTCCGTCAAGGACGCTGGGCGCCGCGCTAGCGCGCGGTGGCCTGCGGCCATCCTTGACGGAGGCTGTGCACGGCGCCCAGGGGGACGTCAGGCCGGGACGAAGAAACAGCCCCCTTCAGCCGAACCAAGAAACGCTACCAACTGGGCGGCGTGGTTGGGACAGGCAAGGGGCGGTCGTGACTACCCACACGAAACAGCGAGGAGGCAATAAACCTATGTGGAAATAATCACCTTCAGCGCCTGCGTGGCCGCGGCGCGGCCGAACGTGTCGTAGGCTTCGAGGATTTGATCCAGCTTGAACCGATGTGTGATCAGGCGCGTCGGGTCGAGCTTCTTGGCTTGCACGGTCTTGAGCAGCATGGGCGTCGTGACCGTATCGACCAACCGCGTTGTAATCGCGATGTTCTGCGACCATAGCCGCTCGAGGTGAAGATCCACCTTGTGCCCATGGACCCCAACATTGGCGATGATGCCGCCAGGGCCAACCAGGTCCTGGCAGAGCTCGAACGTGGCAGCAATGCCGACGGCTTCGATCGCCGTGTCGACGCCACGTCCGCCGGTCAGCGCCTTGACGGCGTCAGCCGCCTTCCCATCCCCGCTGTTGATCGTGTGGGTGGCGCCGAACTGGCGCGCGAGTCCGAGCCGGTTGTCGTCGAGATCGATCATGATGATCTCCGCCGGCGAATAAAACTGGGCGGTGAGCAGGGCGGCGAGGCCGATCGGCCCCGAGCCCACGATCGCGACCGTCGATCCTGGCGATACCTTGCCATTGAGCACGCCGCACTCGAAGCCAGTTGGCAGGATGTCGCTCAGCATGACCAGCGCCTCCTCGTCCGCTCCCTCCGGAATCGGATAGAGGCTGGTGTCGGCGTGCGGTGTGCGGACGTATTCCGCTTGGGTTCCGTCGATCTCGTTGCCGAGGATCCAGCCGCCGGTCGTGCAGTGGGAATACATGCCGCGGCGACAATAGTCGCATTTGCCGCAGGACGAGATGCAGGAGATGAGGACACGCTCGCCGGGGCGAAACGCGGTGACGCCGGCGCCCACGGAATCGACGACGCCGACCCCCTCATGCCCGAGGATGCGCCCCGGCGTGCAGGTCGGCACGTCGCCCTTGAGGATATGCAAATCCGTGCCGCAGATGGTTGTCTTCACGATCTTGACAATGGCGTCGCCGAGCGCTCGAATTTCTGGTTTTGGGCGATCCTCGACCGCCTTGAGTCCGGGGCCACGATAAACAAGGGCCTTCATCACGCTCTCCTAGAACAGTAGAAACGTTTCCCACAGGTCATCCTAGCACCGACAGCATCGCGAGGACGACCCCTCATGCGGGCCGCCCCGGTTTCTGGATCTACGGGATTCACACATTTCTGAAAACGATTATCTATCAATAGGTTACGGCATAATATACGATTCGATCACGTTCTAATATCTATAGTGTGAGTATTTCAAATTCCGATCCTTGACCTGCCTTTCGGCGTAATTTTTAGGGTTGATTCTTTTCCGAAAAGAGATGTGTGCATACCGTAGGTTTCTGGATAGGTCAAGCGGCAGGCGTTGCTGAAGCGGGCTGGCATGGCGGGGCCGCGCTCACGCGCAGCACCCTGCCGCGCGGGGCGTTTCCCCGGCTCCAGCCAGCGGCTTGCGCGCCTCGATGATCGCCGCGGCGACGCATTTCTCGATACCGCGCCCCGGTGCCCAGGAGGCGATCATCTCGCGGCTGTCCGGTTTCACGGTGATTGCCACATCGATGAATCCGGCCGCGCGCAGCAAGCTCTCGACATGCTCGGCGGAGATGGCTCCGCTCACACAGCCGCAGAGCAGCGCCGGGTCGGTCCGCAGGTCGCCCGACAGCGGCGCGATATTGACCACATCCGAGATCGCCATGCGCCCACCCGGTTTCAGCACTCGGAAGGCCTCGCGGAACACTTGCGCCTTGTCGGGCGCCAGGTTGACCACGCAATTGGAGATAATCACGTCGGCCGTGTTGTCGGCGACCGGCAGATGTTCGATCTCGCCAAGCCGGAACTCGACATTAGCCGCTTCAACCTTGGCGGCATTGGCGCGCGCCTTGGCGAGCATCTCGTGCGTCATATCGACGCCGATAACGCGTCCCGTCGGCCCGACCTGTGGCCCAGCAAGCAGGCAATCAAAGCCGGCGCCGCTGCCGAGATCAACCACGACCTCGCCGGGCTTCATTGCGGCGAAGGCCTGGGGATTGCCGCAGCCGAGGCCGAGGTTGGCGCCTTCCGGTACGGCCGTCAGTTCCGCGGCCGTGTAACCCATCTCCTGTGCCTTGCTTCGCACAGTCGCCGTCGCGGGGGCGCAGCAGGATGACGCTGCCGGGGCACACCCGTCGGCGACGGTGCCGGCGGCAATGCTGGCGTAGCGGGCGCGAACCAACTCCTTGATCTCGGTGGTCTCCATACTCAGGCTCTCCTTTTCTCGGGTTTGACCGCCTTGCTGTCTGCCTTCGGCGAACCGGCTGGCAGCTGTGCGGTGGCAGTGCCACGGCAGCAGTTTTCGGTGAGGTAGGATAGCAGCGCGTTCATGGTCGCATATTTGGCCGCGTAGATCAGCGACCGGCCTTCCCTGCGGCAGGTGACCAAGCCCGCCTGCTTGAGCTGGTTGAGGTGAAACGATAGCGTCGCCGAGGCCAGGTCCAACGCCTCGCCGATGCGGCCAGCGGGCAACCCCCCCGGCCCGGTCTGGACCAGCAAGCGGAACACATCGAGCCGCGTGTCCTGGGCGAGCGCCGACAATGCGGCGATGGCATCTAACCTCTCCATAGTTGCAATAATATAGATATATTAGGCGCGGTCAATAGCTGCCGTGGCGCCATGTTGATGGATAGATCATGCGGGCCGCAGGAAAAGGCGCATCGCGTCGCTCTGGGACGCAAACCGAATCCCGGACATCAAGATGCGCCATGGATTCCAATGGGGGAGGGGAGAAAAGGAGAGCCCTCGCCTTATTCTGGGAGATAAATATCCTATGCGCCCTTAACGCTTTCTTCCATCTTCCTCTGCGATCCCATCTTCCTCTGCCATCGCGGCATTGTCGCCTCCCGCATTTTCACCGATCATGAGTTTTCCGGACCCAGGCATGACCACGACCGCCCCGCACCTCCCCGCACCGCCCCGCACGGCCCCACTCCGCACGGACCGGCCGGCGACCACCCGGATCGACCGCCCGGTCTGCACCGTGGTGATCGACGCCGAGGAGGATTTCGACTGGCAGACCCCGATCGAGGGCACCGCTTTCACCACCGGTTGCATGCGCAATATCCGCGACCTGCACGAGATCGTCTCGGCCTATGGTGCGGTGCCGGCCTATCTGCTGACCTATCCCATCCTCGAGGATCGCGACGCGGTGCGGCTGATCCGCCGCCAGATCGAGAGCGGACAATGCGTGGTTGGCGTGCAGCTCCATACCTGGGTCACGCCGCCGCTCGGCGGGGCGGCGGGGCGGCGATTTTCCTTCTCGGGCAATCTCGACGCCGGGCTTGAGGAGAAGAAACTGCTCGCGCTCAAGGATAAATTCACCGCGTGCTTCGGTTTCGCCCCCACCGTCCACCGCGCCGGGCGCTATGGCATTGGCGCGCAGACCGCCTCGCTACTGGAAAAACACGGGTTTCTCATCGATACCAGCCTCGCGCCGCGTACCAGCTTCGCCGCGGAAGGCGGGCCAGACCATACCGCCTATGATTTTCATCCCTTCTGGTTCGGCGAGAACCGCCCTCTGCTCGAACTGCCGCTCTGCCGAAGCGTCGTCGGCTGGGGCGGGGCCATCGGCCAGCGGCTCTATGATGCCCTCATCGGACCCCGTTTCACGCGCTGGCGCGCGCCGGCCGTGCTGACGCGCACGCGCTTCGCCGAACGCATCACGCTCTCGCCGGAAGGCAATGACATCGCCGCCCTGCGCCGGCTGGTGCGGCATCTGCGGCGGCGCGGCGAAATGATTTTCCCCTTGAGCTTCCACAGCTCCTCCCTGGCCATCGGCCAAAACCCCTATGTCCAGAGCCGCGCCGATTTGCATTATTTCTATGATCGCTTCTCCGCCCTGCTCGACCATTTCGCGCGCGATCTCGGCGGTCGTTTTGCTGCGCTCACCGACATTCCCGCTCTGCTCGACCCACCCCCGGAGCAGGCTTCGTGAGCGCCGTGGCGAACCAGACGAAACCCGGCAAGGTTCTGCTCCTCGCCAATAATTTTGCCCCCGTGCGCGGCGGCTCGGCGGTGGTGTACGAAAATCTCGCGCGCTACGGCGGCGCGCGCATCTGCGTGCTCGCCCCGCGCATCTCCTATACCGACGGGCTGCCGCTGATCGGCTGGCGCGAGCATGACCGGCGCGCGCCCTATCGCGTGCTGCGCCTGCCGCTGTTGCGCACCGTGATCGATCCGCCACGCGGGGGGAGTTTCGCGCGGCTCCGCTTTCGTCTCTCCGATGTCGCGATCCGTGCCCGTCTCGCGGCGATCCTCACCTGGCTCATTGTCGGGGAGCGGGTGCGGGCGGTGTGCATTGGCGAGTTGCTGGCCAGCGGCTGGGTCATCGACTTTCTGCGGCGGTTTCCCGGGCTGCGCACCCTTGTGTATGTGCATGGCGAGGAGATCACCACCGATGATCCGTATGACCCCGGCCATCGCCGCCGCCGCCGCGCCCTGCTTGGCGTTGATGAGATCATCGTCGTGAGCCGCTTCACGCAGCAGACCGTGCGCCATTTGCTCGGGCCCGCGACCCCTGCCCATATCAGCCTGATCGAGAACGGCGTCGATACCGCGCGTTTTCGCCCGGCGCCGAAGCGGGTGGATCTGCTGGCGCTCTACCGGCTCGAGGACGCTTTCATCTTCGTCTCGGTCTGCCGACTGCTGGAGAAAAAAGGCATCGACAACGCCCTCCGCGCCTTCGCCGGCATCGCTCGCGAGCGTCCTTCCTGCCGCTTTCTCATCGTTGGCCAGGGGCCCTACCGCGCGACACTCGAGAAAATCGCCGCCGATCTGGGCATCGCCGATCGCGTGGTATTCAGCGGCCTGGTGCCGGAGGAGGAGCTGGTCGATCACTATTGCCTCGGCGATGTCTTCGTCATGCCCAACCGGGCGCTGCCGGATGGTGATACCGAGGGGTTCGGCCTGGTGTTCCTCGAAGCCAATAGCTGTGGTTTGCCGGTGATCGCCGGCAGCGACGGCGGCAGCACGGACGCCGTGCATGATGGCGTCAACGGCCTCCTCGTCGATGGCCGCTCGGTGGACGCCATCGCCGCGGCGATGGCGCGGCTCCATGATGACGCGGGCCTGCGCGACAAACTCCGCCGCCAAGGGCTCATGGTCGCCGCCGCCGCGGCCTGGGAGGGGAAAAGCGCCGCCTTCCTCAGGCTCTGCGATGGCTTTGCGGTGGGCGACTGAGGCGGCATGTCGCTCGGCCCTTTCGCGGTTGCCCTGGTGGTGCCACCGCTCAACCTGCTGCCGCTTGGGCTGGCCGGCGTCGCCCTCGCCTGGGGACGCTATCGCCGGCTCGGCCTGACCCTCGCGAGCCTCTCGCTGATCGGGCTCCTGGTGCTCGCCCTGCCGTTCACCGGGGGGATGCTGATTGTCTCGCTGGAGCGCAAGCTGCCGCTGACCCCGCCCCCGGACGACCCGCCGCGCGCCATCGTCGTGCTGGCCGCCGAAGTGGAGCACGGCTCACCGGGCATGGTCGCCGGGGAGAATATCGATCTTGGTCCGCTGACGCTGCTTCGCGTGCGCGCCGGCGCCGAGCTGGCTCACCGCAGCGGCCTGCCGCTTCTGGTGAGCGGCGGGCGGCCGCCGCGTGGCGAGGCCGCCATCGGCACGCTGATGGCGCAGAGCCTCAGTCAGGATTTCGCCGAACCGGCGCGCTGGGTCGAGATGAATTCCGAGGATACCTGGGAGAACGCGCGCGACACGGCGGCGATCCTCAAGGCGCAGGGGATCACGTCGATCTATCTCGTCACCAATGCCTGGCATATGCGCCGCGCGTTGATTGCCTTTCGCCATTTCGGGCTGCGCGTCACCGCCGCGCCGACCCTGATCGATCAGGTGCCGACCGGCATTCTGAGCGATCTCGCGCCCCGGCTTTCGGGCTGGATGATGAGTTTCTACGCGCTCCATGAATGGATCGGCTGTCTTGACTACGACCTCCGCCGCTAGAGGGACGATGGAAGTTAATGCTCACGCCCGTCTCGATGATCTGCCGCGCGCGCTGTTCCCGGCACCGGCGGTGGATTTCTTCTCCAGCCTGCCGTGGTATCAAACCGTGCTCGATCACGCCTTGCCCGGAGGTGCCGCGCCGTGCTTCGCCGTCGCGGCGCGGGGAGGGCTGCCGCGCGCCGCCTTGCCGCTGCTGATGGCGCCCGGCGCGCCGCCCGCGAGCCTCACCACGCCTTATACCTGCCGCTTTGCCCCGCTTTATGCTCCCGACATCACGGCGCCCGAACAAACCGCGGCGGCGGCGGCCTTCGCCCGCTTCGGCCGGGCTTTCCCGCTCATCCGGCTCGACGCCCTCGACGATGCCGCCACGGGCCTCGCCCCTCTCATCGCCGGCATGCGCCAGGCGGGCCTCGCCGTCGAACGCTTCGACCATTTCGGCAACTGGCATGAGCCGGTCCGCGGGCAGGACTGGGACACCTATCTCGCCGCCCGCCCCGGCGCGCTCCGTACCACGCTCCGCCGCAAACTCAAGCGCGCCGCGGGGGAAACCCGCTTCGAACTGATTTCGGGGCCAGCCGGGCTCGAAGCCGGCATCGCCGCCTACGAGGCCGTCTATGCCGCGAGCTGGAAGCACGCCGAACCGTTCCCGCGCTTCAACGCCGCCTTGATGCGCGCCATCGCGCCCCTCGGCCTGTTGCGCCTCGCCCTGCTGCACGGCGCAACCGGGCCGATCGCCGCGCAATTCTGGATCAGGACGGAAACCACCGCGACCGTGCTGAAACTCGCCCATCTTGAAACCGCTCGCGCACTCTCGCCCGGCACCGTCCTGACCGCCCTCGTCCTCCGCGCCCTGCTCGCCGAAGGCGGCATCACCAGCCTCGATTTCGGCCGCGGCGATGACCCGTATAAAGCCCTCTGGACCAGCTTGCGCCGCCAGCGCGTCGGCCTGCTCCTGATCAACCCCCGCCACCCGAGCGGCATGATGGCGCTGCTCCGCCATCGCCTTGGCCGTCTGCGACGCCGATGGCGCCGACAAGGAACCCAGCATGCGCATTCTCTATAGCCATCGCATCCAGTCGCGTGACGGGCAAAGCGTCCATGTCGAGGAGATGATCGCGGCCCTGCGCGCCGCCGGCGCCGAGGTGCGCGTCGTGGGCCCCGGATTTTACGCGCAAGCAGGGTTCGGCGGCGAGAGCCGGATGGTCGCGCGGCTGCGCCGGGTACTGCCCGGCGCGCTCGCCGAACTGGCCGAGCTGGCCTATAACATTCCTGCCTATCTCCGCCTCCGCCGGGCCTGCCGCGATTTTCGTCCCGACCTGATCTATGAGCGCTACAATCTTTTCTATCTCGCCGGCGCCCTGCTCGCCCGCCGGCGCGGCGTGCCATTCTTTCTCGAGGTCAACGCCCCGCTCGCCGAGGAACGCAAGCGCTTCGGCGGCTTGCGGCTTGCCCGCCTCGCCCATGCCCTCGAAGCCTGGGTATGGCGCGCCGCTGACCGGGTTTTTGCCGTCACCGGCGTGCTCGGCGAGATGATCGCGCGCAAGAACGTTTCCCCCACCCGGATCGTCATCACGCCGAACGGCATTGATCCCGCCGCTTTTCCGCCGATGCCGGAAAATCTCGGCACCGATCGCCCGCTTGTACTTGGCTTCGTTGGCTTCGTGCGCGATTGGCACGGGCTCGATGGCGTCATCGCCGAAATGGCCCGCGCGCCGGAAAACCCGCTCTTGCTCCGGGTGGTGGGCGATGGGCCGGCGCGCGCCGCGCTCGAAGCCCAGGCGAAAACGCTAGGCATCGCCGAGCGTGTGCGGTTCACCGGGCTGATCGACCGCGCCGGTGTTCCAGGGGAAATCAGCCGCTTCGATATCGCCTTGCAACCGCGCGTCGTGGCCTATGCCTCGCCGCTCAAAATTTTCGAATATATGGCCGCCGGACGGGCGATCATTGCCCCTGATCAGCCCAATATCCGCGAAATCCTCGAACACGAACGCACCGCCCTGCTGTTCGACCCGCAACAACCAGGCGCCATGTGGCAGGCCATCCTCCGCCTCGCCGCCGATCCGCTGCGCCGCCAGCAACTCGGCGCCGCGGCGCAGGCCGAGATCACGCGGCGCAACTACACCTGGGCCGGCAACGCCGCCCGCGTCCTTACCCTCGCCGCCACGACCCGGATGCCCTGAGGAGCATCCTTTTCGCGCCCAGCTTGTGAGGGCGGATGGCCTTACTCCATGCCCCGCATGGCTGCCGAACCCCTGATCGCATTCGGATTTTTCCCCAGGGTAGCCGCGTGAAGCCGGTTCGGGCCGCTGAAAAGCCGCGGCGAGGGTTAGGGCACGGCCACCAAGGCACGGTAGAGATGCCAGGTCGCGTGCCCAAGGATCGGCAAAACGACGATCAGCCCGACCAGCAGGGGCAGCGCGCCGAGCACCAGCCCGCCCGCGACGATCACGCCCCAGACGGCCATCATCAGGCGGTTTTCCGCAACCACCCGGAGCGAGGTCGCCATCGCCAGATTAAGCGGCACGTTGCGATCCAGCAGCAGCGGAAAGGACGCGACGCCGAGGGTGAGCGCCAACGCTGCGAGCGCCCCCCCGACGAGCACGCCGAGGACGATCATCGCCCAGCCGGCGCGGGTGAAAAATACCGCGTGCAGAAAGAGCAGCAGCGAGGCGGGATCGGCCGGCCCGAGCGTGTGTTCGAAAATCAGCTGCGCCAGCGCGAGCCAGATGAGATCGATGACGATCAACCCCGCGCCCAGCAGCACGATCTTGCCGATGGCGGGCGAGCGGAGCACGCCGAACCCCGAGACCCAACGGCTCTCCTCGCCGCGCTCCCGCCGCCGGCTGATTTCATAGAGGCCGATCGCGAAGAACGGGCCGAGAATGGCGAAGCCCGAGGCCAGCGGGAACAGCATGTGCAGCGCGCCATAGCCCAGCGCCGCGCGCTCGATAACCAACCCGATGATCGGATAGATCAGGCAGAGGAAAACCACGTCGGTCCGGTTGGCGGCAAAATCCGCGGCGCCCTTGACCAGGGCCTCGCGGATATCGGCAAGCCCTATCCGGCGCACCACGAGCGCGCCGAGTGGCGCGGCGGGAGCCTGCCAGTATTCCTCGGCTGAGGCCGAGCCGACGCTATGCGTCGCGTCGCGGACCTGTCCCCAGCCCCATACAATCGGGTTTTGGATAGCCATCGGCGTTTCTCCCAAGCCATTGCGGCATTGCCCGGGTCGCACCGCTCTCGTGCCGGGAGCGGATCGCGCATCCCGAAAGCATAATACACCCAAACCCGGTCGGAGCGGTGATTTATTCGCGCCCTGGCGCTAGCCGCTCGCGATGGCGGTGGCTTTTCCGGAAGCGTGCGCGGTCGCGGGTTTGCAGGCGGGTTTCGCATGCCCGCCGCAGGCATGCGCATGGATCAGCCCCGCACGCGTGACCGGCTTGTTGGCCGCGCCCGCATGGGGCGGCGGAAGCGCGGCATGGGTGGTGTGGAGGCTGCCATGTCCACCCGTGGCATGGATCGCCGCCTGGCGCACCAGCCGGCCATGGCGCTGGCGCCAATGCAGTGCCGCCAGCCGCGTTGGCGTCGGGTTATGCGCGCGCAGCCCCGCCGGCAGGGTTGCGGCATGCGCGGTGCCGACGAAGCCGCCGAGCCTGGCCACGGCAAATCCGGCGGGCGGCGCGCCGAGTTCGGCGAAGCCCTGATCCAGGAGGGCTGCCATGTGGATATCGCGCTCACCGTTCGAGGCAGCGCCGAGCACCACGCCGATCAGCCGGATATTGCCGCGCACCGCGCTGGTCACGAGATTATGGCCGGCCGCCTCGGTATAGCCGGTCTTGATGCCGTCCGCGCCCCCGTAGGTGGTCAGCATATGGTCATGGTTGGGGATCATCCGGCCGTGGAAAACGAAACCCGGCACGCTGAAATAGCGATACTGATCGGGGAAATCCTGGATCAGGTGGCGGGCGAGGATGGCGAGGTCGCGCGCAGTGGTGACTTGTTCGGCATCAGGCAGACCGGAGGCGTTGCGGAAGGTGGTGTGGGTCATGCCCAGCGCGCGGGCACGGAGCGTCATCATCTGCGCGAACCCTTCCTCCGAACCGCCGAGGGTTTCGCCGAGGGCGGCGGCGGCGTCGTTGGCGGATTTGGTGACGAGCGCGAGAATTGCCTGCTCGACCGAGAGGCGCATGCCGGGCACGAGCCCGAGCTTGGAGGGCGCCTGCGAGGCCGCGTGGGCGGAGACCGGCACGAGTTGCGCGGCGGTGACGCGCCGGTCGCGCAGCGCTTCGAAGGCGAGATAGAGCGTCATCATCTTGGTAAGGCTCGCGGGGTAGCGCTCCGCGTCGGGATTGGCAGCCGACAGCACCCGGCCCGATTCGGCGTCGATCACGAGCGAGCTGTAGCGCTCCGAGCCGACCTGCGCTTGCGCGGCAAACGGCGCCATCACCAGCGTCACCAACACCAGCAAGGCAAGCCTGCGCATCAACCGAAACCGCACACCGGAATGCCGCAAGACCCGTTGCGGCCGAATGCCCCGTTGCGGCTGAATGCCATGTGTCTCGACCGCCATGGCCAACCACCCCCTTCCCTCGCGCCGGTGAACTCTAGCGGCGGGCGCCGCGTCCTGTCCAGGCGAAAATTCCGAAACAGTGTGGATTTGAATGGGTTAAGGAATGATTTTCGCCCCAGCTTTCGGCGTCGTCGAGGAACCGACGAGAAAATTCCACCAGGCGTCAGGGCCGAAAAATCCATCGAACTTGAAAATGTGCTTCCCTCTGAAAGCATTGATTTTTTCGCTCGATTCCGCGGCGCGAGAGCCTGAACTTTTGCAAACTTTCAGGCGAGGGCGTCGCATGATCCTGCTCGCCAGGTTGTGATGAATGCGCCCAAGAATATTTTATTGCGCCGCACAATTTCACTTGACTCGCTGCGATCCGCCGCCTAAATCCGTCATGTTGCAGTGCAACAAGCGGATCGACCGAGAAAATTCCCAAGGGCCGTCGTAATCACGCTGCCCGCCTCGACAACCGGTCCGCCGAAAAGTCAAGGAGATGCCAAGTGGCGGTGAAGCCAAAAATTGCGGCGGCCGAATCGGCCGCCAAGGATCTGGTGATCGAGGCGCAGGCCGAACGGATCGCCGGACCCACAGCAGCGGACCCGGCTGTTACGACGGATCAGGGCCATAACCCAGCGGCGCAGGTCGCTTTCGTCAATCCCGCGGCGCGTGCCGCTTTCGCAAAGATGGAGTTTCCGATGAAGGATCAAATGGACAAGGCAGTCAACGTGGCCCAGGATTTCGTGTCCTTCGGCCAGGGTAATGTCGAGGCGCTGGTGAAGTCGAGCCAGATCTGGGCCGCTGGGCTGCAGGATCTCTCGAAGCAGTTCGCCGCCACCGCGCAGGCGCAGATGGACGAGACGATGGGCGTATTCAAGGCGCTCGCCGGCGTCAAGTCGGTCAAAGACGCGGTCGATCTGCACACCAATCTGGCGCGGAGCGCGATGGAGAAGACGGTGGCCGAAGCCGGCCGCCTGACCGACGCTTCCTTCAAGCTCGCCGAGCAGGCCGCCGCGCCGCTCATGGCGCGCCTCACGCTCGCGGTCGATCAGTTCGCCAAGACCGCCTGATCACGGCTATCTCCCTGTGGCGCGGGCGCAAGCCCGCGTCATGCGGAACCTTCCCGGCCCGCACTTGACGTGCGACCCAGGCGCTTGCTTCCTGCCGCGATGAGCAGAGTGCCCCCATCCTCTCCCCAGACCACAGATGAAACCCGCGCCGCCCGCCAAGCCCGCGCCGAGCGTGAGGCCGCTTCCTTGCGCGCCAATTTGCTCAAACGCAAAGCCCAACGCCGCGCCCGCGAGGGTTATTCAGCGACCGTAGAGCCCGGTCAGCGTGGCGGTGGCGATGGTGTGGTAGTGCAGGTTGAACCCGACCACGGCGGCTGAGGTGTTCTTATCGAGCGGCAGTTTTTCGACATCGACCGCGTGCAGCGTGATGATGTAGCGGTGCGGTTTGTCGCCCGGCGGCGGGCAGGGGCCGCCATAGCCCATGATGCCGTAATCGGTGCGGCTCTGGATCGCCCCCTTGGGCAGCCGGCGCTGCCGCGCATCACCGGCGTTCTTGGCAAGCGCCTTGACATTGGCGGGGATGTTGAACACCACCCAGTGCCAGAAGCCGCTGCCCGTCGGCGCGTCGGGGTCGTAGATGGTGAGCGCGAAGCTCTTGGTGTTGGCCGGCGCGCCCGACCAGGCGAGGCGCGGCGAAATATTCTGCCCGGTGCAGCCGAAGGCGTTGAACACCTGCTCGTTCTGGATGGTCCCGCCCTCGCTGATATCGGGGCTGGTGAGCGTAAAACCGTCCGCTCGCGCTGCCCCGGCGAGCGCCATCCCGCCCCCCAAGGCCGCCGCCAGGATCGTTCTCTTGTGCATGTTTCTGTTTACCCTTGAAACGACGGAAAAGCAATGTTAGCCGCGCGTTGCCGCGCCGACAATGCGACTGCGCAATTCACGCTTTTGCACCTTGCCGTTGGCGTTGCGGGGCAATGGCTCCGCGATAAAGGTGAAAAAATCCGGCACCTTGTAATCGGCGAGCAGGCCGGCGCAATGCGCCCTGAGCGTTTCGGCGCCGAGGCCCGCCACGCGCGGCTGGATGACGGCGTGCACGCGTTCGCCGAGCACCGGGCAGGGCACCCCGATCACCGCCGCCTCCAACACACCCTCATGGGCGCTGAGCGCGTTCTCGACCTCGACCGAGAATATTTTGTAGCCGCCACGATTGATCATGTCCTTGCTGCGGTCGAGAACGCGCACATAGCCCTCGGCATCGACCGCGCCGATATCGCCGGAGCGCCAGAACCCGGCGGTGAAGCCGGCGCGTGTCGCCGCCGCATCGTTCCAATAGCCTGGCACCACCATCGGCCCGCGGATCCAAAGCTCGCCCACCTCGCCGGGCGCGACCTCGCGCCCGGCCTCGTCCATGACGACGATCTCGCCGCAGGTCACCGCCCGCCCGACGCTTTCGGGGTGCGCCGTGATCGCACCGAGCGGCAGGAAGGTCGCGGGTGAGGTCGTCTCGGTCGCGCCATAGGCGTTGACCAGGCTGAGCGCCGGCAGCGTCTCGGCGAGCCGGGCGATGGTGGCCTCGGGCATCGGCGCGCCGCCGAAGGCGCCGATGCGCCAGGAGCCAAGATCACGGGCGGCGAAATCCGGCTCGAGCAGGCACAGCGCATACATCGCCGGCACCAGCACGGTATAGGTCAGCCGCTCGCGCACCGCGAGGTCGAGAAAAACCCGCGCCTTGAAATTTTCCAGCACGATCAGCGTGCCCGCGACATGGACCATCGCCGCGATCAGCGGCACGATGCCGGTGACATGGCTCATCGGCACCGCGACGATGGCGCGATCGGCGCTGGTCAGGTCGAGCGCCGCCGCGCTGTGCAGCACCGAATGGACGAGGCCGAGATGGGTGAGCATCGCCCCTTTCGGCCGCCCGGTGGTGCCGGAGGTGTAGAGCAGCAGCGCCACGTCCTCTTCCGCCACCGCGACCGCGGGAGCGGGGCCAGCGCCGCGCAGGCGGGCGAAATCACTCATCGCGACGCGCCAGCGAAGATCCGGCACGTCTGCCGCGGCGGGCAAGCGCGCCGCGAGATCGTCCTCGAAAACAATCAGCGCCGTCCCGCAATGGCCGAGCAGATAGGTGAGCCCCGGAAGCTGCTCGCGGATCGAGATCGGCACCGCGATGGCGCCGAGCCGGGTGATGGCAAAAAGCAAAATCACGAATTCGGCGCGGTTGCCGAGCAGCATCGCCACCCGGTCGCCACGCCCGATGCCCAAGCCCGCAAGCCCCGCCGCGACCCGCGCCACGTCCCGCGCCAGCCCGGCATAGTCGAGCCGGAGCGCGCCCGCGACCAGCGCCTCGCCGGCCGGATGGCGCGCCACCGCTGCGTCGAGCAGGGCGTTGAGGCTCGGCGGGCGCGGCGTGAAGCAGCGCAACACCCGATCGCCGAAATGTTGTTCGAGGCGTATTGGCATTTATTCCTCCCCGCTCTGGCCCGGCGATCACGGCGCGGCCGGCACGCCGGTCGTCGTCGAATACTCGAAATGCAGCGCCTCGTTGGGATGGACGATCGGGTGAATGGCATGCGCCGCCATCGCCGCCTCGCTGAAGCCCTGCAAGATGAGCTTCAGTTTCCCCCGATAGTGGGCGACATCGCCGATCGCGAACAGGCCCGGAATGCTGGTTTCGCACGAAGCCGGATCGACCGCGATGCGGCGTTCGGCGAAGGCCATGCCCCAGGCGGCGATCGGGCCGAGATCGGTCGAGAGGCCGAAAAAAGCCAGCAGGATGTCGGCGGGGAGCCGCCGCCGCTCGCCCTCGAGCCCGGCCACCTCGACCGCCTCCAAGCGGCCCGCCGCGCCGTGGAGGGCGTGGAGCTGATAGGGCGCGACGAGCGCGATCTCCCCGCGCGCCGCCGCCTCGGCGAGTTGCGCGGCACTTTCCGGGGCGGCGCGGAAGCGGGCGCGGCGATGAACGAGGCTGATTTCCGCCGCCACCCCGCGCAGCGCCAGCGCCCAGTCGAGCGCCGAATCGCCCCCGCCCGCGATCACCACCCGCTGGCCGCGCAGGCTCTCGCGGGAACGGACGTAATAGCGCACCGACCCGCTCGCCTCGAACGCCTCGATGCCCTCAAGCGGTGGCCGGTTGGGGCCAAAGGCGCCGGCACCGGCGGCGATCAGCACCGCTTTCGCCGCGATCGTTTCGCCACGATCGGTGCCGAGGCGGAACGCGCCGCGCTCGCCTTCCAGCCGCACCACCCGCCGCCCCAGGAGGCGCGGGGCGTGAAAAGGCGCGATTTGGCGCTCCAGTTGCGCGATCAGCGCGCCAGCCTCGATCACCGGCAGGCCGGGGATGTCATAGATCGGCTTTTCCGGATAAAGCGCGGTACATTGCCCGCCCGGCGCATCGAGCGCATCGATCAGCACCGCGCGTAGCTTCAGCATGCCGCATTCGAAGACGGCGAACAGCCCAACCGGGCCAGCGCCGATGATGGCGACATCGGTGGTCAGCGTTTCTGTCATGCGCCCGCCAGATTAGAGCGATCCCCCCGGCGATCAAGCGCCATGCGCCAGGTTCCCGGGCCCTTGTCCGCGCCGCGCGCGGCGGGCACATTCGCGGCCATGGAGAGCCCCCCCGCGTCACGCGCGCTGCCCGATCTCGCGGCCACCGAGACGCTGGCCACCGAGCTTGCCGCCTGGCTCGCGCCCGGCCGCGCGGTATTGCTCGAAGGCCCGCTCGGCGCCGGCAAGACGACGCTGGCGCGCGCCATGCTGCGCCGGCTTGCCGGCGATCCCGCGCTGCCCGTGCCGAGCCCGAGCTATACCCTGGTACAAAGCTACGAGACGCCGCGCGGCGTCATCCATCACCTCGATCTCTGGCGGATTGGCGGGCCGGCCGAGATGCTGGAACTCGGGTTTGGCGAACTGCGCGAGGATGCGCTGATCATCGAATGGCCGGAGCGGCTCGGCGATCTCACCCCTCCCGACGCGCTTCGGGTGCGGCTTGCGATCACCGGCGAGACCGCGCGCCGCGCCGAAATCTCATCGCCGGGGGATTTATGAAGACGGGGGATTTATGAACGCGACGGCGCGGGCCTTCCTCGCCGCTCACGGCCGCGACCCCCGGCGCGCGACCCCGCTTGCCGGAGATGCCGGGGCGCGCCGCTATTGGCGCCTGGAGGGCGGCCCAATCCCTGCCCTCCTGGTCACGGTGCCGGCGGCCGAGACGCTCGGCCCATTCCTCCGCCTCGCTTCCCTGCTCGCCGCTCGCGGCCTTTCGGTGCCCGAGGTGATCGCCGCAGATGCGGCGCAGGGCCTCGCCCTGATCGAGGATTTTGGCGATGCGCTCTATACCGTGATGCTCGACGAAACCAACGGCGCGACGCTCTACGAGGCCGCGATCGACGCGCTGGCAATCCTCCACGCCATCCCCCCGCCCGCCGACCTGCCGGCGTGGGACGCCCAGGCGATGACCCGGGCGGCGGCGGCGACGTTTCTCGAATGGTGGTGGCCGGCGGCCTTCGGCGCCCCGCCCGAGGCGGCGATCGTCGCGGAATTCGAAGCCGCCCTGGCGGCCATGCTCGCCCCGCTGGCCGCAGGCCCGCGCGTTCTTCTTCATCGCGATTACATCGCCGCCAATCTCTTCTGGCTGCCCGAACGCCATGGGCCGCGCCGCGTCGGCATGATCGATTTCCAGGACGCGGCCCTCGGCCACCCCGCCTATGACCTCGTCTCGCTGCTCGAGGATGCGCGGCGCGATCTCTCCCCTGAACTGGTGGCGCGCGGCATCCGCCGCTACCTCGACCATCATCGCGCACGCGATGGCGAAGCGTTCGAGGCGGCCTGCGCCATAACAGCGGTGCAGCGGCAATTGCGTGTCGCTGCCCTCTGGGTGCGGCTCGATCGGCGCGACGGCAAACCCCAGTATCTCGCCCATGGCCCGCGTACCTGGCGGCTCCTGGAGCGTGCGCTCGCGCATCCCGCGACCGCCCCGCTCGGCGCCTTTCTGGCGCGCCACCTGCCTCCCGAAAAGCGCTGCAATCCCGCGCCGAGATCCGTTCCATGAGGCCCCGCACCGCCATGGTGCTCGCCGCCGGCTTGGGCACCCGCATGCGCCCGCTCACCCGCGACACCGCGAAGCCGCTGCTGCCGCTCGCCGGTCGGACCCTGCTCGATCACGCGCTCGATCACCTCGCGCGTGCCGGGGTCGAGCGTGTCGTGGTCAACGGGCACTGGCACAGTGAGCGCGTCGCGGCGCATCTGGCGGCACGGCGCGGTGGACCGGAGACGGTTTTTCGCCATGAGGAAACCCTGCTCGATACCGGGGGGGCGGTGCGCGCGGCGCTCGCCGAGGCGTTGCTCGGGCCGGAGCCGTTCTTCGTCGTCAACGGCGATGCGTTCTGGCTCGACGGGCCGGGGTCGGCCTTGCAGCGTCTGGCCGAAGCGCTCGATCCGGCGCGGTTCGACGCGGTGCTGCTCTGCCATCGCACCTGCCAAGTGCCGGCCGAGCTGGGCGCGGGCGATTTTGCCCTCGACCCCTGGGGCACCCCGCGCCGACGCCGCGAGCGCGAAATCGTGCCTTATATCTTTGCCGGCGTGCAGGTGCTGCGGCCAGCTTTGTTCGAGGGCGCTCCCGAGGGGCCGTTTTCGATGAACCTGCTCTGGGATCGCGGGTTGGCGGCGGGGCGCCTTCGCGCGCTGGTGCATGACGGCTTGTGGTTCCACCTTTCGGCGCCGCCCGACCTCACCGCCGCCGAGACCACGCTCGCGCTACGCCGCACCGGGGAGACCCGGTGAATCTCTACACCATCCCCGCCGAGGTGCCGTTTCTCGACGCGCTCGCCGCGGCCTGGCTCGACGGAGCGAAAAATGATCCGGCGCGGATCGCCGACGGCTTGATCCTGCTGCCGACGCGGCGGGCGGCGCGGGCGCTGGCCACGGCGTTCCTACGCCTGACCGAGGGACGGCCGCTTTTGCTGCCGCGCATCACCGCCTTCGGGGCGCTCGATGAAACCCCGCTGACGCTCGCCGGCGCGCTGGATCTCGCGCCCGCCGTCGATCCAGCGCTGCGGCTGGCCCATCTCACCCGGCTGATCCTGGCGCTCGATGGCGCCGCCGGGGCGCCGCGCAGCGCCGAGCGCGCCTGGAAACTGGCGGTCGAGCTCGCCGCCCTGATGGACGAGGCGGAGCGCGAGGGCGTCGATCTCGCCGCCAGCCTGCCGCGCGCGACGGGGGGCGAATTCGCCGCGCACTGGCAACAGACGCTCGACTTCCTCGCCATCGTCACCCGTGCCTGGCCGGACTGGCTGGCCGATTGCGGCCTGATGAACCCGGCGGCCCGCCAGGTGGCCCTGCTCACCGCCCAGGCGCGCGCCTGGGAAGCGAAGCCGCCGGATTTTCCCCTCTGGGCGGCGGGCAGCACGGGGGGCATCCCAGCGGTGGCACGGCTGCTCGGCGTGGTGGCGCGGCTGCCGCGCGGACGGGTGGTACTGCCCGGTTTCCATGCCGAGCTGCCCGCTGATCTGGCGCTGCCCGAGGGCCATCCGCAATTTGGCCTGGCCCGGCTGCTGGCGGCGATCGGCGCGACGGCGGGCGATGTCCGGCCCTGGCCGGCAACCGGGGTGGCGGCGATCGCGCCGGCCCACCGCGTCGCCCTCCTCAACCGCGCGCTGCTGCCAGCTCCGGCGCTCCATCTCTGGCGCCACGCCGCGCCGATCGCCGAACCCCACGGCCTCATGCGTCTCGCGCCTGCCGATGAGCACCAGGAAGCCCTGGCGATCGCACTCATTCTGCGTGACGCGCTGGAACGGCCGGGCGCCCGCGCCGCCCTGGTGACGCCGGATCGCGCGCTGGCCGGGCGGGTCGCCGCGGAACTCGCGCGTTTCGGGGTGATCGCCGATGACAGCGCCGGCGAGCCACTCGCCGAAACCCCGCCCGCCGTCTTCCTCCGCCTGCTCGCCACGGCTGCGACCTCCGGACTCGCGCCGGTGCCGCTGCTCGCCCTCCTCAAGCACCCCTTCGCCGCCGCCGGGTTTTCGCCCCCCGAGGCACGCTTCATGGCCCGTGCCCTGGAGCGCGCGGGCTTGCGCGGCCCGCGCCCGGCGCCGGGAATTGTCGGCCTGCGCCGCGCCATCGCCAGTGCGGCGGAGCGCGCGACGCTGGACCCCTTCCTCACGGCCATCGAGACCGCTCTCGCCCCCCTGCTTCGTCTTGCGGCGAGCGTCGGGCCGGTCGCGGTCGATGACATGCTGGCCGCCCTCATCGAAGCTGGCGAGGCCCTGGCGCGCGACGCCGAGGCGCCGGGGGCAGCACGCCTCTGGGCTTTCGAGGAAGGCGCGGCGCTCGCCGAGACCTTGGCCGCAACGCTGCCGGCGCTGGCCGTGCTGCCGCCGCAGCGCCTGGCGATCCTCCCCGAACTGTTTGAAACGCTGATCGCCGGCGCGGTCGTGCGCAGCCGGCGGAGTCTCCGCGGACGGGAAGGCTCCGAGCACCCCCGCGTGATGATCTGGGGCCTTCTGGAAGCGCGGCTACAGACCGCCGACCTCATCGTGCTCGGCGGCCTCGCCGAGGGGATCTGGCCGCCCGCGACCGATTCCGGCCCCTGGCTCAGCCGGCCGATGCGCGCGGCGATCGGGCTGGCCAGCCCCGAGATCGCGATCGGCCAGAGCGCCCATGATTTCGTCATGGCGGCCTGTGGCGCCCCGCAAGTGGTGCTCTCCTGCCCGCGCCGGCGTGAGCGCGCCCCGGTGGTGCCGGCGCGTTGGCTGACCCGGCTCGATGCCTTGCGCAGGGCGAAGCTGCCCGCCCATCCCGCCACTGCCTGGGCGCGCCTTCTCGACCAGCCCGATGGCCCGCCTCGGCCGGTCGCTCCACCCACCCCGCGCCCGCCGCGCGATCTCCGCCCGCGCCGCCTCTCGGTGACCGAGATCGAGACTTGGCTCTGCGATCCCTACGCCATCTACGCCCGCCATATCCTTCGCCTGAGGGCGCTGCCGCCGCTCGATCAACCGGTCGAGCGCTCGGATTTCGGTGAGATCGTCCACCAAGCCCTGGCGCGCTTTTATGCCGATCTCGCCCCCGGCAACCCCGCCCCGGCCCTGGCGGCGCGGCTCCGCACCATCATCGATGTCCTGCTCACCGAAGCGCGCATCCGCCCCGCCCTGACCGCCTGGTGGCGGCCACGGCTCGATCGCATCGCCGATTGGGTCGCGGCGTGGGAGGCGGCGCGCGGCACCGATTTTCCCGCCCATATCGCCAGCGAGCGCGCCGGGCGCTGGGATGTGGATGGCGCGCGGGAGTTTCTGCTGACGGCGCGGGCGGACCGCATCGAGCGCACGCGCCAGGGCGGCATTGTCCTCATCGACTACAAGACCGGCATGGTGCCAGCGCAAAGCGCGGTTGCGCGCGGCCGCGCGCCGCAACTGACGCTGGAAGCGGCGATGGCGGCGGCCGGCGGCTTCGGCCCCGATTACACCGGCCGCGCTGCGGCGCTCTCCTATTGGCGGCTGACCGGCGGCGTCGAGCCGGGTCAGGAGATCGCGCTTTTCGCCGATGATCCGGCGGCCCTCGGGGCGGCCATCGCGGCGGCCGAGGCCGGGCTCATTGCCCTGATCCGGCGGTTCGACGACCCCGCGACACCCTATCTCTCCGAGCCGCACCCCGATTGGAAGCCGCGCTGGTCGGACTATGCCCAGCTCGCCCGGGTCGCCGAATGGGCGGCGGGCGAGACCGCGGCATGAGCCCGCCGCAGGCCTCAGGGGAGGCGATCGCCGGTGGGGCGGCTGGTGGGGCGAACACCAGCGATCCGGTCACCCGCGCCAACAGAAATCAGCGCGCCGCCTCCGACCCCGCAGCCTCCGCCTTTGTCGCCGCCTCGGCGGGCTCGGGCAAGACCAAGCTGCTGATCGATCGGCTGCTGCGCCTCATGCTGGCGGGCAGCGATCCGGCGCGGCTGCTCTGCCTCACCTATACCCGCGCCGCCGCCGCCGAAATGGCGATGCGGCTCAATCGTGTCCTGGCGAGCTGGGTCGGGATCGAGGATGGCGCGCTGGACCGCGAACTCGCCGCCCTTGGCGTCGCCGCCAATGCCGACCAGCGGGCGGCGGCGCGCGAGTTATTCGCCCGCGTGCTCGATCTGCCGGGCGGCATGCGGATCAGCACGATCCACGCCTTCTGCCAATCCGTGCTGCGCCGGTTTCCACTCGAAGCGGCGCTGTCGCCGCATTTTCGCCTGATCGAGGAAGCGGACGCCGCCCTTGCCCGCCAGGAAGCCCGCGAGGCGGTGCTGGCGGCGGCGCTCGGCCAGAAGCGGCAGGAGGCGGCGCTGACCTTTCTCGCCGCGACCACCGATGCCGACACTTTCGCCGCGCTGGTCGAAACGATAAGCGCCGATGGCCCGCGTTGGGAGCGCTTTCTCCGGCTCGGCGTCGAGCAGCAAGGCAGCGCACTGCGCCGGGCGCTCGGCATCACGGCGACGAGCCTGCCCGACCTGCTCACCGCCGCCGCGCGCGGTATCCCCGATGAGGCGACGCTGCGGGCGGCCCTCCAAACCACCGCCGCGCAGGGCTCGCCCAGCGTGGCCGCGCGCGCCACGGCCCTCCTCGCCTGGTTGGAAAAAGACATCCCCGCGCGCACCGCATGCTGGGCGGAATGGCATCGCCTGTTCGTCACCGCCGAGGGCTTGCCGCTGGCGCTCTCCAGCCTCCTCAACAAGAATCTTCTCCGCGCGGCTCCCGCGCTTGCCGCTCCGATCGAGGCGGCGCAGCGCCACGCCCTCGAGATCGCCGATCAACGCGCCGCATTGGCGCTCGCCGAGGCCACCCTCGCCTTGCTCACCCTCGCCGGGCCGATGCGCGCCGACTATGCCGCGCGCAAGGAAGCGGGCGGTTATCTCGACTATCACGACCTCATCAGCCGCACCCTCGCCCTGTTGGACGCCGAGCGGGTCGGCTGGGTGCTCTACAAACTCGATGGCGGGATCGATCATCTGCTGATCGACGAGGCGCAGGATACGGCGCCCGCGCAATGGCGGATCGCGCGCGCGCTGAGCGCCGAGTTTTTCGCCGGCGCGGGCGCGCGCGGGGCGCGGCGCACGGTGTTCGCGGTGGGTGATGTCAAGCAGTCGATCTATTCCTTCCAGGGCGCGGCGCCGGCCGAGCTGCGACCGGCGCGGGACGCCTGGCGGCGGGCGGTCGAGGCGGCCGGCGCCACTTGGCGCGACGTGCCGCTCGACGTCTCTTTCCGCGCCGCCGCCCCGATCCTCGACCTGGTCGATGCCGTGTTCGCCGATCCCCAGGCGGCGCACGGCGTCGTGGAACCGGGCGAGCGGCTCAGCCATCAGGCGGCGCGGCGGGGCGCGGCCGGCCGGGTCGAGCTGTGGCCGCTGCTGCGCGCCCCGGAGGCCCCGGCGGAAGCCCCTTCCTGGTCCTTGCCCGATAGCAACCGCGGCCAATCGACCGCGCGCCAGCGCCTCGCCGAACGCCTCGCCGGCTGGATCGCGGCGACAGTGCGGGGGGGCGAAGTGCTGGCAAGCCGCGGGCGGGCGGTGCAGGCGGGCGATGTCCTGGTGCTGGTGCGCCGGCGCGACGCTTTTTCCGCGGCCCTGGTGCGCGCGCTCAAGGCGGCGGATGTGCGGGTTGCCGGGCTCGATCGTCTGTCGCTCACCGAGCCGCCGGCGGTCGCCGATCTGCTGACGCTCTGCGACGTGCTGCTGCTGCCCGAGGACGAGTTGTCGCTCGCCGCCCTGCTCACCAGCCCGTTGGGTGGGCTTTCCGATGACAGCTTGATGGCGCTGGCGCTCGAACGCCGCGAAGGATTGTGGGAGACGCTCCGCGCCCGCGCCGCGGAACGCGCGGAGTGGCAGGACGCCGCCGATTTCCTGCAACGCTTGCGCGCCCGTGTCGATTTCACCACGCCCTTTGCCTTGCTCACCGAGGCGCTGGGGCGGCTCGGCGGGCGAGCGCGGCTCTATGCCCGGCTCGGCCCGGAAGCCGCCGAGCCGGTCGATGAACTGCTCGCCGCGGCGCGCAGCTATGGCGAGACCCATCCCCCCTCTCTCCAGGGCTTCGTCCAATGGGTCCGGTCCTCGGGCGCCGAGATCAAGCGCGAGGCGGAGGCGGCGGGCAACGCGGTGCGGGTGATGACGGTGCATGGCGCCAAGGGGTTGCAGGCGCCACTGGTCATTCTTCCCGACACCACCGGCCTGCCGCCGCCGGAACGGGCGCCGCTGCTCTGGGCGGAGGACCCGGCGGGCGGCGAGGTGCCGCTCTGGGCGCCGCGCAAGGACATGCGGAGCGCTGCCTTTTCCCGTCTGCTCGCGGCGCGCGGCGAGCGCCAGCGCGAGGAACATAACCGCCTTCTGTATGTCGCGCTGACCCGCGCCGAGGACTGGCTGGTGGTGTGCGGCGCCGAGGGTGGCAAGGCGCCGCCCGAAACCTGCTGGTATCGGCTGGTCGAGCGCGGTATGGCGCGCTGCGATGCGGCGCGGGACGAGGCTTGCCTGGCGATCGACACGAGCGGGGAACGTCTGGCTCGCGTTTTGAGCAGCCCGCAAAGTGCTCCCCTGGAAGCCATGCCCGCGCGCGAGGTGGTATCGGACGTACCACTCCCGCCTTGGGCTGGGCGTGCCCCGGATTGGCGGCCCGCCCCCTTGCCGGCCGAACCCGCCCTGCCGACGCCGCTCGCGCCCAGCCGCCCCGAAGGCGCGGAGGACGGTCCGGTGCCGCCAGCCGCCTCGCCGCTCGGGGCGCGCGAGCGGGCGGGTGCGGCGGCCCGGCAACGCGGCCAAATTCTGCACGCCCTGCTCCAGCACCTCCCGGATATCCCCCCCAGTCGCCAGGCGTCGGCCGCGGCGGCGTTTCTTGCCCGCTCCGGCCTGACCGCGGCGCGCGCCGCCGCGCTCGCCGAGGAAGCCCTGGCGCTCCTGCGAGACCCCGAACTCGCGCCGCTGTTTGGGCCGCAGGGGCGCGCCGAGGTGCCGATCACCGGGGTGATCGGCGGGCGCGTGGTGGGCGGGATGATAGATCGCCTGGCGGTGCTTCCCGATCGCGTGCTCATCGCCGATTACAAAACCAGCGCCGCGGTGCCGCGCCACGCCGCGGCAACCCCGGTTCTCTATCTTCGCCAGATGGCGGCCTATCGGGCCGTGCTGCGGGCGATCCATGGCGATCGGCCGGTTCTCTGCGCGCTGGTGTGGACGGCATCCTGCCGCGTCGATTTCCTGCCCGCCTCGCTGCTCGATGCCGCCGCGCGCGCGTGGGAGATCCCCGCCTGATGCCAAGACAAATACCAACCCCCCGAACGCCGTCATCACCAAGCACAGGGAGGGCTTGCGGGGCTGCGTTCAGTTTATACCGCAACGGAACGGGGGGACATCACCGCGCCTTCAAGGTCGATGGATTTTCCGGCTCTGAGGCGTGTCACTGGGCTGGCTTCATTCCGGCCGCTAAACCCGCTATGGTCGGGATGAAAAGCAATTAGCCAGGGGAGGCTGAAATGCCAGGCGATCAGCCGGGCGGGATGCCGCGGCAGGGGAGCGAGACGCTGGAGATGGCGGCGCCGAGCTATGTGCATGGGGCGAGCACCACGGCGCTGCTCGGCGAGACCATCGGCGCGGCGCTGGCGCGGGCGGCCCGGCTCTGGGGCGAGCGCCCGGCGCTGATCAGCCGCCAGCAGGCCATCCGCCTCAGCTATGCCGAGTTGCACGCGCGCACCGAGGCCATCGCTGCCGGCCTGCTGGCGCTCGGGCTCGATCGCGGCGACCGCCTCGGCATCTGGTCGCCGAACAACGCCGAATGGCTGCTCACCCAATACGCCGCCGCCAAGGCCGGGATCATCCTGGTCACCATCAATCCCGCCTATCGCGTGAGCGAGCTTGAATACGCGCTCAATCTCTCGGGCTGCAAGGCTGTGGTGCTGACGCGCGCGTTCAAATCAAGCGATTACGCCGGGATGCTGCGCGCGCTGGTGCCCGAGCTTGCCCATCCCGAGGGCATCGTGCGGAGCGAACGCCTGCCGCGGCTCGAACGCGTGATCGTCATCGGCGAGACGCCCGAGCGTGGTTTTCTACCCTTCGCCGCCATCGCCGAAGCCGCCGACAGGGCGAGCATGGCGCGCCTTGCCGATCTCGCCCCCGCGCTCCAGTTCGACGATCCGATCAACATCCAATTCACTTCCGGCACCACCGGTTTTCCCAAAGGCGCCACACTCACCCACCACAACATTCTCAACAACGGCTTCTTCGTCGGCGAGGCGATCCGGCTCTCGCCCGAGGATCGGATCTGCGCTCCGGTGCCGCTCTATCATTGTTTTGGCATGGTTATGGCTAATCTCGCCGCGCTCAGCCATGGCAGCGCGGTGATCTACCCGAGCGAGGGCTTCGATCCGCTCGCGGTACTGCAAACCGTGGCCGAGGAACGCGCGACCGCGCTCTATGGCGTGCCTACCATGTTCATCGCCGAACTCGATCATCCCGATTTCGCCGCCTTCGATCTCTCCTCGCTCCGCACTGGCATCATGGCGGGCTCGCCCTGCCCGATCGCGGTGATGCGCCGGGTGATGGAGCGCATGCACATGCGCGACATCACCATCGCCTATGGCATGACCGAGACCAGCCCCGTGAGTTTCCAGAGCGCGATCGACGACCCGATCGAAAAGCGGGTCGCGACCGTTGGGCGCATCCAGCCACATCTCGAAGTAAAAATCATCGACGCCGAGGGCCATATCGTCCCGCGCGGGGTGCCGGGCGAGCTTTGCACGCGGGGCTATTCGGTGATGCTCGGCTACTGGAACGATGCCGAGAAGACGCGCGAGGCGATCGATGCGGCGGGCTGGATGCATACCGGCGATCTCGCGACCCTCGATGCGGAAGGCTATTGCGCGATTGTCGGGCGGATCAAGGATCTCGTGATCCGCGGCGGGGAAAATATCTATCCGCGCGAGATCGAGGAATTCCTCTACCGCCATCCGAAAGTGCAGGCCGCCCAGGTGGTCGGCGTGCCGGATGCCAAGTATGGCGAGGAACTCTGCGCGTGGATCAGGCTGAACGAGGGCGAAAGCGCGACCGAGGAAGAAATCCGCGCCTTCTGCCGCGGCCAGATCGCGCATCAGAAAATCCCCCGCTACATCCGCTTCGTCGAGGATTTTCCCATGACGATCACGGGGAAAATCCAGAAATTCATCATCCGCGAGCGGATGGTCGCCGAGCTTGGCCTCGATCCCGGCGAGGCGGGCTCGCGCGCGGTGGAGCGCGATGCCGCCAAAACGTAAGCCTCGCGCCGCGCTCCGCGTCGAGCGCGTCGGTGTGCCGCGCGAGTCCTGGCGCGATGTCTATCACTTTCTTCTCGTGCAGCCATGGAGCGTGTTTTTTGCGTTGGTGGTCGCGCTCTATCTCGGCCTCAATCTCGTGTTTGCTTTTCTCTACACGCTCCAGCCCGGCAGCGTCGCCGCGACCCGCCCCGGCGTGCTTTCGGATGCGTTCTTCTTCTCGGTCGAGACCATGGCGACGATCGGCTATGGCGTCATGCACCCCGAGACCTTCTACGCCCATATTCTCGTCACCACCGAGGCGCTGCTCGGCATTCTCTTCGTGCCGCTGGCAACGGGCCTGATCATCGCCAAGTTCACCCGCCCGAGCGCGCGCGTTCTGTTCAGCCGCAATCTCGTGCTGAGCCGGTTTGAGGGCGTCCCTACCTTGATGTTTCGCGCCGCTAACATCCGCGCCAACCAGATCGTCGAGGCGCGGATGAATTTCACCCTGGCGCGCACCATCGAGAGCGCGGAGGGGCACCGGATCCGCCGCATCTTCGACCTCGCGCTGCTGCGCCACACCAACCCGCAATTCGCCCTGAGCTGGACGGTGATGCATCCGGTGGACGCCAACTCCCCGCTATTCGGTTTCAGCGAGGCGCAGTGGCATGAGCCCGGCCTGATGATCCTCGCGGTGATCACCGGGATCGACGCCACCACCTCGGCGACCGTGCATGCCCGCCACGCCTACCGGGGCGAGGATGTTCTCATCGCCCATGAGTTCGAGGATATTCTCACCTGGCGCGGCGAGGATGTGGTTCATATCGACTATCGGCGCTTTCACGCGACCCGGCCGAGCCCTGTCGCCTGATCCCCCGCGCGCCGGATGTTCAGCTTGCTGCGATGCTCTCGGGTGTCAGCATCGCCCGTTCGCCCAGCCCGGTTGCGTTGTGGGCGGGAGCGTTGCCGGTGGGCGCGGGGAATTGCTTGAGGAGACCGAGCAAGGCCGGGCGCAGACGCTGCAATTCCTGGAGATGGGTCGCGGCGAGCCGCGCGAGTTCCGCGTCGGCCTTTTCGGTCAGCCGCAACAGCACCCGCCGGCGATCGGCGCGGTCGGCGAGCCGCTCGACCAGACCGGCCTCCTCGAGCCGATCGACGAGTTCGACGGCGCTGTGATGACGGATCAGCAAGCGCGCCGCCAGCTCGCCAACGCTCATCGTCTCCCGCCCTGGCCAGCCCTTGATCTGGAGCAGCGCCTGATGCTGGCGCGGCGTCAGACCGCTGCCGCGCGCCTCATGCTCGCTGAATTCGAGGAAGCTCCGCAGCAGGAAGCGGAATTCCGCGAGCACGACGTAATCGGCCTTGGCGAGCCCGACCGCCGCCGGCTCGATCGGGCGCCGCGCGACACGCGGGCGCCTGCGGATCGCGCCGCGCGATTGCAACAAAACCGTCTTCGGCCCGCCTAGAATTTCTTGTCCCACGATTCGACTGCCGCCTTCACGGTTGCCGCGCCACACGTTCCCTCGCTCGCCTCCAAGGCGGCGTGGTACCAGGCGTTCCCGCCGGTTTAACTTTTTCACGGGGCTGTGATATCAGGTTTTCGTGAGAGTTTCAACCACCCTCGAAACGACCGCTTCGGCCGTAATTCCGGTCAGAGCCTGAAAATCAATCGAATTTGGAAAAGAACGCCCTCTGGAAACATTGGCGTTTTTCCGTCGATTTCCGAGCAAGAAGGCATTCTTTTTCAAACTCTCAGGGGCGCGGGTTTCAGGCGAGCGGACGGACCACCGCTAGCTCGCGCCCTTCCTCGACCAGCGCGCCGCTTTCGGCCGAGACCGAGACCACCACGCCCGCGAACGGGGCGGTGAGCGTGATCTCCATCTTCATCGCCTCCAGCACGATCAGCCGCTGACCGCGCGCGACCTGTTCCCCGGGCGCCACGAGAACGCTGCCGACATAGCCCGGGATCGGCGCCAGCACCCGCCCGCCGCTGGCGCTCTCGGCCCCGACCGTGGCGCCGGGGTCGAAGAGGCGAAAACGGTACGCCGCCCCGGCGGCGAGCACGCTCAGCGTCTCGCCATCCGCGACGACGCTGAGCGCGCGCTCATGCCCGGCGAGCCGCAGACGGAGCCGATTCCCCCGCCATGATCCCGCGACCGGAAAAATCCCCCCCGGCAGGGTGATCCGCCAATCGGCCGGGGTGGCGCCGGGCTCGTCGGGCGCGTGGAGCGTGATGGCATGGAGGGTTTCCCCCTCGCGCAGCAAAACCTCCTGCGCCGCCCGGCCGAACAGCCGCCAGCCATCCACGGCCGCCCAGGGCGATGCGGGATCGGCGCTGGCCTCGGCCGCCGCCCGCGCGCCCGCCTCGCGCTGGCGTAGCACCGCGAGGGCGCAAGCGGCGAGTGCCTCGGGCGGCGCGGCGTCGGTCGGGCTAGCGAGCAGCTCGGGATGGCGGGCGATGAACCCGGTATCGGGCGCCGTGGCGGCGAAGTCGGGATGGCCTGCGATGGCGCGCAGCAGCGCCAGATTGGTCCGCACCCCGGCCAGCTCGTAGGCCGCCAGCGCGCCAACCAACCGGCGGCGTGCCGCCTCCCGGTCGCGATCCCAGACGATCAGCTTGGCGATCATCGGGTCGTATTCGATGCCGATCCGGTCGCCCTCCCGCACCCCGGTATCGATCCGCACATGCGGGCCGGGATCGGGGGTACGAAGGTGCAGGATGCGCCCGGTCGCGGGGAGGAAATCGCGCGCCGGATCCTCGGCATAGATACGCGCCTCGATGGCGTGGCCGGTCAGGGTGATGTCCTCTTGGCCGAGCGGCAGCCGCTCCCCGGCGGCGATGCGGAGTTGCCATTCCACGAGATCAAGCCCGGTGATCATTTCCGTCACCGGGTGTTCGACCTGTAGGCGCGTGTTCATTTCCATGAAGTGAAACGCGCCATTGGCGACGATGAACTCCACCGTGCCGGCGCCGAGATAGCCGACGGCGCGCGCGGCGCGGATCGCCGCCTCCCCGATCGCCGCGCGCAAACCGGGATCGAGCCCCGGCGCCGGCGCCTCCTCGATGATCTTCTGGTGGCGGCGCTGGATCGAGCAGTCGCGCTCGAAAAGATGGATGCAGTTGCCGTGCGTATCGGCGAACACCTGCACCTCGACATGGCGCGGGCGTTCGAGATATTTCTCGATCAAAACATGATCATCGCCGAACGCGGCGCGCGCCTCGCGCTTCGCCCCCTGGATCGCCACTGCCAGATCCTCGGGTCGCGCGACGATGCGCATGCCTTTGCCGCCGCCCCCCGCCGAGGCCTTGATCAGCACCGGATAGCCGACGCGGACGGCGGCTTGCGCCAGCGTCGCCTCGTCCTGCAGGGCGCCATGATAACCCGGCACCAGCGCCACGCCGGATTCCGCCATCAGCGTCTTGGCCGCCGATTTCGACCCCATGGCGCGGATCGCGCTGGCTGGCGGGCCGATGAAAACCAGGCCGGAAGCGGCGACGCTTTCCGCGAATTCGGCGTTTTCCGAGAGAAAGCCATAGCCGGGATGGATCGCCTCGGCCCCGCTCGCCTGCGCCGCGGCGATGATCGCGGCCGGATCGAGATAGCTTTTACGCGCCGGCGCTGGGCCGATCTCGATGGCCTCATCGGCGCTTTCGACATGCAGCGCGGCGCGATCAGCCGCGGAAAAAACCGCGACCGTGGCAATGCCGAGACGACGCGCCGTGCGTATCACCCGGCATGCGATTTCGCCACGGTTGGCAATCAGGATTTTGCTGAACATGCGCGTCACATCCGGAACAGGCCGAAGCGGGTCGGCGCGATCGGCGCATTGAGCGCCGCCGAGAGGGAAAGCGCCAGGACCTGCCGGGTTTGTGCCGGATCGATCACGCCATCGTCCCAGAGCCGCGCCGAGGCGTAATAGGGATGGCCCTGGGTTTCATATTGCGCACGGATCGGCGCCTTGAAGGCCTCTTCTTCCGCTTTCGTCCAAACGGCACCGCGAGCCTCGATGTTATCGCGCCGCACCTGCGCGAGCACGCTCGCCGCTTGCTCGCCGCCCATGACGCTGATCCGCGCATTCGGCCACATATAGAGAAAACGCGGGCCATAGGCGCGGCCGCACATACCGTAATTGCCGGCCCCGAAACTACCGCCGATGATCACGGTGAATTTCGGCACATTGGCCGTTGCAACCGCTGTCACCAGCTTCGCGCCATCCTTGGCGATGCCGCCCGCCTCGTATTTTCGCCCGACCATGAACCCGGTGATGTTCTGCAAGAACACCAGCGGAATCCCGCGCTGCGCGCACAACTCGATGAAATGCGCGCCCTTGAGCGCGGATTCCGAAAACAGGATGCCGTTATTGGCGATGATACCGATGGGATAGCCGGCAAGATGGGCAAACCCGGTCACCAAGGTCGCGCCGTAGAGACGCTTGAATTCATGGAATTCGCTGCGATCGACGAGGCGGGCGATGACCTCGCGCACGTCGTAGCTCTGGCGTGGCTCTTTCGGGATCACACCATATAGCTCGGCGGGATCGTAAGCCGGCGGCGCTGGCTCGCGTATTGCCAGTTCAACGGTTTTGCGGATGTTGAGGTGGGCCACGATCTCGCGCGCGATGGCCAGCGCGTGCGCATCGTTCTCCGCGAGATGATCGGCGACACCCGAGACACGGCTATGCAGATCGCCGCCGCCGAGATCCTCGGCGCTCACCACTTCGCCGGTCGCGGCCTTCACCAAAGGCGGGCCGCCAAGAAAAATCGTGCCTTGATCGCGCACGATGATGGTTTCATCCGACATCGCCGGCACATAGGCGCCGCCCGCCGTGCAGGATCCCATCACCAGGGCGATCTGCGCGATGCCGGCGGCCGACATATTGGCCTGGTTGTAGAAAATCCGCCCGAAATGGTCACGATCGGGAAACACCTCATCCTGATTGGGCAGATTGGCGCCACCAGAATCGACGAGATAAAGACAAGGTAGGCGGTTGGTCGCGGCGATTTCCTGCGCGCGCAGATGCTTCTTGACGGTAATCGGATAATAAGTGCCGCCCTTCACCGTCGCGTCGTTGGCGATCACCATGCATTGGCACCCGCTAATACGGCCGATGCCGGTAATGATGCCGCCGGCCGGTACTTCGCCTTCATACATCCCGTATGCGGCGAGCGGCGAGATTTCAAGAAATGGCGAGCCAGGATCAAGAAGATTGCGTATCCGATCACGCGCCACCATCTTGCCGCGCGCGAGATGCTTCTCGCGCGCGGCGCTGCCGCCGCCCTCGGCGATGCGGTCAAGCGTGCCGCGGAGATCAGCGAGCAAGGCCGCCATCGCCGCCTGATTTTCACGAAATTCAGCGCCGCGCTGGTCGATCTCGGAGGTAAGTTGCATCGCTCAAGCGGTCTCGTTGAAGATTTCACGCCCGATCAGCATGCGCCGGATTTCCGAGGTGCCGGCGCCGATCTCATAGAGTTTGGCATCGCGTAGCAGCCGCCCGGTCGGATAGTCGTTGATATAGCCGTTGCCACCAAGACACTGGATCGCTTCCAGCGCCATCCAGGTGGCCTTTTCGGCGGCGAACAAAATTGCCCCGGCGGCGTCCTTGCGCGCCGTCTCGCCGCGGTCGCAGGCTTTGGCGACCGCATAGACATAGGCCCGCGTCGCATTGAGTGTCGTGTACATATCCGCGATCTTGCCCTGCATGAGCTGAAATTCGCCGATCGGTTGGCCAAATTGCCGGCGCTCGTGGATATAGGGCAGCACCACATCCATGCAGGCCTGCATGATGCCCAAGGGCCCCGCCGCCAGCACCGTGCGTTCGTAGTCGAGCCCGCTCATCAGCACGCGCACGCCCTCGTTCACCCGGCCGAGCAGGTTTTCCGCCGGCACCTCGCAGTCGTTAAAGACCAGCTCGCCGGTGTTCGAGCCGCGCATGCCGAGCTTGTCGAGTTTTTGTGCGCAGGAAAAACCCGCCATGCCGCGCTCGACGATGAAAGCGGTGATGCCGCGCGGCCCGGCATCGGGTTCGGTCTTGCCATAGACCACGAGAACATCGGCATCGGGGCCATTGGTGATCCACATCTTGGTGCCGTTCAGCACATAGCGATCGCCGCGCCGCTCGGCGCGCAGGCGCATCGCGACGACATCCGATCCGGCTCCGGGTTCGCTCATCGCGAGCGCCCCGACATGCTCGCCGGAAATTAACCGGGGAAGAAAGCGGCGGCGCTGTTCGGGCGTGCCGTTGCGGCGGATCTGATTGACGCAGAGATTGGAATGCGCGCCATAGGAAAGCCCGACGGACGCGGAGGCGCGGCTGATTTCCTCCATCACCACGCAATGCGCGAGATAGCCCTGTCCGGCGCCCCCATCCTCCTCGGCGACGGTAATGCCGAGCAGCCCGAGGGCGCCGAACTTTTGCCAGAGATCGGCCGGGAAATTATTCTCCCGGTCGATCGCCGCGGCGCGCGGGGCAATCTCATCTTCGCAGAATCTCTTGATTTGTTCTCGCAACATCTCGATCGGCTCGCCGAGATCGAAATTCAAGCCGCGAAACGCGTTGACCCCAGCCATCATCTTGCTCCCGTCTATTCCCCGGAACGCAGTTCGGGAAAATCCTCTTCGCGATATTCCATAGCCGACCGGGCGGCCGCGCCCGCGGCCTCGGCGCGGCGCAGCTCAACGCGGCGTATTTTGCCCGATATGGTTTTCGGCAGCTCGGCGAATTCGATCCGCCGGATGCGCTTGTAGGGCGCAAGCCGGGCGCGGATATGGCGGAAAATATCGAGCGCGGTGGCGCGGTCGGGGGAAAACCCCGGGGCCAGCGAGAGATAGGCTTTCGGCACCGCCAGCCGGAGCGGATCGGGCGCGGGCACAACGGCCGCTTCCATCACCGCCGCGTGCTCGATCAACGCGCTTTCCAGCTCGAACGGGCTGATGCGGTAATCGGACGCCTTAAAAATATCATCGGCGCGGCCGACATAGGTGAGATATCCCTCGGTGTCGCGGGAGGCGACATCGCCGGTGCGATAATAATGCCCGCTCACGGGGACAATCTCGCCGCCCTCGTCCTGATACCCACGCATCAGGCCGGCGGGCGGCGGGTCGAGGGCGATGCACACCGCGCCCTCGTCGGCCTCGTTGTCCTCCGCGTCGAGCAATACGATGCGATAGCCCGGCAGCGGCCGACCCATCGAACCGGGCTTCACCTTCTGCCCCGGCGGATTGCCGATCTGCGCGGTGGTTTCAGTCTGACCGTAGCCGTCGCGGATGATCAGCCCCCAAGCGCGCTCGACCTGCTCGATCACCTCCGGGTTGAGCGGCTCGCCGGCGCCGATGACTTCGCGAAGATGCGTCTTCCAGGCGCCGAGATCTTCCTGGATCAGCATGCGCCAGACGGTGGGCGGGGCGCAGAGCGTCGTCACCTGATGCGCGACGATGGCATCGAGCAAGCGGCGCGCCTCGAAGCGCGGCTGGTTGAAGATGAAGACCGCGGCACCCGCGTTCCACGGCGCGAAGAAGCAACTCCAGGCGTGCTTGGCCCAGCCCGGCGAGGAGACATTGAGATGCAGATCGCCGGGTTGCAGCCCAAGCCAGTACATCGTCGAGAGATGGCCCACGGGGTAGGAGCGGTGACTGTGCAGCACAAGTTTTGGCCGCGCCGTGGTGCCCGAGGTGAAATAGAGCAGCAGCGGATCATCCGCCTTGGTCACGCCATCAGGCGTGAACGCCGCGCTCTGAGCCAGGAGGGTTTCATAGGCGATCCAGCCGGCGGGCGCCTGGCCAACGCCGATGCGCCGGACGGCCGGATCAAGCCCTTCGAACTTCGCCGCCTCGCTGGCATCGGTGACGAGAAACCGCACCCGCCCGCGCGCGAAACGATCGGCGAGATCGGCCGGCGTCAGAAGCGTCGTCGCGGGGACAACGACGGCGCCGAGTTTCATCGCCGCGAGCATCACCTCCCAGAGCGGTGCGACATTGCCGAGCATCACCAGGATACGATCACCACGGCGCACGCCCTGCGCGCGGAGACCATTGGCGAGCTGGTTCGAGCGCGCGGCAAGCTCGGCGAAGGTAAAACGCACAGCACCCTCGCCGACGATCACCAGCGCCGGCTGATCGGCCGCCGGGCCGGCGGCGAGTGGGTCGAACCAGTCCAGCGCCCAATTGAATTTATCAAGCTCAGGCCAGCGGAATTCCCGTGCGGCGCGATCATGGTCGGTGCGGTGTGCGAGCAGGAAATCGCGGGCGGCGCGAAATGCTTCGGTGCTCATCGCGGTTTCTCCGCCGCCGCGGCGCTCTGATCGCTCAGCCAGCGGAAGGCCACGGAAAAATCCTTGCGCGCGAGGCCGGCTTCGCTGATCTCGCCATAAAGCGCGGCGGCGGCGGCGCCGAGCGGGGTTTTGGCGCCCGCGTCCGCCGCGGCCATCTGCGCGAGCTGGAGATCCTTGAGCATCAGCGCGGTGGCAAAACCCGGCGCGTAGTCACGGTTCGAGGGCGCGCCCGGCACCGGGCCGGGCACCGGGCAATAGGAGGTGAGCGACCAGCACTGGCCCGAGGCGGTCGAACTCACCTCGAAGAGTTTTTCGCGCGCAAGCCCCAGACGATCGGCGAGCACGAAGGCCTCGCAGACCGCGAGCATCGAGACGCCGAGGATCATGTTGTTGCAGATCTTCGCCGCCTGCCCCGCTCCAGCCGCGCCGGCATGGACGATGTTGCGGCCCATCGCGGCGAGGAGTGGCCGGGCGCGATCGAACGCCGCATCCTCGCCGCCCACCATGAAGGTGAGCGTCCCGGCGACCGCGCCGCCGACACCGCCCGAGACCGGCGCGTCGAGCATCGCGAGCCCGGCCTCCCGCGCCGCCGCGGCGACAGCGCGCGCGGTTACGACATCGATCGTCGAGCTATCGATCAGCAGCACGTCGCGCCCGCGCGTCGCGGCGATCACCCCGCCCGCGCCGAGATAGAGATCGCGCACATGGCTGCCGGCGGGCAGCATGCTGATCACGACTTCCGCCGCCGCCGCCGCGCTGGCGGCGCTTTCGGCCAGGCTGCCGCCCGCCGCGCGATGCCGCGCGCAGGCCCCCGGCGCGATGTCGAAGCCGGTCACGTGATGGCCCGCCTTGAGCAGATTTTCTGCCATCGGCCCGCCCATGTTGCCGAGCCCGATGAACGCGATCTCCGTCATTGTCGCACTCCCCCTATGCTTCCAAGAGCGCCCGCGCGATGATCACGCGCATGATTTCGTTGGTGCCTTCGAGGATGCGATGCACGCGAAGATCACGCAGATAGCGCTCGATCGCATAGTCCTTGATATAGCCATAGCCGCCATGGAGCTGCAGCGCTTCATCGACGATGCGGTAACAGGTGTCGGTGGCGAAGCGCTTGGCCATGGCGGCGCGCCGGCTCGCGTCACTGGCCCCCCGGTCGAGCGCCACCGCCGCGCGATGCACCAGCAGCCGCGACGCCTCCAGCTCGGTCGCCATGTCGGCGAGACGGAATTGCAGCGCCTGGAAATCGGCGAGCCGCTTGCCGAACTGGCGGCGTTCCTTGACATAGGCCAGCGCCGCCTCGAGGCAGGCGCGAGCACCGCCGAGCGAGCAGGCGGCGATATTCACCCGCCCGCTATCGAGCCCGGCCATGGCGAAGCGAAATCCCTCGCCCTCGGCGCCGAGCCGGTTGGCCACCGGCACGAGGCAGTTCTCGAAGCGCACCAGCGTCGTCGGCTGGCTGTTCCAGCCGAGTTTTTTCTCGGGTCTGCCAAAGGAAAGCCCCGGCGTGCCCTTTTCCACCAGGAGGCACGAGATGCCACGCGGCCCGGCCGCCCCGGTGCGCGCCATCACCGCGTAGAGATCGCTCGCGCCGCCACCGGAAATGAACGCCTTGGTGCCGTCGAGGACATAGTGATCGCCCTCACGCCGGGCCCGCGTGGCGAGGCTCGCGGCATCCGACCCCGCGCCGGGCTCGGTCAGGCAATAGCTCGCGATGGTGTCCATGCGCATCATGGCAGGCAGGAAGTGCGCCTGCTGGGGGCCATCGCCGAAGCGATCGATCATCCACGCGACCATGTTGTGGATTGAGAGGAATGCCGCGGTCGAGGGATCGGCGTGCGCCAGTTCCTCGAAAATCAGCGCGGCGTCGAGCCGGCCGAGCCCGCTGCCGCCCATCGCCTCGCGCGTATAGATGCCGGCGAAGCCGAGTTGGGCCGCCTCGCGCAGTGCCTCGCGGGGAAAAATCCGCTCCTCGTCCCAGCGCGCCGCATGGGGCGCGAGTTGCGCGCTCGCGAACTGCCGCGCGGTTTCCTGAAACGCCCGCTGGTCTTCAGAAAGATCGAAATCCATCACGACGCCTCCCAGCCCCAGGCTAGCGCGGTTTTGCTGGCCCGTAACCCCCTCGTCGGCTTGCGGCGAGGGGGGCGGGCGGTTCAATCTGTCTTTCGGACCAACGGGAGGCAAGCGTGGATAAAATCGCTACGGAATATCTCTTCGAGATCGCGCTCGCGGTCGGCGCGCCGGCGGTGATCGGCGCGGTCACCGGGGGCGAGCGGCGCGTGGTGCCGATCCTGGGCGGGATGTTTTCCGGCCCGCGTCTCAGCGGCAAGGTGCTGCCGATCGGCGAGGACGCGCTGCTCATCGAGCCCTCCCAGGGGCACATGGGAGGGCGCACCCGGCTCGATGTGCGGATCGTGCTCGAGACCGACGATGGCGCGGCGATCTATGCCCAGTATCGCGGCCTGCGCACCGGCCCCGCAGAGGTCATGGCGCAGCTTGCCGCGGGCGCGGAGGTCGATCCGGCAGCCTATTATTTCCGTACCGCCCTCACCTTCGAGACCGGGGCGGCGCGCTATTCCTGGCTCAATGATTTGCTCGCCATCGGCATCGGCCGCCGCCCGCCGAGCGGGCCGGTCTATCGGGTGTTCGCCGTGCTCTGACCGAGGACCATGTCCGGCAGTTCGGCCGCCACCGCGACCATTCCCGGCCCGGAGACGATGAAAGTGCAGTTGCGTCCCCGTCGCTTGGCGGCGTAAAGCGCCGAGTCGGCCCCGGCGAGCAAGGTCGCGACATCGCCGTAGCGACGTTGCGCCTGGATGGCGACGCCGATGCTGAGCGTCACCTGCCCGGTCGCCACCAGTTCATGCGTTATTCCAAGATCGCGCACCGCGTCGTGGATGCGTTCCGCTACCTCCAGCGCGCCCGCGGCCGAGGTCGCGGGCAGCAGCACGGTGAATTCCTCGCCACCGAAGCGGGCGGCGAAATCGCCGCCGCGATGCATCGCCGCGCGGAGGGTCGTGGCGAGCCGCTTGAGACACTCATCGCCCTGGAGATGGCCGTAGAAATCGTTGAAGATCTTGAAATGATCGACATCGATCATGAGCAAAGCGAGCGGCGTTCCCTCGCGCTGGGCGCGCCGCCATTCCGCCTCCAGGGCGGCATCGAAGGCGCGGCGATTGGGAATGCCGGTCAGGCCATCGGTTGCGGCGAGGGCGGCAAGCTCGGCATTGACGGCATTGAGTTTTTCCTCAGCCGCTTTCTGGACCGAGACGTCGCGGGTGGTCGCGACAAACTCCACCACCCGTCCGCTGGCGCGCTCGCGCACCGCGCGCACCCGGGTCTCGACCCAGAGATAGCTGCCATCCTTGCGCAGGCGGCGATAGGTGAAGACGGTATGGCCATTGCCAGCCTGGAGCAGTTTCAGGGCGACGCGGACCGCGGGCCAGTCCGCGGGGTGGACGTCGCGGCGCCAATCCTGACCGAGCTGTTCGCCGACCGACCAACCGAGCATTTCGGTCACCGCCGGCGAGACATAGAGCCGCCGCCCGTCGGGGCTGACGCGAAAGATGATGTCGCGCGAATTTTCGGCGAGCGCCCGATAGCGCCGCTCGCTGTCGCGGAAACGCCGCACCCGCTCGGCCAGCAGCCCCCGCAGCCGGACCATCTGCGCCTGATTGGCGGCGCGGAAATAGACGGTCACGGCAAGCGCCAGAAGAAAGAGTTGCAGCAGATGGAATTCGGCATGACGCGAGAGCAGGCCCGCCGCTACCTGGTGTTCGAGCGGGCCATGCCCGGAAAAATTCACCCCGCAAATCACGGTGATGGTGAGAAGGAGCGAGAGCGCCGTGGCGTTGAAATCCAGCAAGTTGGCGATCAGCAGCAGGGGCGGGAAAATCAGAAAGAGCAATCCGCTCGTCGTCGGATTGGCGAGCAGCAGGAACAGGGTGAAAGCCGGCGGCAGGAACACCAGCAGATTGCGAGCGGCAAGAAGCTGCCGCCCCGCTGATTCCAAGCGGAAGCAGGCCAGCACCGCCGGGGTGACGACCACGAAGCCCATCATGCCGGAGGCAAACCAGTCAAGGAACAGCGCGGCGAACGACACATCTTTGAGAAAATAGAGAAATTCGGCGGCGAAGAGGGCGCTGAAACCGGCCGCGATCAGGCTCGCGGCGAGCACAAGGGCCAGGGCGCCGGGCCGCGTCGGGTCGGGTCGGATGCGCAGGCGCAGCCGCAGCAGGACGGCGGCGAGGCCGATTTCGGCCGCAGCGAGCCCAGAAATGACGAAAGCCCCGAGCCAATCCAGCCCATAGGCTCGGTGAAGACCCCATTTCAGCAGGCCCGCGGCGATCAGGGTAAGCACCGCCTCGCGCCGCTGCACGTTGAGCAGGCGCGCCAGCAAAAAACCCCCGGCCGGCCAGATCATGGCAAGAGGCGAGCCGTCATGCGACGCAAACCCCGCCCGTCCCGAGGACCCCACCTGCGCCGCGGACAGTGCCAGAACGGCCCAGACGAGCAGGCCATAAATGACAACACTGCTGCCTGATCGTCGGAGGGCGAGCCAGCCCATGCGCATTCCACTCGTCATCGCATCACTTGTCCCCGTGGCACGATCGCCTGAAACCGGGGTAAAACTGAACTATCGGAAAATACCTAAGGATTGTTTACGGACGCCCGGCTAGCCCGCCGCCGTGAACATTTTCCTTACCATCTCCCCGGTATTCGCGCTGAGACCGGGGTGACGCGCGAGCGTGGCGAGGGTTTCCCGCATCATCTCCCGCCGCGCCTCGGGAAGACGCCGCCACAGCCCGAAGGCGGTGACGAGACGCGAGGCAAGCTGCGGATTGGCGGCGTCCAGCGCGATCACGGTCCTGGCCAAAAGCTCGTAACCCGCCCCTGACGGGTCGTGGAAGGCCAGCGGATTGGCTTGCGAAAAAGTGCCGATGAGCGCGCGCACCCGGTTGGGATTACGGAGCGTGAAATCGGCGTGGCGGGCGAGCGCCTGGACGTGCCCCAGCGTGGTGGCGGCGGCAACCCCGGCCTGGATCGCGAACCATTTATCGAGCACCAGGTCGTCGCCGCGCCAGGCCTCGTAAAACCGCGCCAGCGCCGCCTCCCGCGCCGCGCTCTCGGTCATGGCGAGCAAGGCGAGGGCGGCGAGGCGGTCGGTCATGGTGGGGGCCGTGTCGAACTGCGTCATGGCGCGCCCGATCGCGCGGTCGCCCTCGGCGGCCATGAGATAGGAGAGGCAGATATTCTTGAGCGCCCGCTCGCCCATCGCGCGGCCATCGAGCGCCGCCTTCGCCGTCGCCCGCAAGCGCTCATAGGTCGCCGCCAGCGGCACCGCGAGCGCCCGGCCGATCGCAACGCGCGCCGCCTCGCGCGCGGCGTGCAGCGCCTCGACATCGATCTCCGCCATTTCCTCGCCGAGCTGCGTCTCGGAGGGCAAGGTCAAGGCTTCGGCGGCGAAGGCGGGATCGGCCTCGGCCTGTTCGAGCTGCGCCGCGAAGGCCGCGATCAGCCCCGCATCGAGGCCGAGATTGCTGCCCGAGCGCCAAGCGGCGGCGGCTTCCAGCAGGGTTTCGGTCGCGTCACGCTGCAGGCAGTCCCAGCGCAGAAAGGGGTCGGGATCGTGGGTCGCGAGGAAGCGCAGCCGCGCGCGATCCTGCCCGCGCAGCTTCACCGGTGCCGAAAACCCGCGCAGCAGCGCCGGCACCGGGCGGCGCACCAGCCCGGTGAAGCGCCACTCCTGCTCGGCCTCGTCGAGCAGCAGAACGCGCTCCAGGCTCGCCGCCTCGCCGGCAAGGCAGAGCGCCAAAGGTTGCCCGGTTTCGGCGTCGAGCAAGCCAAGGCGGATCGGGATCGGCAGCGGCGCCTTTTCGGTCTGCCCCGGCGTTGGCGGAATGTACTGGCGGAGCCGCAGCGTGAAGCTCCGCGACGCCGCGTCATAGCTTTCCTCGGCGGTGATCTCGGGCGTGCCGGCCTCTTCATACCATTTCAGGAATGGCGTGAGATCGACCCCCGCGCCTTCGCCGAGCGCGGCGAGAAAATCCTCGATCGTCACCGCCTGGTTGTCGCATTGCACGAAATAGCGGTCCATGCCGGCACGGAAGCCGGCGGCGCCGAGCCGGGTGTGGATCATCCGCACCACCTCGGCGCCCTTCTGATAGACCGTCGCGGTATAGAAATTATCGATCTTCTGATAGGAGTCGGGGCGCACCGGATGGGCGAGCGGGCCGGCATCCTCGGAAAATTGCGCCGCGCGCAGGCGGCGGACATCGGCAATCCGCTGCACCGCGCGCGAGCCCTGATCGGCGGAGAATTCCTGGTCGCGGAAGACCGTCAGGCCTTCCTTGAGCGAAAGCTGGAACCAGTCGCGGCAGGTGATGCGGTTGCCGGTCCAGTTATGGAAATATTCATGCGAAATCACCGTCTCGATGCCGCGATAATCGGTATCGCTTGCGGTATCGGGCCGCGCCAGCACGTAGCGGGTATTGAAGATATTGAGCCCCTTGTTCTCCATCGCCCCCATGTTGAAATCCGACACCGCGGCGATGTTGAACACGTCGAGATCGTATTCGCGCCCGAAGACGCGCTCATCCCAGGCCATCGCGCTCTTGAGGCAGTGCATGGCATGGCCGCATTTGTCCTCATCGCCGCGCCGCACCCAGATCGCGAGCGCCACCCGGCGGCCGGAACACGTGACGAAATGATCACGCACGGCAACCAGGTCGCCGGCCACCACGGCGAAGAGATAGCAGGGTTTGGGGTGCGGGTCGTGCCACTTGACCCAGTGCCGCCCGCCCTCGGCCGCGCCCTGATCGACGCAGTTGCCGTTCGAGAGCAGCACCGGGAAGCGTGCGCGATCGGCAACCAGGGTGGTGGTGTAGCGCGCCATGACATCGGGGCGGTCAGGGAAGAAGGTGATGCGGCGAAACCCCTCGGCTTCGCACTGCGTATAGAAATTGCCGCCCGAGACATAAAGGCCCGAGAGCGCGGTATTGGCCGCCGGGTCGAGCCGGGTGACGATTTCGAGGGCGAACGCCGCAGGTGGGTCGAACAAGGTGAGGCCAGTGGCGTCCACGCGATAGCTTGCCGGATCGAGCGCCCTGCCGTCGCGCCGCAAGGCCACGAGTTCGATCGCCTCCCCATCGAGCCGGAGCGGCAGAGCAGCCTCGCCCGCCGGATTGCGCCGCAATCGCAGCTGCGCCGTCACCAGGGTGGCGTCGGGCTCCAGCCGGAAGAGCAGATCAACCTCATCGACCAGGAAAGCTGGCGGGCGGTAGTCCCCGCGATGAACCACAGCGTCGCTCATACCCGCTCCTCGGATGGCGCGCCGCAGGGCGCGCGTGTCAGGCAATCATGAGGGATTTGCTACCGGCAAGGCAATTTTCCATGGCCCATTGACGCTGCGCGACGCTTTGGCCATAAGCCCCCCGCGCCCATTATCCCGGATACGCCGCTTCGGCGCCCGACAAGCTTAAGGAAGAGATCGATGTCCCGCCGCTGCCAGATCACCGGCAAGACCATAATGACGGGCAATAACGTCAGCCACGCCAATAACAAAACCCGCCGCCGCTTCCTGCCCAACCTACAGGAAGCCTCGCTGCTTTCCGACATCCTCGGCATGCCCACGGCGCTCCGGGTGACGACGCGGGCGCTGCGCAGCATCGAGCATAATGGCGGCCTCGATGCCTTCCTGCTCACCGCCCCGACGCGCAAGCTGCCGCCCGAGGCACGCAGCTTGAAACGCCGCATCCTCCGCGCCCGCGCCCGCCGCGAAACCGCCGCCGCGGCGCAGTCGCGGTAAGGCGAGGGCTCTGCCCTCGACCCGCTGGGGCCTGAGGCCCCAGACCCCCAACCTCCTACGTGAAAGGGTCCAGGGGCGGCGCCCCTGGCCTTTCTTGCCTCACGGCGCGGCGGGGAGAAACTGCGGCGGCAGGAGGGCGTTGGCGTAGCTATCCGGGTGGTCGATCAGGAAGCGTGCGCCTTGCAGGTCGAGATCGGTGCCGATCGCAGCCGGGCAGGCGTCGCGGATTTCGAGCACCATGGTCGCGGGCAGCGGTGGCCGCGCCGTGCGGTGCCGCGCCAGCGCCGCGGCCAGCGGCCGGTCGCCTTTTGCCAGCATCGCCAGTTCCTGCTGCAAGGTGTCGGCGCCGAGGCTGGTGCAGATCTGCGGCAGCACGCCGAGATCCTGGATCGGCCAGCCGAGCGGGGCGAGCACACGGCTCCAGGTGACAAACAATTCGCCGCCATCGGGCAGCGGCGTCACCGTCTGGATCAGCCCCTTGCCGAGGGTCGCGCTACCGATCACCACGGCGCGGCGGTTATCGGCGAGGGCGGCGGCGGTGATTTCGGCGGCGCTCGCCGAGCGGCCATCGACCAGCACCACCACGGGTAGGTCGTCGGCGCGCGCCTCGGCGTCGGCCTGGAGCACCCGGTTGGCCGAGGGGTCGCGCCCGGCCGTGATGGCGACGAGACCGCTGCCGAGCAAGCCGCCCACCACCGCGACCGCCTGTTGTAGCAAACCGCCGCGATTGCCGCGCAGATCGAGCACCAGCCCGCGCGGCGGGATGTGGCGGGCGTTGGCGGCTTTGAGCGCGGCGTCGAATTGCTGGCCTGTGCCACGCTGGAACCCGGTCAGACGCAGGATCAGGAGACCGTCGAGGGGGCTTGCGAACACGCTCTGTGGCGGCACCAGCCCGCGTAGCAGATCGACCCGCAGCCGCCGCCCGTCATGGCCGCGCAGTTCGAGCCGGACATGGGTCGCGGGTGGCCCTGCAAGCAAAGCCGCGGTGCTCACCGCATCGGCTATCCCGAGCGGGGTGCGATCGATGGCGAGGAGCGTTTCGCCCGGCCGCAGCCCGGCGGCGGCGGCGGGGCTGTCGGGTTGCACCGCATCGATGACCACCCGCGCCCCGCGCTGGCCGAGGATCAGCCCGACGCCGCCATCGGCGCGGCGTCCCTGGCGGTCGATCTCGGTCTCGCCCGGCGCGGCATAGCGGGAATAGGGATCGAGGTGGTTGAACAATTCATCGAACAGGCCACGAATGACGCCTTGCGGCCCGGCCCGCCGCACCGTCGCCGAGGCCCCCCAGCCCGCCGCCGCCAATTCCGCCGTGACCATGCCCCAGCCGTCGGCGTCATCCGGCCCCGGGGCGGGACGGCGCAGCAGCTCGCGATCGGCGCCACGCAGCACCACCTGGTCGGCCTGGCGTTCGGGCATCAGCGCCGGGTCCATCACCGCGAGACCGCGCAGCGCCCAGAGTGCCAGGCGCGGGATCGGGATCGCCTCCAGCGTGCGTGGCGCCATGAAGCCATAGGCGGTGGCAAACACCTGAGCCACCAGGGGCGTGGGAAAATCGAGGGTTTCGGCCGCCCCCGCGAAGGGGGCCGTGAGCAGCAGCGCGAACAGGAAAAAACCGGCGTGTCTCACGGGCGGTGGAACTTGGTGCTCCGCCGGCCACGCGCCGGGCCAGGTCGCGGTGGCGCAGGTTGGAAAAGGTGAAAGACCAGCCCGCCGGTGAGCGGATTGGCCTCCATCAGGCGCACCTCGACGGGCTGCGCCAGACGATAGCTCACGCGGCTCCGCCGCCCGGAAAGCATTTGCTGATCCTGATCGAACATCCACTCATCATCGGGCAAGGAAGAGAGCGGCACGATTCCACTCGCGCCAGTGACCGCCAGTGTGACGAAAATCACCGCCCGCGTCACGCCGGAAATGCGCGCGGCGAAATTTTCTCCCACCCGCTCGGCAAGGAAAGACGCGAGATAGCGCTCGATCGCGGCGCGCTCGGCGCTCGCCGCGCGGCGCTCGGTCAGGGTGATGTGGGCCGCGGTCTCTTCCAGCCCGTCCGCGCCCCCGAGACCGCCAGGGCCGAGCCGGCAGGCCGCAATCAGCGCGCGGTGGATCAGGAGGTCGGCATAGCGGCGGATCGGGCTGGTGAAATGCGCGTAGCGCGCGAGGCCTAAGCCAAAATGACCGATATTGTCGGGGCTATAGGCCGCCTGGGACTGGCTGCGCAGGATCATTTCATTGACCAGCGGCGCCTCGGTGCGGCCGGCCACGCGGCGCAGCACGGCGTCGAGATCGCGCGGATGCAGCCGATCCCCCGGCGGCAGGGAAATATCGAAGCTTGCCAGAAGTTCGCGGAGGGTGGCGAGTTTTTCCGGCGATGGCGGGGCATGGACGCGATAGACGCAAGGGGCATGGCGCGCCTCCAGCTCCTCGGCGGCGGCGACATTGGCGAGCACCATGAACTCCTCGATCAGCCGGTGGCTGTCGAGGCGCGGGCGCGGGCGGATGGCGCGGATTTTGCCCGCGGCGTCGAGTTCCACCTGCTGCTCGGGGAGATCGAGATCGAGCGTGCCGCGCGCCCGCCGCGCCGCCAGCAGGGCGCGGAAGGCGCCATAGAGCGGGTCGAGCAGCGCTGCCATCGCGCCGGCTTCGTGCGCTGCCTGCACCTCCTCATAGGTGAGGCGGGCGGCACTTTTCATCAGACCACGGCCGAAGCGATGGGTGTGTTTGCGTCCCGCGCCATCGATGCGCATCTCGACGAACAGGCAGCCGCGCTCCTCGCCGGGGCGAAGGCTGCACCAGCCATTGGAAAGCGCCTCGGGCAGCATCGGCACCACGCGGTCGGGGAAATAGACGCTGTTGCCGCGCAGCCGCGCGTCACGATCCAGCGCCGCGCCAGGGCGGACATAGTGCGCGACATCGGCGATGGCGACGATCAGGCGAAACCCATCAGACGTCGCTTCGGCATGGACGGCATCGTCGAAATCCCGCGCGTCCGCCCCGTCGATGGTGACCAGCGGCAGGGCGCGCAGATCCTCCCGCCCAGAAAGCCCCGTGGCGCGGGCGCCGGCCGCCTCGGCCAGCGCGTCGGCGGAGAAATCGAGCGGAATGTCGTGCAGCGCGAGGACAAGCCGGCTCACCGAACGCGCCTCGCCCTCGCGCCCGAGGCGGGCGATGACGCGCGCCGGCTTGAGCCCCCAGCCGGCGGAGGGCAGCGGCACCGCCTCGACGATCTCGCCGGGCTCGGCCCCGCTCGCCTCGCCCGGTGGCACCCGCCATTCGGCGCGCGCCCGGCGATCGGCCGGCACGATGCGTCCGGCATCGGGGTGGCGGGGGGCATCGGCCACAGCGGCGCGGAAGACGCCGAGGATGCGCCCCACCCGGTCGTCGAGCCGCTTCAGGGTGCGGCCCTTGTAGCGTCCATTGCCGATCGGGCGGAGCCGCGCGAGCACCCGCGCGCCGAGCGCGAGCGCCGCGCGGCCGCGCGGCTCGGGTTCCATCAGGATGGCGGGCGGCGGGCCCTCGCCCCGCCAATCGAGCGGCCGGGCCAGCGCTTCGCCCTCGCGGTCGAGCCCGGTGACCTCGACCATCATGGTCTCGGGCAGGCGCTGGCTGGCGGCGAACCGCCTGGCGCCGGCGGGCGCCACCACGCCCTCTTCGGCCAATTCACGCAGCAACGCGCGGAGTGCGCCGCGATGCTCGGGGCCGAGGCCGAAGGCGCGGCTGATCTCGCGCTTGCCGACACGGCGCGGCGCCGCAGCGATGAAGCGGCGCAATTCGACGTGGCTCGGCAGACCTTTTTCCCCTCCGCCGGCCACGATCAGGAGGCGGCCTTGCGTCGCGCCGGGGGAGCGGGCGAGGCGGCCTTGCCCTTGGCCGCGGCTTTCTTGGTCGCCGGTTTCTTCGTCCCGCGCTGCGCCGGCTTCACCGTTGCCTTTCCGATCACCGCTTTTCCGGCCCCCGCCTTTCCGGTCCCTGCCTTTTCCCCCGCGGGCGCGGCAGCGCGGGGGGATTTGGCCTTGCCGCGCGGGCGCAGCGTCTTGCCTTTCTCGGCGAGCAGCGCCACCGCCTCGGCCAGCGTGATCGCATCCATGTCCATCCCGCGCGGCAGATTGGCGACCGATTGGCCGTGCTGGACATAGGGGCCGAAGCGGCCCTTACGCACCAGCACCGGAAGCTGATCCTTGGGATGGGCGCCGAGACTGCGCACGCTGGCGAGCTTCTTGGCCAGGACATCGACGGCGCGGTTGAGGCCGACGGCGAGCACGTCGTCATCGGCGTCGAGCGAGGCGAACACGCCGCCCATGCGCACATAGGGCCCGAACCGGCCGAGCCCGGCCTCGATCGGCTCGCCGGTTTCGGGGTGCAGCCCGATGCGGCGCGGCAGCGAGAGGAGACCGAGCGCCTGCTCGAGGGTGATCTGCTCGCCATCCATGCCGCGCGGCAGCGAGGCGCGCTTGACCCGCTTCTTGCCCTTGGCGTCCTCGACCGGCTCGCCCTGCTGGACATAGAGCCCGTAGGGACCGCGGCGGACGGTGATGTCCTCGCCGGTTTCGGGGTGCTGGCCGAGCAGCCGCATCCCCTCGCGCAGCGTCTCGCCCTCGCCCTCGCCGCTTTCGATGGCGAGCTTGCGGGTATATTGGCAGGCGGGATAGTTCGAGCAGCCGATGAAACTGCCGAACCGGCCGAGCCGCAGGCCGAGCCTGCCATTGCCACAGGCCGGACAGGCGCGGGGGTCGCTGCCGTCGGGCTTGGCGGGGAAGAAATGCGGTCCAAGCTCGCGGTCGAGCGCCTCGATCACGTCCGAGATCTTCAGATCCCTGGTCTGCTCGACGGAATTGGAAAAAGCCTCCCAGAAGGCGCGCATCACCGCCCGCCAATCGATGCGGCCGCCCGAGACATCGTCGAGCTGCTCCTCAAGGGCGGCGGTGAAGCCGGTATCGACATAGCGGTTAAAAAAACTCACCAGGAAGGCGGTGACCAGGCGGCCGCGATCCTCGGGAATGAAACGGCGTTTTTCCAGGCGCACATAGTTGCGCTCCTGCAGCACCGAGAGGATGGAGGCGTAGGTCGAGGGCCGGCCGATGCCGAGTTCCTCCATCTTCTTGACCAGCGAGGCCTCGGAATAGCGCGGCGGCGGCTGGGTGAAGTGCTGATCGGCGCGCACCGCGGGGCGCGCCTCGGCGCTCGCCCCGGCCATGCGCAAGGGATCCGCCGCCACCATCGGCGGCAGGATGCGGCCCTCTTCCTCCTCGGCGGCGTCATCCTGATCCTCGCGATAGAGTTTCAGGAAACCGTCAAAGGCCAGTGTCGAGCCGGTGGCGCGCAGCTTGGTGCCGCCCGAGACCACCTCGACGCTCACCTGGTCGAGTTCCGCCGATTGCATCTGCGAGGCGACCGCGCGCTTCCAGACCAGCTCATAGAGCCGGCGCTGCTCCGCGCTGAGATGCGGGGCGGCGCGTTCGGGGGTGAGCGCGACATCGGTCGGGCGGATCGCTTCGTGCGCTTCCTGGGCGTTTTTCGCCCGGCTCTGGTACTCGCGCGGCGCCCCGGGGAGATAAGCGGCGCCGAAGGCGGATTTGACGTGATCGCGGATCGCCGCCACCGCTTCCCGCGCCATCTGCACGCCGTCGGTGCGCATATAGGTGATCAGCCCGACGGTCTCGCCGCCGATATCGACCCCCTCGTAGAGCTGCTGGGCAAGGCGCATGGTCTGTTGGGCGCCAAAGCCGAGCTTGCGCGAGGCTTCCTGCTGCACCGTCGAGGTCGTGAAGGGCGGCGGCGGGTGGCGGCGGACGCGCTTGCGCTCGACGCTGCCGACGACAAAACGCCCCGCCTCCACCGCGGCCTTGGCCTGGAGCGCCGAGGCTTCGTCGGCAAGGTCGAAGGGGTCGAGTTTCATGCCGTCGAGATGGGTGAGACGGGCGGTGAAGAGGGCGTCGCGCGGGGTGAGGAAATCGGCTTCCACCGTCCAGTATTCCCGCGCGCGGAAAGCCTCGATCTCGGCCTCGCGCTCGCAGATCAGGCGCAGCGCCACTGATTGTACTCGGCCCGCGCTGCGGCTGCCCGGCAATTTGCGCCACAGCACTGGCGAGAGCGTGAAGCCCACGAGATAGTCGAGGGCGCGGCGCGCGAGGTAGGCCTCGATCAGCGCGTGGTCGAGATCGCGCGGATGGGCGATCGCCGCCTTGATCGCGGTTTTGGTGATCTCGTTGAAGGTGATGCGGTGGACCTCGACCCCCCGGAGTACGTGCCGGGCCTCCAGCATGGCGCGCACATGCCAGGAAATCGCCTCGCCCTCGCGGTCGGGGTCGGTCGCAAGATAGAGGCGCCGCGCGCCCTTGAGCGCCTGGGCGATCGCCGCGACCTGCTTCTCGCCGCGCGCGTCGGCCTCCCAGTCCATGGCGAAATCCTGCTCGGGGCGGACGCTGCCGTCCTTGGGCGGGAGATCGCGGACATGGCCGAAGCTCGCGAGCACGGTATAGCCGCCGCCAAGATATTTGTTGATCGTCTTGGCCTTGGCGGGGGATTCGACAACGACAACGTCGGACATGCGGTTCCCGCTCAGGAAGGGTTCAGCCGGCGCTCCGGGGGATCACGGCGCCCCCGGCCCGGCGATTAACGCGACACGGTTGCCCGGCAGGGTTTCCACCTGACCGGCAAGTTCCAGCTCCAGCAGCAGCGCCAACACGGCGGAGGCTGACAACTGGCAATGTCGGACCAGATCGTCAACCGCGATCGGCGCGGGGCCGAGCAGCGCGCGCACCGCCTGCCGCCCGGCGGCGAGCGCTGCCGCCCCCTCTGGTACCCCCTCTGGTGCTCCCCCTGGCGGCTCTTCCCAGACGCGTTGCGGCGCGCGGATCTCCGGCGCCCTGGCGGCGAAAAGCGGATCACGAGCCAAGCCCTCGCGCAGCGGATGGTCGGGCAGGTTATCGAGGATGTCGGCCAGCGTCTCGGTGAGATGCGCGCCCTGGCGGATCAGGTCGTTGCTGCCGCGGCAGCGCGGGTCGCGCGGCGAGCCGGGCACCGCGAACAATTCCCGCCCGGTCTCGGCGGCCAGCCGCGCAGTGATCAGGCTACCCGACCGCGGCGCTGCCTCGATCACCACGACGCCCTGGGCGAGCCCGGCGATGATGCGGTTGCGGCGGGGAAAATGGCGAGCCTGCGGCGCCGTGCCAAGCGGCGCCTCGGCCACCACCGCGCCACCGGCGGCGATGCGCGCCTGGAGGCCAGCGTGTTCGGGCGGATAGGGATGATCGAGCCCGCCGGCAACCGCGGCGATGGTATTTCCCGCCCGCAAAGCGCCGTCATGCGCCGCCGCGTCGATACCGCGCGCCAGCCCCGAGACCACGACGAGGCCGGCGCGCGCCAGGGCCTCGGCCAGCTCGGCGGCGATCTGGCGACCGTTGAGCGAGGCGTTGCGCGCGCCGACCAGCGCCACCGCCGGGCGCTCGAACAATGGTGGGCCGTCGAGCCCGGCGGCGCCGAGCACGGCCAGCGCTGGTGGGGCGTCTTCCAGCAGGGCGAGCAGCGGCGGGTAGTCTGGCGTGTCGAGAAAGAGGAACCGCCCGCCCTGGCGCGCCAGGGCCTCGATCTCGCGCGCCAGTGCCCCCCGCGCCGGGCCGCGCGGCGGGCGCGTCCGCCCACCGGCCCGTGCCAGCTCGGGCAGTGCCGCCAGCGCCGCCGTGGCCGAGCCGAAGCGGCGGAGCAGCCGGCGATAGGTGATCGGGCCAACCCCTTCGGTGCGCGCCAGGGTGAGCCGTTCCAGCGCGTCCGGCGGGGTCAACGCCGCTCCCCGATGCGCGGCTCGGTGCCGGCCAGGAGGCGCGCGATGTTGGCGCGATGGCGCCAGAAAATCAGCAGCGCGATGAGCCCCGTGAAGGGCAGCGCGAAGCGGCCGGCAAAAATTGCGGCCAACACCGGGGAGACGGCGAAGGCGGCGAGTGCCGCGAGCGAGGAGATGCGGGAAAGCCACGCCGCCGCCAGCCAGACCGCGCAACAGAGCAGGCCCATCGGCCAGCTTGCGGCGAGCAGCACGCCGAGCGCGGTCGCCACCCCCTTGCCGCCGCGAAAGCCGAGCCAGAACGGAAACATATGCCCGATTACCGCGCCGAGCCCGGCGAGCCAGGCGGGGTTCGCCGCATCGGGGATCAGGAACGCGGCGAGCAGCACAGCGCTCGCGCCCTTGGCGGCATCGAGAATAAGCGTCGCCGCCGCCAAGCCACGCCGCCCAGTGCGGAGCACGTTGGTCGCCCCGATATTGCCCGAGCCGATGGCGCGGATATCGCCCAATCCGGCGAGCCGCGTCAGGATCAGGCCGAACGGAATGGCGCCGAGCAGATAGCCGAGCACGAGAACGAGCGCGAGGCCACCCGGATCGGCACCCAGGGGGCCGTCGGCGCTCATCCGAACACCCGGCGCCCGGCCTTCCAGGTGCCGATCACCCGTCCCTCCAGGGCGCGGCCGTCAAACGGCGTGTTTTGCGCCTTGCCCGGCAGCTCGCCCGCCACCACCCGCCAGGCGCGGTCGAGGTGAAACAGGCAGAGATCGGCCGGCGCGCCCTTTTGCAAACGCCCCGCGGCGATCCCGAACAGGGCGGCGGGCGCGGCGGTGAGCAATGCGACGGCGCGCGTCAGGCTGAGACGCCCACCATGGACCTCGGCGAGGGTCACCGCGAGCAATGTGGCAAGCCCGGCACCGCCCGGCGCCGCCTCGGCGAAGGGCAGGCGCTTGTCGTCGGCATCACGCGGCTGATGGTCGGAGACCACGGCGTCGATCGTGCCATCGGCCAAAGCCGCCGCGACGGCGGCACGGTCCGCTTCGGCGCGGAGCGGCGGCGAGAGCTTGGCATAGCTGCGGAACTCGCCAATCGCCATCTCGTTGAGCGCGAAATAGGGCGGCGCGGTATCGCAGGTGACAGGGAGCCCGCGCGATTTGGCAGCGCGCACGAGATCGAGCGCCGCCGCGGTCGAGAGCCGGGAAAAATGCACCATGCCGCCGGTCAGTTCGGCGAGATGAATATCGCGGGCAACCATGATCGCCTCGGCGCAGGCGGGAATGCCGGGCAGGCCGAGGCGGGTGGCCAGTTCGCCCTCGGTGGCCGCCCCATCGGCGGCGAGCGAAGGCTCCTCGGGGTGCTGGACGATGCGCGCGCCAAAACCGCGCGCATAGGAAAGCGCGCGGCGCATCAGCGAGGCCGGCCCGATGGCGCGCGCGCCGTCGCTGAAGGCGATCGCGCCGGCTTCGCGCAACAGGCCGAATTCCGCCAGCGCCTCGCCGCGGCAGCCGCGCGTCACCGCGCCATAGGGCAGCAAGGTGAGGCTGCCGGTCGCGTCGCCCCGGGCGCGAAGAAACTGCACCAGCGCTGGATCGTCGATCGCCGGGCGGCTGTCGGGCAGCACGGCGATCGTCGTGATGCCACCCGCCGCCGCCGCGAGCGCCGCCGAGTCGATGGTTTCGCGGTATTCGAAGCCGGGCTCGCCGAGGGCTGCGCGCAAATCGACGAGGCCGGGGCACAGCACCGCGCCCGCGCCGTCGATCACCTCGGCGCCTGCGGGTTGGCCGAGAGCGCCGCCGAAATCGAGGATCGCGCCATCGCGCACCAACAGCGCCCCCGGACGGTCGAGGCCGCTCGCGGGGTCGAGCAGGCGCACGCGGGTGAATAGCAAATCAGTCATTGCGCAGCTTCGGCCGGGCGCGCGCCAGCGTATCCAGCACCGCCATGCGCACCGCGACCCCCATCTCCACCTGCTCGCGGATGACGCTGCGGGCGGGATCATCGGCGACCAGGCTATCGATCTCGATGCCGCGGTTCATCGGGCCGGGATGCATGACGATCGCCGCGGGCGCGGCCCGGGCGAGCTTGGCGGCATCCAGTCCCCAGAAGCGAAAATACTCGCGCGCGCTCGGCACCAGGCCGCCGATCATGCGCTCTCTTTGCAAGCGCAGCATCATCACCACGTCCGCCCCGGCGAGGCCCTCGGCCATATCGTGGAACACCGCCACGCCGAGCCGCTCGATCGCCGCCGGGATCAGCGTCGGGGGGCCCACCACGCGCACCTGCGCGCCCAGCGTGGTGAGCAGATGGATATTCGAGCGGGCGACGCGGGAATGGACGATATCGCCGCAGATCGCCACCACGAGGCCCGCGATCCGGCCCGTGCGGCGGCGGATGGTGAGGGCGTCGAGCAGCGCCTGGGTCGGGTGCTCGTGGGTGCCGTCTCCGGCGTTGATCACCGCGGCATCAACCTTCTGGGCGAGCAGGTTGGGCGCGCCCGATTGGTTGTGGCGCACCACCAGCAGGTCGCAATGCATGGCGTTCAGCGTGGCGGCGGTATCGAGCAGCGTCTCGCCCTTGTTCACCGAGGAGCTGGCCACCGCCATGTTGATGACATCGGCGCCGAGCCGTTTTCCCGCCAGCTCGAAGCTGGTGCGGGTGCGCGTGCTGTCCTCGAAGAAGAGATTGATCAGCGTGCGCCCGCGCAACAGGTCGCGCGCGGTCTGACCGGAGCGGTTGAGCAGCACGTAGCTCTCGGCGAGATCGAGCAAAGCGGTGAGCGGCGGCGGTTGCAGCCCCTCGATCGCCAGCAGATGCCGCGGCGGGTCGGCCAAAACGGCGCCTTCAGGTCTTCGCCGCCGAGACGCTCACGACACTGGTGTCATGCTCCTCGGTGCAGCCGCGCGGACCCGTGCCGGCGCAGACCAGGGCATGCACCACGACCTCGGCCTGGACGGCGTTGGGGTCGGCGCTGACATCGATCGGGATCAGCCAGCGCGGCGCCCCGGTCTGCGCCGCGGGGGTCGTCGAATAGGCCGGCAAATCGATGCTGTCGCGCGTCACCGAACTCAGGATATGGCCTTCCGAGTCGAAAAACGTGATCTCGACGATGATGGCGCGGTAGCCGAGCGGGCCGGGGTTGATGACGCAGCCGGTGAGCTTGGCCTCGCCATTGGTCGCGCCGAGCTTGGCGTCGCGCAGGAGCGGCATGTTGCTCGTGGCGTGCACCGGGCCGAGACAGGCGGTCGGGTCATTGGGCATCAGGCCGAGATGGACGATCGGCCCTGGCATCCCCTGATTGGCGGGCGGCAGGGTGCAGGCGGCGGCGGCAAGCACGCCGCTCAGCAGCGCAAGCGTCGGCAGGCGGCGGAACAACACCTGATCTTCTCCCCTGATTGGGCGCGCCGGAGAGACCAGCGGCCGCGTGTCTCGACGGCGTTCATAGCCGAACCGATCAACCCTGGAAATCGCCTCTCGCGCCACCCTGTCAAGTCGCGCCCGGTGAAGTCGCATCCGGTGAAGTCGCATCCGGTGAAGTCGTGCCCGGCGCGGCGAGAACGGCGGCGATGCGGGCCAGCGCCGCGGTGCGGCCGAGAGCGGCGAGGGTCGCATCGATCGGCGGGCTGGTGGTGGCGCCGGTGAGGGCGGCGCGCAGCGGTTGCGCGACCTCACCGAGTTTTTTTCCCCGCGCCTCGGCGAAGGCACGCAGCGCCGCGGCCAAAGCCTCCGGCGTGAACGCGGTCTCGGCGAGGGTCGCGGCGAGATCACGGAGCAGCGCCCGCGCCGCCGGGTCGAGCAGCGCCTCTGCCTTCTCGCTCATGGGCAGCGGCGGCTCGCGGGCGAGGAAAGCGGCGCTGTCGGCGAGTTCGACCAGCGTGCGGGCGCGTTCCTTGAGCGGCGGCATGAGGGCGAGGATGCGCGCCCGCGCCACGTCATCGAGCCTGAGGCCAGGCACGCCGGCGAGCCGCGCCATCACCTCCGCGGTCAGCCGCGCGTCATCGGCGGCGCGCAGCCAGACCGCGTTGAGATGGGTGAGCTTGGCATAATCCATGCGCGCCGCGCCGCGCCCCACCCCATCGAGATCGAACAGCCGGATGGCATCGGCGCGCGAGAGAATTTCGGCGTCGCCATGACCCCAGCCGAGCCGCAGGAGGTAATTGCACAGCGCCTCCGGCAGAAACCCTTGCTCGCGGAATTCGAGCACGCTGACCGCGCCGTGGCGCTTCGAAAGCTTGGCCCCGTCGGCGCCGTGGATCAGCGGGATATGGGCAAAGCGCGGCAGCTCCCAGCCCATCGCCTGATAGATTTGCGCTTGGCGGAAAGTGTTGGTGAGATGATCGTCGCCGCGGATGACATGGGTGATCGCCATATCGTGATCATCGACGACGACGGCGTGGAGATAGGTGGGCGTGCCGTCGCTGCGCAGGATGATCATGTCGTCGAGTTCGGCATTGGCGACCCGGACCGGCCCCTGCACCAGATCCTCGACCACCGTTTCGCCGTCGCGCGGCGCCTTGAGGCGGATCGCCGGCGCCACCCCGGGCGGCGCCTCGGCCGGATCGCGGTCGCGCCAGCGCCCGTCATAGCGCGGCGGCCGGCCCTCTTTCAGCGCCTGCTCGCGCATCTCGCGCAATTCCAGGGCGCTGGCATAGCAGCGATAGGCGCGTCCGGCGGCGAGCAGGGCATGGGCGATCTCGGCGTGGCGGGCGGCGCGCGTCGATTGAAACAGCGGCGGCTCATCGGGGGTGAGGCCGAGCCAGGCGAGCCCTTCGAGAATGACCGCGACCGCCGCCTCGGTGCTGCGGGCGCGGTCGGTATCCTCGATGCGGAGCAGAAATTTGCCGCCGTGATGGCGGGCAAAAAGAAAATTGAAGAGCGCGGTGCGGGCGCCGCCGATGTGCAAAAGCCCGGTCGGGCTCGGGGCGAACCGGGTGCGGAGGGTCATGGCCGGCAGGATGGTTTCATGGCGGGCCCTTCTATACCTGGAATCCCCGGGCTTCCAGATCAGGTTTTATGCCGGGAGATCGGGGGCTTTCGGGGCCAGCGCCGGGAGGTGATGAAGCGAGAAAAAATCGGCTAGTCTCAGCGATCAGACAACCGGGGGTTGGATTGGGTGGAGCGGGTGGGGCGCGCGGGGCTGGCGGAATGGACGGCGCGCGCCGCGCTCCCCTTTTTCGCGCTGGTCGAGGCGGAAGCCGGCCGTTTTGCGCTGTGGCTACCGGTTTTCCTGGGTATTGGCGATATTTTTTATTTTTCCCTGCGTGCCGAGCCGCCGCTCTGGGCGGGGGCGGCGGTTGCCGGACTGGCCTTGGCGATATTCCTGCTGCTGCGCGGCTTTTCCCTGGCTCGCTTGCTTCCCTTCCTGCTGTTTGTCACCGCCCTCGGCTTCGGCGCGGCGCAATTCGCCACTTTCCGTGCTCCCCCCCTGCTCGAATTGCCGCGCCGCGCCGTCATGCTTTCCGGACGGGTGACGGCGATCGAGGGATTGCCCGAGGGTAGCCGGGTCGTGCTCGATGGCGTGCGCCTCAATGACGGGCCAGCGCTGCCGCGCCGCCTGCGCATCCGGCTCCGCCATGAAGAGGCGGAAAATTTCGCGATCGGCGAGACCCTCGCGCTCCGCGCCCTGCTGATGCCGCCGCCGCCGCCCGCCTATCCGGGGGCGTGGGATCTCGAGCGCGATGATTTTTTTCATGCCCTCGGCGGCTATGGCACCGCACTCGGGCCGGTGCGCCGCATCGCGGGGCCGCCGGCGCCGGGGATCGAGGCGGTGATCGAGGCGCTGCGCGCCAGCATTGCCGCGCAGGTGACGGCGGCGCTGCCCGATGCCCGTGGCGCCATCGCCGCGACCCTTTTGAGCGGTTTTTCGGCGGCCATTCCCGAGGCCGACCGCGCCGCCTTCCGCGATGCCGGGCTCGCACATCTGCTCGCCATCGCCGGGCTCCATATCGGCATCGTCATGGGCCTGGTGCTCGGCTTTACCCGGCTGTTGCTGGCCGCGTTCGAGTGGCCGGCGCTGCATTGGCCGGCGCGCCAGATCGCGGCGCTGACGGCGCTCGCCGCCGGCGGCTTCTATCTGCTGCTCACCGGGGCGCATGTGCCGATCCGGCGCAGCTTCGCGATGGCGGCGCTGGTCACGCTCGGCCTCCTGGTGGGGCGGCGCGCGCTCTCTTTGCGCGGCTTGGCGCTGGCCGCCGCGGCGGTGATTTTGAGCGCCCCCGAGGAGATCGAGGGGGTGAGCTTCCAGATGAGTTTTTCCGCCGTGCTCGCGCTGGTCTCGGGTTACGAGGCGCTGTGGCCCTGGCTGCTCGGCATCACCGCGCGCTGGCGGCGGCATCTGGTGATGCTCGCGCTCACCAGCCTGCTCGCCGGCACCGCCTCGGCGCCGTTCGCGGCGGCGCATTTCGGGCGCGTGCAAATTTATTTCGTGCTCGCCAATCTGCTCGCCGTGCCGGTGACCGCGTTCTGGGTGATGCCGTTCGGGCTCATCGCCCTGGCGCTCATGCCATTTCGGCTCGAATTCCTGGCGCTCGCCCCGATGGGCTGGGGGATCGGCGTCATTCTGTGGATCGCCCGCACCGTCAGTGCCTTGCCGGCGGCGACGCTCGCGGTGGCGCATATCCCGCCCTGGGGTCTGGCGCTGTTCGCGCTCGGCATCGCCTGGCTCGGGATCTGGCGCAGCCGCTTGCGGCTGGGCGGGGTCGCGATCCTGGCCCTCGCCCTGCTCTCGCCGCTCCTCACCACGCCGCCGGACATTCTGGTCTCGGCCGATGCCCGGCTGATCGCGCTCCGCACCCGGGACGCCGCCTATATCCTGGCGCGCGCCGGGGCGTCGCGCTTCACCGAGGATGCCTGGGCGGAATATTGGGCCAAGGGGGCGCTCCGGCCGCGGAGCGAGGCGCCGGAAAATCTCGTCGCCTGCGACGAAACCACCTGCCGCGTCCGCCCGCGCGCTCAGGACGCCTGGGCGCTCCTGGTGCCGCGCGGCGCAGCGCGGGAGGACGCGCCGGAGCCCAGCGACGCCGCGCCCGATCTCGCGAAAACCGACCTCGCCGCACCGGCGCGGGCAGCCCCCGCGCCGACGCCAGGGGCGGACTGCGACGTGGCCCTGGTCATCTCGCCCGAGCCGTTGCATGGACGCTGCCCCGGGATCGCGCATATCGACCGCTTCACGGTCTGGCGCGAGGGTGCCGCCGCCGTCTGGCTCGGCCCTCGCGACGCGCGCGTTCTTACCGAACAGGCATGGCGGGGCGCCCGTCCCTGGGTGCCGCTGCCGCCCGCCGCGCGCCACGCCGCGCCTCATCCTGCCCTTCCGCTCGCGGCGGAGGATGAGGCGCCGCCGCGATGACCGCCCGCCCGCGCCGCGGCGCGGCAAACTCCGCGAGGATCGGGCAGTCGGGCCGTGCATCCCCGTGGCAGCGCCGGGCGAGATCGGTCAGCGCCCGGCGCATGCTGGCGAGTTCATGGATCTTGCCGTCGATGCGCGCGATCTGAGCGGCGACGATGTCCTTGACCTCGCGGCTGGTCCGGCTGCTATCCCGCCACAATGCCAGCAGATGGCGGAGATCGGCCACCGAGAAACCAAGCCGCCGGGCCCGGCCGATAAAGGAGAGCGTCGCGATATCGGCCTCTGAGTAGGCGCGATAGCCGCCGGCGCTGCGCGGGGCGGGCAGCAACAGGCCGATCGCCTCATAGTAGCGAATGGTCTTGGCGGGCACGCCGGAAGCCGCCGCCGCTTCGCCGATCGTCGTCATCGCGGGGCCACCGCGCCCGGCGGCCGCCAGCGTCGGAGCAACAGCGCGTTGCTGACCACGCTCACCGAGGAAAGCGCCATCGCCGCCCCGGCAATGACGGGGCTGAGCAGGCCGAACCCGGCAAGCGGCAGACCGAGCAGGTTATAGAAAAACGCCCAGAACAGATTCTGGCGGATTTTGCTCCGCGCCCGCCGGGCGATGGCGATCGCCGCGGCCACCAGCCGGGGGTCGGGCCGCATTAGGGTAATCCCCGCCGCCGCCAGCGCCGCATCCGCGCCACCGCCGACGGCAATGCCGAGATCGGCCGCGGCCAGCGCCGGGGCATCGTTCACGCCATCGCCGACCATCGCGACATGGCGCCCGGCGCGCTGCCAGGCGGTCATTTTCGCGGCCTTGTCCGCGGGTGTCATCCCGGCCTCGGCCTCGTCGATGCCAAGCGCCATCGCGACCGCCTGGACGGAGACGGCATTATCGCCGCTGAGTAAAGCGACGCGGAGACCGAGCCGGCGGAGGGCCGCGACCGCCTCGGTGGCTTCCGGCCGCAGCGTGTCGCGCGCGGCGATCAGCCCGAGCAGCCGCGGGACGGGCTCCAGTTCCGCCAAATGCATCACCGTCTCGCCCGCGGATTCGCGCGCCGCCGCCGCGGGGGCCGGGTCGAGCCCGTATTCGGCGAGCAGCCGGGCATTGCCGAGGGCACATTGCCGCCCGCCAACGCGCCCGACCAGGCCGCGGCCGGGGCGGTTTTCAAGCGCCGTGACCGGTTCCAGGTCAAACCCCGCGGCGCGCGCCAGCACCGCGTGGGCGAGCGGATGGGTGCTGGCGCGCTGCAGCGAGGCGGCCAGACGCAGCACCTCCGCCTCGCTCACGCCAAACCCCTGGACCACGCTCACCACCGGGCGGCCCTCGGTCAGCGTGCCGGTTTTGTCGAGCGCCACGGTATCGATGCGATGGGCGATCTCCAGGGTCTCGGCGTCGCGGATCAGGATCCCGGCCCGCGCCGCCGCCCCAATCCCGGCGATCAGCGCCGCCGGTGTGGCGAGGCCGAGTGCGCAGGGGCAGGCGATCACCAGTACCGCGACGGCGGCGATCCAGCCCCGCCCCGGATCATGCGCGAGGCCCCACCACAGCACGAAGGTCAGCACCGCGATCCCCACCACCACCGGGACGAACACGGCGGCCACCTGATCGACCAGCCGCTGCACCGGCGCCTTGCTAGAGAGCGCCCGGCTGACCAGGGAAATAATGCCGCCGAGCCGGCTCGCCCCACCCACCGCCTCGGTCGCCACCCGCAGCAGGCCCTCGCCATTGATGGTGCCAGCCATCACCAGCGCCCCTGGCGCCTTGGCGAGCGGGCGGCTTTCGCCGGTGAGCAGGCTTTCATCGACGCTGCTTTCGCCCGACAGCACCCGGCCATCGACGGGAACCCGCTCGCCAGGGCGGATCACCACGACATCGCCAGGTCGCACCAGGGCTACGGGGCGGGCGACGATGGCGCCGTGCTCCTCCACCCGCGCGGTTTCGGGGCGCAGCGCCATCAGCGCCCGGATCGCCGAGCCCGCCGCCTGCTTGGCGCGGCCTTCCAGCCATTTGCCGAGCAGCACGAGGGTGATCACCATCGCGCCAGCCTCGAAATAGCGCGGCCCCGACGCGGTGAGCACGGCGACGGCGCTCATGCCGTAGGCGGCCGAGGTGCCAAGCGCCACCAGCACGTCCATATTGGCGCTGCCAGCGCGGAGCGCCCGCCAGGCCCCACGATAAAACCGCGCCCCGATGACGAATTGCACCGGGGTCGCGAGCAGCAGCGCGAGCCAGCCCGGCAGATCGACGCCGGCCATGGGCAGCAGCAGCGGCAGGCTGAGGGCCGCGGCAACAGCGACCCTGCGGCCGAGCGCGTGCTCTCGCCCGGCGATCTCGGCGGCGATGCTCGCCTCCTCGGCCACGCCGCCGATCGGCAGGGCCTCGTAGCCCGCCGCCTCGACCGCGGCGATCAGCGCCGCTGGCGTCGGGCCGTGGCCGGTGACACTGATATGGGCCTGTTCGGTCGCGAGATTGACCGCTGCTTCCCGCACCCCCGGCACCGCAGCCAAGGCGCGCTCGACCCGCCCGGCGCAGGTGGCGCAGGTCATGCCGCTGATCGCCAGGTCGATCGCCGTTTCCTCGACCGCGCGGTCGCGGGCGCCGAGGCCGTCAGGGCTCATCCCGCGAGCCTTGCCTCGTAACCCGCCTTGACGACCGCGGCGATCAGCGCAGCCGAGGCCGCCGACCCCTGCACCCGCGCCTCGCCGCGTGCGAGATCGACCTCGACCGTCTCGGCGCCCGCGACCTTGCCGAGCACTCGGCTCACCGCCCGGACGCAGCCTTCACAGGTCATGCCGTCGACCTTGAGAACCGTTTCATGCCGTTCCGTCATCGCCAAACCCTCCTTGCCGCGTGCGCAGCGAGACAAGAGATAGGGATTACCAGCGCTGGAAGGTCAAGCGGATGCCGGCCGTCCGGCGAGAAGAAAGGAAAACACCATCGCCGCGACCACGCCGACCGCGACCGTCAGGCCAATCCCCTGTAACAGCGGCGTGCGACAGAAGGCGAGCAGGCCGAAGGTCAAGAGGGTCATCGCGTTGCACAGGATCAGCGTGCGGAAAGTGCGGGCGCGTTCCTCGTCATCGCTTTGGCGGCGGGCAAAAAACAGCGCGTAATCAAGGGCAACGCCGATCATCAGTTGTAAGGCCACGATGTGGAACAGCGACAGGTGCACCCCGGCGGCGCTGAGAATGGCGAGCGTCACGAGCACCGCCGCGACGATCGGCCCGAGCACGCGCGGCAAGGCGGCCAGCCCGCGAAGACCGATCGCCAAAGCGCCGAGCGCCATTGCCGCTCCGAGCGCCAGCCAGCGCCAGGCCTGCGTGGTATAGGCAGCGACGATGGCGGTCATTTCGCCGGCAACGTCGAGAACCCGGACCCCCGGCGCCGTTGCCAGCGCGGCGCCGAACGCCGCGGGCGCGGCAAGCTCTGTCGGTGCGATCACGCCATACCAGTGCCCGGCATGGGCGAACAGCAAGGGGGCGAGGCGGGCGGCGAGCAGGTTCGGGGTGATATCGGCAAGTCTGAGCGGCGGCGCGGCGCGGGCGTTTGCGATATCGGCCTGGAAGCGATCGAAGGCGTCGGCGCGAAACGGCATCCCCGCTTGCGCGCGCGCGATGCGGGCAGCGAGGACTTCGGCTGGCGGCAGGGCAGCGCGGCGGCGCGCCTGGGTTGCCATACTCGGCAAATAACGCGCCGCGATCTCGACCCCACCCATGGCGCCTTGGTCGATCAGCGCATCGAGGGCGGGTAAAAGCGCCTCCTCGCGCACCAGCACGGCCTCCTCGGTCGCGGCCTCGATGAACGCCAGACGCGCCACTTCGGGAGCACCCGCTTCGCCCCGCAAGGCGGTATCGAGATCCAGGGCTGCTTGCGGCACCGGGCTCAACCGGGCGAGATCGCGCTCGAGACGCGGCGGGTGAAAAATCACGACGAGCGCCGCCAGCGCGATCGGCAACGCTGTCCAGGCGCGGAAGCGGCGGAGCCCCTCGAGCCGCAACAGCCAGGCTGGCGCCCCCCGCGAGGCAGGCGCGATCGCCGCGGCGACCACCAGGGGGGCAAGCACCAGCCGGGTCGCGAGCGCCGCGACGACGAGGCCGACCAGGGCGAAAAGCCCAAGCTCGGCGAGCCCTGGAAAGGCGGAAAACAGCATCCCCGCGAGGCCGAGCGCGGCGGCGGTGACGCTCAGCGCCAGAGTGCGGCCGATGCGCGCGGCCGTCGCCGCGATCGCCTCGCCAGGGCGGCGATGGCCGATCCACAGCACCGGATAGTCGAGCCCGACCCCGAGCATGGTTATCCCGAAGCCGAGCGTGAGGGCATGCACCTGGCCGAACGCCGCCTGCACCGCGACAACCGCCGCCGCGCTGCTAAGCAGCACCGGAATGAGCACGGCGGCGAGCGCCAGCGGGCTCTGAAACCGCCAGGCGAGCAGCGCCAGCACGAGAAGGGCGGAAAGCACCGAGACGGTTTCGGCGTCGCCGCGGATAGTACGTTCGGCGGCGAGCGCGAACACCGCCGGCCCGCTCATCAGCAAATGCGCGCCAGGTTTGGCGCTGGCGCCAAACGCCGCGCGGATCGTGGCTTCGGCTTGGCGCTGGCCGGCGAGATCGACCCCGCTCGCCCGGGTGCGGACGATCAACAGGGCGCGGTCGCGATCACGCGCGAACCATACCCCATCCACCACGCGGAGATTTCCCGGCCCGGCCCAGAGGCGGAGCAGCGGCGGGAATGCCGCGGTCGGGTCGGCGAGGCCATAGACGCTGATCAGCGGCGCGGCGGAGGTGGCGAGGGCGGCGAGGAGGCGGGCAAAATCCGCCCGCAGCGCGGCCTCGGTGAAAGCCTCGGGGCGCACCGCGGGCGACAGCGCGTAGCGGTTGTGGAACAGAAATGCCTGCTCCGGGCCATTGGCGAGGCCCGCACCATTGGCGACCAAACGGAAGACCCCGGAGGCGTCGAGACGGGCGGCGAAAGCGCGGCTGATGGCGGCGAGTTCTGGCGGCGGCAGCCCCTCGATGGCCAGCAGAACCAGGGTCGCGGCCGGGCCGCTCCGCACCTGTTCGAGCATGAACCGCGCCGCCTCGGTTTGGCCCTGGGGCAGGAAATCGGCAATGTCGGTGCTCAGCCTGCCGTGCCCGAGCGCGATCGCGAGCAGCAGCGCCGCGAGGGCGAAAGTGGCGAGCAGCCGGGCGCGGCCCGCCGCTGGCAAAAACCTCATGGCAGGGGGGTGATGCGCATGACGCTGGTATCGCCGTTGGCCTGGGTGAAGCTGACTTCGCGCAACTCACGCCCGGTTCCCGAAAGGCGGGCGGCGCGCAAAAACCGCGCAACCTCCGGATCGCTTGGCACCAGGGTGAGATGCCAATCCGCCGCATTGCCGTCCAGCCCGACGCTGTAGTTGCGCTGCAACGCCGCAAGATCGCCGGCGAGCGTGGCGCGGATGGCCTCGACCAGGGCGGCGATGGGGGGGGTGCGGGCCAGATCGAATTCCTGTGGCGCCGCTCCTGGCAGGCTGAGGCGCAATTTCCCCCCCTCGACCACCAATTGTTCCGAGTGCGGCGGGAACGTGATTTTTTCGAGGTGATCGGGGCGGCGATAGAACAGCGTCCCAGATGTCTCGACCGGCGCCGAGAGCGCCCGCAGGGTCTTGGTTTCCTCAAAGCGCGCGTGGCTTTCCGTGACCGTGCCCAGTTGGGCCATCAGCGCGCCGATGGTGAGCGCCTCGCCGCTCCCGGCGAGGGCCGGCCAGGCGGCGAGAATGAGGAGGAAAATGCCGGACCCGGCGCGCCGCCTCATGGCCGGGGACGATCGCCAAGGAGGAGCTGCCCGCGCAACACCGGCCCCGCTTGCGTCGCGGCGACGATCGCAAGCCGTCGCCCGGCCTGTTCGGCGAGGGCGAAGGTCACCACCTCGCCAGGGCGCACCGGGCGGAGGAATTTCACCTGAGCGATGCCGGTGAGGAGCAATCCATGGGCGGCGAGATCGGCCTCGGCCTGGATCAGATCGAGCAGCACCACCCCCGGCAGCATCGGCTGGCCGGGAAAATGCCCGGCGAAGGCCGGGTGGGTCGGCGGGATGGTGAACCGCCCCTGGGCCGAAAAGAGCGCCGCCATCATGCCGGATCAGATCTCGCCATTTCCCGCGGCCAGGCGCATGAGGCTTTCTTGCGGCAGCTTGCCGATCTCGTTGCGCGGCAGGCGCGCGAGCCGGATCACCCGGCGCGGCAGGAAGAGCGGGTCGATCTCGCGGCGCAGGGCGGCCAGGATGTCATCGGCCGAGCGGCGCGGCGCCACCACGAAGGCGATCAGCCGGGCGTTCGAGGCGGCGTCGAGATCGTCGGGGGCGATAAAAATCCCATCCTCGACCCCCTCGATGGCCGTGAGGATACGGGTCAGCCCGGCGAGCGAGGCGCGCTTGCCACCGAGTTTCACGACATCGCTCCGCCGTCCAAGCAGGCGGAAACTCTCGGGCGAGAGCCACTCGACCGCGTCGGCGAGGGCGACCGGGGCCATGAACGGCCCGCTCACCCGCAACACGCTGCCGTCCTCCGCCCCGGCGTGCTCGGCGGCGAAGCTGAGGCCGGGATAGGCCTGCCAGATATCACTCTCGCTGGGCGCGCGGCTGGCGATCGAGCCGGCCTCGGTGGCGCCGAAAATCTCGAACACGCGGGTCTGCCAGCGCGCCTCGGCGCGTTCTGCGAGGGCGAGCGGCAGGGCCGCGGTCGCCGAGATGATACCGGCGAGCGGTGGCAACGCGATCGCGGCGTCGAGCAGGGCGCGGAGCTGCAAGGGGGTGGTGACGAGCATCCTCGGCGCCGGCATGGCCGCGAGCGCCGCGGCAATGTCGCGGGGATAAAAAGCCGGCCCGCACCAGACGCTGACGGGCGCGTGGAAGGCGAGCAGCAGCGTCGTCTCGAAGCCATACATATGCTGCGCCGGCACCGTGCCGACGATCGAGACCGGGCCAGCGGCGGCAAGGCCAAAACGCGCGCAGGCCGCCGCACTCCGCGTCGTGAGCGCGCCCCAGGTTTTCTCGTGCGGCACCGGCGCCCCGGTGCTGCCCGAGGTGAACACCCGCGCGACCACCCGCTCCGGCGGGATGACCGGGTTTTCCACAGCGCTCGCGCCTTCGCAGACAGAGGGCTCGCCTTCGCAGACACGGGGCTCGACCTGAATAGACGCATGGCTGAGGCCAGGCGGCGCGTTCTCGCTCAACACGACTACCCCCTGCGTTTGCCCGCTCTCCGTTTGTCCCCCTTGGGCTTGCGCCACCAGGGCCGCGAGGCGCGCGGGCGAGCGGTCGGCCGAGAGCAGGGAGAGCTGGCCGCGGAGGAGGGCGGCGGCGAAGCCGAGGGCGAAGCCGAGACGCTGCTCGCAGAGATTGAGCACCGCGACCCCCGCCGGCAGACGCTGGGCCAGGCGCGCCGCCGCGGCGAGAAACGCGCCGGCACGCACCACCTGGCCCTCCGGGGTCTGGAACAACGCCGCTTCGGGACCACGTTGCAGCAGCGCGAAGGGAGGCGCTGTCATGGTTGGGCGGGACCGGAGCGGGCGCGCGGGAAGGGGCGCATGCAGGGGTGCTATTTGGTGCGGTGGGCCGCGATGTGCCCGGCGAGGGCGCGCAAGCTGGCAAAGATCTGGCGATTGCGTTCGTCGTCGGATTTCAGCTCGATGCCAAAGCGGCGCGAGATGGCCAGCGCCAGTTCGAGGGCGTCGATCGAATCGAGCCCCAGCCCCTCGCCGAACAGCGGCGCCAGCGGGTCGATGGACTCTGGCTTGTTCTCGAGATGCAGCACCTCCACGATGAGGTGGGCAAGCTCGGTTTCGAGCGCGCGGGCGGCGGTCTCGGAGAGGGTGATGGGCTGGTTCATGGGTCCTTGGTCACTGGAGAGGCATTTTGACGGCTGAAACTTCACTATCGGGCGGCCTGTCGCGCGCGCCGGCGTGTTCCTGTTATGTGAAACTGGGCGCCGCGTTGTCCAGTTATTCCGGCGCGGCGGCAAGAGCGCTGGCGCCCGGGCCGGTGAGCTTCACCGTCGATGTCGAACACCCCCCCGCGCCGGGCGCGGGGCCCGAGGAAGCCACGGCGCCGACCCTGCGGCTCGTCGATTTCCTTGATGCGCGCGGGATCCGCGGGACATTTTTTACCACCGATGAGATCGCGCGCGCTACCCCCGCCCTGGTGCGCGAGATCGCCGCGCGTGGCCACGAAATCGGCTCGCACGGCGATCGCCATATTCCCCTCGCGCGCCGCGCGGTGGGCGAATTCGCCAGCGGCATGGCGGCGGCGAAGGCGCGGCTCGAGGATCTGACGGGAAGCCCAGTAGAGGGCTTCCGCGCTCCCCTGTTCTCGCTCCGCCCGGATGCCGCTTTCGCCATCGAGGCCCTCCACGCCGCCGGCTTCACCTATTCTTCGAGCGTGGTGCCCGGCCCGGCCTGGATCGGTGGCTGGCCCGGCGCGCCGCGCGTGCCCTTCCGCTGGCCGTGCGGATTGATCGAGTGCCCGGTGCCGGTGGTGCGGCTGGCCGGGCGGTTCCTGCCGCTCCTTGGCGGCATGTATCTCCGGGTCATTCCCGAACGTGACGCCAGCCGCCTGGCCAGCCGGCTCGCCGGCCAGATGCTCTGGACCTATTGCCATCCCTACGACATCGATACCGAGGCGCCTTTCGCGCTCTGGCGGGGGCTTGGCCTGTTCGCGAGCCTCATGCTGCATTACAACCGCGCCGCGACGTTGCGGCGTTGGACGCGGCTCGCGGCCACCCCCGCGCCGCCGCTCGGCGCGCGGCTCGAGGGGGCAACGGTGGAAGTGTATCAGTGGCGCGTCCAGCGCCAGGGGGAAACCGCCAAGGGGGAGAAGGCATGACCACGGCCAGCCCAGAGACGCTCTCGGCGCGTGAGATTTTTTCCCTCAAGGGCCACACGGCACTGATCACTGGCGCCTCAAGTGGGCTGGGCCTGACTTTCGCGCAGGTGCTCCACGAGGCCGGCGCGCGGGTCATCCTGGCAGCGCGGCGGGAGGATCGCCTCACCGCCGAGGCTGCCCGGCTGGGCGAGGCCGCGCTCGCGGTGCGGCTCGACGTCGCGGACGCCGCCTCGATCCACGCCTGTTTCGCCGAACTCGCGGCGCGCGGGGTGGTCGCGGACATCGTCGTCAACAACGCCGGCATCGCCGCCCCGGGCCCCGCCCTCGATCTCGCGGTGGAGGACTGGGACGCGGTGATGGTGGTGAATTTGCGCGGCGCGTTCCTGGTGGCGCGCGAGGCGGCGCGGCACATGATCGCTGCCGGACGGGGAGGCAGCATCATCAATATCGCCTCCATCCTGGGGCTTCGAGTGATTGCCAATCTCGCCTCCTATACCGCCGCCAAGGCCGGGCTGCTGCATCTTACCCGCAGCTTGGCGATCGAGCTGGCGCGGCATCAGATCCGCGTCAACGCGCTGGCGCCAGGCTATGTCGAGACCGCCATCAATGCCGGATTTTTCGCCACCCCGCCCGGCCAGGCAATGATCAAGCGCATCCCGCAGCGCCGCCTCGGCCAGCCGCGCGATCTCGCCGGCCCGCTGCTGCTGCTCGCCTCAGAGGCCGGGGCGCACATGACCGGGGCCACGCTGGTGGTCGATGGCGGGCATTCCATCAACAGTGTCTGAGGGGTTGAAAAATGAGCCGTCGGGACGCCGCCAGCCGGTGAACATGTTGGCGATCCGGAGCCGCAGGGCGGTGGGTTCGGCGCAAGCGGGGAGGGCGAGCCGGCCCTCTCCGTCGCTCCAGCGCCAGGCGTCGGCGCCCTCCTGCTCGAGCGGGTAGAAGCCGGCGCGCAGGCAGGGGCTGTCTAGCG
>Ga0078972_1002170_pt1 | contig 66943 bp, 74 predicted proteins | sample YelNatPaOPGAMG01_FD_67568 | JGI IMG/M metagenome (GOLD analysis project Ga0078972, IMG submission 67568) | Hot spring thermophilic microbial communities from Obsidian Pool, Yellowstone National Park, USA - OP-RAMG-01 (SPADES assembly) (version 2) | ecosystem: Environmental > Aquatic > Thermal...
TCAAAAAGAGCAAATTTGCAACTAATGGTAATGTAAAGATAATTACAACAGACGGATTACAAGGCTATCCTCGTGTTCTTCGCAAAGTGTTTGGATTAAACAGAATAAAAGGAAAAAGCAAGATAACTCATAATATTGTGATAGCTGACGAAAGAGGTTTTATTCATAAAATAGAAAGATTGCATAATACGATTAGAGATAGAACAAAGATAATGCGTGGCTTTCATGGAAGTTTGGAAAGTGCAAAAGCTATAATGAAAGGCTTTGAAATTTACTATAATTTCATTAGAAAACATCAAGGAATAGACAGGAGAACACCCTCAGAATTGGCAATCCCAGAATTAAATTTAAGCACAAACAGATGGTTAAGTTTGATTAAGTTGAGCAAATCAAACAAGATTTAATTTTTTTATTTAATCCAGCACCCGACAACGCAACAATACACGGTTAACCTCTTTATAGGTAAATGCTATGTCAGGTGAGGCTGAAGGAAAATATGAGATAAAGGCAAAGGTCTATCTACACGAGGCGGGGAAATCAAGAGCGAGAATCACACATATTGATATAGAGGCCCCGGAAATAGCTGAAATAATAAAAGAAGGCGAAGCCACTTATTGTGCTGGAAAACCAGGCGGGTGTTTTATAGGGTTGAAAAAGGAGACGCTGAAAAGGGCTGAAAAAATCATTGAGGAAAAAAACATTGATCAACAAAGAGGATATTCATTTTTGTCATTCACTTAAAAATCTTTTTCTCAAATAATATTTATGCATGAATTTTCTTTTGTGAGCAGGGTCATAGATGAGGTAAAGACTATATGCAAAACAGAACCGGTAGCAATCACGCTTGAAGTCGGCGAACTTGCAAACCTTACATGCGAGGAAATAGAAAAAGCGATGAAACTCATGGTGAAATGGGATGTTAATTTTATAAAGAAAAAAGGTGTTATAGAGTGTCTAAAATGTGGTTTCAGGGGTAGGCCGAAGATTCTTGAAAGATATCATGTAGGTGTTCTGCTTGAATGCCCAAAATGCAAAGGTAAGAAACTAAAAATAATTCAAGGTGAAAAGATAATTCTAAAAAAGGTGTTGTGTAGGCAGGGTAAAAAATAAAAAAATTTATTGTAAACTGTACCCACCATCTGCAACTATGCACTGCCCTGTAATCAAGCTTGAATCATCAGAAGCCAAGAATAATGTTAAATTTGCTATATCTATAGGTTTACCCCATCTTCCAATAGGAATGGCCTTTTTCAATTGTTCGTATCTTTCTTTTCCCAAAGCCTGAGTTCCTGGAGTTTCAACAGGCCCAGGTGCAATTGCATTCACGTTTATTCCATAAGGAGCAAGTTCTAGAGCCAAAGATCTTGTGAATCCAACAATACCTGCTTTGCTGGCTGAATAATGTGTAAGCTGCAAAAAGCCAACTACAGACCCTGCGATTGAAGAAATGTTTATGATCTTGCCATATTTTTGCTTTATCATTGTCGGTACTACTGCTTTAGTACAGTTAAATATTCCTTTGAGGTTTATGTTTATCACTTTATCCCAGTCACTCTCTTCCATCTCAGTAAAAGGCTTAAAAGGATATATCCCAGCATTGTTCACCAATACATCTATTCTGCCAAACTTTTTCAAAACCTCTTCAGCCATCTTTTTTGCATCCTTGCTATTAGAAACATCAACTTTAAGGGCTAAACTCTGAGCCCCGATATTTTCACTCTCTTTTGCAACATCCTTTTCTTTCCCTGTTACATCTGTTACAACAACTTTTGCCCCTTCTCTTGCGAAAGTCAAAGCTATTTCCCTTCCTATTCCTTGACCAGAACCGGTTACTATCACAACCTTATTTTTAAACCTCATATAAATTTAATTGGTCTTTTCTTAATATATATTTTTACTATTTGTACTTTTGGAATGATATTTTCAGTGCCTCTATCCCAGGAAGCTTTTTACCGCATAGATATTCAATCAAAGCCCCACCTGAAAGGCTGACATATGAGATATTTTTCTTGTTGATAAACTTCTCAGTAGCTGTCAATGTGTGACCGCCGCCTATCAAAGAAAAAGCACTTGAATCTACTATCGCTTTTAGAATTATTTTGGTGCCGAGGTCAAACCCTTTCGTTTCATACTGACCTGCAGGCCCTTTAAGATAAATGGTTTTCGCTTTTCTAATAATATTTGCATAATTTCCAGCAGTTTTTATTCCTATGTCAAGTATCATGTAATTTGTTGGCAGTTCGCTCAATTTTATATCCTTCCTTTTTTCATTAACCTGTATAGCAAGATCAATCGGTCTTTCTATTTTTTTGCTTTTTATAAACTCGCGCACCCTCGACAAAAATTCAAGGAACTTCTTTTCTTTGAGAAACTCTGTTTTCTTTCCAAGATCATAACCTTCTGCTACAAGACAAAGCTCTCCAAGAACACCACATGTAAGTATCTTATCTACGCGATCGCTTTTTATGGCAAAATCTATGAGATCAAGGTAATCATCGATCTTTGAACCACCGAGTATCATAACATACGGATGCTCTGCATGCTCAGCAGCTTTGCTAATCCCTTCTATCTCATTTACCATAACCCTTCCTGCAATGCATGGCAAAACTGTTGCAAAACCAACAACACTTGCCTGCGCCCTGTGGGAAACAGAAAAACAGTCGAGAACAAAATAATCAAATAAAGGTGAAAGTTTTTTCACAATCTCTGCATTCGCAAATTCCTCTATGCTTAATTTCGCTGTTTCATCCTTTAAAAATCTAACATTATCTAAGAGGAGGATCTCACTATTCCTCAATGTTTTTATTCTATTTATTGCTTTTTCGCCCACAACATCATCAACAAATTCTACAGGTTTACCAACATATTTAGTAAGCAACTCTGCATGCTGGCTTAGATTTGTGAAATCAGGATCTCCCTGCCTGCCTTGATGTGCGATCACAACAACCTTTGCATTCTTGTCAGAAAGCTCTCTTATAGTTTTTGCATGCTCTATTATTCTCTCATTAAGCTCGATTTTTTTTGTATTTGGGTCATATGGAGAGTTCAAATCAACCCTTACCAATACACTTTTACCTGAAAAATGGAAATCATCCATTGTAAAAAATTCTTTCATAAAATCACCCAATCCCTAAACTTTGATCAGTCATCTTTATCGATTTCTGTGCATTTTCAAAACCCATCACAGCCCTTATAGCATCTATGTTTTCAGGTATGACATCAGATTCTTGATGAACTGCTTGTACATAGTAAAGCTCATTTTTGCTTATGTTAATTGTGTCTTCCCAAACAGGTATCTCATAGAGATCTCCCATATATCTGCCTAAGGATCTTGCATATTCCATAACTTCTGCTGTTGATACAAAGCCCATGCTTGATTTGATCAATTTTATCCTAGGCATTTTTTTATAAGCTTCTATAACATCCTCCTTTGTAAATGATCCGTCAACCTCTATCATAACAGTATGTAAATGCATGATTGTTGTGGGAACAACAGCAGCCATTGTCACTATATCTATATTTGGTAAAACAGTTTTTAGATCAGGACCGTGATGCGAAGGTACTTTAATTTCAGGAACTATCGCATTTATCGGACCTTTATCAGATTCAACAGGATCTGCAGCCCTTCTTATCATAACAACCCTTATTTTACCAAGCTTACCAAGCTTTATTAATGTCCCTATTGTTCTTGCAAGCCCTGTTGTATTGCATGAAACAACCCTGACAAAATCTTTATTTAAAGCCTCTTCATAGTTACAATATGCATTAAAAGAGCATTGAGCCACATCTGCCTTTTCCCCTCCCTCAAATATAGCCTTTACACCAAATTTCTCATAAAGCGGTTTGTTTGTTGCTCCGACTTTACCAGGCGTCGCATCAACTATCACATCAACCTGTTTCAAAAGATCCTCAAGTGTACCAGAAACCTCTATTTTATGTTGCTTGAATAATTCCATATTTTCTGGAATTGCGCAGTAAAGTGCATGCCCCTTGTTCAAAGCTGTCATCGCGTTAAAATCAGGCTTTGTTTTTGCAACACCAACCAATTTCATATCCTTTTGCAGTGTGACCGCATGCGCAACCCTTTTTCCAATCACACCATATCCATTAACACCAACCTTTATCATCTATCACCTCCCAAATGGAAACCTCCAACGGGTTCCAATATCAACACCATTAAATTATTTCCATTTTTTTGCCATAAGTTCGAGCAGATCAACCATCCTGTTTGAATACCCCCATTCATTATCATACCATGCGAATATTTCAACCAAATCACCGCCTTCTACCATTGTTGAAAGTGCGTCGAAAACAGCAGAATGTGGATTGCCAATTATATCAGCTGAGACAATAGGATCTTCTGTGTATTCTATTATGCCTTTAAACTTTCCTTCTGCAGCCTTCTTGAATACAGCATTTACCTCTTCAACTGTGGTTTTCTTTTCGAGATCTGCAACAAAATCTGTTATTGAGCCATTTGGTACAGGAACCCTCAGAGCACTACCTGTTATCTTACCTTTGAATTTTGGCATAAGTTCACCAACAGCTTTTGCTGCTCCGGTTGTTGTCGGAATTATTGACATAGCTGCTGATCTCGCCCTTCTCAAATCTTTGTGCGGACCGTCTAAAATCCTCTGGTCATTCGTATAAGCATGAACAGTTGTCATAAATCCTCTTTCTACACCAAATGCCTCATCAAGAACTTTTACAAGAGGTGCTAAGCAGTTTGTTGTGCAAGAAGCCATGGATATTATATTATCTTTTTCATGATCATAATTTTCCTCATTCACACCTATGACTATCTGTTTTACGCTTCCTTCACCCTTAGGTGGTGCTGAGAGTAGAACCTTTTTTGCTCCAGCTGCTATATGCTTTTTTAAGGACTCCAAATCTGTAAAAACCCCTGTGGATTCTACCACAACATCTATATCTAACTGCTTCCAAGGAAGTTTTGTAGGATCTTTCTCAGCAATTACCTTTATCTCTCTACCATCAATTATCAAAGAATCCTTTGTTGCCTTCACATCACCTTTGAAAATCCCAAAAACAGAATCATATTTGAATAAATGAGCCAAAGTTTTTGTGTCTGTAACATCATTAACAGCGACCCATTCTATGAGTTTGCTCTTCAATCCTGCCTTAAGAACATTTCTTCCTATCCTTCCAAAACCATTTATTGCTACTCTCATGGCCTCCACCTCCAGTTAAGCACATGGTTTTGAGATCTCATATTTTTATATCTTTTTAAATCTGTCTTTCAGTTTTTCCAGCACTGCAGGCAAAGTTGTGTATTCCATTTCATCCGCAGATAATCTGTGCGGTTCGAAAGGACCGTGTCTTCTTATGTAATCCGCTATCTTATTTGCTTTTTCTCTTGCACGATCAAATGATGGGTCATCAAACATATCAACAGGTCCTTCAAGCTTACCATTGTTCAATTGGAAGCCCAATGCCATGACCCTTGGAGGACCATCAAACCTTGTTGGTGTTGCATTTTTTACACTCACAGGCATGAATGGACCGTGATGGCTTCCTCTCATCCATCCTGCAACAAGATGTGGAAATGCAAATGGTTCCAAAATTTCTCCTACTGCAGGAAATCCTGATTGAGCCCTGCATATCATTACAGGATCATCCTTTCCCACATATCTTCCTGCCATCATACTTAACCTTTGTGTTGATGTGACAGCTGCGATTGCACCATCAGAGTTTCTATAAACAGCCTTTATAACATATCTTCCTGGCTGTCCTATGAGCGCAAGCATATCATACATCTCAGCAGGTAGTGTGAAATTTACCTTTTTATGCTCTATCACATCATGAACCTCAAATGTAAATCCTGAATGAAGATGTGGGTCTATCACAAGACCTGCTGTTGAAAATGGGTCTGCAAATATTTTGTAAAGAGGCATGTTCCATGCTCCGGGCTCTGTCTTGTCAGCCATGAAAACAATTATAGGTTCAGAAGGCCTTTCCTCTATTTCCATTTCAGCTGTGCCTGGTCCCATACCTTTCACATTACCAGAAAATGTTGTCTTTAGCATGTCCTGACCAGCGCCATAAAGCTTAAGCTGCTTTGCCTTTTCCGTACATTTTGTAAAAACATCCCAGGAAAGCTTATGTACTTCCCTATTATCCGGACCTTTTGTGTGCGTCATTATAAGCTCGAGATCATCCCCGCAAGATGTTACATGATAATCTATCAGAATTTTTCCTTTTGCTTTTTTTAATATCTCATTAGCCAATTTTAGAATTTCGGGGTGAGAATGACTGTGTCCTATAAAACCACCAATATCAGCCTTTATAACAGAAATTGTAATTTTCATTAAACCACCTCTATATAAAATAATGTATCCTTATTTATTAAGATTTTCATAATTCTCTCATAATTCTCAGTGTTTATTGGTCTTAAACAGATATCTTTTTAAATAGGGAAATTATCTAAAATTTAGAGGGGGTGGAGAGTTATATGGTTGCAGTAGAAGAAGTTTTTGGTGTGAATGCAGGAAAGGTTTGGAATGCTTTGAAAAACAGCGGTCAAATGAATGTAAGAAAGATATGCGAAAAAACTGGTTTAAGTGTTAATGAGGTATTTGGTGCTCTTGGTTGGCTTGCAAGAGAAGGGAAAATAAGCATAATAGAGAACGGTGCTAGAATAGAATATTGTTTGAATGAATAATTATTTTAAAAAGCAAGATACCTCATTATGTTTTCTTAATTTAAACCTAGCTACATTACTATTAAATTCGTTCTCCCCCACTATAATCTTTTTTATGTTTTTTGGCAAGCAGAGTTCACATTCGAGATTAGGACTCTTTTCAAAAGTGATATAAATATCATAGCCTAACTCATTTCTTTTAAAAGAAATATTCATTTTATTCTCCCCTATCATTTTTCCATACCTTTCCATGAAATTCCAGTTATTTGGAAACTTTGGTTCAAGAAGGATTTTTTTGTTTGGCAGATCCGGTTTTATACCAAAAAGAAATTGATCAACTGCTGTTATAAAAATTGCGCAAGACCATGCCTGGAGACCGCAGCCCAAAAGCTCTCCGTTTTCTGAGTTGATAACTTCAGGAAGGCAGCCAATTGTGTATTTTTTTGTCATATCTGCCATTTTCCTTAGATAATCTATACCCAAATCTATTCTATCATATTTAAACATTGCGCATGCTGCAGCACCTGTTGTAAGGCCCCAAACAGCTCCTGTATGATAGCCTGAAGGTGAATACTCCTTATTCTTTTTTGAAATCGTTCTTACCCCAAAAGGTGTTGAAAATTCCTTTTCTATCCTATCTAAAACAATTTCTGCTTTTTTTCCATCTGTCTGGTCAAAGATCAAAAGGGAAATTGGATTTATGGTTTCCATGTGAATTTCATTAAAGCTGTCAAAAAAGTAATTCTCGCTTTCATTCCAATACATGTTAGAAATTTTATTTATCATTCTTTCAGAAATTTTTTGATCATAGTTTCTCATAGCCTCCGCCCATAAGGATTCAACCTCAATACCCATATTCCTTTTTAGCGTGTCCATCCATGTGAATCCTGAATCTACAACAAGATCACCGCTTATGTTCAAAGATTTTAGCAGGTTGCTCACAAAAGGTTTGCATGCATTGAAAAATTTCAAATCACCGCTCATTTTTGCATATCTGTCCAAAGCTATCAAGAAAAGCGGATATGTGTCAACAGAATTTGTTTGGACGCTTTCATTGAGATCTATTTTCCCAGGTACACCATGTTCTATGAAAACCTGTATTATTTTTTTTACTGTTTCGAAATCTCCTATGTTCATAAGGCCGATGGATGATATGAAAGAATCCCTTGCCCAAAACTCAGTAAACCAAGGCAGGCCAGCGAAAAGCCCGGTACCGAAATGGGAATCATGAATAAGTGATTTGAGCCAAAAAGCACCCCATTTGAAAGTTTCATTTATATCATTCTCTGGTGTTTTTAGTTCAAAACTGCTTAAATGTTTTCTGATCTCCCTTGAATTTTCTAAGAAAATTTCTTTCCAATTATCAAAAAGTATGTCAAAACCATTGAGCGCATCATCAAGCGATTTACTTGAACCGGAGAAAATAAATGGTACTTCTATTTCTTCATTTGGTCCTATGTTGAAAGAAATCTCATAATCCCCTGGCAAAAAACACCTTTGCTCTGAACCCGGATAATGAATTTTATAAACACCTTTTTTGACAAAATTTATTGTATTTTCTTCCATTCTACCAACACCAAAAATAAGAAACCAAGGCCTTGTAGCGGTTTTTACAGAAATGGAATTTCTCACCTCATTCAGCGTTGTTTCATATTCTCTAAGATGGACATTTTCCTCCTTCATTCTCATGTTCACAGCTGTTTCAAGAATTATGGAGACCTTTTTCTCTGTTTTGCTTATGTTTTTTAGCTTAATAACAGAAACAAAAGCATTATTGTTGCGCGGCATGAATATAACCTCATTTACATCAAAATCAGATACTCTAAACGAGTGAATAGCATTTGTATTGCTGAGAACAAATCTAAAGCAGTTGTCCCATGAAAGCCAGACCTCCTGATTATCAAATTTTATCCTGTATGCGTAATAATCTAAAATTTTGATAGGAGGCACCCAGAAACCTGTCCATTTTGTTTTAAATCCAGAATCAGCATACCTATGTAAAAATGCCCTAGAGCTCGTAACAAAATAGTTTTTTTTACCGAGTTCTTCCTTATTTTCTAAAGAAATTTTAAGCATATAAATTAAATTTGTAAAGGTATAATAAAAATAACATCCAATATTAAAATTATATAATAAATTTAGGTGATATATGGCAAAAGTAAAATTTCCAGAAGCTGAGGCAAGGCTTTATCACAGGGTATTTATCTGCATGGCATGCGGAGCTAGAATGAGGGCTGATCCTGAAAAAGTGAAGGCAAAAAAGGTGAAATGTAGAAAGTGTAAAAGAAAGAAATTAAGGCCTATACATAGAGAGCATAAAGCATAAATATATTTAGATATTATGTTCGCATATATTGAGATTCTAAGGCCAATAAACTGTTTGATAGCAATGTTAGCAGTGATAGCAGGAGGGCTAATTTCTGCTCAAACTCTTGCAGGTCTTTACTCAATGAACCTTTTTTTTGCAATAATAGCTGTTTTTTTCATAGTTGGCGCAGGTAACGTTTTTAATGATTATGTTGATGTTGAGGCGGACAAAATAAATAGACCAAAAAGACCCATACCTTCTGGAAGGATATCGAAAAAGAATGCTTTGATATATTCTTTATTATTATTTGCTATTGGTATTATAATCTGCGGTTTTGTAAACACAACATGTTTTTTAATTGCACTAATAAATTCGCTTCTGCTTGTTTTATATTCATATAGTTTTCAGCACAAGGTTCTTTTAGGGAACATAATCATAGGCTATCTTGTAGGCTCTGTTTTCATTTTTGGTGGGGCCGCGATCGGTAATATGACCTTATCATTAATTCTTGCTGTTTTGTCTGGGCTCGCAATCTTTTCCAGGGAAATTATAAAAGACCTTGAAGACATAGAAGGTGATAAATGGACTTTCCTTCTAAAAAAGGAAAAAAAGGGTATGGGAGAAAGATTTGTGATAACAAATAAGGGTGTGAAACCAAGGATTAGTGAAAAACTATCTTTAATAACAGCAAGTATTGCTTTGTTAATAGCTGTATTAGTTTCGTATGTTCCATATTACATGAAAATTCTTCACCAAAGCTATATGGGAATTGTGATACCTGCTGATATAATTTTTCTTTTTTGCATAATGGAGATGATAAAGAGGAAAAGGGATTACCACACAATCAGCAAATGGATGAAGACCGGGATGGTTTTAGCACTTGCGGCTTTCATAGTAGGTGTTTTGATTTAAAATCAAATTGAATAAAGCCTATTAAGCCTATTTTCCAGATTTTCCAGAACTTTGTCAATATTCAAACAGCTAAATTTACCTGGATAGTGTATATCATCATAAAGAGAATGTAAATATTCTGGCAATTCTGATAATATAGAACCAGGATTATTATGCAAAACAAGATCTATTTTTTTTGGATCATATTTTTTCAATTCTTCATAAACTATTCTGGCTGTATTACCGGTAACAACATCCCTCTCTAACACAACGATTCTTTTATCATGAAAATCTTCTGGTGAAACTTCATCAATCCATTTAAAAGTTGGTTCTGTGTTATGTGCATGTGCTTCAGCAATTTTTGTATCTAATCCGAAAAGATCGAATAGATATGCTAAGAAAAGGCCGCCCTTTGCCACACCAACCCCGATATCATAATCTTCCCATAAATGATAAGCCATATTTGCAGCTTGAGGTAACGGAAGGAAATATAAATCTTGACTTTGAAACCCTTTTTCAGACGCCCATTTTTCAAAACCGGTTTTAGCTGTTTTAATAACCTTTTTCCCAAAAAAATAGCGAACTGCTATATCGACTGCGCCACTATCATTTATTGCTTCACCAACCCTTATAATTTCAAGTAATTTTTCTTTATCCCCCAATTTACCAAATTTTATTGCTGCAGAACACAAAGTATTTAGATTAAGGGCTTCTCCAATTTTTCTAATCGTTGGATTTCCTCCTTGCTGAGGAGCTTGGTTTCCTATATCCCCTAAGGTAGTCTGATCAGCATGTTGACCTTTAGATTCTCCTATCAATAGATACTTCATCATCTTATTTTCCAATTCGTATTCATAGACCATGCTAATAAATTAAATTAGGTATTTATAAATTTTATTTTTTAACTACTTTTTAGTATTTAATAAATTGATAGTAGTAAATTCGGATCGGGCAGTGATTTGCGGTTTTTAAAGTTGCGGGTTTTGGAAATAAAAACTGATAACTATAATCAATTTTTCTACGGTTTCTATAATTACAAACCATTTCCAAACAATTAATGCAGCCTTCTTGCTCTCTATCTCGTTCTAATTTTTGATACTTGTTTGACAACTTGCAACATTCGCTCAAAACCCATCACAGCCCACCAAATAGGGGATTAAACTATAAAAGTGTGGTACCTTGTAATAGCTTGGAAGTGATCCTGGCTTAAAGATTTTCCTTTTTGGGTTTTTGATTAAGAGGATGAGTAATTTCCTCAGAATCTACATACTCAATCTTCATTTTTTTGGATGCAATATTTGTTGATATTTTTTCGATCAACTCAAATCTTATCAAAGCAGACTTGTACCATTTGATTCCGCGATTTTTGTCCACACCAAAGCTTAACCTGTTAGCAAATTTCTCATAATCCGCTGTTTCATACTTGGTTGGATACACAGAAAACCCCTGGATAATGTCTGTAATAACACACTTTAACTTAACAAGCAATTCTTGAAGTTTTAACCACTTTTTCAAAGAAGCCTCGTAATTAGTTAAACCAAAATATCCGACACCACCTTCTTTTAGGCATGATGCACCTCTAAGGATAAAAGCCCTCAAACCGCTAATTGTTTCAAGGGGTTCAGAAGAAAATACATCAAATCTTCCCTGAAGTTCCTTAGGTATTGGTTTTGTTATGTTGTATTCGAAAAATTTTATGTCAAGTCCGTAACTTTTATTTACAGTTTTAAGGAAATCTCCAATCCTTTTATCTACATCTAAAACAACTATTTTAGAAGGTAAACCTGTCAAGGCTAAAGCAATGCTTAATAGGTCATCATCCCCAATTAGAACAACATCTTTTCCATCAAGATCCCCGTAATAATGCATTAAAGCTGCACGTGCGATCACATCTTCCTCAAGCATATATCCTTGGAAAAAATCTAACAGCGGACCTGGTCTTTTTTTAACAATTCTTTTAAATTGCTTAAGAACATCTTTAAATCTACCTTCTGGAATTACGCACTTACCCTTGCATGAAGGGCAGATTCTCCCCTCAAGTTTTAGGGATTCTGGGTTAATTTTTGATCTGCCCTTTTCAGTAAGGTAGAAACCTTTTTTATCAACAGCTATACATCCATCCTTCTGAAGTTTTTCTAATGTAGCTAAAAAATTGTTTAAAGGGCTGTCTATTTTTTCAAGCAGTTCCCAAAAAGTTTTGGTTGAGATCGCAAGTTCACGTAGGATTTTAGCTTCTATTCTTTCCAAGAACATCCCTCCTTATGATTTGTTTTTCCACATTTTTAGGTTTCAGTTCTTTTAGTATTGATTCAAATGCCTTAAAAGCAGGATCTTCACTCCCGCATGTGAAAATGTCTAAAGCTACGTAACCATGTTCAGGCCACGTGTGTATGCTCAAGTGCGACTCGGTTAAAAGGTAAAACCCAGAAACTCCGTGGGGCTGGAACTGGTGAAAAGCTGAAGAAATAACATGCAAACCAGATTTATAAATTGATCTATCTAAAAGTGGCCTTATCTCTTCTACCTTTGAAATCTTTTCGGGTTCCACACCACGAATTTCTGCGATAAGGTGGATGCCCATGTTGAACACCCAATCCCATCGTCAAGCTTCGCGGTGGATCTGTTATTCAATTTTAATTGATTATTCATACACTTTCTAGCCCTTTGACACAGTTGTATTTTTATTATTGAATTTTTTCTTTAAATTTTTAATTCTTATCTATGAGCAATTTTCCTTTAAAATATTTGCTTTTCAAAGAATTTCCCTGCTTCCCTCCCTCTTTTAAAAATTTAGGCAATATCTCAATTGCTGTTGTTACCAATAGTATGCAGCAAACATAATTTGTGGCTTTATATTTTATGTCTATTTTTTGCTACAACCCTTATCTTTTTACCGAATCCGCATCTGCGGGATGAAGTGCTCTGGAGTTTGATTGATCCTGCCCTTGGAAAGAATGATCTTTTATTTACCTTCTTTTTATTTGATATTTTTAAAAACAAAAAAGAAAAGCTGAAATGAGCCGAAAAGGCAGGAAGAAAGGTCCAACATATTTAAAATCAAAAATATTCTAACTCTCAGAAAAAGATAAAAACATCTCAAGATAAAAGTTTTAATAGGTAATCAGATATGGGAAAATACAAATACATTACAAACAGAACTTTGGCTAATGATAAAGGTGAGATAAAGGGTAGGATAAAGATTTTTGTTCCAATAGATTCTGAGACAGCCCAGGTTGAGTATGTGTGCCCACAATGTGAGAATTCTGAGAAAACAACAAAGCCATGGACAAGGCCATTTTCTGTAAAATGCTCAAAATGCGGTTTCCTCATAAAGGTCCCGAGAATGAAAGACGAGATAAAAAAGGAGATAAAGGCAAGGGTTTGATAAATATCAATATTTTTAAACCAGAAGTCAAACAAAGAAGTATGAAGATCCATAAATCTGTTTTTGTTGCAAAAGGTGCGGTTATTATTGGAGATGTTGAGATAGGTGAGAAGAGCAGTATATGGTATAATGCAGTGATCCGCGGGGACAAGAAACCAATAAAAATTGGGAAATTTTCTAATGTGCAGGATAATTGTACGATCCACACTGAATTTAACAGGGTAAAAATAGGGGATTATGTAACAATCGGGCATAATGCTGTTGTGCATGGAGCAGAGATAGAAAACAACTGCCTCATCGGAATGAATTCTGTGATATTAGATGGCGCGCGCATAGGCAAAAATTCATTGATAGGTGCTTGTTGTGTTGTGACAGAAAATATGATCGTGCCAGAATGTTCGCTTGTGCTCGGAATCCCAGGAAGGATCATAAGAAAATTAGAACCAAAAGAGGTAGAATTTATAAAGAAAAATGCGATAATTTATACAAAGCTTGCAAAAAAGCATATGGAGGGTTTCTATGATAAAAAAAGAACTTCTTGATATAATGGCATGCCCAAAATGCAAAGGGGATATAAAATTAAAAGGAAAATTCTTAATATGTTCAAAGTGTAAACTTGCTTATCCAATTTTGGATGATGTACCTGATATGCTCATAGAAGATGCCTGGCCTTTGGAAAAGGCTGAAAGATCTGGGTTTAAACACAAATTAAAATTATGAGTTTTATTCATAACACGCCAGAATTCCTTTTTTCTTGCTCAGAAAAATGAAACACCTCTAATAGATATTTTATTCGAGCAACCATTTCCATAAAGGAATGAACTTAATTTTCTTGCCTTTGATTTTTTCTTCTGATCCGTGGTCTTGTGTTATAACAAGCAAATTATCGCATCTTAATTCTTTGCTTGCTTCAATTAATGCTCTGACTTCTCGCTCTTTTGTCATAAAATCTTCTATCTCATAACAAACTTGAATAATAAGCTGCTTAACTTTCTTGCTTTTTTTGACAACAAAATCCACTTCTTACTTTCTTATATTTTGATAATAAGCAATATCGAGGTTTCTTCTCAAAAGTTCAATAAAAACCAAATTTTCCATTAATCTTCCTTTATCGTCTATCCCATGTATGCTTAACAAGCCATTGTCAACAAAATAAATTTTTGGAAGTGACTGCTCTGCTTTTTTGTATGAAGGAGATTACCAAAAAGAAGCAATTGAGAGCAGGGTTGAACACAAATTAAATATTAATGGCAAGCTTGTGATTGTAACGAATGGTGTGAATTGAATCCGAAGATTTTTTTGAAATTTTTGAAAAAATATAAACATATATATAAACGTATGAATAAATATTTCTGCATATTTATTAATCAAAATTAATATATTAATTATGAGCAATGAGGAAAAGGTCTTAGGTTTCATAACATCGCAATGCACATGGGAAGATGTGATATATAAAGTGATAGCCTTGGAAGGGCTTGATCCATGGGATATTGACATAGCGGCTCTAGCTGATGGTTTTCTAAAATATATAACAAAACTTAAGGAGCTTGATTTCCACATACCTGCAAAATTCATAATGGTCGCCGCAATTCTTCTAAAAATGAAATCCGATTATCTGAATAAATTTAGAAAAGAGGAAGCTTTTGAACAGCCTGAACAAATTGAAGAACCAAATGGAAAAATAGAAAGCAACGAACAAGAGATTCCAGCAATCCCTGTACCACCAAAAAGAGAGCCTGTTAGAAAGATCATGATTCCTGAGCTCATTCTAGCCCTCAAAAAAGCACTTGAGACGCAAAAGCGCAGAGAGGAAAGGAAATACAGGCTTCAGAGCAGCATACAGATAAGTCATGATGATATACATAAGAGGATAGAAGAGCTTTATCTTGAAATTTCGCAGTTACTTAAAAGCATAAAGAAAAAAGAGATAAGATTTTCCAGTTTGATAAAAGAGGGTACGAGAGATGAAATAGTCAATACATTTCTTCCTGTGATATACCTTGATCACCAACAAAAACTCAGATGCAGGCAGGAGGAGTTTTTTGATGAGATTTGGATAGGAAGGCCCGCTGCAAAATAGTTTAAAATTAAATTTTTATCTCCTTTACATTGAGTGAGGGGAGATCTACTATGAACAACTTTCTTGCAAGAGCAAAAGATGAATTAACTACCAGACCATTTTTATATTTTACAAATCCTGCAGATTCATGAATGTGCCCGCAGACATATAGTTTAGGCATTTTGTATTCTATCATCTCCCTGTATTCCATCTGACCTATGTTGTAGCCCGCCCAAATCACATCAAGAATTCCATAAGGAGGGTAGTGTGTTATTAACACAATCTTTTCAGCAGGTGTTTTTTTAAACTTTTTGATTATGTCATCTTTCAGCAGCCTTTCATCAAGACCAAAAAAATAATAGCCTCCAAACTCTTCAACCTCATTATTCAATATGCTAACTAGATTATTATTCGATTTCAGTTCAGAATCCCAATTTCCGTGCACTACAAATGTTTTGACACCCATTTTATCAAGGAATTTTTGCGCAGTTTCATCTGAAAAGAAATCCCCTGCGTTTATCACAACATCTACCTTCTCCTTTTTAACAATTTTCATTATTTTACCGGCTATGTTGTCATACTGATGGAGATCTGAAACACAAATTACTCTCATAGAATTACATTAGGCAATCAATTTTTATATTTTTATCTAGGATACCTGATTAATGCCAGGCTGTTCGATCTAAGCCCAAAAGTTTTAAAATATTTTTTTAAAAATTTATATATCCACATAATAATATATAAATATATCTTCCTTTATGGACAGAAAAGTATTTAAATAACCTCAACAATAGTATAAAATGCAAGATAAAAAATAATATAAGAGGCGTTAAGCCTGGTCTATTTTTGTAAGATCAACAATGAAATTTATAAAAAAGAAATATGAATTCAAAACCCCATTTACAAAGAAATACTCATTCACAAAAAGTGAAATAAAAAGACACATTTCGCTAAAAACAAGATTATTAGGAATTGCAGTAAAAGATTATGATGTAATGATACTGATTCTATGGGCAGGTATAGGTCCGCTTTGCGCATTAGGATATATAATATGGAAGAAATTTTATCACCTTAAATGGTTTGCAATCCTATGTTTTGCCATTGGTGTTTTGATGTTTCTTATGCAAATACCATACTATTTAAGTTTTTTTAATTTTTTGAAAAATTTGCTACCATTTAGTTTTTAAAATCTATATTAGGTTACCCAATAACAAGGTTATTATAAGACCTAAAATAAGACCTGTGCTTATTGCATGAGAATGGCCGTATTTTCTTGCAGTTGGTATAAGTTCGTCCATTGTGATATAAGTCATAACCCCTCCTGTAAACCCAAGGAGCAATGGAAGAACCCCTGGTATAAATGAAATTATAGCCAATGCTATTATTGCGCCTATGGGTTCTGAGAATCCGGAGATTAAAGAAATTAAAAATACCTTTTTCTTGCTACATCCAGCCGCGCATAAAGGGGCGGATACAGCTATACCCTCGGGTATGTTGTGAAGTGCTATGGCTATTGCAAGAATAAAACCAAAAATTGGTGTTACTAAATATCCAGCGCCTACTATCATACCTTCTGGTATGTTGTGAATTGTTATACCAAAAGCAACAAGCATGCCAACTTTTAGCATATCAAATTTTTCTTTGCTCTCAAAGCCCCGTTCTTTGAAAAAGAATGTATGTGGTATAAATATATCCATTGCTAGTATTAACAAAGCACCTCCAATAAAAGAAAGTGCAGCGAAATAATAATTGCCCATTTCGATGGATTTACCAAACAAGTCCTTTATTCCTATTATTATCATCACACCAGAAGAAAAGCCAAGGCAGAATCCCAGAATCTTTTTGTTAATTTCTTTTAGACTGATCAAAATGAGCCCTCCTAAACCTGTTGCAAAGCCCCCTGCGAAAAGGCTTAAAAGAATTGGGTAAATCATATTTATTATCCGTATTGGAATTTATAAAATCAGACCAAATCTTTGTGGCTTAATGTTTTGTACCAATAGGAAGCAGGCTGTACATATAGGGTACATTTTTCTTGAAATTTCCACATTCTGCTTCTTTTACAGTTCTCATATGTCCTTAAACACAAGAAAATGGAAGTGCGATTTGTTATTTTTTGCTCGCGTATCCTAGCTCAAAAACCTTTTTGTTCATTTCAAGAAGTTTTTCAGGGAAGATCTCAGCAAGCGCGTTTATCAAAAGCTCTTTTTTTACCGGTACCAAACCTTCAGCAGCTGCCCTGCCAACTAAGTATATGTTAGCTGCTATCGGTGATCCGAATGCCTTTTTTGTTTCTAAAGACGCATCAACACCTACTATTTTTCCTTGCGGAGAAATCTTTTTCAATGCTGTTTTTATTTCATCTATGCTTGGATATTTTGCTTTTTGTAAATAGCTCGCAACCGAAGGTGTGGTATGTGTATCAAATACATATGATGTCGACTGACTCGCATAATAACAAGCTCTTAATGTTTCTGCAGCCTCCAATGCAATTATTAGATCAGCACCACCCTTTTTTATAAGCGGTGAATACACATTCTCACCTAAACGCAGATGGCATTCCAAAGCCCCAAATCTCATTGCAAGTCCATGGATCTCGCTTGCTTTTATATCATATCCTTGCGCTAGCCCAGCTCTTGCTATAACCCCGGCAACTGTAAGAACGCCTTGTCCTCCAACACCCGCAACTATCATATCAAACTTTTTCATTTCACCACTTCCCCTCCCATCAGAAGAGGTGGACCAAGATGGAGTTCACACTTTCTTTTCATTTTTTCTCCTCAGGATTACTCATCGAGATTGCTTTGAATGGGCAGATTTGTGGGCATACTCCACATCCCCAGCAAATATCAGGATCTATGAAATATTTTTTATCATCTCTGTGAATTGCAGGACATCCAAACTTTTCTATACATATCCCACATCTCTTACATTTTTCAGTGTCTATGCTAGCTATCGGCAATTTTATACCCTGCTTCCTTGCTTTTCTAACATATTGTAATCTACACTCTCCTTCTGCAACTATTAAACTCACAGAAGGTTTTTCAAGAAATTCTTTTATCTTAGCTATGCTTTCTTTCACATTCCACACATTTATCTTAGCTATATTCTCAACTCCACAAGCCTTTGCTATTTCCTCGATTCTTAAAGCTTTTGTAGCTTCATGCATCCCTGTCATGCCTGTGCCTGGGTGTGGTTGATGACCTGTCATAGCAGTTGCCCTGTTATCTAAGGCTATAATCAATGGATTAGATTTATTATAAACCATGTTTATCAAAGGCGGTATGCCTGCATGGAAGAAAGTGCTGTCTCCTACAAAAGCTATGACTTTTTGATCAGAAACCTTTTTTATCCCATGGGATATTCCTTCACCTGCACCCATTGAAATAATCCAATCCTGCATTTCTGTAGGAGGGAAAACACCTAAGATATAGCATCCTATATCACCACCGAAAACTGTGTTTTGACCACCAGCAACCTTTGCCTCCCAGAATGTTGCTCTGTGAGGACAACCTGGACAAAAGGTTGCTGTTCTTGGTGGGATTTTTAAACCAGAAACCTCTGTTAATGAACATGGTGAATATTTTGCAACAACATCTTTTGATTTATTTGTGAGAAAAGAAATAGCTGATACAACATGTTCTGGTCTTATCTCTCCTGTTTGCGGCAAAACATCTTTACCGTGAATTTCTATCTGAGGGTTTACATCTTTTGCTATCATTCTCACATCATTTTCCATTATTGGCTCTATCTCCTCTACAACAAGGAGTTTTTTCAAACCTTTTATGAAAGAGGAAATTTTTTCTTTTGGTATTGGGTAGGATATGCCTATCTTAAGAACAGGTATTTTCAAATTAAGCTCCTCCAAAACATCCATAACATAATTATAACAAACACTTGCTGTTATTATCCCGAAATCTGATTTTTTCTCATTCACAACATAGTTTATTTTTGGATCATAAGCTTTCAATATCTCATCAAGTTTTGAATGTACTTCCTCATGCACGCTAAGCAATTTAGGAGGCATTGTTCTCCATTGATTTCCTTTCTCAAAAACACCTTTTGTTTTTGGTTTTGGTAATTTGCCGAGCTCAACTGCGGCTGATGCGTGAGAAACTCTAGTGGTTGTTCTTATGATAACAGGGATTCCCCATTTTTCAGAAAGTTCAAAAGCAAGAATTGTATAATCTTTACATTCAACAGGGTCGCTTGGTTCTAAAAGAGGTATATGTCCTATCCTTGCATAATACCTGCTATCTTGGTCACTTTGTCCAGAAGACCAGCATCCAGGATCATCAGCATTTATTATTACCATTCCTCCTTTCAAACCATAATATGCTAATGGAAATATAGAATCAGATGCCACATTGAATCCGAAATGTTTGAATGAAACAATTGATCTAACACCGCAAAATGCAGCGCCAGCAGCAGCTTCCAATGCAACCTTTTCATTCGTGCTGTATTCAAAATATATGCCCACATCCTTAGCAATTTCAGAAAATGTGTCACCGATTTCAGAGGATGGTGTTCCCGGATAGCAGGAAGCAAATCCAACCCCGGCTTCTAACGCACCTCTTACTATCGCCTCGTTTCCAAGAAGTATGACCTTTTTCCCCTCTTTTTCCAAAACTCTGTGCATAGTATTAGTTATTGCAAGGATATATATATATTTAACGTAAATTGAATTTAATATTTGCCTACTTTTTATAAACCAAAGATAAATACAAACAGATTACTGGCGATATGCATGATTGTTGATACCAGCACATTTCTACCACTGAACATAAAAACTATTCCATAAATTATCCCACTTAAAAATATTGATGGTATAGCCGTTAACTTAGTTTCCCAATGGATGGATGTAAACAGCAATGATTGAAAAATAAGAGAAAGTATAATATACATTATGTATTTCTTTTTGTCTTGTTTTCTCCTTTCAGATTTTTTTATCAGATAACCAAAAATGACTCCTCGAAAAATTATTTCTTCTGTTAATGGTTGGGTTAAAAATGTAAAGGAAAAAAGAAATAGGTTGTCTATTGTCTGTTTTAAGAATAAAGACTCTAAGAGTAATATGAAGATCAATGGCAAACAAAATAATCTAAAAGGTTTATTTGATGGAAATGTCCAATTGAAAAATGAACTAAGCCTTTGTTTTATTTTTCTTCGTTTTTCTTTCTGAAACTTCTCAGTCAATATTTCTATCACAAACAGTAAAATAAGTGAAACCACAAACCTTAAGTAAAGATCCAAAGGCTGGACCATCATGATATATAAAGTCTTCCTTAAGATTTAAAGCTATTTAATTTTTTTATAGAATCGAATTATAAATTTAAAAATAAAGAATTCAATCATGAAGATGTGTCAAAGACACTTAATGAGGATAAGATGGTTAGCATTATTTTATCTGATTTGAAAAAAGCTGGTTGGTTAAAAGTGAGATTAGATCCAAGTGAGTCAAGGAAAAGATTATACAAACTAATAAGTCCGGAAGAAGCTTTAAAAGAAATTGCTAAAGGTTGAGAAAAATGATGGTAAAAAGAAATGATTCAGAAGCTAATTTTTATGAATCATTAAAAGATATTTTTATAGGAGCAAAAGTCGAAGGTGTTTCAGGTTACATAAATTTGATGAAAATTAAATCAAAATATTTTGACAAAATATTTGTTTTGCTTAAAAAAGAAATTGAAGAAAAGCTTAAAGAATTTCCAGAATTTAAGGAAGAACTCTACAACAAACTCTATAGTTTCTTTAAGCGATATTTTAGTGAAAGTGGATCAGTTTATTTTGTTAGCACTCCATTTTCCGAAAGGATTTATGATAGAGTTTATACAGATAAAGAAGATGCAAGTTTATTCTGGAAAACACATATGCTTTACTATATCAAGACAGATAGAATATTCAACAGTATAAATATCGAAACCGACGGCTTCAAATTCTTCTTTGATGTTTCAAAATTAGAACATAAGAGAGCATGGGAGAAAAAAGAGCTAATATACGAATTAAAAGAAATAAGAAAAGATGGTACAATCTCTTTCTATGTTATGTATTCTGAAAAAGGAAGAAAAACAAAAACAAATGAAATTGTAAAGAAATTAAAAGAAAAAAGAATAAATCTTGTTGAAGAAGTTTTGGAAAAAGCATTTAGAATATTTGAAAAACAAAGCGAAGTTGATTATTTCATTAACAAAAATGCGAAACAATTTTTGAAAGAGCAATTTGATTTGTGGCTTTATCAATATGTTTACACTGATGAAACTCAGTTTACAGAAAAAAGGATTAAGCAATTAAAAATTTTGAAAGAGATTGCTTACAAGATAATTGATTTTATTTCTCAATTTGAGGATGAATTAGTAAGAATCTGGAACAAACCAAAATTTGTTTTGAACTCGAATTATGTAATTACGTTAGACAGAATTGCAAGGAAAGATGGTGGAATAAAAGTTATAGAAAAAATCTTCAAACACAAGAATTTTGAAATGCAAGTAGAAGAATGGCAAAATCTAGAAATTGTTGATAAAAACTTCAAACCAAATGATATTTTTACTCAAACACTTAATGGAAAAACAATAAATGAAAAATACAAATTCTTACCAATTGATACAAAATATTTCAAAGATTTGGAGTTAGAGATTCTTTCTTTATTTGATAATCTCGATAATGAACTAGATGGCTGGCTGATAAAGAGCGAAAACTATCAAGCACTAAACACAATTCTGCCAAAATTCAAAGAAAAAGTGCAGACAATATACATAGATCCACCATTCAACAAAGAGCAAGATGCTGATTATTTCTACAACGTGAAATTCAAGGATGCAACTTGGATAACCATGCTGGAAAATAGACTAAGATTAGCAAGAGATTTGTTAAAAGATACTGGAAGTATTTTTGTCAGATGTGATTATAACGGTAATATGTATGTAAGATTATTGATGAATGAGATTTTTGGAGAAGAGAATTTTAGGAATGAGATTGTAATTCAGAGGGTCAAAAAACAAACATTTGAAGAACCTAGAGCTTTTGCTGCAGATTATGATAACTTGTATTTTTATTCTAAACTGTCAGAATCAAAAGTAATTTTAAATCCTCCAAAAATCGAAAAAGAAAGGAAAGAAAAAGATTTATGGCATTCTGCCGACACACAAGGGAAATATGAACCTAAAATTTTTTTTGGTAAATTGTTATATCCACCTACAGAGAGGCGAGGTTGGTTTTCACAAGAAAAAATCAATGAATTAATTAGCAGAAGAGAGCTGAGATTAGTTTGTAAAAATTGCGGTTATGAGCACTACGAAGGACTCTTGGGAAATGAAGGATGTCCGAAATGTGGCTATGACAATTGGCGAGTAGAATATAAAATAAAAAGGGAAACATTTGCTTTTATTGGAAATCTGTGGATCGATATTTCTGGATATACTCATGGTTGGGATTTCCCTACCGAAAATTCCGAATCCCTCTTAAAACGTGTTATAGAATCTACATCCAACGAAGGTGATTTAGTTATGGATTTCTTTTTAGGAAGTGGGACAACAACAGCAGTAGCTCATAAGCTTAAAAGAAAATGGATTGGGGTGGAGATGGGAGAGCATTTTTATTCAGTAGTTTTACCAAGAATGAAGAAAGTTTTGGCTTATGATAAATCAGGAATTTCAAAAGAAAAAGATGTGAAAGAAAAATATAATGAAAATAATGCTGGCGGTTTCTTTAAATATTTTGAATTAGAGCAATTTGAACAAACTTTAAGAAATGTGAAATATGCTTGTGATGATCCTTTCCTAATTCCTGGCGAAGATCCTTACAATCAATACATTTTTATGAGAGATTTGAAATTACTTGAAGCTTTAGAAGTCGATTACAAAAACAATAAAGTGAGGGTTGATTTATCTAAGCTTTATGATAATATTGATATTGCAGAAACTTTGTCTTGTGTGCTTGGAAAAATGATTAAAAAAATAACAGCTGACGAAGTTGAATTTGAAGATGGAATGAAAGTTAATCTAAAGGATTTAGATTACAAGTTAATTAAACCTCTTATTTGGTGGGGAGGTTAAGATGGTGTGTGAAGAGCAGTTACATGGAAATAGAATAAGAATCCCATTTGTTTGCAAGCATTTTAATATTGAGTGTGTGAACATTTTCGAAATGTTTAGAAGAGAAGGTTGGAAATGGTGAATATGAGAATCAGACCAATCCTAGAACCAATAGTTGAGGATGTCAAGTTTGAAGATTTACCAAGCAATTGGAGTTTGTTGGATACAAAAAGTTTTTCACGAAATAAAGAGTTGTGGGATTTTCAACAAGACGCAGTAAAAAATGCCATCAAGTGCCTGTATTTGTTCTTCAAAACCGATAATGCAAATAAATCTAAATTTTATCAAAGATATGTTGCTAATGGATTAGACGAGGATTTAGAAAGAAGTGTCAGTATTAAACTACCGAAACTTAAAAGAAAAGTAGCAGATATCGTCCAACAATACTTTCCTGTGCAAGACGATATTATAAAGTTTGAAAATTTTATTAATAGACAAGCTTTTTGGATGGCCACAGGTTCTGGGAAGACTTTAGTTATCGTGAAATTAATTGAAATTTTAAAGAAATTAATGGATGCGGGAGAAATACCAAAAAAAGATATTCTTTTTCTTACACATAGAGAAGACTTAATACAACAATTTAAAAAACATGTTGATGAATTTAATCTGCTATCAATAGAGCGTGGCTTAAGAATTAACATAAGAGAATTAACGGAATATGAAACTATAAAAAGAGAGAGTCTAGTGCCTTTCTTCAATGAAATAACTGTTTTTTGCTATAGATCGGACTTAGTTAGTGATGAACAAAAGGAAAAAATAATCGATTTCAGAAACTACGAGAATGGTGGCAATTGGTATATAATTCTTGATGAGGCACATAAAGGAGATAAGGAAGAATCAAAAAGACAAATGTTTTATTCTATAATGGCAAGAAACGGCTTCTTATTTAATTTTTCAGCTACTTTTGTTGATAATAGAGATATAATAACAACCGTCTTCAATTTCAACCTAGAAAGGTTTGTTTCAGAAGGTTATGGAAAACATATTCATATTCTCAAGCAAGAGATTAGGGCTTTTAAAGAAAAGGAAGATTATAATAGGAGAGAAAAGAAAAAGATTGTTTTAAAGTCACTACTTTTATTAACTTATATAAAAAAATTCCGTGAAAAAATACTTGAAATTGCAGATAATGTTTACCATGAACCATTGGTGTTAACTTTAGTTAATACAGTAAATCTTTCTGAAGTCAAAGAGGAAGAACCTGATCTGAAGTTATTCTTCAATGAATTAGAAAGTATCGGAAAAGGCGATGTAGACGAAAACTTACTACAAGAATCAATAAATGAGCTACTAGAAGAATTTTCTGAGAATCCATTATTTGTTTATGAAAAAATTCCTGTAACCATAGACAAAAATATACTCAAATCAATTACATTAAAGAGTATCCTTAACACTGTTTACAATTCCGATAGTTTTGGTGGTATCGAGGCTTTGACTATTCCTGAAAAACGTCAAGAAGTAATATTCAAACTTAAAACTAGCGATAAACCCTTTGCTTTAATAAAAATAGGGGATGCTTTAAAGTGGATAAAAGAGAATCTAAAAGGTTATGAGGTTAATGAAAGCTATGAGGATAAAAGTATTTTTGAAAGGATAGAAGAAAGAGAAGAAATTAGCATTTTGATGGGTTCAAGGGCTTTCTATGAAGGATGGGATTCGAATAGACCTAATTTGATATTATTTATCAACATCGGGACAGGAACAGAGGCCAAAAAATTTGTCATTCAATCTATAGGTAGGGGAGTGAGGATAGAACCTATTAAAAATAAAAGAAAAAGATTGAAGGATCTTTACAATAGAAATGAAGATAATGGACTGTTTAGTAATCTTATCAATTTAGTTATAAAGGAGGGACACCAAGAAGATTATATTTCAAATATAATTCAACCAGTCGAAACTTTATTTGTTTTTGGTACTAATAGAAATGCTTTAAATGAAGTAATAAATACACTGAGAGTTGAAAAGGAATTGGAATGCACTTTAGACTTAGTTGTAAATGAAAATGTTCAAAGTTATACATTACTTGTTCCAGTTTATAAAGAATCAAAAAAATTATACTTGGAAAGAGAACCGCAAAAATTTCCTATTTCGGAGGTACATTTAAAATTTTTAAACGAATATTTTAATAGTATAGATGATAGGATTCTAATTGTTTCGCATAATACGAGTCCAGAACTTTTACAACATATTAAAAATAGCTTTAAAATTACAGATAAATATTACAGATTATCTACAAACGGAGGCTTACCGGCAAAAGTAGTTATATCAAAAATTATAAGTCATTTTAACTTAAATCTTCAAGATTTGGATAGATTCAAACGCTTGGAAGATGAAATAATTCATTTCAAGAAAATAAGAGTATTTTTTGAAAAACCGGAAGAACAAAAAGAATTAGAAAATAAAATAAGTAAAATCAAAAAGTACCCAGAAAAGCAAAAAGAAGAAGAAAAATTAAAAACCAAATATGGAAAGGTTTCTCCAGAAGAGTACGGAAAGTTACTCGATGAAATCTCTAAAAAATATTCAAAAGAAGAAACTTATAAAGATCTAAAAATAAAGTATGTTGCAGAACACTATTACATCCCTCTAATTCTTTCAACAAAAGAAAAAATAGACTATATTAAGCACATAATTAAAACCAAAAGTGAAGTTGATTTTATAAATAAATTGGAAACTTTTCTTAAAAACAATGGAGATAGGCTAGATGTAGAATGGTGGATGTTCAGTAAAATTGACGAATATTTGGATGAGGTTTTTATACCTTACTACGATCCTGAAAGTAACATGATTAGAAGATTTAAACCAGATTTTATATTCTGGTTCAAGAAAGGCAACAACTATCGTATCGTTTTTGTAGATCCTAAAGGAGTAAAACATACTGAGTTTGAGCATAAAGTTGATGGATTTGAAAGAATTTTTGGGAACATTGACACACCAAAAGTATTTGAGTTTGAAGACTTCAAGATTACAGCTTCGTTGTGTTTATTCACAGAAGATAAAAATATTATATCTGAAGGTTATAGGAAGTACTGGTTTGATAACCCCTCATCAATATTTATGCCAAATCTTAAATTCAATTTACGTTAAATAAATTACTATTATACAGGTTGTTGAGAAAATCAGAAATGATAGTAAAGTTATGAAAGAGATTGAGAAAATCAAAAGTCATAAATGGGTTAAGATAATTGATGGTGAGGGAAATTAAAAGAGACGCTTACTATACCACTGAGGCTGTTAATATGAACCAAAATCTTAAACTAACCTAACATTAAAATCCATTTTCAGGAATTATGGACAATTAGAAGATTAAAAGAGGGTTATTAATATGACTCCTAAAATCATTATGGATGCACCGAAAAATCTTTGTTTAATGTCCTTTTCTTTGAAGAAAACGAAGCCGTATATAACCGATATTATAGCAGAAATTCTTTTTATAGAAATAACATAAGGCACTATGGTCATTGTGATAGCCGTCATCTGGAAAACCAAACCCAGAGCTGAGAAAAGGCCTATTGGCAGAAGCATTTTAGCATTCTTTGAAATCTTATTCAGGTTTTTCCTAGATTTTATATAAACTATTGGAAACAGTGCTATTGATAGAAAAATGTTAATCGCAATTACCCAGAATACAGGATTTGAATGCTGAACACCAATCTTGTCAATATTCGCAGATATGCTCCATATGAATGCTACACAAAGCATGATCACAGGTCCTTTTTCATTCACCAAAGCTTTCAAAGGTTTTGAAAATCCTTTCCTGATTTCTTTTATGTTCAAAAAATAGCTACCAAAAACTATTAGAAAAATCCCAAGTAAGCCAAAAGCTGTTGGAAACTCACCAAGAATAATCGGGGATGTTATGAGAAGAAAAACAGGTGTAAATGTTATCATAGGGATTGTAACAGAAAGCGGGGATGATTTTATGGCTTTCATATAAAGAACAGATGTTATGACATCCATTGAACCACCTATCAGCAGCGCAAAAAAGAATGTCTTATCAACTACAGGTATCTCAATAAAAAATAGCAAAGGTAAAAGGAATATGAGTGAAAATATTCTTAAAGACCATGCAACTATATATTCATCTATTTTCTGAAGTCCTTTTTTACTGAAAAGATCTTTTGTAGCCTCTGATATCGCTGTTAAAAATGAGAGAACGGCCCAAAACATATCAGGCCTTTCCGTATTTCAAAAATTGCGCAAGCAAAGCCTCTATCTGAACCTCAGGACTTCCACCTTGGTTAAGCCTGAATTCGTATTCACCTATTTTCTCAACAAGGTCTATCTTAGCCTTTTCAGAGATTTCGAGATCAAAAAGCTGGCGGTGTATGCTTTTTATTATGTCCTCTGCTGAAAGCCCTTGATTGATAAGCATGTCATAAAGCTTTTTCCTTGATTCTGCAAACTTTCCTTTAATTGCGAAATTGAGCATTTCTTTTACATCCTCTGGTTTTGCCTGAACAGATACTTCATAAATAGATTCGCGCGTAACCTTTCCAAGAGCAGAAGCTGCCTGAAGAAGGTTTGTTACATGTCTTAGATCACCGTCACTAAGTTCATAAAGCGTTTTATAGGCATCCTCACTTATGTGGAGCTTCTCACCCTTTGCTATCCTTTCTACATACTCCTTTACATCCTTTTCTCCCATCTTCTTGAATCTGAAAACAGCTGTTCTGCTTTGGATAGGCTCTATTATCCTGCTCGAATAATTGCAACTAAGAATAAACCTGCAAACATTTGAGAATTTCTCCATGGTCCTTCTCAAAGCCTGCTGAGCCTCAGGTGTCAGAGCATCTGATTCGTCAAGGAATATGATCTTAAAATTAGCACCTAATGGTTTTACCATTGCGAAATCTTTTATCCTTCCACGGATAACATCTATGCCTCTTTCATCAGACGCATTTGTTTCCTGAAAATTTTCCCTCCAGTGTTCGCCGAAAAGTTCCCTTGCCAAGCAGAGGGCTATTGTTGTTTTTCCTGTTCCAGCAGGACCTGCAAAAAGCATATTTGGTATGGAACCTGATTTCACCCAAACCTTGAGTCTGCTGACAATGTGTTTCTGATTTATGACCTCATCTAATGTCTTAGGCCTGTATTTTTCAGTCCACAACTCAAATTTCATAATATTTAGATGATAAAGGGTTTTTTAAAGTTTTTTAGGTTTTACATGATTATTCGATTGAAATGCTTTTGATTAACTTTACAGCTAAATTATTAACTTCCATAACTGCATGCTTATCCTCACAAACAGGGTAACCATATTTTGAAATTTCGATGTATTTACCATATTTGCATTTTTCTACGGACACCTCCACCCCTTTCTGTCTCGCTTCTTGGTTTAATTCATCTAAAATCGCTTTATCAAATTTTTTTCTAAAAGGGATTCTTACACAATAATAATATCCATATGCATCTAATTTATGACATATTCTTTCTATTCCTGGGTAAAGTGGATCATACTGGTCTTGAACAATTTCTCCTGTGTTCTCACATCTTAGTGCGTCAGGAAATATTCTGAAATACCTATCTAATTTATCATCATCAATTTTTTCTTCATCTTTAATAGTTTTTGGATCCACCCAATACATGTCCCCTTTTCTATCAAAAATTGCGTTAATAAACAAATCTCCATCAACAATTTCAAGATTTTTATGACCCCGTATTTTCAAAGTTGAATACACTTCATCTATCCCTTTTTCATCTACTATCTGACTTCTCAGAAGAAGGATTCTATCAAATTTTTCATTTGTAAGCCGTTTATTTTTTAAATAAACCAAAAACTGATTAACTTGGTTTCCATATCCTAATATACCTGAATGTATGTGAGCCAATATTTGTAACCTATTTTTAGAATCTTCTCCGTAAATGCCTATGCACGGACCTAAATCTATAGTTTCTAAATATAACTTATCTACCTCTGGATTTAGATACCCAAATCCTTTGTGACCTATTCTTAAAATCTTTTCTAGAGGCGGTTCACTAATTGTTAAGATTTTCTCACTCGTCATGTTTATCTATTATAGTTTTAAATTTTTAGTTTTGCTGTGCTTACAACTCTTTGGCATTCATTCGTCGCTTGAACACTTGAACACACCCGATTATTTGTTTTTATTCATTTCCATTATTTTACCCTTCTTTGTTTCTCCCTCATAAACTATTATGCCTTTGCTTACCTTACTTTTGAATTTCTTGATAAAATAATCTAAAATTGTCAAAATCATCTTTATGTAATATGGCTTTAGCTTTAACTTCGATTGACAAGATTTCTTTATCTTTTTATGCTTTAGCAAAAAATCAATGAGTTGGAACATAAGAGTGCTTTTTCCTGCTCGCCTCAAGCCAGAAATTATGGTAATTTGTCTGTAAGTCAATAATTTTTTTATTTCCTCAAAAAGCTCTCTTTTATATTCTTTTAACCTGTCTTTGCTACATCGCCTGTTTCCACCCCACTCATTAAGCAAAATCAAAAGTTCTTTAAGCTCATAAGAGAACGAATATCTAAATCTTTTGTCACAAGTCTAATTATTTTATACAAAAAGTTCAATTTTAATTATGATAATTGCAATTTCAGGTACACCTGCAACCGGCAAAACATCTGTTGCAAAAGCGCTTGCAAAGAGGATGAAATGGCCTGCTTATTCTTTGAATGAGATTGCTAAGCAAAAAAATCTTTACAAAGGTTATGATAAAAAGCGGAAAGCTGACATAGTTGATATAAAAAAGCTTAGAATCGAGGTTTCAAAACTTGCTAAAAAACATAAAAATTTTATCATTGAATCGCATTATGCCCATGAAATGCCGAATGATCTTGTTATTATTCTGAGGACTAATCCCAATGAACTATATAAAAGGATGAAGGAGAAGAAATGGTGGAAGGAGAAGATCGAGGAAAACATAGAAGCTGAGATAATGGAGGTATGCAAACAGGAGGCTTTGGAAGGTAATGTTGTTTATGAAATAGATACTACTAATAAAAAGCCATATGAAACAGCGGAAGAGATAGAGAATTTTATAAAAAGATATTCCCTGCTTGAAAAAAGCATAAAAGTACCTGAGGAAATGAAATACATTTTCCGAAAGCCACATGGTTTAGTTTTCGAAGGCTCTAATAAAAAAACTGTTAGCAGAATAAGGAAATTTGTAAAAAATGGTTTCATTATCTCAGTTGGGGACACGGTTTCATATGTCACAACAAAATATTCGCTCAAACCCAATATTATAATAATTGATGGCTATGCAAAACGGAAAAAATTTAAGAAAAAGATAAATTTTCATGGGTATGTGATCAATGCAAAAAATCCGGCCGGAGCAGTGACAAAAAGCTTGTGGAAGGCTATTGCAAAAGCAATTGGTATAAAGGAAAAAGTTATCATAAAGGTTGATGGTGAAGAGGATTTGGCAGTTTTACCTTGCGCGATACTTGCGCCAAATGGCTCATTTATTCTTTATGGCCAACCGGATAAAGGGATTGTTTGCTTAAAAGTTGATGAAAAAAGAAGGGAAAATGCAAAAAAGATTTTGAAAAAAATAAAATCAATTTAATATTCTTTTATTATAAATCCTCTTCAGAGATAATCGCACCAACTACAAATTTTGTTTTATTTTTGTAATCCCTGCCTTTACCTACAATTTCTTTATAAATTGTGTCTACAAGATCAACATCTTTTACATCTTTTTTCGGTAAGCGGATTTTTTTAAAAGCTGTTTTTACATCTGCTTTAATTGGCTCACGTTCTTTTTTAGTTACATACAAACCATTATGTGTGCGTACTGCGGATAGGTAATTGGGAAAAATTAATCTGGTATTAATTATATTACTTGGGTGAACGCTTTGGATATGGAAAGGATCGGGGTAAATAAACCCATACTCATCACATAGTAAACTATTGGATATGATTTGGAAATCCGTGTTTTTATAAGATAAACATCCACAGAAATTTTCGCCAAAAAGTGATTTATCTCCACAGAAAGATAAAATTTTTGGGTCGATTTTGGGGTCGGATTCATCAGAAGATAAAATTTTTGAAACATCCTCCATTAACTCCAATGTTGAAATCTTCGCTCCTGATATGATTTTTCTTATAATTTTATCATAAAATTCCCCTGTATGCGTTCCATTACCTCCGATAATTAATGGGTAATTTGGATCTCTTATTAAACAAGGATATAGATTTTTTTCACCTCTATACATATCAACCCTGCTATCTTCTATTTTTGGTATTAAATCTTCCTCACCGGGTAAAGGTTCATGCACATAAATAGTTATAACTATTGTATTGTTTGGTTTATTCCTTCTTAAATATCCTGCTGCCAGTAAATCACCATGAAATTTTTTTATTATATATGTCACCTCTACCACCTGTTTAGATAATTTATTTCTTATTTGATAGTAAAATTTTTAAATCTTTTTTTAACTGCGTCTATTACGACTATTTGCGAGAAATAAATAAGATAGTTTGGCACACTTGTACAATAGATACTTTAAAATCATATTTTTTCATACAAAAACTATTTATCTGGTTTTTAAAAGTAATTTGCCAGTCTTTTGTGGGATAATCTTTATCCTTGCCTTTTTAAATTTCTTTTCAAGCTCTTTTCCTTTGAAAAATTCATGCAAAAATACAGCAAGGGCTGCAACTTCTGAATGTGGCTGATTCGTGATAGATATGTTAAAATCTGATGTATGATATACCTCGCTTGGAACCTTTTCCCCACCTATGACAACAAGTAAATCCCTCTTTTTCCTTATTTTTGAAATCTCTTTTTTGATAGGCAGACCGTACATTGTTAAATGAACTATACAGAAGTTTTTCTTTTTATAAATTCCCATGATTTTTTTCCAGCTATCACTGTATTCTATTTCAAAAGGACCTCCCCAATTTTTTACAACATTTTTTATACTATCCTCAAGATGTACATCCTTTTCTCCTGTATAGATTATTTTGTGCGCTCCGAATGCTCTTGCAACAAGACCGCAATGCGTTGAAATGCGATGATCTCTTGCTATTCTATGGCCAAGCCTTAGAACATGTATCATACATTATACTTGGCTCTATTTTTTAAATAATCCTAATGCGCCGCCTAATATGCCTATTACTATAAAAATAAGAGGGTTTCCTGTGATTAATGCTATAACACACAATGCAAGAACAGATGTGCCGCCTATTATCTCTTTTCCTTGCTTATGAATGACAAAACCAGCCAAAATAATTATAACTCCTATTATAAGGTTGAAAATCCATGAAAAAGAGCCAAAAATCTCTGCTGTATCGATAAAAGAAAGGTTAAAAAATAGGAATGCCTGAAACGGTTTTATTAATGATCCCATGAAAATGTTCAAAATCTGAAAAATGATTATGCAAAATCCTGCAATAAGAGTCACTATGAAACCAATTTTTGATTTCTTTTCAGCTTCCTGACCAATAGAAGCTACTGCCTCTTCTACTGCTTTTGGGTCATAGCCATTTTTTATAAGATAATCTCTAAGATAATCAATTTTGTACCCGGCTTTCATCTGTTGTTTGAGCCAGGAAACAAGGTCTTGGTCAGCCATAATATATTTTTGGTAATCATTTTATAAATCCTATTTTTAACTAAATTTTATGGCAATCAAAGATTTGAAGCCATATGAGAATGTAGAGGCAAAATTTGTTGTGAAGTTCAAGAAACCTGTTCAAGAATATGCAAAAGGATATAGTTTCCAGCTAAGAATAGGTGATTCAACAGGCGAAACAATGCTTAAATACTGGGGCTCACAGAATAAGGAAGAGGTTGAAAAGCTCTACAATTCAATAAAAAAGGATGATGTTATTTTCGTAAAAGGTACAACATCTGTTTATAAAGAGAGGGTGGAGATCAATGTTGATAAAGAAGGTTTTATAAAGGTCCTTTCTCCTGAGGAATATGATGTAAAAGAATTCATAAAGGTTACCGAAAAAGATATAGAAAATATGTTTAAAGAACTCGTGGCGTTTGCAAATTCTGTGAAAGACAAAAATTTGAAAAAAATTCTCGATATTTTCATAAACGATTTTGATTTCATAAAGGCTTTCAAGAACCATCCTGCTGCCATGTACAAACATCATGGATGGATAGGTGGCTTGCTTGAGCACACATTAAATGTTACAAAAATATGCGATTTTCTTGCAAAGATACATCCTGATATTGATAGAGATCTTGTAGTCACAGGGGCAATTTTACATGATATTGGAAAAATAAAAGAGCTTGAGATGAAAACGAGCATAAAAACCTCTAAGGAAGGTATGCTATTAGGTCATACTGTTTTAGGTTTCAACGAGGTTTCAAAAAGATTGGATAAAGTGGATGTCCCTGAAGATCTCAAACTCAAACTAATCCACATAATCATAAGCCACCATGGAAAAATTGAATACGGAACTCCGAAAGAGCCTGCTTTTCCAGAGGCTTTAGCTGTTTATTTTGCTGATGATATGGATGCGAAGCTAACCGAGATGATAACCCACAAAAAAACAGCAGAGACAGAAGATGATTATGTTTACAACCCGGATTTTGGGCTCATATATCTGAAATAAATTCGAAATTTAGGTGATTAACATTTTATCTTTTCTGTTATTATCGCAGGGCACACCTTCAAAACACCATCCATTCTTCCAATTTTTTTAATAAAATCAGAAAGCTCTTTCGAATTTTTAAACCAGCACTCAGCTAATATCATGTGATCGCCACTAGATGAGCAGAGGGTAAAAACTTCTTTCATTCTCTTGAGCTCCTCAATAGTTTTTATATATTTTTCTGGCTTAGTATCAATTCCTATAAGGGCCACTGATTCAAAACCTATTTTCTTAGGATTAATATCTATAGTATATTTCACTATTACACCGCTTTCTTCTAACTTTTTTATTCTTTTTCTAATTGCTGTTTCTGTAACACCAAAATGTCTAGCAAGTTGTGTATAATGCACTCTTGAATTTTCTCTAAGCTTTTTCAGTAATTCTAAGTTTGAAATTCGAACCATAATATTTATATATTCAAACATATTTATATATTTATCGAACTTTTTTATAAGGAGGTTTGCCATGAAAAAGGACGCAAAAATAAAGGTTTACTCGACACCAACCTGTCCATATTGTTATATGGTGAAGGATTTTTTGAAAAGCAAAGGGGTTGAGTTCGAAGATATCGATGTATCCTCTAACAGAAACGCAGCAAGAGAGATGATAAGCAAAACTGGAATGACAGCGGTGCCGCAAATAGAAATAAATGGAAAGATGATTATAGGTTTTGATAGAGAAGCTCTTGAAAGTGAACTAAAGAATATGAAGAAAATTTGAGGGGGTGATATTATGGAAGAAAATAGAATGCCATTATTAGGTGAAAAGGTTCCAAGTTTCGAGGTGCAAACAACACATGGTGTAATAAAATTCCCAGAAGATTATAAAGGAAAATGGGTGGTGTTTTTCTCTCATCCAGCAGATTTCACGCCAGTATGCACAACAGAATTTGTGGCTTTCCAAAAAAGATATGATGAATTTAAAAAATTGAATACAGAGCTTATAGGTTTAAGTATAGACCAAGTTTTCAGTCACATAAAATGGATTGAGTGGATAAAGGAGAAGCTCGGGACAGAGATAAAATTTCCTGTGATTGCCGATGATCAAGGAAAAATAGCAAAAATAATGGGAATGATACATCCAGGAAAAGGAACAAACACAGTAAGGGCGGTTTTTGTTGTTGATTCAAACGGCATTTTAAGAGCTATGCTTTACTATCCACAAGAACTTGGCCGCAACATGGATGAAATTCTAAGAATGGTTAAAGGTTTGCAAACAGTTGATAAATATGGTGTAGCTATACCTGCAAATTGGCCAAACAACGAATTGATAGGTGATAGGGTTATAGTACCACCAGCAAAGGATGTGAAAACAGCAAAGGAGAGATTAGAAAGTGCAAAAAGAAAGGAGATAGAGTGTTTCGATTGGTGGTTATGTCATAAAAAAATAGTGGAAGAAAAAAAGAGATAATAACTAAATTTCAACAAAAACTATAAACGTAAGATAAACAAAATTTTATTGGGGTGATGATATGATGTCGGAAATTCCCAAAAAAGTTGGTAATAAAAATGTGGATGCGGAAATTGCTAGGGTTGGGATGATAGCAGAGTTGGACGCGGTTAATCTATACGAACAGATGGCAGAGATGGCAACGGATCGCAAATTGAAAAAGGTGTTATTAGACATAGCAAAAGAAGAGAAAACACACATGGGTGAGTTTCAAGCAATGTTGTTGAAGTTTGATAAAGAACAGGTAAAAGAACTTGAAGAAGGTAAAAAAGAAGTTGAGGAGATGTGAGGTGTGAAAATGGTTTTTTTGTGGCGTTGTGAAATTTGTGGAGATCCTTACATAGGTGAAAAGCCGCCTGCTAATTGCCCTTTTTGCGGTGCTCATCAGAAATATATAAAACTTGCTAAACTTGCTAAAGTGAATTTCGATGTAGATCTTGATGAAAAGGATAGAAAAAATGCTGAACATGCGTTGCAAGTCGAGGTGAGCAATTCTGCATTTTATTTTTGCGCGGCAGAGAAAACAGATGATGCAGAGGGTAAACTTTTATTCAAAGCTCTTGGAAAGGTTGAGGCAGAGCATGCGAGTATATGGAGAAAAATATTAAAGCTCGAAAGCGTTCCAAAAGGTAATGAAAAATGTTTTACTAAGAATAGAGAAAATCTTGAAGAATCACATGCTAGAGAAACAAAAGCTATAGAATTTTATAAAAAAGCAGCAAAAGAATCAAAAAATCAACGTATAAAAGAGATATTTGAAGCATTAGTTGAGATAGAAACTGATCATCTTCGTCTCTCAGAGGAGCGACTTAAAAAATAAACATAGCTAAAGATAAACTGAAAAAAAAATTTAAATTTTCAAACAATAAATAATTATTATGGTTGTTTTTGAAGAGTTCGGACTCGATGATTTTTCGAGCGATCTACTTGATATTTCTGTGAAAAAGATCGGAGAGATGGACAGGCATTGGAAGGTAAGTTATGGCGGAAGCATATGCAACACGCCGGCAATTTTTAATGGGATTGTTTATATCGCCTCATGCGACAACAATGTTTATGCAGTAGATTCTAAAACAGGTAAGGAATTATGGAGATTCAAAACAGGTGGTATCATAATGGAATCCTCTCCTGTTATTTATAACAACAAAGTCTATGTTGGCTCTTTCGATTCTTATGTATATGCTATGGATGCGAAAACAGGTAAAGAGATATGGAGGTTCAAAGCAAATGACGGGATTGATGTGACATTGTGCATAGCCGATGGTAAGTTATTTTTCGGTTGTAAAGATGGTAGTATATACTGTTTGAATGCTGAAACTGGAGAAAAAATTTGGACTTTCAAAGCAGGTGGTATAATAGATTCATCACCAAATGTTTTTGGAAAAAAACTTTTCATAGGTTCTCATGATTCATATCTGTATTGCTTAGATACAGAAACTGGAAAGGAAATTTGGAGGTTCAAAACAGGTGGTCAGGTGCACAATGCACCACCTTTTCTCATTCATAATGGTGTGATCTATTTCGGCTCTTTTGACAATTTTCTTTATGCTGTTGATATAGAAACGGGAAAAGAGATCTGGAGATTCCCAACTGGAAAATATGGAAATGCAAGCGCACCATGTATTTACAAGGACAGACTTTATTACGGTTGTAGAGATGGTATATTTTATTGTTTGACACTCAGGGGGAAAGAAGTTTGGAGATTTATTACGAGAGAAGTTATAAGCTGTCAGGCCACTGTCTATAAAAACAGAATATATTTTTCCTCTGGTGATGGAAATCTTTATTGTTTAGATCTCGATGGTAAAGAGTTGTGGCGTTTTAAAACAGGTAGTTTCATATACAGCTCTCCTGTAATTTTTGATAACAAAGTTTATTTTGGCTGTTGGGATTGTCATCTTTATTGTATAGATGCTGATAGTGGAGAGGAAATATGGAGGTTTGCAACCAGCACGCTTGTACAGTCTTATCTTAATCCGCCGTATGAAATTTTTGAGGCAGAATTAAAAATAAAACATGTTGAAGAGAGTAGGGAAGAAAAAGGCGGTTACACACCATCAACATTTGGTTCTGAACTTTTCAGATACGAAGAGGGCCAGTATAAACTAAAAACCCAGTATAAAATGAAGTCTGAGTATAAATAGAGGCAAGGTAAATCAAACATTTTCTAAACCCGCATCACATATGGAACTTTTTAACAACATTGTTTGGTTCAGTGTTCTAGAAATGAAGCTGATAAAACAAGTGAGATAGAAACTAAAAGGGGTTAAAATGAGATAAAAGTAATAGTAGACAAAATAGACCAATGGAAGACCTCAAATATCCTCGTATTCTTATAAAAATTTCAGGTATAAAGGTATGATTGACCTAACTAATTCCACAAAACTAAGCGCTGACTGTATTATAACAGATTTAGAAGATTCGAAAAAAATAATAGATATGCTAAAGGATTTAGGTGTCACAGTAAATACTATTTATGTAAATAGGATCGACAGGGAAGATTAAGATAAACCAGATCTGAGTATAAATAACTGAGTATAAATAATTTTGCTAAGAATTATATTATATGCGCAGTAGGAAACTTTTTTCAAACTTTCTCAGGTGCAAAATTTTCATAATAGTCATGTTTTTTTTGATTTCAGCAGAAGTTTATGCACAAAATGATATTCTTAAAAATCCGTCAAGCATAGAGAGTTTGAAAGTTGTGATAATACAATCAGGCATAATCTCAAGCGAGGGTAGACCGACACATATAAATGTGAATCTCACCATACCTCAAGATAATGAAAATCAGGTCGTGGAAACAGATGTGAAAAGAGAGTATGATTTGTTTGGGAATAAAATAGGTGTGATCGAGCAGGAAAATCCTGGAAACTATTTTATGTACGATGTGAAAAGCACTGTTTTATCAAAGGCCTATCATCTGTATGATTTGCCAAAAACATATACGATACTGGACGATGTGAAAATGTATCTAAAACCAACAGAAAACATACAAAGCAATGATCCAAGAATAAAAAGTATTGCGGAAAATGTTGTAAAGAATGCAAAAGATGATTTTGAAAAGGTTGCATATCTTGCTATTTGGGTTAATAATTATATCACATATGACCCCCTTTATGCAAACAAAACTTTGGATGCAATCTCTGTTTTTGAAAAAAGAAGGGGTGTTTGCTCTGAATACACAACACTTTTCACTGCCATGGCAAGATCTCTTGGAATACCAACAAGGTACGTATCTGCGTTTTCTTACGGAAAATACGGCTGGGAGAGACATGCATATGCAGAGGTTTGGATCGGTAAATGGATACCTGTTGACGTACTTTGGCTTGAGGTCGGATATCTTGATGCAACACATATAAAATTTGGTCACTATCTTGACAATCAAATAAAGAATGAGGTTAGGGTTGAAGGTGAGAATGTAAAAAATATAAAATGGGTTGAAGATCATACAGACATTACAGCAATTGATTACAAAACAATTGAAAAAGAGAGTAATTATAATCTCTACCTGAGCTCTGATGTTTTCAGAGAAGGTTATGAAGGTGTTGCTGTTCTTGAATTCACGCCAAAAGAGTATATGGCAGCTCAGTTTGATCTTGAGCCATGCATAGGCCAGCATGATGTTGTTTTTATAGAGAATAGAACAAAGAACGTTATTGCAAAGCCGGGTGAGAAAAAAATTGTTTACTGGAAATTTTCAGTCAAGTCAGATCTTCCTGATAATTACATTTTTAGGTGCCCTCTGACATTGAATTCAAGATCTTTGGATGTGAGAGCTGCTAATGTAACTGTTAATACAGAATTATTTAAAAAAACCAATGAAATTGTAGAGGTAAATCTTGATTCAAATAGAATAGAGTTTGGAGATAAGCAGAAGGTTTATGTTAATGTAAAAAATCTTGAAAGTCCTATTAAGATAGGTATAATTGCAGAAGATGAAATAAAGGAATGGGATGTCAAAAAAGATGGGAAAATCACTTTTGAATTCGTCCCGAAAAATATTGGAGAGCAAAATGTGATAGTTTACACATCAGATGGAAAGGTTTTTGATCTTCCGTATACCGTTAGCTCTGATATTAAGATGGATTTTAATATAACATTAAAGGATGCGATAAAAGTTAATGAAGTGACAAATCTCACTGTTTTTATAACAAGTAAAAGCAATTTGGAAAAGATCGCAAGGCTTCACATATCTTTTGATAACAAGGATGTCATAGAAAATATAGCAATAAGAGGTAACTATGTTTATTCAACCCCTGTTTCATTTTCAACAACAGATTTCAAAATTGTGAAGGTTCGTGTTGATGATATAGAAAAATCAAAGGTAATCGAGGTGTATGATGATCCTGTTATTTTCTATGAAACTAAATATGACGGCAAAAGATCTATATTGATTCTCAATGTGACAAGGTACAAGGCGAAAGATATTGTTATAACAATCGGTGACGCTACGCAAAAAATTGAAGAGCTTTTTGGCAGCAGAGAACTGTATTTCAATATACCAAGCGGTAAATACACAATGAAAATATCATATAAGGATGCTTCAGGGGCTTCTCATGGAACAGAGAAGGAAATAGAATTCAAACAAAGCGGGATTTTTGAAATCATTGCACAATTTTTCCAGGATCTAATTGATGTTATAAAAGCACTTTTCAAATAATATTAATATTCAATCTAATTAGTATTTAATGGGCCCGTAGATCAGCGGTTCAAAATTTTAAAGTTGGGGGATCAAAAGGTGCTAAAGATCGCTCCCTTGGCATGGGAGAGGCCTCGGGTTCAAATCAACCATTAGAAAAACGGTTGAGATCCTAAAAAAATCACGTAAAAATTGTGAAAATCCCGACGGGTCCATTTAAAACTTATCGTATTTGAACCTAACAAGGCAAAATTTAAAAATGGAAAAGATTTACATAAGGTTTTACTATCTAAAAACACTACACTATTTTTTCTTTTCATTAGGTGTGACTTCTTTGATATTTTGTATAATGTTTTTTTAACATATCCATATTAGGCTCACTTAGTTTGTTTTTCACTTCTATTCTTTATACTTTAGCAAGTGTGTATATCGCACACCGTTTCTATAAAATCTATAAAGAGGCTGTAAGTTTGATAAAAGTAGTAAGGATCTACGCACCTCCCTATATAATTCTGGCATCCTGGAGCCTTGGCACGACAATTATGTTTCTTTACTTTTCCCCTTTCATCATAGAATTTCTATATGCATTTCTCTTTGTAAATTACTATATTACGTTTGTGTAGGAAAGCTTTTCGATGTTTACTACTTATTCACATTAAAAAATGCACTAAAAATAGCCAAAAAATATGCTTATCTTGTAGATGTAGAAACATATCCGGTTGGAAGCGATCAGAAGATAGATGAAATACTTGAGAATATATGGTCGTGCAAAAAATATCCTGTAATGCATGTGCGTAGGCTTGAAATAGCACTATGTGAGAAGAAAATAGATGAATGCAGAAATCTTATAGAAAGTATGCAAAAAACTCCGGAAAAGACGCCGTTGTATGAGGAATCAATTAAATTGCTTAAGGAGAGAATAGCGGATTACAAAAAGAAGATAGAAATGATAAAAGAAAAGATTGATTAGGCTAAAGAGAAGGGGGTAAAAAAATGAAATAACCCCTTATCTGCTAAGAAGTATTGGAATTCCCAGTTCTTTTGAAACATCCCTTTGCAAAGGTTTTTTTGTCTCTACAGGGCCTAAGATGTATGGAGATTTTACCCCAGTCACTATGGTTATAACCCTTACCTTGTTTCTGAAATCTGGGTCTATCCTTGCTCCCCATATTACCTGAGCTGATTGGTCAAGGTTTTGTGAAACCTTTTCTCCAATCAAATTCACTTCATCAAGTCTGAGATCAGGACCGCCTGTTACGTGAACCAAAGCTCCTGTTCCGCCTGTGTAATCAACATCTATTAGAGGGTTTGTAAGAGCCTGCATAACTGCTTCCTCTGCCCTGTTCTTTGTGTTTGATTCGCCAACACCAACAGCTGCAACACCTCCAGAATGCATTATTGCTTTGACATCTGCATAGTCAAGATTCACCAAAGAAGGGGTTGATATTGTTTCTGTTATGCCTTTTATTATAGTTGCAACCAAGTTGTCCGCAACAGAGAATGCTTGATCTATTGGAAGGTTACCTGCCATCTTAAGAAGTCTGTCATTTTCTATTACTATGACTGTGTCAGCAGCCTGTCTTAATTGATACAAACCGTCTTCTGCCTTTCCCATTCTTGCACCTTCGATTTTGAAAGGCAAAGTTACGCAACCTATTACAATCGCGCCCATTTCCTTTGCTATCCTCGCTACCACTGGCGCTGATCCTGTTCCTGTTCCGCCACCCAAACCTGCACAGATATAAACCATATCAACATTTTCAAGTAAGCTTTTAAGCTCTCTTTCTGATTCCTCTGCTGCTTTTCTCCCAACCTCTGGATATCCACCTGCTCCAAGACCTCTTGTTAATTCCCTCCCTATAAGGAGTTTTTTGTGAGCATTTGTCACACTGAGTTGTTTTACATCTGTATTTATTGCTATTGTTTGTGCACCTTCTATTCCCATGGTTGTCAATCTGTTTACTGTGTTATTACCAGCACCACCACATCCTACAACCACTATTCTTGCCCCTTTTACAGAGACGCCGAATTGATCCATCTCGTCTTTTAGTTGCTGCTTGCTTGCTTCAGAAAAGCCCCTTTGCACGAAATCTTCTAGTGGGGACACCATATTTCACCTCCGTGTTTTATTCTAATTAATATCTATCGACTTTGTGCGACCTTACAGATGTTAATATTGACCATAAGGCCGTATTTAATATTATATATTAAGGTATTTAAATACCTTTATTTAAATACATCTTTATTGATATTTTAATATCTAAATTTTAGAATATCTAAATTTTAACATTATTTTCAGTATTTTTCGGTAAAAACACGGAAAAAGCATAAATTATTTAACTTATTCAACAAAAATAAACTATGGTCTCAAAGAAATGCAGATTTTGTAATTTTTCTGTGCCACTTGCTTTGTTTTTTGTGGCATTGATTATAGGCAGCACTCTGATTTTTTACGCTTATCAGCAGAAAACACATCCTGAAAAAGTTTCATTTTCAAAATTCAAATCATGCGACGCTTTAATCGAAGCTATCAACAAATCTGCACAATCTTATGGAAGATATTATTTAATGGGGAAAGCTGTAACAACTGGCATGCGGGCTGAAGGCTTAGACATTGATTATTCAAAAACTAATATTCAGGTAGCGGGGGTTGATGAGGCAGATATTGTAAAAACAGATGGAGAATTCATATATACGATCTCTGGTAATAAGCTTGTGATTGCAAAGGCATATCCTCCGGAACAGGCGGAAATTTTGAGCGAGACAGATCTCGGTGAAATACAGCCAATCGAGATTTTCATTAATAAAGATGTTGTTCTGGTATTTGGCATGAGTTATAAGCACATAGAAAAAGAAGCTGGCTCTAATGAAAAGTCTGGAGAAATACCTGAAATTTATCCTTATCCATACACAATTTCGTTGACAACTGCTCAATTATGGGATGTCTCTGATAAATCAAATCCAAATCTTGTGAGATCTGTTGATTTCGAAGGGGATTATCTTTCATCAAGAAAGATCGAATCTGATGTTTATTTTGTTGTGAATTCGTATCCTCGATATTATGTTCTTGAAAAAGGCGACCCTATTGAAATAATACCTCTTTACAGGGATAGATTAGCAGATGATGTTAAAAAGGAAAAAGAATTCATACCTGCTTGTGGTTGCAAAGATGTGAAATATTTTGAGCCAATCGATGCGCAGAACTTCATAACCGTTGCATCGATATCTATGAGCGATGCGAATGCTGAGATTAAAAAAGAGGTAATTGTTGGCTCTGGTCAGAATATCTATGCTTCTTTGAACAATCTTTATATTGCTGAAACAAACTATCCGGTTATAGCTTTTGCAGCAAGACCTGAAACTATCGTGGATTCTGAGAAAACAATCGTGCACAAATTCTCGATGGATGATGGAAAAATAACATATGTTGGCTATATGGAGGCTCCTGGGTGGGTTCTGAATCAATTCTCAATGGATGAGTACGACACAAATTTCCGTATAGCAACAACACGCGGTTTTGTGACAAGATCTGGCATAATGAATTCAAGCAACAACATCTACATTTTTGACAGCGGGCTAAATCTTATAGGAAAAATTGAGGGTCTTGCACCAGGAGAGCAGATTTATTCAGCAAGATTTATAGGAGATAGATGTTATTTAGTAACGTTCAAAAAAGTGGATCCGCTTTTTGTGATAGATCTTTCAGATCCTTCCAGCCCGAAAATACTTGGTAAGTTAAAGATTCCTGGTTATTCAGATTATCTCCATCCTTATGACGAGAATCATTTAATAGGAATTGGAAAAGAAGCTGTGGAGACAGAGGAAGGAAATTTTGCTTGGTATCAAGGTCTTAAGATGGCAATATTCGATGTTAGCGATGTTCAAAATCCAAAAGAGCTTCACAAGGTTGTTATTGGAGATCGCGGAACAGACTCAGAGGCTTTACATGATCACAAAGCATTTTTGTTCGATCGAGAGAAAAATCTTCTTGTAATTCCTGTTTTGCTTGCGGAGATAAAGGGGGATAAAGAGAAACTTCCTCCATACACATACGGAGATTATGTTTTCCAAGGGGCATATGTTTACACAATCACGCTTGAAAATGGCTTTGATTTGAAAGGAAGAGTAACGCACTACGAAACATCCGAACCTTTTGAAAAGAGTGGGTATTATTTCGGTGACTGGGAATATTCGATCAGAAGAAGTTTGTATATAGACAATATTCTTTACACAATATCCCAAAAGAAGATCAAGCTAAACTCTTTGGATGATTTGAACGAGATCAAAGAGCTTGATATAACATCAGAGGTTACAAAATAGTTGAAAATTAGTGGAAACTCATAAGATTTTTGTACCAAATTATTTTTCGCTGTGTTTGTCAAATTATCAAAATTATTACTACCAGAAATAACATATGGCATTTTACGAAGTTTCAAACGAAGTGAGAATGCAATGTGGTCGAGGAGCGAACCGCAGGTGAGCGAAACCGTTAAATCGCTGTTCATTTTCCCTGAACACTTGGAAGGGTTAAGTTTTAGTGCAACGTTTGGTGAAGCAAAAAATCAAAGTCACGAGGGCACAAAATTTTTTGTTGCAATATTTAAACTATAACAAAAAATAACCAATAAATTAAGATATTCACTATTGTCATTGGAATGCCTATCCTTGCAAATTCCAGAAAAGTTATTGTTTCACCAGATTTTTTTTCTGCATTTTGAATTATTATAATATTGCTTGCAGCCCCAAGTATTAGCAAATTACCTGCGATTGTGCTGCCCGCAGCCAGAGCCATCATTTCTTTTGTTGTTGCTCCTGCATGAAAGAGTAATGGCAAATAAAGTGCCACTAAAGGAACATTTGATATTAATTGGCTTAATAAAACACTAACAGCTAATATTATTGGAATAGAAAGAATGTTTATGTTTAAAGCAGTTATTATTGATTGAAAGAATCCTGTATCCCAAACACTCTTCATCAATACAAACATTGCAGCAAAAAATATCAATGTGTGCCAGTCCACTTTTTTTAGTATATGAATTCTTTTTCTGCTAAATGCTAAAATTGGTAGTGCCGCTATGAGTGTGATATAAACTAATTTAAGGTCTATTTGTACATTTAGAAACGAGATTACAATCTTTATAAATATTAGTGTCAACAACAAAATAAGAGATATTTTAGATAAGATTGCAAGTTTATGGTCTTTTATTGGTTCTTTGGAATGATTTAAAGAATTATTATTAAATTGTTCTTTGTAAAAAAGTTTTATCAGAAGAAAAGCCGCAAAAAAATTTATAAGTGTTGGTATCAAAAGGTATTGCAAAAAAGTCAGGAATGGGTTGTTAATCTCCCCTTGTGTTGCGATAAGAAAATTTTGTGGATTTCCTATAGGACTCATAACACTGCCAATTGTTATCGCAAATGCTAATGCAATCAGGAGCGCCTTTGGGTTCATATTATGTTTTTTTGCAAGAAGCAAAACCATGGGCGTTCCTATAATAGCTAAAGTATCATTCATAAGGAGTGCTGAGGCAAAACCCATCCCAAATAAAATTAACAACAATAGCTGATTTGTATTTTTTGCTTTTTTGAATATCTTGTAAGATAAATGAGAAAGATAACCACTTTCTTCAAGAGCAACTCCTATAATAAACATGCTGAACAAAAAAATCATCACATCCAAATTTATTGATTTTAAGGCATCTTTTGGAGAAATTTGACCAGTTATCAAAACTGCAATTGCTCCAAAAAGCATTATCTGCCAAATCTGGAGTTTTATATTGCCAATCTGTCTGATCGCGATAAGTATAAAGACGATAATTAAAATTATTATGGGGATTATCATATCATTAACAATATTTGATGTCCTATATAAATCTAATTAATGACACTCCGACGTTAAAGATAATAAAAAATTTCGTTAAAATTTTGTTAGATGATTTGCGAAGCAATATGATAAAAACAAAAGACCCTCTTTATCAGTTAGATTTATAAATCCCAAAAACATTTTTTAAATGTTAAGTAAATGATGGCGACTGATTCTTAAAAAAGGCGCGAAAATGAACGAAATAGTAGAAAAATTAAAGCGCAATTGCAGTAAATGTGGAAGTAGATGGGTGAGGAGTTTTATTTGGGCAAAGGATCTTCATGAAAAAAGTGAAGTAGACGTTCTTCAAGTTTATGAGGGATGCCCTCAGCATTGCGAAAATGGTTTGTTGTTTATGGGTGAATCTGGCACTGATGTAACAATAACTGATAAAGAGGATAAAGAAAAAATAAAAGCCCAATTGAAAGAAATGGGTTATGAATTATCAGAGGAATCAGAGGATTAATTTTATTTTTCAGTCAGCTTTACCTCCTTAAAAAGATAGAATCCAGAATCTCTATTCCATACAACTTCCGCATTTTTAACCTCTACCTGTTTTTTGAAAATTGGACAGTCTAAAACAAATGTTTCTGCTTCTCCGCCTTCAAAAGCAAGATGAAATCTATGTTTTATGCTGAGTTTTTTCAGTTCTTTGAAAGCTTCGTAATCAATCACCCTTCCTAACCATTCCTTTCCAAGACCTTCGCATGAAACGCCTATTATCATGATCTTGAATCCTAAGCTGAGCAGTATTTTCCAATATTTTTCTGGATCTATCTGCCAAAAAGGAAATACCGACTCAACACCTAAGGAATTGCATATTGCTCTTATCCTATTTCTCTGATAGTTGCTCGCAAGTCCTCCTGCAACAACACCATCTATGTTTTTTCTTATTGATTCTAAGGCTTTTTTGAGATCATTTATCTCCTTTTCCTTTTCTCCTTTTGTGTTTTTTGAAATCCATTTTATGCCCATAGCTTCTGATTGATAGCGCGTAAATTTTATGTTTGGGTAATGAAACATATAGGATTCTGGATTTTTTGGTATCATTGAAAGCGTGTATGCAACTTTATGACCCTTTTTTATGCTATCGTAAATAGCCAAGGTTGAGTCCTTACCACCAGAGTAAAGGGCTACGAGATTCATAACTGGAAAACCCCCAAATGGAAACCACCAGCGGGTTTCCATGCACCCAGCAACCATATGTAAACCGGCGGTTTTCGGTCACAGCGACCGGATCGCTGTTGACAACTTTCCCTGCATCTTAAAACCGAAAGTTATGAACAGCTTTCTATTTCATAAATATAATTGTGGACAATTATTTTATCATGATCTTTAGCTTATCTGCCTTTTAATCATATAAATTGCATTCCAAAGCCCACAATTACCATGAAAAGTGTTATATATGTTAATATATCAGATATTTTCTTTGCATGCTTCTTTGATATTTTCATAAATACTGTTTCCCACATCTTTCCACCATCAAAAGGCTTCCATGGTAGAAGATTTGCAACCCCAACACCGATATTTATAATGAAAAGTATGAAAAATAGGTTGCTAAGAAACTTTATCTGTTCTTCTGCAAATTTCAAATTTTGATTAACCTCAACAAATGTTGCAAAATTCGCGATACCGAGAAATCCAGGCTTGCTGTGCTTAGCAAGTTCTGATTCAATTTTGACTATCTTTTCTTCTGCTTCTTGCCTTAATCTTGGATAGTTTTCACGAACATAAATCCAGAAATCCATCTCGCTTTTTAATGACCTCCAACTCACAACCTTTTCTTTCATAAGCACTGAGTCGAAAAAATCTGAAAATGATTTGATGAGATCAATTGTGCCAGGAAAAACATTTTCCATTTCCATTAGGATGATTTGCTGAGAGTTTGGTTCGAATTTTTCACTTTTTGGCATTTCTTTTGTTGTCAGAAGATACATGCGCTCTTTGCCTGAATCATTTGTATAGACCTTTATCAGCTTATTTGGTCCAACCTCTTCCATAGCATCGCTTAGATCTTGAACATTCTTTATCTTTTTATCATTTATGCGTGTTATTATCCCGCTCATCCTTGCCCTAACAGCAGGGTAATTTTCATAAACAATTATTGTGTTGAAACCACTAGCAAGCTGGGCTTTCAGAAGACCAACTGTGGAAATGTATGTTTTATTATTGGCTAATATCTCAACTGTTTTGTTCTGATTAAGCTCATTTATTATGTATCTAAAATCATTGAGTGTTCTATTATCAATACTTTTTATATCACCAACATTAATCTGGGTTTTTATGTAATCCTGATAATAAACACCTACCTGAGTGAATGCTAATGCTGTGAAATATATTAAAATAATTATACATAATGCTCCGAGAATGAAGTTTGAGAACGAACCAGCAGTGTAAACCCTTAATTGAGTCCATGCGCTTTTTTTACTTAATTGTTTTTCATCCGGCTCAACAAATGCAAGTGGTATTATGGCTAGCAAACCAAAACCAAGTGATTTTATTTTCACTTTCCCTGCAACTGCCATTATTCCGTGAAAACCTTCGTGAACAAGCGCAAGAAGTGCTATTGCGATTATCCAATGCCAAAATGGTACTGCAAAATAACCAGGACCTAATGAAATGCTGGGTGATGGAGAAGGAAGGAGGAAGACCAAGCCCATTCTAAACCCTATTGTAGAGAAATTTTTTATTAGCGTGTCGATGAGAAAATAGAAACCGTAGATAGAAGCTGCAAAACCAACTATCACACCTATGCTACCCAAAAAATTCCAAAATCTTGAGTGGGATCTTCCCACATCCTCCAAAAATTTTTTGCCCTTTTTTGTCCTTCTTAAAAGCAGGAATGAATCTCTTTTGAAATTTTTTCGATCAGCATAGACCAAAATCGCGATAATTACCACAAACACCAAAACAGAAATTAAGTACAAGTCCATAAAATTATTTGGTATCTAAATTATAAAAGTTTTCGAAGATGAAAATTATTTCGTTGTGATCTCGCTACACCCGACCCACTTAACAGCGATTATTAGAAATTATTACTCCTCACTTCGTTCGTTCCTCATAATTCGCAGGAGATTTATTAACATCCTTTCAACGTGATCCCTGTTTCTAAAATTAGAGAGTTAGAAATCTTTTAAAAAGCCTCGGGAGGGATTTTCTCTATTTTGATCTCGAAATTTTTTACTACCTTTCTTTTCTGAAGAAAGGATAGACTTGAACCCTCAACCTTCCGATATCTTACGTTCATCTGCGTAATTACGCAATCGCAATATCAGATACAAGTCGGGTGCTCTGCCAATTGAGCTACCGAGGCAAACTGCATCAATGCATACTATGTATGCATCACATTTTTGAAATTTGTGCGATATTTTATAGTTAAGCCGCCCAATTTAAATTTTTATTCTTTTTATCAATTCATCTATTTTTGCATATAAATCTTTTATAGTGCCATTGTTTTCGATATGAAAATCTGCTTGTTCCATTGTTTTGTTTATGCACATCTCTGTTGGTAATTTTTCATATTCAAGAAATTGTTCGAAACTCAGCTTCTCTTCGCCTTTCTGAGCCCTTTTTACAGCCCTTTCATATCTTTTTCTAGCATCGCATTCGATAGCTATTAGTTTAAATCTCTTTCCAAATTTTTTTCTGAAATACTCAACCTCTTCCTGAAATCTAATCCCGGATATCACAAAAAATCCCTTTTTTATCTTTTTTGCAAGCATTTTAGCAAGTATATCTGTACCATTTTTCTCCCTCATCTCTGTGGCAAGCTCTATAAGGTTTATTCTTGTGACAGGCTTTCCCATTTTTTTTAAAATAGGTACAAGAATATCATCACTAAAAACAAGGACTTTGAAATCATAATTTTTTTTCAAATACTCAGCTACTGTATCCTTGCCACAGCTTCTCAAACCTGTCAGGCCTAACACGAACAACTTCATATATTATTTTCTCCAGTTTCTGCACGCAAGTTTTATGTCCTCTGCCATGACTGTTTTTCTTCCTGCGTGCTCCGCATATTTCACAGCTTCAGATGATATCTCTTTTGCTATTTCTTCTATCTCCATTGCAAGTTCTTTCATAGCCCCCAACGAAACCCTTTTTGCTCCCACACTTTTCATAATTCTCTCAAAAGGTGCAACAGGCAGTTCCATAATAAAACCTCCTTATAATTCAAATAATATATAAATAAAATTTATTTATCTGTTTTTAAACCAAAAATCACATAAATCCTTCGAGCCTTTTTATTGCTTTAATTTTTTCTGTTTTTCCTAACTCAGCCTCTTCTATCGCATTTTTAAGTATGCTGATAGATGTGTCATAAGTTTTCTTATCAACAGGGTAAGGAACTCCATCCTTTCCACCATGTGCATAACTATATTTTACAGGATCTTCCCAACTAGGAGGTTTTCCATAAATAATATCAGATATCAAAGCAAGAGCCCTCACAATTTTTGGTCCAACATTTTGTATTGAGATGAACTCCTCATAATTTTTCGGTTTTATTTCATGCACCTTTTGCAACGTTTTCATATTTACCCTCTTTGCATCAACTATGTAATGTTTTGCACACATCCTGAATTCTAAAGTTTTTTGACCAAGAAAATCGTTTATCAGGGTTTGCTTTTTAAAAATTTTTAGCAACTTGTTTGGGTTTTCGTTGACAACATCAACTGATATTTTTCTCGCTTCGCCACTTTGTGCAGCAGTCATGTCCAAAACAAATTGCTGTTTTTTATCGCAACAAATGGCAGCATGCGGCTCCTCAACAAATGATTTTATGTTCTCAGAAAGCCAGTGGTATCTTCTCGCATATCTACTCTGAACATCCATTCCCTGCTGAATAACTGCCCATTTACCTTTTTCTGTAAATACGAGCGTATGATGATATAATGTGAAACCGTCTTGAACCGCTACATTATCTACTTTTGCAGACATCCTGCTTGAATATTTTAATTTTTCAATATTTTTTTCTGAAAGGTTGAACGTATCTGCCACTTTTTCTATTTCAGTTGGAGTTTTTCTACTACTTTTGCCTTTGCCGCCAACAACAGCTATACCCAATTCCTCAGGTTTTATTGCCTCTTTCATTGCGCCACAAACAGTTGTTGTTAGTCCGCTGGAATGAAAATCAAAGCCCAAAACACAACCAAATGATTGAAAGAAAAAGGGATCTGATAACCTTCTTATAAATTCATCCTGCCCGTATTCTAAAACTATAACTTTTATTATAGCTCCTGATAACTCTTTCATTCTTTTAAAAAGCCAGGGCGGGCATGTGCCATAATGAAGAGGTAAGTCAGTTATGCCGGTTTTTCTCAAATTTATCACCTACATAATTCAGATTAAAAATAAGGAATAAAAAGAATATCGATGCCAATGGCGGGGATCGAACCCGCGACCTCTGCGTTTCTCTCATTGGTGTGATCTCACAACTCAAATCTCATAACTTTCAGCATTTTAATGCTGTTATGAGCGCAGCGCTCTAACCAATCCTCCACCACTTAACTTATTCAGCGGTGTCTGAGCTACATTGGCAATAGTCAATATTATATTTTCTCAATAATTAATAAAAATTCTTGGAGTAGTAAGAAAAATATTAACTTCTCTTTTAAAAATATTTATTATGGACATAAGAGCCGAATTTCATCCGGGTTTTGTAGTTTATAAAAATGGTTTTGGTCCTGTTTGGGTCTGTCCGCATGCTGGTCCGGCCATGGAAACTCCGAATTCAAGGGATGATAATTCTGATACTGTTGCCAGTTTATGTTGGTTAAAAACAGGCGGGTCTCTTATCATTTCAACACTACCAAGAGATAGGATTTTTGGCATAGATTTTAACAGAGATATTCCACCAAAGGAAGATGCTATAGAGGCTTGGAGATATTTTATTGAGAACAAAAACAAGGAGAAGATAGAAAAATTTAGAGATCAATATGCATGGGTGGCAAAGGATGAAAAGGATTATGAGCACAGATTGAAAATTTATGAGAATTTTTGGGCAAATATAAGGAAACTTGGCAATATCATAGTTTTTGTGCACAGGGAACTAACAAGACTTGGAAATTTTCCTTCTATAATGGAGGTTATAACCTATCAGGGGCAGGGTGTTAATAAAGAGATAATAAAGGTTATAGTGGATAAAATAAACAGGAAATATGATGAATTTTTTGAAAACATAGCGAAGCATTACAAATATACAATACTTTTAGAAGAAAAAAGAATTGTGAATATATCAAAAATCGGTGTTTTCACACTGAAAACAATAAAACCTGAGTATGTGAAAAGCATAATGAAGGACCTTAAGGTCATGAAAAAATATGCAAAGAAATCTATTTTGGAAAAGCTTAGAGACGTTTTTAATGAAACAAATTTCCTACTTGGTGTTGACTCTGCTCTTGACAACACAATAATACCAAGGGTTACAATAGAATCAATTTTTACAGGTGAGAAAGCATTGCAGATGAAAAAACCCTTCTTTATGAGAAACAATATTGTTATGGAGGTTGAGTCAAGCTCTTTTATAAATTATTGGTACCCAAATATGGCAAGCAATATTATAATAGACCTTCTCACAGATTTGATATCTGTTGATATGTACAAAAAATTGGGTGCAAAGCAGACACAAATTTTGAAATTTATCAGAAAATAGCAAAAAATTGTCATTGTTGTATGATTGGAATTTTGTTTCCACCACCTTTCTTAAGCATATCGTATCCAATTTCAACATCTACTATAAAATTACCGCGTATAACATTCCTTCCGATTATAACAGGGAATTTCATATGCGAGCGATCTTCAAGGTTCATTTTCCTTTTAAAACGCCTGCCTTTTATCTCTATTATGCCTTTTACAATAGGCCTTTTTTTCGCACCGCGTGATGTTGCACCTTTTACTTTATCAACACCCATTATAGGCCCTAACTTTGCTTTTGCAGCTATTTCAAAATCTATGGATGTTCTTGTAGCCCCTGTATCAAAAAGAGCATAGGTTTCTACCTCTTTCTTACCTATTATTTTTACTTTATCAACAATTCCGATAATTTGCTTCATTCTTATCTTTTTTAATATTGTTTTCAATATTTTTAAGTATGTTCCTCAAACATCCGCTTATAAAGGATGGGGTCATAGAATCAAGGCTTTATCAAGAAACTATTTTAAAAAAGGCCATAGAGGAAGATCTCCTTTGCGTTCTTCCAACAGGTCTCGGAAAAACACCCATAGCAATAGCCTTATCTGCTTATCGGCTTGAAAAATATCCTGATTCTAAGATACTTGTTATGGCGCCAACAAAGCCCTTAGTTGAACAGCATTTCAAAAATTTTAAAAATACCTTGAACATACCTGAAGAAAAATTTCAAATCCTTACAGGCACTGTTAAGCCTGAAAAAAGAGCAGAAGATTACAAAAAATTTCAGATCATATTTGCAACACCACAGGTTATTGAGAACGATTTAAAAAAAGGCAGGTTATCACTTGAAAATTTCAGTTTGCTTGTTTTTGATGAAGCTCATCATGCAATAGGAAATTATGCATATCCTTATGTTGCGAAAAGATATCTTGAGGAATCGAAAATTCCTAGAATTCTTGGTTTAACAGCCTCTCCTGGTAGCACAAAACAGAAGATAGCAGAGATATGTAAAAACCTTGGGATAAAATCCGTTGAAATAAAAACAGAGAAAGATGAGGATGTAAAACCTTGGGTAAAAAGAAAAGAGATAGAATGGGTTAAGATTGAGCTTCCTGAAAGCTTTCTTGAAATAAAAAATCATCTTGAAAAAGCACGCATAAAAAGGTTGGAAGAGCTAAAGAATTTTGGGTACACAAAACCTGTTAGGTTGATTAATAAAAGGGATCTTATCAAGCTTCAAAATGAGCTTATGAAATCCCCTGAGGGATCGAAATTCAGAGCGATTACAATTGTAAGCCAGGCATTAAAAATCGAGCATGCTCTGGAACTTCTTGAAACACAAGGTATAAAGCCATTAGAAAAATATTGGGAAAAGTTAAGAAAGGAAAAGAAAAAAACAACTTTTGGTTTACTCAAAGATGATGATGTGATAAGTGCTATTAGAATCACTCGTGAGATGTTTGAAAAAGGATCTAACCACCCAAAATTTGGCAAATTATGCTCGATTGTTCATCAACAACTTTCTAAAAATCCGAATGCTAAGATAATAGTATTTGCAAACTACAGAGAAACTGTTAAGGATATTGTTGCCGCTCTGAGTAATGTTGAAAATGCAAGACCGATTGAATTTGTTGGTCAGAAAGAAGGTATGACACAAAAAGAGCAGATAAGGAGGATAGGTCTTTTCAAAAAAGGTGATTATAATGTGCTTGTAGGAACCTCTATATCAGAGGAGGGTTTGGATATCCCAGCAATGGACCTTGCAATTTTTTATGAGCCTGTGCCTTCTGAGATAAGATCAATTCAACGTAGAGGCAGGGTTGGTAGACAGACCATAGGAAAGATCATAATCCTCATAACAAAAAACACGAGAGATGAAGCATATTATTGGAGCGCTATTAAAAAGGAAAAGGTTATGAAGAAAACCCTGAAAGATATGAAAGAAAAAAGGGTTGTAAAGAAATTGAGCGGGACATTGAGGGATTTTATTCACTACAACTAATTTTAAAGCATTTATTTGATCACCTCGAATTATTTATTATATGTATTCACAAAAAGTTCTGAAGGCATTAAAGGCAAAAAACATAAAGCCCGGGGATTACATAAATGTGAGAAAAAACGGGAAAGTATATTCTGGTATATTGATGCCGAAAACAGAATTCGGAGATCCTGATGCCTTGGTTCTGAAAATGGATAACGGCTATAATATAGGCATTAAATTTGAAAAAGGTGTTTTGATAGAAAAATCTGATAAAAAAGTTGTTAAGAAAGTTAGTAAAATACCTTCTATAGCTTTTGATCCAAAAAAACCTGTTGTGAGCATACTTACTTGTGGCGGAACAATAGCAAGCAAAATAGATTATGAAACAGGAGCTGTTTACCCAGCATTTAGGCCAGAGGAGATAGTTGGTATAGTTCCTGAACTTAAGGACATAGCTAACATAAAATCAAAATATGTCATGAATCTTCTTTCATCAAATATGCATCCTTTACATTGGCCTTTGATAGCAAAAGAGGTTAAAAAAGCCATAGACGACTCTTACGGAGTTGTTATAACACATGGAACTGATACAATGCACTACACATCTGCCGCCCTTTCTTTTATGATTCAAAATCTTCCTGTACCTGTTGTTTTGACCGGCGCGCAAAGATCATCTGATCGTGGAAGCTCTGATTCCCATATGAATTTGATAGCATCGGTTATAGCTGCTAAATCAGACATAGCCGAGGTTATGATATGCATGCATGGATCTTCTAATGATGATTTCTGCTATTTACATCAAGGAACAAAGGTGAGAAAAATGCACACCTCAAGAAGAGATGCGCTAAAATCTATTAATGTGGAGCCTTATGCAAAAATATGGTATAGAACAGGTGATGTACAATATATAAGAAATGATTTCAGAAAACGTGGTGAAAAAAAGGATATGATTTTTGACCCGAGAATAAACCCCAATGTTGGGCTTGTTTTTGTCCACCCCGGCATAAAACCAGAATTCATAGACAATCTTGCGAAATTCTATGATGGTGTTGTTCTTGCTGTGATGGGTTTGGGTCATGTTCCAACAAACAAAAATGATAAACTTGTAAATCCTATTATAGAAAACGTGAGCAATCTTGTAAACTCAGGCATACCTGTTGTTGTTGCACCGCAAACAATATATGGTAGGTTAAATCTTAATGTGTACGATTATGGAAGAAAACTTGAGGAAGCAGGGGTGATCGGTAATTATTGTGATTGGACGCCTGAAACAGCGTTGGTTAAGCTCATGTGGGTTTTAGGCCACACAAAAGATATGAAAAAGATCAAAGAAATGATGCTAAAAAATTATGTTGGTGAGATTTCAGAGATAAGTGAAATGATATGAATTGTGATAATGTGATTAATGTTGCTAAAAAATGGACCCGCTGGAGGTTTCGATGTTGGTTGCTGGGTGCATGGAAACCCGCCTGAGGTTTCCATTGAGGTGGTAAAATGAAACCAACAGTATTGGTTAGTGGGTTGATAGAAGAAAATGGAAAATTTTTGTTGGTTAAAGAAAAAATTGGTTCATGGGCAGGAATTTGGAATTTTCCTTCAGGTTATGTTGAGAGTGACAAAACAATAGATGAAGCTGTTTTAAAAGAGGTTAAAAAAAGAACTTGTCTTGATACAGAAGTGGAGGGTTTAGTAGGTGTTTATCAGAGGATTTCTAAGGCATTGAAAAGTGATAAAAATATTGTAAGGATAGTTTTTAAGATGAAAATTCTCAGTGGTGAGGTTTGTTTTCCAGATGAAGAGATAGAGGAAGCTGCATGGCTTTCGGCTGATGAAATAAGAAAAATGCCTGATACAAAAATCGCATTCGGTGTAAAAGAAACAATTATAGATTATCTGGAAAGAGGTTTTATGCCACAAAAAATTTATAGCGCGAGGAAGATGCAGATATGATCGATTACAAAAAAATTGGTTTTAAATGTGGAATAGAGATACACCAACAGCTTGATACGAAGCACAAACTTTTCTGTAAATGTGGTACTGATTTTTCAGGAAGTGAGCCTAAGCAAATTGTTATAAGAAAAATGAGGGCGGTTACAGGAGAGCTTGGTGAGGTTGATAGAACAGCTCTTTATGAGATGCTTAAGGAAAAGGAGTTTCACTATTTTGTTTATCCAAAAGGGAACTGCCTTGTTGAACTTGATGAGGAGCCGCCTCATGAGATAAACTCAGAAGCACTTGAAACAGCATTAAAAATCTCGCTCATGCTAAATTGTGAGATACCTCAAGAGATTCATGTAATGAGAAAGATAATAATAGATGGGTCAAATATTTCCGGGTTCCAGAGAACAGCTCTTGTTGGGATAAATGGCAATCTAAAAATCAACAACCAAAAAATTGGTATAAAAAATGTCTGCCTTGAAGAGGAGAGTGCGCAAATAATAGAAAAAGGGGAGAATATCATATATGGTCTTGATAGGCTTGGAATACCACTTGTGGAGATAGGAACAGAACCAGACATAAAAACACCCGAACAGGCAAAAGAGGTCGCTTTGAAGATAGGTATGATTCTCAGATCAATAGGAAATGTTAAAAGAGGTTTGGGGACTATCAGGCAGGACATAAATGTTTCTATAAATGGGGGTGCAAGAGTTGAAATAAAGGGTGTGCAAAATCTCGGAATTATACAAAAAATAATTGAGAATGAAGTTCTCAGACAAAAAAATTTGATAGAGATAAAGAAAAGGTTGGAAAAAATTAGATTTCATATGAAAAACATTGAGATTCAAGATGTGACGCCTGTATTTAAAGATTCTACATCAAAGATTGTTGAAAAAAATGATGTATTTGCGATGAAAATTCCAGGTTTTGCCGGACTTTTCAAAACACAATTAACACCTACGAGAACACTTGGAAATGAGATCGTAAATTATGTGAAAGCAAAATCGAATGCAAAAGGCATAATACATTCTGATGAGGATATCAGTAAATACGGATTTGTGAAAGAGTTTGAAATCTTACGCAGTAAATTGAAAGCTGATGAAAAAGATCTTATTGTTATAGTCGCTGGTGACAAAAAAACATGTAAAAATGCTTTAGACTGTGTTTCAGAGAGGGTTGATATGCTTTTGTATGGTGTACCTGAGGAAACAAGAAGGGCTTTGGAGAACGGGGATACAGAGTATATGAGGCCTCTACCTGGTGCTGGAAGGATGTATCCTGAGACTGATGTGCCACCTATTGTCATAGACAAAAATCTTGTGAAAAGATTAAAGAAAAAATTACCTGAGCTCATAGAAGACAAAATCACAAGGTTTGTAGAAGAGTACGATCTAAGTGATGAACTTGCTGAGCAGATTGTCCATTCTAAAATGCTCACAACATTTGAAAAGGCGGCTGAATTAGGAATTGACCCAAAAATTGCAGCTGTTACACTTACATCAACGCTAAAGGAGTTAAAGAGGAAAGAGAACCTACCAATAGAAAAAATAAGTGAGGAGAAACTCCTCAAGATTTTCAAGGCTGTGAAAAATGGGAAAATTGTTAAGGACAGTATACCTGTTGTTATAAAGGAGGTTGTCACAAACCCTGAAGAAGATTTGGAAAACATTATAAAGAACATAGGCGCTGGCATAATATCTGATGAGGAATTAAGAATCCTTATTCGCAAAGAGATCAACGAAAACAAACAACTTCTAGAAAACCCGCGTGGTGAAAACATATTGATGGGTATTATAATGAGGAAGGTTAGAGGAAAGGTTGAAGGTTGGAAGGTTATGGAGTTTCTTAAGGAGGAGATAAAATGCTTGAAATCGAAGAAATAAGAAAATTGGATAAAAACGGGATGATCGATATAACAAGAAATATGCCTGAGCATTGCAGGGATTCTGTTTTAAGGGCAAGCAGGGTTTCAATACCTGATACATATGAAGATGTTGAAAAAATTGTTTGCATAGGCATGGGTGCATGTTATGTAGCTGGGAAGTTGTTAGAAGGTTTGCTCTTAGATGAGATCACAATACCGATTTTTGTTTTAAATGATTACAATTTACCGAAGCACGTAGATAATAAAACCTTGGCCTTTTTGTTAAGCTATTCAGGCAACACAGAAGAGACTGTATCTTCTTTTATGGATGCTATTAAAAGAAGGTGTAAAATAGTTGCAGTATCATCCGGTGGGGAGGTTGAAAAAATATGTAATAAGTATGAAATCCCTTTAATAAAGATACCTGAAAAACTGACATCAAGAGGTTCCATAGTTTATCTGCTCTTCTCCATGCTTGAGGTTTTGAGAAAGCTCAGGATAACAGAAAAGATAAAGGATATGCAGGAAACAATAGAGGTGCTTGTTAATTTGAGAGAGGAACTTGATCCTGCGCTTCCATTAGAAAAAAACAAAGCAAAAATGATTGCAAAATCCATACATGGAACAATTCCTATAGTTTATGGGTCTGGTTTTCTTGGACCTGTGGCGCTGAAGTGGAAAAATGATTTTGATGAAATGAGCAAGAATTACGCTTTTTATAATGTCTTTCCAGAAATGAATCATAATGATATAGTGCCTTTTGAATTCAGAAATGAAAATCTCTCTGTTATATTTCTAAGATATGCTGAGGAGCAACCTGAAATTAAAAAAAGGATAGATGTGACGAAAAAACTTATAAGTGATAAGGTGAGATGTGTTCATGAAGTTTATGCAGTTGGAAAATCAAAGCTTGCAAAAATGATATCAACAATTTTTATAGGAGCCCACGTAACAATTTTTCTTGGAATTTTGAACGGCGTTGACCCTATGCCTGTGAAAATGGTTGATCAATTGACAAAGTTGAGGAGAGCGTAAATGGAAGATATACTTCTTGTAATACTTGCGAGCATAAGCCCTATATCAGAGCTTCGTGGCGGAATTCCATTAGGTCTCACATTGGGTTTGCCATTAGAAATTGTTTTAATTACCGCAATAATCTTCAACTGCCTTGTTTTCTTCCCAGTATTTTTCGGTCTTGAGCTTCTTTATGAAAAATTTTTTTCAAAGCGCAAATGGGTGTGGGATATAATGGAAAGGATTCACAAAAAAGGAAGCAAATATGTAGAAAAATACGAGGTTCTAGGACTTGCTATTTTTGTTGGCATACCTTTGCCTTTTACAGGTGTTTGGACTGGCTCTGCTTTGGCATGGCTTCTTGATCTTGATTGGAAAAAATCCTTCCTTGCTGTCAGCTTAGGTGTTATCATAGCGGCATGCATAGTCACAGCTGCTTATTTCTTTTTCATCACATTGGTCAATGCTGTTTCATTGATGATTGCAATTGCTATTATGATCGCTCTTTTATATGCTGTTTACATAAAATCAAAGAAAAGATTTTAAACATAAAATAAAAAATAAAGGGGCTTTATTTGCTCTCAAATACTATACCCCCAATTTTTTCTGCTATTACGTTGTAAATGAACGCTCCTATTGCTCCTATGAGAAATCCGAATATGCCGTAAATAATCGGGAACACTATTATTGCTAGAATGCCAAGACTAGCACCGAACAATCCTAAACCCGTTATTGCACCTGCGAAAGTACCCATCACTGCTACAAACAGGCCAATAAAAAAGCCTATTATTGCAAATATCACTGCATATATCTTAGCCACTGAAAGTATGTCCAATTTTTTAATTTCAATTCTTGCCAAATTGATCACCTAATTAATAATTAACTAATGATTTATATACGCTTTGTCAATAACTACCTATTAAAGTTGGTGACATGAAATAACTGAGGGTAAGCTGGTTTTTGTTTTTGTTTCCTTGCTGCCTATTTCAACAATCTTATTATCTGGTTTATCGAGTGACTGACGCCTATGTCAATAACAATGTGGATATGGTCTATGTCAAACATTGTTTCGATTATCCTGAATCCGTGCTCGTTTGAGATTTGCTCGAATATATGGGCACATTTAGTATCATGGCTACGTTAAGCCTTGTTCTGCCCAAACTAGAGCTGTAACTAGAAAAATCAGCCCTCATTTTGGTGTTCTGTCTTCAAGAACTAGACATCATCTAAACACGGTGTAATTTAGTTATTTAAAATCTTTTTAAATCTTTTATAACAATTAATCAAATCAACTCGGGGCCAAAAAAAGGCTTACTGAGGAGGTGTGTTTATGGCGTTTAAGGTGGTTATATCTGATCCTAAATCTAGGAGATCTTTCCAGAAAGAGGTAGAAGAGCATTTTCTTATTGGAAAAAAAATCGGCGATAGGATAAAGGGGGATTTTCTTGGAATGGAGGGATATGAGCTTGAGATAACAGGCGGCTCTGACAAACAAGGATTTCCAATGAGACCAGATATTCATGGAACTGTGAGAAAAAAAGTACTTCTTAGTTTTCCTCCAGGGTTCCATCCTAAAAAGAAAGGTCAAAGAAAAAAGAAATCTGTGAGAGGAAATACGATATCAAGCGAAATTGCGCAAGTAAATACAAAAATAGTTACATATGGAAAAAAATCTGTTGAAGAGATTTTCGGAGTTAAGTTAAAGGAGGAAAAAACAAAAGAGCAAAAAGCTGAAGAAAAGGCAAAACCTGAGCATGAAGAGAAACAGGAGGAGCCTAAAACTGAAAAAGCAGAGGAAAAAGAGCATAAACCAGAAGAGACCTAAACTTTTATTATGGCTTATGAATTAAATATTATGAAAAAACCAGCCCTTATATTTTTTATCCTTTTTTTACTATTTTTGCAATCAGCAGCTGCTGTGCCGATTAGCAAATATAAAATTAATTTTGAGATACAAGAAAGTGGTTCTGTTTTTGAGATCATAGAAATGGATTTCATATCTGAATTTGAGGATAACAGTTTAAACTATTTCGTAGCCGGAGACATATCTGATGTAAAAATAAGGAATGATTTACGTGAGATACCTTTCGAAATCAGGAAGGAAGCTAGAGGCAACATAATTGAATTTATAATTCCTAAAGGGACGAAAAAACTTTTTATACAGTTCAATGCAAACGACCTCGTTTTTAAGAAAGATGATATTAATCAATTTTTCATAAACTTGAAGCCGCCTAAAAGTGAAACGCTTGATATAAAGGTTTTTCTACCAAAAGGGTATGCGATTTACAGAAGTATGATCTTTCCAGAAGATGCGCAAAAAATGACAGACGGAGAGAGAATTTATTTTTACTGGCATTTTGAAAACAGAACAGAAGAGGTCCCAATTTCAATTAAATATTACAAGCTTTATGGTGGTTTTGATTTTTTATGGATTTTCATATTTATTCTAATTCTCGTAATTATCTACTTCATTTTATATCACAGGAAAAGGGTGAGATCAGAGTTTTTCAAAGGATTTTTTGAAGATGAGAAAAGGGTTGTTGAAATATTGATGAAAAGGGGTTTTGTTTACCAAAATAAGCTTGAGAAGGAGTTAGGATTTTCCAGAGCAAAAATGACAAGGATTTTAAAAAAGCTTGAGGCAAAAGGACTTATCGTAAAAGAGAAGGTCGGAAAAACAAACAGAATAGAGTGGAAAAAATAAAAACTCACATGAAAATCATCACAATAAGTTTGAATTTCCCTTTTGTTTGGTAAAGATTTACCACAGAATGTTTCATCTTTTAAGTAATTGTTGAGAAAAAGGATGTTTCAGATTGTTTCACCAAAATTTTTAATATACGAAACAATGAAAAATTATGCATGGAGGTGGATTGGATGAAAAATGGTGATTTGGTTGCATTAATAATAATATCAGTATTATTAGTATCAGCAGTGACACCTGTATTTGCAGATGAGATAGGAGCTCAGGCGAACATACCAAAACCTGTGATAAAGACATTGCATATAGTAGGAAAAGGTATTGCTGTTTCACAAACAGATCTTTCTGATTTCAAAATAATAACGATAGGTATAGCAAGGGTGATTGCAAGAATAGGTAACGAATCAAGCGAACTAATGGTAGGGCTGCTTTTCCTTGACAAAGATAGATACAGATTAAAAAATGTAGAGGCTGGTAATGGAACATTCTCAGCAGATGTTTACAGAAATGACACAGACGTTGGCTCTATAAATGCAAATCTGATTGAAAGGGAAGGAAAAGATGTCTGGATCGGCGAATTAACAATAGATGATAAAACATACAACATATATGTGTTTGAACCACACAGAAAGATGAACAAGTTTGAAATCAGAGATAAGGTTTCAAATTACTGCAGAGCGCATCATGAAGAAGCAAATTGCAGCGGCAAGATAGATGAATACTGTGAAAATAATCCAACAGATCAGAGATGTATAGCATTGCTAAAAAATTTCTGCAAAAACAATCTAGATGATGTCAGATGCAGGGCAGAGATAAAAGATTACTGTAATAATAATCCTGAAGCGGAGATTTGTCAAACAGCAAAGCTGAGGCTTACAGAGAGATATTGCACAAAACATCCTTTAGACAAATACTGTCTACAACTTCAGAAAAAAAGAATAGTAGAATATTGCATTGACCACCCGAATGACAAAAGATGTGTTGCTGCACAAAAGGGCATGGAAATAATGAACAGAATAAGAGAGAGGCTACGAACCGCAGAGTTTTGTAGAAATAACCCAACAGATGAAAAATGCGTAGAATTCTGTGAAAATCACCCAATAGCATGCGGAATGAACAAGCAACCTCCTTTGACGACACCCGGAGAAGTCAATGAAAGCGGTGAGGTGGTATGAAGTGGTTTTTCATATGTATCATAGTGTTTTTAGTGATTGCAACCGTCTTTATAAGTGGTTGTGTACAGCAAGAATCAAAAACTACAAGCGGTGTAACAGCTGAGAATATAAAAAAATCTGTTGAAAACGAGGCAGAAAATGTCTTAGAAAATGAGATTGAAGCATCTGTTGAAAACATAACAATGAGCGACATAGAAGCACTTTTGGTCCAATAAGGACCATTTTTATTTTTTAATGTCTCATAGGCACGAAAGCGCACGGACCAAAATATCTTTTTTCAATTTCCCCGCTTTTTTTGATAACCATTGTCAATGTTTGGTAGAATCCAGAATTAACAGGCGCTAAAATTATGCCGTTGTTTTTTACTTGGTCTATCCAGGCATCAAATATTTTTGGTGTTGCGCATGTAACTATGATCTTGTCATATGGCTTTGCCTTTTCATATCCTCTGCTTCCATCACCTACTATTATTTTCACATTTTTGCATCCAACCCTTTTTAGATTTTCCTCTGCAAATTCAGCAAGAATAGGGTCTATCTCAATTGTATAAACAATCTTCACAAGCTTTGAAAGTATTGCAGCCTGGTAGCCTGATCCAGCTCCCACTTCAAGAACTTTGTCTGTTTTTTGCGGATCAAGTATCTCAGTCATCATCGCGACCATATGCGGTGCTGAGATTGTTTGACCGCATCCTATTTGCAGCGGATAATCAGCGTATGCAAATTTTCTATCCTCTTTTAAAACAAACTCCTCGCGTGGGATTTCCCTAAAGGCTTTTATCACTTTTTCTGTTTTTAAATAGCCTTCTGCGATCAAATTTTTTATGAGATTTTCCTTCTCTGATAACATAATTTTATTTTGAATTTTTGATTTAAATTAGATTTTTAAACCTTTGATTGTAATTAATGGATATGAAAAAAACTAAATTAGTTGGATTTTTGATAGCAGCGATTTTTTTGATATCAGTTGTTTCATCTATTTCGCCATCGACTTCAGCAGAAAAGACGGATTTAGAGAAATTAACATTCATACACTACAGAGATGGCTCTATTAAGATAATTGAAAAGGAAAATCCCGCAAAACAGGCAACATGCTATAAATTAATGGGTGTTAAATGGTCATCATTGCCAGTGAATTATGTGATTAACCCAACAAATCCTCAAAACTTGCCAGAAAGCTTTATAACCTCAGCAATTTCAACATCAGCGGAAACATGGGACAATGCAACATCAAGAGAGCTTTTCAATGATAGTTACACAATAAATTACTATGCGCAGTATGGTGTGCAGAATTTTGAGAATGCTATTGTTTTCGGTAGCTATCCGAATAATGGTGTGATAGCGGTGACATCCATTTGGTATAATAGAAAAACGAAGCAAATAGTGGAGTTTGATATGCTGTTTAACACATATTACACATGGGGTGATGCTACACAGAATTCAACAGTCATGGATCTTCAAAATATAGCAACTCATGAATTCGGCCATAGCGTTGGGTTGAATGACGTTTATATCACACAATGCTCCTCGGTAACAATGTATGGTTATTCTGATTACGGAGAAACTCAGAAGAGAACACTTGAACAGCCTGATATAACAGGTCTTCAGAAAATTTACGGTGCGTAAAGAATAGATTACATCTGAATGTTTTTTAATTATTTTAGTCAAATTTCTCTTATGAAATATTACGATTATTGTGTGAAGCCGGAGAGCGATCTAAAAAATTTAGTTGAGATGGCGAAAAAGCTTGGATGGTACGGCTTAGTAATCATTTCTGATAAAGAGATCAAAAAAAATAAATTTGGATTAGAGGGTATTGATGTAGCTTTAGGGGTTGAGATAAAACCGAAGAACGCATTTGAGCTTAAGCAGAAATTACGAAAACTAAGAAGGAAAAGGGAGATTATCATTGTGCAAGGGGGTGATATTGAAATAAATAGAATGATAGTTAAGATGCCCGAGGTTGATATTCTTTCAAAGCCTTTTGGTGATGAGAACTCAGGGTTGGATCATGTGATATGTAAGCTGGCTAAGGAAAATAATGTTGCGATAGAATTTTGTATCGGAGATATAATACATTCATATAAAACTTCCAGGGTTGATATATTCTCGAAGATGGTGAGGGATGCAAAGCTTGTCAGAAAATACAAGGCGCCTTTTGTGATCACATCCCGCGCTGTTTCTGAATGGGATCTTCGATCACCTTCAGAATTCATATCTTTTGGTAGATTGCTTGGGTTTCAAATGAATGAAGTAAAAGATGCTATATCTGATAAAATTTTAAAAGAAAATAGAAAAAGGCTTTCACCTAACTGGATAATTCCTGGGGTTGAAATAGAAAAATAGACATAATTTTCTTTTAAAACCATTTTTCAAGCTCGACTTCTTCGTCATTCATACAGATCTCTTAAAATACCTGCAATTTTGACATACTTCTTCGAAACTCACATGCGTACGAATTTGGTCTAGCTATAAAATCTAATTTTTCGCCATTTGGTTTCTACGATTATTTAATTAGTAAAGGCTTACGTAGAAGAGAGTATTTAGATTTTTTCTCTAACTCACCCATTCCTCAAAAAGATGTTCATAAACACAAAATTGAATAAAAATATCAATGAGTAGGGATGAATTGTTAGGTGTAAAAATAGAAGATATAGATAGGTGCTTAAAGGAATTTTATGATGGAATAACGCATAACAGAAACCAACATTTAAACAAGATATGGGCAAAGAACAAATCTTGTTGTTATGCTATTTTCATCCGATTTTTAAATAACTACTTCAAAAAAATTATATGAAACTCAGAAACATGCCAAGCATGAGGGAGAAGAAGAGGTATATAATTTTTAAGATCCATTCTGAGAACAAGCTAAATTTTACTGACATAAAAAATGCTATTATCAATTCTGTTCTTAGCTGGTTAGGTGAAGAGCAAACAGCCAAGTCGAGTTTGCAAATTATAAAAAATTTGTGGGATGAAAAAAATCAGATTGGTTTTCTGAGATGCTCGCCAAAGTATGTGGACAAAATAAAATTCAGCCTTGCATTAATACATCAAATAGGCGATGCAAAGGTGATATTTCAGGTCATACGCGTGAGTGGTACTATCAAAAAAGCTCTGAAAGTAACTACACAATAATTTAATTTAATATGTATTTGTCTTTTGGCTTCATGTACAGATTCTTCTGCATCGAAATTTAAGGTTACGGTAGTAGTTTTATTTTCCTCTATTTCAAATGTGCTGATTAGTTTCGATGTTTTAATTATATTGTCAGGTTATATTCCGTTTCATTAATACTTGCTACAGCCTTCTCAGTATAATCTTTATGTATATCCTCCAGCTTTCGGTTCTTTTTCACCAGGATATACTCAATGTTTTTTATTGTTGTATGCTAGTATGTTTTTTGGTTCTTCAAAAATGGTAAACTAATTCTTATTCGCTGTCTGCTGAAGCGATGCGAATCTGAACTTTTGATATGGTTACTTCTGCTTTTTAAAAACTGCCTAAATTTTGCAAAACACAAAGACCATTGGCAAGAGAATTATGAAAAACGGTATCAAACTTCTCTAAAGCATTGTATATGCAAGCAATAGAGAGCGGGGACATAAAAATATGCGATAAGATAAGCAACCCTGTGACAAAACAACAATGCATATCCTCGCTAACAGCTTTATAAAGCAGACCATAGCCAAAATATTAGGCAAAAC
>Ga0078972_1002171_pt1 | contig 66889 bp, 63 predicted proteins | sample YelNatPaOPGAMG01_FD_67568 | JGI IMG/M metagenome (GOLD analysis project Ga0078972, IMG submission 67568) | Hot spring thermophilic microbial communities from Obsidian Pool, Yellowstone National Park, USA - OP-RAMG-01 (SPADES assembly) (version 2) | ecosystem: Environmental > Aquatic > Thermal...
AGCCTGAATTTCCACCGTTGATGCCTCCTCCGATTCCCATCGACAAATCTCCCTTGATTATGGCTGGATGACTTTTTATGTTTTGAATCCAACCGCGGTCAGGACTTTTCCAGCCGTCAGCAACGACCGAGTAGTTCGTTGGAGCAAGGCAGCAACTACACGAGTTCAAACCTGACAGGTCTTACCAAGAGCCTACGCAAACCGACTCGCTTGCAGGGATACGAAACCAGTTAGGCAAGACTTTTGCGGAGACCTGTCAGGTTTTAATATTTATTGATTGTCACCAGAGCCTACGCAACCTAGTTCAAACCTGACAGGTCTTACCAGAGCCAATGATTATTGAATCGCGCACATGGACAAGAACCTTGGTACGCAATACCCCCATGGAGACCTGTCAGGTTTTATTATTTATTCGCACGCGGATGGACATAAAACCCGGAATGCAAGACTTTCGCGTCACGCCACATAGTTCAAACCTGACAGGTCTTACCAGAGCCAATGATTATTGAATCGCGCACATGGACATGAAACTTGGTACACAATACCCCCATGGAGACCTGTCAGGTTTTATTATTTATTCGCACGCGGATGAACATAAAACCAGTAACGCAAGACTTTTGCGGAGACCTGTCAGGTTTTAATTTTTATGGATTGTCACCAGAGCCTACGCAACCAAGTTCAAACCTGACAGGTCTTAACAGAGCCAATGATTATTGAATCGCGCACATGGACATGAAACTTGGTACACAATACCCCCATGGAGACCTGTCAGGTTTTATTATTTATTGATTGTCACCAGAGCTTACGCACCCCAGTTAAAACCTGACAGGTCTTACCAGAGCCTACACAACTCAGTTAAAACCTGACAGGTCTTACCAGAGCCAATGATTATTGAATCGCGCATATGGACAAGAGATTCTGTATATCAGATTTTCAAGGAGACCTGTCAGGTTTTATTATTTATTCGCACCCACATGGACATAAAACCCGGAACGCAAGACTTTTGCGGAGACCTGTCAGGTTTTATTATTTTTTCCATCTCAAATTCCTGCAGCAGATTGGTTTGCCTTTGGTCGTTATCTTCGACTACATGCCTTATATGAAAGTCTGAGGGTTTCTTCCATTATGAACTTGTTTTTCAACACTCTCATAACAATGCCATAGAGTACTTGGTACAATATTGGATAAGCACATCGTAAAAACCTATACCATCAAAGGAGATATCCATGTTAAAAGAATTTCGGCAATTTATCTTGCGAGGCAATGTGATTGACTTGGCTGTAGCGGTCATTGTCGGCGGTGCGTTCAATAAAATCATCACATCTTTAGTCAACGATGTTGTGATGCCCCCTATTGGGCTTATCTTGGCGAAAGTCGATTTTGCAAATTTATTTATTGACCTTTCCGGCAAGGGCTATAAAAGCCTTGCCGAAGCGCAACAAGCCGGTGCTCCAACCATAAATTACGGATTATTTTTGAATAATGTAATCAACTTTATCATTGTTGGTTTTGTCGTGTTTCTATTGATCCGGTCGGTAAACCGCTTGCAAAATATCAAAACAAGTGCAGCAATCGCCGAAGAAAAAAAGACCAAACAATGCCCATATTGTGCCATGGACATCCCCGTTCAGGCGAAACGCTGCCCTTATTGCACAACAGGATTAGAAAGTTAAGCCTGGTCAAAATTCAGCCTGGTTTTCTGTTTCATTTGACTGGTACAACAGGGTGTTTAGCGGATTCTGGGAAATCGTTCATACAAGCATGTTATAATCCAATAAGCAAGTATCTTTTCCAAGCAAGGAGCGAATCGAATGGAAATCAAGCATACTCAATTCAAGCGTTGTGATTTACTCAAAATTAAAGGGCGGATTGATAGTTATACCGCCCCGCAATTGGAAGAAGCAATCAACGAAATTACCAATGCCGGACGGTTTAAGATTGTTTTAGATATGAGTGAGGTGGATTTCGTATCTTCACGTGGTTGGTGGGTATTGATCGACAATCAAAAAAAGTGCAAACGATTTAATCGCGGCGAGGTGGTCTTAGCCGGTTTACAACAAAATATCCGTGATTCGCTCAATCTGGTTGGCATGGGAAAATATTTTGAGTTGGTTGATGATGTCATCAACGCAGTAGGTAATTTTTAATTTGACAAAAGTAATTGGAAGCGATCAAAAAATTTTCCGCGGGCAATATGCCAGTCTTAATCCCATTCGGGAGTTCATTACCCAAAAAGCACAAGAGGCTGGTTTAAGTAGTTCTGGGGTCTATGCCATTGAATTAGCGGTTGACGAGGCTTGCAGTAACATCATTGAACATGCGTATGGCGGCGAAGGACATGGGGATATCCTTTGCCGCGTAATTATCCATGAAGATGGTCTTGAAGTGATATTAATAGATCAAGGGAAACCTTTTGATCCTGCAAAAGTGCCACAGCCCAATCTATCAAAACCATTAAAGCGGGTAAACACACGCGGGGTAGGTTTATTCTTAATGAAAAAATTGGTCGATCAGATTGAATATCATCATTCCGAAACAGAGGGGAATGTGATGCGGTTATTTAAATCAAAGTGACGGTCAATTTTGGGAAAGAGGTTCTGCCGGGTTACGGCGCAAGATCATCAAAGTGATATCATCGAATTGTGCCTGGGAACCGACAAAAGACTGGATTTGGTTTAAGATATGGATCAACAAATCCTGCGGCGTCAGCTGGAGATGTTCGAGCGCTTCCTTCACAAGCCGTTGCTCATGGAAAAATTCACCATCCATACTCTGGGCATCCGGAATGCCATCGGTGTAAAAAATAAGCGTATCACCCGCATTCATTTTGATGGAGGCAAGTTTCCAAACTGTCTCCTCTTCAATCCCCAGAGGCATCCCGGTAGGGGAAAGCGGAATGACTTGTTCCCCGTTTCCAGTTATCCAATACGGCGAGCTATGCCCGGCGTTACAATAGGTTAATAAACCGCTCTCCGCATCGAGGATGCCATAGAATGCGGTGACAAACAAATTGATGCGTGCATCTTTTAGAATACGTTCATTCACTGCAAAGAAAACGACATCAGGAGAGGCATCTGTATATTCGATTGCATAGGTGCGGATAAGGGTGCGACAAAGAGCCATATACAACGCGGCAGGCACCCCTTTATCCGCGACATCTGCAATCAAAATCCCGATTTTATTGTTGGGCAGGGGAATAAAATCGAAGAAATCTCCGCTAGTCTCACGAGCCGGCAACATGGTAACTGCTAATTCCCAGCCATTCAAGCTGGGGATTTCATCCGGCAACAGGCTGGATTGAATTCGACCGGCAAACTTTAATTCCTCAGCTGTGCGCTGATATGTCAATGCGTCTTGATATTGCTGAGCTTGATGAAGTGCTGAGGCAATTTGGTCTGCGAGCGTTTTCAACCCCGGTACCAGACTTTGGACAGCTTTTCTATCCCACGGTTGCGCCAAACTACGTAATTCAACGTAAATACAACCCATCGGTTTATTCTTTTCTATCTCCAATATGGGTGTAATGATCACCGGATCATGGACATCTGGTTCGGTTTGCCATGGCAAGCTTTCTTTCGCGAGAAACACTTGAGGCTGTGGTTTCGCAGAACACCATTGCAAGATGGGCAAAAAATCCAATTCCCAATCAGTGGGCTTTTTTACCAACATCTGATCTGGATTAAGATAAATAGCCACCCTGGCAGAAGGAAGCATGGCAGGCGCATGTTCTTCAAGAATTTGTGCCAGCTGAGAAGCATCCGGGGGCGAATTGATAATCGCCCGGCTTAAACTCTCCAGCATCTCTAATTGACGGGATCGTTGCCGGCTGCTTTCTGCTGCCCAGGAGAGTTGGCGAGCCAATAATGCGACGATAAACAGTCCGCTCATAAAAAACAAAAATTCAAAAGCCCCATAGGCTGAATAAATCCCTGCTGCCAGAATACCAAAAGGATGAGCTAAATAAGGAAGACAAAACGCCAACAGCATGAAAATCAGTAAAGGTTTTAAGCTCTCTTTTCCACCTAAGTGATATTGAGTCCAAATTCCATAACCGATATAAACACTCCAGAGAAATAACGTTATGCTGAAGTGAACCACCATTGCTAACATACTGATGATGATCGTCCGAGGTTCTAAATTGTCAAACGGAATAACACCCCCTAGTTTTTGATAAACCACTAATGCGATCAAATAAGCCAGTGTATCTCCGGCGATAACATGGCTGTAATTGCGCAGGTCGTCCCATCGAAATTTGCTGCCCCGATGCTTGAATAGGGAATAAATAAATTGAGCACTTTCATTGAGAATAGAAAGCCAGAGCGCTGTAGGCCCAAAGAGCAAGATGCCCGTCCATTGCACCATTCCTCCCAGAGAGCCTTTGGCACTACCATAACGTTCCGGATGGATTTCAAAGATAATAAAATAATCTGTATAGGAAAATAGAATCAGTAAAACAAGCATGAGCAAGAAAGCTTGCCATTGACGTTGAATGATTTGCAAATCACTGGCAAAAATTAGCCAAACTAACCCAGCAACAGCAAAGGGAAGCGAGTATACAAAAGCAATTACATCGCCGATTCCACTCAGGCGCCTCATTTCATTCATGTTTTTTAATTCTGGCCGAATGCGGAAGGCGATGGATTGTAGAAAATCGATCATTAAGAATGATTATAACCATTCTTTTTGTTTTATGGGCAAAACGAAGCGAAACGGTTTGGGTGGTTTATAATATGGATGTTAGCGCTTATACATAACCCTATGACCAACGAAGCCATTGTAAACCTGCACATTCATACCCCTTTTTCAGATGGACATTACCGTTATGATCAAATAGCCAATGCTGCCATAGCCAGCGGATTAGATGCTGTCATCACTACCGATCATAATGTTTTGGTAAAAGGGGTTGAACAGGTATATCAAAAAGGTGCTCAACGAGTGCTGCTTTTAGTGGGAGAAGAAGTCCACGATCAAGCTCGCCAGCCACAAAAAAACCACCTGTTAGTGCTGGGCGCAAATCGAGAATTAGCGACTTATGCCTCTGACCCACAGCAATTAATCGACAATGCCCAACAAGCAGGTGGGTTAACCTTTCTCGCCCATCCATACGATCTCGCTGCACCCGCAGTCCGCGAGGGGGATATTTCTTGGGAAGACTGGAACGTGCAGGGTTTCACGGGGATTGAACTCTGGAATAGTTTTTCGGAATTCAAATCGCGCTTGAAAAGTATTTTCCATGCTATCTTTTATGCTTATTTCCCCACTTTGATCGCGCGGGGACCTTTACCGCAAACCCTGAAGAAATGGGATGAGTTATTAAAACAGGGGCGTCAGGTCGTTGCGGTGGGTGGATCGGACGCACATGGTTTGCCAATTCAAATCGGTCCGCTAAAACGAACTATTTTTCCGTATGAATTTCATTTTCGATGCATCAATACGCATGTGTTGATACCCAACCCATTGCGAGGCGAATTAGGAGCGGATCGACAAGTGATTTACCAGGCATTACGGGAGGGACGTGCTTTCGTCGGCTATGATCTACCTGCCCCCACGCACGGATTCCTCTTTCTCGCCTCCGGGATTGATGGCACGGTGATGATGGGACAAAAAATCGCGTTGAAAAATGGTGTCACATTTAAGATTAAATTACCCTCTCCAGCCGAATGTATCTTAATCAAAGATGGTAAGCCAATCAAACGCTGGTTGCAGCGGGATCTTTGTACTTATATCGCCAATGAAGCTGGGGTATATCGGGTAGAAGTATATCGGCAATTTTATGGTCAGCGGCGTGGTTGGATATTCTCTAATCCCATCTATGTCACCCATAAATAATCTATCCTCAACAAAACACAGCGTCCGAAGATTAAATAACATTTTGTGTTTTTTTTTTGTAATGAGTATTAATAGCAAAGCTAAGCCAGTCCCCAGCGGTGGTGGAAATTGCTTCTGGCGCAAAGAACGCTCCATCGCAACGACAGTCATAGAGTTGAGCAAGAAAGCCATCTCTTCCCAGCGCTGGTCATGGCGAGATTCGACTATACCGCCAGATGGCGGCATTCGATGACGATATGACATTATCATAGGCTTTGGGTGAGATAGCAAATTGTCAGCAAAACTTGTAGTGGTAGGGAATTACATAAGCAGCTTATTTGCTGCGCTCTGTGGTAGCTCCGCGCAGCTATATCTACTCAATAAAAATAATCGTTTTTATCTTCTAAATCCCGTCTATATCATCTTGTGATTAGGTTTGATTTTGATACGCTACAAAGTGCGCTTGAACCGTACCATCCTCATAAAGATCGACCAGGACATACGCCGGCGGGAAGTCCATATAACTGCCCATCCACCAGTTCCCGCAAATAGCCCCATTGGTTAAATATGTCACACCTAAATAATCCACCCGTTCATGCTGATGGGTATGCCCGCTCAAACAGAGGCGAATATTGGGATGTTTTAGAAAAAGCTGCCGAAAGCGGCGGGCATCAATGTGCACCCAGGCAGCAGGGATCACCCAATTTCCGCTTTCCTCATTTTGCCCATCAAACATCTCACAAGCGCTCACGATAGGTATGTGTGATGCAATACAAATCGGAGTTTGATTCGATACACTTTCAATATCTTTCTCCAACCATGCAAATTGCTCATCGTCCAACTGTCCGATATACGGTTCATGCGAACTGCTGTTCGGCAAATGAGTGCTGTCCAAAACGATGAAATGCCAACCCTTTTGCTCGAAACTATAATAAGGAGCAGATAATTTTAATTTTTGAAGTGCCATCCCTTTGCCATATAGTGGATCGCTCTTAATAGTTTGGTTGGGTAACCCCCATCCCCAAACATCATGGTTTCCAATTGCGTGGTAAATGGGCAAATGCACTTCATTGTGAACAATCTCTAAAAAAGTATCCCACTGCTCTTCGGCGCTATTTTTATCACTCTTAAGCGAATCCATGATGGAATCGCCTGTATTCAAAATAAAATCCGCTTTGTCTTCCAAATTTTGAACCTGCCGAAAAGCCTTGATGACATTTTCTTTAATCGAGGTTTGAGGCAGCACATGAAAATCGGTCATATGGGCAATTCTGAGGGCGCGTTTTGCATTGGTGGTGGGTACATTTTCTGATTGAGATACGGAAAGGCTAGCAGGCTTGTTGGTACAGCCCGCAGCAAGCGCAAGAGATGTCACTCCTACAAGATTGAGGAATTCCCGTCGTTGAATGTTTTTGGTTTTCATTTACTCTTCTCCTGCTAATAATTTAACTTTTTCCCAAGGTTTAAGGTTTGTCTCCTCAGCGAGGATGCTGCGCAATTCAAAAATTTCATCGCGTAAAACTGCCGCTTTTTCAAACTCGAGGTTCTTCGCTGCCTCTTTCATCTGGGTCTCCAACTGTGCTACCAGATTGCGTAATTCCCGATTTTCCATTTTTACCGCGCTGCGCACATGGTACTCCGCTTTTGTTTCTGCTGCGCTATGGACGGTAATTTGATCCGTTAAATCGCGCACCGCTTTGACAATACTCACTGGTTCAATCCCATGTTGTTGGTTATATGCAATTTGTTTCGCCCGTCGCCGATTCGTTTCATCGATGGCACGTTTCATCGAATCGGTAATCTTGTCAGCGTACATAATCACTTTGCCATTGACATGCCGCGCCGCCCGTCCGATAGTCTGTATCAATGCCGTATCGGAGCGCAAAAAACCCTCTTTATCCGCATCGAGGATGGCAACCAGAGAGACCTCCGGCAGGTCTAACCCTTCCCGAAGTAAATTAATCCCCACCACCACATCGAAAACCCCTAAGCGGAGATCACGTAATATCCCAACCCGTTCAAGGGTATCAATTTCGGAATGTAAATAATGAACCTTAATCCCGATGTCTTTCAAATAATCAGAGAGCTTTTCCGCCATGCGCTTGGTTAAAGTGGTAACCAGGGTACGCTGACCAACCGCGACACGGTGACGTATTTCTTTGATCAAATCATCCACTTGACCTGCTATCGGTCGTACCTCTACTTCTGGATCAACCAAACCCGTGGGACGGATAATCTGTTCCACCACTTGATCTGCGCGCTGCATCTCATACGGTCCAGGAGTGGCAGAGGTATAAATTGTGAATCCCATGCGCTGCTCAAACTCTTCAAAAGTCAGGGGGCGGTTATCCAATGCCGATGGTAAACGAAACCCATATTCGACCAGGGTGGATTTGCGTGAGCGATCACCATGATACATCCCCCGAATCTGAGGGATGGTCATGTGCGATTCATCAATAATCAGCAGATAATCGCTTGGGATATAATCCATCAAAGTCCATGGGGGAGAGCCAGGCGGGCGTTGATCGAGGTGGCGGGAGTAGTTTTCGATACCGGAGCAATATCCTACCTCACGCAGCATTTCAAGATCATATAATGTGCGCTGTTCGATCCGCTGTGCTTCGAGAAACTTTTCTTGTTTTTTGAAATAGGCAATGCGATCGGCAAGTTCTGCTTCGATATCGGTAATGGCTTGTTTCAATTTATCGGTGGCAGTGATGAAATGTTTGGCAGGATAAATCGCAATGCTTTCTAACGGTCTCCGCAATTCACCGGTTAGGGGATCAAATTCGACGATTCTCTCTACCTCATCGCCAAAGAAGGTGATTCGGTAACCCATTTTATCCTGATAAGCCGGAACGACTTCCAGGGTATCTCCACGCACTCGAAATGTACCCGGATGTAAATCAAAATCATTCCGCTCATAATGCCCCTCAATTAAATGGCGTAAAAGAGCATTACGGCGAAAGATTTTTCCGCTCTCCAGGTTGATAACTACTCTACCGTATTCTTCCGGACTACCAATTCCATAAATACAAGATACAGATGCCACAATAATCACATCGCGGCGGGACATCAAAGCAGTGGTGGCTGCCAATCTTAAGCGTTCAATTTCCTCATTGATATCCGCATCTTTCTCTATATAAAGGTCATGGCGCGGGACATACGCCTCTGGTTGATAATAATCATAATAAGAAACGAAATATTCAACCGCATTTTCAGGGAAGAATTGTTTGAATTCAGCATAAAGCTGGGCAGCGAGGGTCTTATTATGTGCCATCACCAAAGCTGGCATATTTAGACGTTGAATAACCGCTGCGATCGTGAACGTTTTACCCGTTCCCGTAGCACCCAGCAAAACCTGATTGCGAAATCCGCGCTGAATTCCCTCAACCAGTTTTTCAATTGCTTCTGGTTGATCTCCAGTTGGCTGAAAAGGTGCTTCTAATTTAAAATCCATATCAATACCCGTCCATCCCTAAATCTTAATAAATTTTATTATAACCCAGATGCAATGGGTATCTTCCGTCGAGATATTTATACGGAACTTTTGAAAAGAAAGTTCATGGTATCCCATCTTTACCTAATTAAATTTTGCCATGCATGGCGAAATAGCATTTGCCTTTTCTCCATAAATATCAGAATTTTATAAGAATTTTCCTCTTCCCTCTTGACGACCACGCAAAAATTCGATATGATTTGCGTGTAAGTTAGCACTCTCGGCAATTGAGTGCTAACTTATCAGCATGTAAACAAACAATACTATTTTATTCTCAAGGAGGTTTTGTATGGCAATTACCCTTAAACCCCTCGGCAACCGTGTGGTGGTTGAACCAATCGAGCAAGAAGAGGTCACCGCTGGCGGCATCGTGCTACCCGAAACAGCAAAAGAAAAGCCCCAAAAAGGAACCGTACTTTCCGTAGGGCCCGGTGAACGCGATGAAGAAGGGAAACGAATTCCAATGGATGTTCAAGCTGGTGATACCGTGTTATTCGCTAAGTATGCCGGCACTGAAATCAAGATCGATAACAAGAAACTGCTTATTTTGCGCGAAAGCGACCTATTAGCAATTGTCGAAAACAAATAACCCAAAGAAGGAGAACTGATCTATGGCAGCAAAACAACTTGTATTTTCCGAAGAAGCTCGCCGCAAGCTACAACGCGGTATGGATACTTTAGCATTAGCGGTCGTCACAACCCTCGGTCCAAAGGGCCGCAATGTGGCAGTAGACCGCAAATTTGGCTCCCCGACAATCACCCATGATGGTGTTACTGTCGCGAAAGAAATTGAACTAGAAGACCCCTTTGAGAATATGGGTGCTCAGCTTCTGAAAGAAGCTGCAACCAAAACCAACGATATTGCCGGTGATGGCACTACCACTTCAACTGTGTTAGCGCATTCCATCGTAACCGAAGGCATGAAGAACCTAGCCGCCGGAGCGAACCCAATGCTGCTCAAGCGCGGGATTGAAGCTGCAACCAAAGCCGTATCGGAAAAAATTCGCAGCCAGGCAATCGAAATCACCACGAAAGGTGAAATTGCAAACGTTGCCTCCATTTCTGCCCAAGATCGCGCTATCGGTGAACTGATCGCAGAAGTAATGGACAAAGTGGGTAAAGATGGCGTTATCACCGTTGAAGAATCCAAAGGTCTGGAATTTGAGACAGAATATGTCGAAGGTATGCAATTCGACCGTGGGTATATCTCCCCCTATTTCATCACCGATCCAGAGCACATGGAAGCAGTCATCAATGATGCATTCCTGCTCATCCATGACAAGAAAATCTCCGCTGCGCAAGACATCGTCCCGATTTTGGAAAAACTGGTGCAGATTGGGAAACGCGACTTAGTCATCATTGCCGAAGACGTCGATGGTGAAGCGCTGGCTACATTAGTCCTCAACAAACTACGCGGCATGTTGAATGTTGTTGCCGTGAAAGCCCCTGGATTTGGTGATCGCCGCAAAGCAATGCTGCAAGACATCGCAATTTTGACCGGTGCAACCGTTATCTCCGATGAGACAGGGCGCAAGCTCGAGAGCGCCACAGTTGCCGATTTAGGCAAGGCGGAGAAGGTTGTGGTGACCAAAGACGATACGACCGTTGTCGGTGGTAAAGGTGATCCAGCCCAAATTAAAGGCCGCATCGAACAGATCCGCGTCGAAATGGAAAAAAGCACCAGCGATTACGATCGCGAAAAATTGAATGAACGTCTGGCGAAATTATCCGGTGGTGTGGCAATTATTCGTGTTGGTGCTGCCACCGAGACCGAACTGAAAGAGAAGAAACACCGGGTTGAAGACGCACTTTCCGCCACCCGCGCCGCAGTAGAAGAAGGCATTGTTCCTGGTGGTGGCGTTGCCTTGATCAATGCGATGAGCGCCTTAGATGGTTTGAAGATGGATTCCGAAGACGCTCAAATCGGTGTAAACATTGTGCGCAAAGCCCTTGAAGTACCATTACGCAAGATCGCCGAAAATGCAGGCAAAGATGGCTCGGTCATTTTGGAGAATGTCCGCCGTGTCCAGAAAGAAAAGAAGAGCCAGAATTATGGCTTCAACGTGCTCAGCGAAGAATATGTTGACATGGTGAAAGATGGTGTGATTGACCCAGCTAAAGTTACTCGTGGGGCATTGGAAAATGCTGCCTCCATCGCAGCCATGATCCTTACCACAGAAGCATTGGTCACCGAGGTGCCGGAGAAAGAAAAACCCGCACCCCCACCGATGCCGGAATACTAAACCGAAACAATTGAGTTACGCGCCGAAAACTGGGGCTGTTCAGCAAGGACAGCCCCAGTTATTCATTAATTCGTCTTTACCCTCGCCCCGCCTAGATAAGCCGCTTTGACGTGTTCATTTTCCCGCAAGTCATGCGCCACCCCATGGATAGCGATTTTCCCCGTCTCCAAAATATAACCGTAATTTGCGATATCGAGAGCCTTACGGGCGTTTTGCTCCACTAGCAAAATCGAGACCTTTTCTTCTTCGTGGATTTGTTTGATAACGCGAAAGATCTCTTGTACCAAAATTGGGGCTAAACCAAGTGACGGTTCATCGAGGAGCAAGATTTTTGGTTTGGAGATCAACCCTCTCCCAATTGCTAACATTTGTTGTTCGCCACCCGATAAGGTACCGGCTAATTGTTTGCGGCGCAATTTCAATATCGGGAAAAGGGTGAAAATCCATTCTTTGGTCTGGTTGATTTCTTGCTGCGTGAGCTGGTTTTTTACTCCCCACGTACCGATATTCAGGTTTTCCTCTACGGTTAAAGTAGCAAAGACTTTCCGCCCTTCGGGAATGTGCGCCATTCCCAAACTAGCAAGCTGGTGGGCGGGGAATTTGCTTAAATCTTCCCCTTTCAATTTGATACTCCCCCCTTTGATAGGGAGCAATCCAGAAATGGTTTTCAGCAAGGTTGTCTTCCCTGCACCATTGGCGCCTAGCACTGCGACAACGTCTCCTTCTTGAATCTCTAAAGAAACGCCTTTCAGAGCTTCTACCGCGCCATAAGCGACAATCAAGTTTTCGACGGAAAGTAATGCGGTTATGTCACTCCTCCTTTCCCAAATACGCTTCAATTACGCGTGGGTTATTATAGATTTCATGCGGCAATCCCTCCGCAATTTTGCTACCCATATCCATCACCGTAACCCAATCAGAAATGCCCATGACGACATTCATATCATGTTCAATTAAGAGCAGGGTAAAACCCTCGGTGACCAACTTCTTTAGCAATTCCATCAATTCTTCGCTTTCTTTATCATTCAATCCAGATGAAGGTTCATCGAGGATGAGTAACTTAGGATTGGTTGCTAATGCGCGCGCAATCTCCAGCAAGCGTTGTTTTCCATAGGGTAGATTCTTCGCCAATTCATTACGATACTCCCACAACCCAACTTCATGGAGGCGATATCCTGCGATTTCTAATATTTCACGTTCCTCATGCATCTGTTTCGGGGTATGGAATATGGCTTGCCAGGGACCACTATGGGCATGGCAATGCGGTCCAGACATGACATTTTCAATGCAGGTGAGGGAAGGGAACAAACGGATATTCTGAAATGTGCGCGCAATCCCTTTCGAAATCACAATGTGCGGTTTTAAGTTGGTAATATCTTCACCGTTGAAAATGATCCTTCCGTTGGTAGGTCGATAAATACCCGTAATCACGTTGAACAAGGTCGTCTTCCCCGCCCCATTTGGGCCTATCAGAGAAGTGATTCGTCCACTTTTAACTTCCAGGTCAAATTGGTTTACAGCAATTAAACCGCCAAATTGCATGGTTAGATTTTCAGTTTTCAAGACCGTCCCGTTCTCGGATTGCTCAGTCGTTTTCGGTGTGGTTGCGGTTGCTTCCTCGGATTTCGCTTTGGCACCGGGGACGGTTTTCGGATTGGCAAGGATTTCGGTGAGAAACTGATCTTCGTTCGAGGGCAGATTACCAATTCCCAGACCGCGCAAGCCGATTTTTTCTCTTTTTCTGGGTAAGATCCCTCCCGGACGAAAGATCATCATCACCATCAATGCTGCGCCAAAGAATAAAAGACGGTAACTGGCAAACTGGCGGAATATTTCCGGGAAGACGACGATGATGGCAGCGCCGAGCAGGTTGCCCGGAATAGATCCAAGCCCACCAAGCAAGACAATCACGAACAGCAAGGCCGAATCCATGAAAGTGAAATTATCCGGTGAGATGATCATCATCTTCGAAGCATAGATATTACCAGCGATGCCAGCCAGTCCAGCGCCAAACACAAAAGCGATTAGTTTGTAATAACGAACATCAATACCATTTGCTTCTGCTGCGATCTCGTCTTCCCGAATAAAGTTCCAAGCTCTGCCGACCCGTGACTTTTGCAAATTCACCAACCCTAGAATGACCAATCCCACAATGACCCAGATGTAATAATAAAAATATATCGGTTGCCGAATGGTGAAAATGCCCAAGTCTGGATTACCGATACCAGTGATGCCATTCGCCCCATTGGTTAAATTAAAAGGATTGTTCAAGGCGGTGATGCGGACAATTTCCCCAATCCCGATGGTAACGATACAAAGATAATCCCCGCGCAGGTGAATAATAGGAGAGGTCACCAAATAAGCAAATCCCCCGGCTATAATCGCGCTAATCGGTAACAATAACACAATGGGAATATGCAACTGCACGAAAAGAATGCCAGTGGTATAGGCACCAATAGCATAAAATGCAGCGTGACCAAGATCGAACAAACCGACCTCACCGAGCACAATGTTTAAACTCAATCCTAATAGCACGTAGATGCCAACAAAAAATCCCACATCAATCCAATAGTTATTCACAAATGGTATGAATGGGTAAATGATCAATATCAGGATAATTATTCCAATCAGGATCAGATTGTTTCTCGAAGAAGGTTTGCGATCCGGTTGATTATTGACGATACGTTGGGTGACTTTTTTCGTTATATCGCTCATAATTTAAACCTTCTCTGCCACTTTTTCACCAATCAATCCGGTGGGCCTGATGATCAAGATGAGAATCAGGATAAGGAAAACAAAGACATTTTTCCACGCCCCCGAGACGAAACCTTCAAAGAGCGCTTCCATCATCCCCAGTAAAATACCACCGATCATTGCGCCGGGGATATTGCCGATTCCGCCGAGAATGGTTGCAGTAAATGCTTTCAGACCATAACCCCAGCCCATGCTGAAGATAATGCGGCTGTAATTTAAACCAGCGAATACGCCCGCCATTGCACCTAATGCCGGACCTACCGAAAAGACGAAGAAAATAATTTTCCGAAAATCAATACCCATCAATGTCGCGGTTTCACGGTCTAGTGCAGTTGCACGTACGGCCGCGCCAAATAGGGTCTTTTCGACGATCCAATAGATGAGCGCCATCAAACTTATCGAAACAACGATCGTGACAAGTTTAATATACGTAATCTGGATATCACCAAAAATTGTAAAAGTGTTGGTAGGAATGCTGGTTTGAGGATAAGCCTGAAAACGGGGACCCCAAACTGCCATAATGCCATTGGAGATAAAAATGGATGCCCCCAATGCTGATACAACCAGCGGCAGGCGGCCAGCCTTGTAAACCGGGCGGTATGCCACTCTCTCCACCAATAGACCCCCAATCCCAAGCCCGATCATCGCTCCAATGATCGCTACAGCAATTCCTCCCCAAATCCCAAATACTCTGGTAACCCAGCCTGATCCAATGATCAAAATCGTGTATCCCAAATAACTTCCTAAGGTAAAAAAGTCTCCATGGGCGAAGTTGATAAGCTTCATCACACCATAAACCATAGAGTATCCCATGGCAACCAAAGCATAAAAGGAACCAATCGTCAGGCCATTAATTAACTGCTCTAAGAGCATGTGCATTATGAGCCTCCTTAAAGATACTTGCCAGATAACAGTGGCTGGAAAAAATCCCTTCTCAATAGGATGAGCCAGGTCTCACCCCTGTTGTTGCATTTATGAGAAACCTGGCTCAATTCTCTATTTACCTTATTTAATAATATCGGTCAATTTTATTTCGGATAGAAGAGCTCTAATTGACCTTGGTCGTTATACACATACGCATAGTAAGGGATATTCTTCCGATCGCCACGATCAGTAAACATTAATGGGCCAGTGATGCCCTTTGCATCGGTCATGGTGCGCATGGCATTGGCGACCTGATCGGGGTCAGTGCTTCCCGCTTTGGTAATAGCAGCAGCTAAGGCGTTCAATGCATCTGCAGCATAGACTGCCCAAATAGAGCCGGGTAGTTCGTTATATTTTGCTTTATAGGCATCCATGAATTCAATGGATTCAGGATAATTCAAGAACTTCGGCATCGGCTCATTGAGCATGTAAGAACCTTTGATGGCATCTAAACCGGCAATTTTCTCAAATTCGGGAGTCGGAACAGAGTTATTGCCCACGAAAATGCTGGTTACTCCCGCCTGGCGAGCCTGCTTGATAAGGAGAGCAGCTTCGGCATAATAGCCGGTATAGAACCAAACATCGGGATTGATCTCCTTAATTTGGCTGACTACCGCGGAGTAATCGCTCTCATGTGGTGTGATGGCATCATAATAAACCAATTCGGTTTGTTTTGCATCAATGTAAGGTTGGAGGTATTTCTTTGCATCTTCTGCTACACCTTTGCCGTAATCCTGGTTGTCATGCATAATAGCAATCCGTTTCGCTTTCAGCACCTCAACGGCAAATTTTGCAAAGAATTCGCTTTGGGTGTCATCCCGCCCAGCAGTGCGGAAGAAATACGGTCGTTGCTTTTCCATGGTCAGGCGGACAGCGGTGCAGCCATAGCCTACCGAGACAACCTTGTTTGCATCGTAAAGGTCGGCAGCCGGTGCAGTCACCGATGAGCCATAGGAGGCGATGACCTCTTTTAGCCCTTGGGAAATGAGCTTTTGGGCGGCTAATGCGCTATCTTTAGGATTGGAGGCATCATCTGCAACGACGATCTCAACCTGTTTTCCAAGGATACCACCCTTCTTATTGATGAGGTCCCTGGCGATTTCGACGGATTGTTTTGCCCATTGCCCTTCGGATGCAAAGTCACCGGTGAGGGGAGCTTGCAGACCGATTTGAATGGTTTGTGGTGCGCCGCCACCCTTGCTGCACGATGTCAGTATCATAGAAAGGGATACGACAAGGATGATAAAGTAGAAGGTAATTTTCTTCATGATTCTCTCCTTATTTTCTAGTTGCTCATAGTGGAATAGAAATTAAAGCATAAATCTTACTAACGCAGGATGAACCCATTTCGCAATGGATCCTTTGGATCAAGCAGCCATTCGCATTGTCCAACAATGTTAGCACTCCCGCTTACCTCAGGGATGACCGCTTCATAGACCGCATAGGGTATTGTGGATACAACCTTGCCGGTAAAACAGGTGCCAATAATGCTTTCAATGGTGATTGGTTGGTTGATAGAAAGCTCACCTTTAAAATAATGCAGGGCGACTCGTGCACTGACACCAGTGCCAGTGGGTGAACGATCGACTTCCCCATCAGCAAATATGCAAACATTACGGCTATGATGACCAGGCTGCAGGGCTTTGCCAACAAAGATAGTGCCATATAGAAAACTTAGATCTTCCTGGAATGGATGGGTAATGGACTTTGACGCCATGATTGCTTTCTTGATGCGCATGCCCATATCGATTAATTGGTGAAAATCTTTTTCTTCTAACCCCACCCCCACTTCCTCAGCATCGACAAAAGCATAAAAAGCACCGCCAAACGCGAGATCGTACTTGATGCTGCCCAACCCAGGCACCTCAACATTCTGGTTAGTTCGGTAAACAAACGATGGGACATTTAAAAAGGAGACTTTTTCGACACGGTTACCAACCCGATGGGCGGTTGCAGTAACCAAACCAGCAGGAGTGTCTATTTTGATCTGTGGATCATCGCCCGATTTCGCAAGCATCCCGGTTTCCAAGAGAACGGTTGTCAACGCTATCACACCATGTCCGCACATGGTACTATAGCCTTCGTTGTGCAGGAAGATAACGCCAATATCACTCTCGGGTGTGGTGGGTTCTGTAATGATTGCCCCATACATATCCGCGTGACCGCGTGGTTCCCACATCAAGGCAGTACGTAAGGAATCAAGATTTTCCTTGAGGTAGCGCCTTTTTTCTAATATTGTTTTACCGGGTATGGGAGGCAACCCTTCGACAATCACTCTTAAAGGCTCGCCAGCGGCATGTGCATCAATTGTCTTAATGCTGATCCAGTCTTGCGGTGGAGCCCATTGGATTCTCATAAACTGATCTCCTTGTCAGCCTGATTGTTCGGCTTTGTTGGGTTGGTTTTTGGCATGAAACGATCATTCAACCTTTGCAATCTATCGCCTTGTAATAATGAGCTTTCAAAACAAAAAATGTTAATTTATTGGTTGGATTTTATTATCTTCTCCCCTATATTATCTTTCACTCCTTTCTCCATATTAGCTTTGCCAAGAATGGATTTTTTCGGAATAGTTTTTTCACGTTTGATTTAAACCATAAAATTTACCCTATTTTTCGAGATCACCTCCTGATAAAAATATTCCCACATCTTTATTATACACGATTGATTCCGAATGTCAACGCAGACCATTGTGAATTTTATCTCAATTCCTTTTGACAAGTGTAACCCTTTATGATAGAATAAACGTACCATTAATACGATTGAAATGATAGGCAATAAGGTACAAGGGATGGTATAGAATACCCATCACACGACCGGATTATAATTCAAACAGATTTCAAATAAGAAAGAGTGTGAAACGCAGTTACTCCTTTTGTCTACGCAAAATGACCGAATTAACCACCCGGTCGGGTTTAACCGTCCGGGTATTTTATTAAAAAATTGAGAAATGAAAAGAAGATGAGTGAGAATAAATTAAGAATAATCCCATTAGGTGGTCTAGGGGAAGTGGGAAAAAACATGATGGTTTATGAATACGATGATGAAATCATCGTCGTAGATGCAGGTTTGATGTTCCCAGAAAATGATATGCTGGGGATCGATTACATCATACCGGATTTCCAGTATTTGGTGGAACATCAACAAAATGTGCGCGCCATCATCTTTACCCATGGACACGAGGATCACATCGGCGCAGCCCAACATTTGTTGGAGCAGGTAAAAGCGCCTATTTATGCAACCCCATTGACGCGGGGTTTACTTGAAGTGAAATTAGCGCGCAATGGAATGATCTCTAACCTGGACATTCATACTGTCCAAGCAGGAGAAGCGATTCAAATTGGGGCATTTCAGGTGGAATTTTTCCACGTCTGCCATTCCATCCCCGATGGAGTGGGTCTTGGCATAACCACACCTGTAGGATTGGTAATCCATACCGGTGACTACAAATTCGATCACACACCAGTGGATAATTGGCCCACCGATTATGCCAAATTAGCCGAATTCTCTGGGCGCGGGGTTTTGGCTTTACTAGCAGATTCAACCAATTCAGTGCGCCCGGGTTGGACACCATCCGAACGGGTAATTGATCCAGCTTTCGATGCTGTCTTTCGCGAAGCAAAAGGGCGCATTATTGTCGCCAGCTTTGCCTCTTTGATCTCGCGGATGCAGCAAGTTGCCAATGCCGCTACGCGCTATCAACGGAAAATGGCATTTGCTGGTTTAAGTATGGTGGAAAACGCCCGCATTGCGCGGAAATTAGGCTATCTGGACATACCAGACGAGTTGGTTATTCCACTTGAACAGGCGTTACGAATGAAACCAGAGGAAGTGGTGTTGATGTGCACTGGTACACAAGGCGAGCCAACCTCGATTATGGGACGTCTCTCCACCGGTACGAACCGCCAATTTGATTTGCTCCCCGGCGATACAGTCATCCTCTCCTCTCATCCCATCCCAGGCAATGAGGAGAGTGTAAACCGAACGATTAACCGCTTGTTCCGCCGCGGTGCCAATGTTATCTACGAGGCAGTTGCCCCGGTCCATGTCTCTGGTCATGCTAGTCAAGAAGAGATGAAATTGTTGCTGCACATCATCAAACCCCAATATTTCATCCCCATCCATGGAGAATTGCGCCATTTACACCAACATGCTGCCCTGGCAAAAGAGGTTGGAATAGCCGAGGAGCGCATTGCTGTGGTTGAAAATGGAACTGTGATTGAATTTCAAAATGGTGAAATGCGAGTGACAGACAGGGTTCCGGGTGGTTATGTTTTCGTGGATGGAGGGTCTGTTGGTGATGTCAGTGCCAGTGTTATGCGTGAGCGAGAAATATTAGCGCGCGATGGTTTTGTGCTGGTGAATTTAATCCTTGATCGTCAATCCTGTAAACTAAAAGGTGAACCAGAAGTCATCACCCGCGGATTTGTCAATGCCCCAGAAGCAGAAGAATTATTAGCGGAAACGCGCCAAATGGTGCGCAAAACCGTAGACTGCACCAGCAACGGCCGTCTGCAAAGCGATTTGGAACAAGCTGTCCGTTCGTTCTTATATAGTAAGACGAAACGCCGCCCAATGGTGTTTATCACCATCAGTAACGCCTGATAGAAATCACAGCTTGCTGAAGAATCCTGGTTCAATTGTTAAAAAAGAAATCAAGTTTCCCAATTCCAGCGTTCTTCTTTCCAACCCGCTTCACCTCGTAAAGGCACAAAGGCAACCGGCACAAGTACCTCTTGTTCGAAGCGAGTCCCTTGGCGCGTCCAACGTTCGAGATTTTGCCCCCATTGACCCCCCACTGGGATAACTAAACGCCCACCTTGATCCAATTGATCCAGGAGCGGTTTAGGCACTTCTGGCGCTGCAGCGGTTACTAAAATTGCCTGAAAGGGAGCAAATTCTTTCAACCCCAGCGATCCATCTCCAACATGTACCTGGACATTGGTGATGTTTAAGGTTTGTAACACAACCTCTGCTTGAGCAGCCAATTCAGCATGGCGTTCAATCGTGTGTACTTCTTTGGCAAGCAATCCAAGAATGGCCGCTTGATAACCAGAACCGGTGCCGACTTCCAATACCTTTTCATCCCCTTTCAATAACAGTAATTGGGTCATCAATGCTACGATATAAGGTTGAGATATGGTTTGACCGCTACCGATTGGCAAAGGAGCATCGACATAAGCAAGATGACGATGTTCACGAGGAACAAACAAATGGCGCGGGATGATGCGCATTGCATTCAGTACCCGTTCGTCAACAATATTACGACGGCGTAACTGCTCTTCTACCATACGCAGGCGCTCAATTCGATATTGGTTCTCTTGTTTTTCCTCTTCCGTGTTCATCGGTTTTGAAGTTCATCACTGAGTTTTTTCCAAAAAGGATCCCGCTGTCCAGGGAAAAATGGTGTGTAGAGGGTTAAACGATCGAGAATGCCCCCATAATGCTGTTGAAGAGCATGGGATAAATGATCTTCATCAGTTACTATTGCAAAGGTTTCCAGCATCGTATCAGTGATCAAAGCCGGCATCTCACCCCAACGCCCGCGGGCTGCCAATAATGAAAGCTGCTCTGCAACCTCTTCCCAACCGTGTTGCGCCATAACCGCTCGATAGGATGGCGTAGATGCGTAAAAGGCAATTTGGGCGCGGGTAAAATCCGCCTCTTCTCGATTGGTAACCGTAAACACAGTGGCAGAAATTTGTAAGTCTGAGCGCGATCTCCCCGTACGCACACAGCCTTCCTCTATTGCTGGGAGAAGCACGTTTTTTAAATAGGATATCGAATGAAAAGGATGCACCAGAAAACCATCGGCAATTTCACCAGCTAAGCGCGCCAGCCCCTGATTCACTCCCGCGATGAAAATGGGTATCTTTGGGTGAGATATTGCGCCTGGATTAAAAAAGGGACTCATCAAATTCAGCTTATAATATTCTCCCCTGAAATTCAATGGCTGGTTTTCTTGCCAGCAAGCCCAAAAAGCATGGACTGCCTGAATTTGTTCACGTAGTTTGCCAGTCACCGAATCTGGCCAAGGCATACCAAAGCGCCTTTCGATGTGTGCCTTTACCTGCGTCCCAATGCCCAAAATAAAACGCCCTTGTGAGTATTGCGACAGATCCCAAGCAGTATAAGCCAGGGTAGCCGGACTGCGTGCGAATGATACTGCAATGGCAGTGCCGAATTGAATTCGTTGCGTGTGCTCGGCAATCAACACAGCCGGTAGAAATGGGTCGTGGCTGGTTTCACTGCTCCAAAGAGCGCTGAATCCGATCTTTTCTGCTTCGCGGGCAATGTCTATTACTTGCGAAAGGGGAACTGGGGGAAGAGCTGCATCAAAATACATCATTCTACTCGCTGATTAAATAAGCCATAATCCATTGGGTAGTACCAATGAGCGCCTCGAGGTGAGTACGCTCATAATTATGAGAGGCGTCCACACCGGGTCCAATCAATGCGACGGCAACGTCCCCTCCAGCACGCCAATACGCCTCTCCATCTGAACCGTAATGAGGGTAAATATCCACCTTGAACGGAATTTGATAGTGGTCGGCTATACGCCGTAATTTTTGACTTAATCCATGATGATATGGACCGCCTGAATCCTTGACACATAGGGAGGCATGAAATTCATCTGACGTCTGTCCTTCCCCCACTGCTGCCATATCCACGCTGATCAATTCTGTCAGGTTTGCTGGAAATCCACTCGCTGCGCCGTGCCCTACTTCTTCATAGTTACTGATCAGTATCGTTGTATCCTGAAAGGTTTGTAATCCTGCGTCATGCAATGATTTTACGGCGGAGACAATGCAAGCCACACAAGCTTTATCATCCAGATGGCGGGAGCGGATAAACCCGTTATTTACCTCCACGCGTGGATCGAATGCGACGAAATCTCCTACTTCGATGCCCGACTGACGGGTTTGGTCTGCGTTTTCGGTGCGAATATCCAATCGCACTTCAATGTTATCATCCTCGCGCTTGAGATCATTTACCTCACTGCCGTACACATGGGCGGAAGCTTTCGTGAGCAAAATACTGCCCCGAACGGGGGTGCCATTCGATGCAAATATGGTGCAACCTTCCCCCTCCACGGTATTCCAAGCAAAACCGCCGATTTTGGATAATTTAAGCCGCCCATTCGATTTAATTTCTTTTACCATCGCCCCTAAGGTATCCACGTGAGCGGTTAATCCGCGTGGAGCAGAGCTTTGCTTGCCCGAAATATTGGCGATCAGCGCACCTTTATGATTGTGGGTACAAGTTACATTTAGATTGGAAAGGAGCGCTTTTTCTACATATTGAAGTGCGGATTCGGTATAGCCGGTCGGGCTGGGAATGTTGAGCAATTGGGTGAGAAAAGCGAGTAAATAATCCGAATCGATGGAAGGTAATGGTGTCATAATTTATCCTGTTCTTAGATTGGGATGAAGTTCCAACCCTTCAAATGTTGCTATCTTCAGCCGCCAGTCATCAGGGATGGGAATGGTTTGTTGACTGCGATAATCATAGGCTACTAAAACGCTGCTGCCATTCGCCATCTCTCGACCGGTGGCGCTATCTTGCAAGCTGTATTCCATATCCAAACTCTTGTTACCCAAGCGGGATACACGCACACCAACCTTTATCTCGGTCCCATACTGAATAGGAACTCGGTAAGTTACCCGCGCTTCCGCTAAAATAATCCCCACATCCAGAAATGAATTGCTCTTCCATAATCCCAGGTTCTTGATGTACTGAATACGGGCTTGCTCCATATACGTTAGATATTTGGCATTATTGACATGTCCCTGTGGGTCAAGATCACCATAACGGATTTCAATGGGGTGGAAAAATTGGTAGGAACTCATATAAAAATTATACACTGCTTCTAATTAATCTGGCGCTCGCGATTGGAGTATAATGGGGCGCATGGAAAATAACGGACTAGATGAAACGATACCCGGCAAAGCATTATCTCACCCTTCCTCTGAAGATAATCTTGCCAGCACACAACCCCATACACCCTCTTCCCAGCCTGATCTTGGTGAAACGCAGCTCAGTGCTACCCATTTCTCAAGTGTTCAGAAATCGGAAGAAGAAAGTCAAAAATTCGATGAGAGTAGCTTATCAGCTACGATACCTGTAAATATCGAAAAGAAACCCACCGAATCTCTGGAAGAAACACAAGCAGTTACAAGTAGCTCCATGAACGATATTCCACCCAGCCAACAACCGATTCCGAAGAAATCCAAATCGGGTTCTCCGATCCGCCTTGTGCTCATCTTTGGGATTTTAGGATTAATCGCTATTGCATTCCTGAGCGGTATTGGTGGCTATGCTTCAGGGATGTTAGCTCGTAAACACGCTGAAGCCACTCAAGTTGGTTTGAAGGCGAAAGAGCAGTTTGATTTAGCGATGCAAGATATGGCAGATAAAAATTATCTGCGGGCAAAACAACGCTTGGAATATGTCATCCAATTAGACCCAAATTATCCCGGCGTAACGGAGAAGATGGCTGAAATCCTTTTACAAACCAGCATCACCGAAACACCAACCCTTGTCCCTTCTCCAACTGTATCCCCTACTCCGGATATGCGCGGTGCACAAGAACGATTACAGCAAGCCCAGCAACAAATCTACAACAGTGACTGGTCCGGCGCGATCGATACGTTGTTGTTATTACGCAAGGCGGAACCAAACTTTCAACCCGCGGTAGTGGACGATTTGCTTTATTTAGCCTATAAAAATCGTGGGCGGGATAAGATTTTGAAAGAATCCGATCTGGAAGGGGGCATCTATGATCTCACCTTGGCGGAGAAAATCGGACCCCTCGATTCGGAATCAAAGGGCTTACAAACCTGGTCAAGGTTATATATCACCGGAGCCAGTTTTTGGGATGTAGATTGGGGGCAGGTGGTTTATTATTTCGCTCAGGTAGCCCCAGCGGTACCAAACCTGCGCGATAGCAGCGGATGGACAGCCAGTGACCGATATCGCATCGCACTGGGCAAATATGCCGAACAACTTCTAGCCCGCAAGGATTGGTGTGCTGCCATGCAAAATTATCAATTAGCGCTCAGTTATGGCGCAAATGATGAATTGCAAGCGGGTTATAACCGAGCCTATGATAAATGTGTTGGACCCCAAATAACCCCTAGCGAGGCTCCACCAGGCGAAACACCTACCGAAACACCTTCGCCATAGAGATAGATAAGGTGCAGGGGATTCCATCCCGCTGCACAGCTGAAAAAGTGCACGAATGTGAGCCTGTGAGGCAGGTCTGATTTGATTCGGAAGCGGGAGTATAAGAAGCGCAATAGGAGCAAAGAACGATAAAGCCCTTCCGGCGGCCATTGCTTCCTTTGGAAAAGCGCCATAGTACGCATATTCTGATAATAAACGATATAATTACCCAGGGATGGTGGCATGAAGGGAAAATGGGCTCGTTTATTTCCTGGTTTCATCGTTGGATGCTTAGCTGTTATACTCATTGGCTGTTTGATTTTATTAGCAGGAATTTTGCTCTTTCCTAGCCAAACCACACAACAAACGTTACTGCTAACCAGCCTTCCTGCTGAAGTTGTTACTACATCTACTCAATCCAACAGCCATACCACTACCCCATCCGTCACAATTACTGCGCCTTTCATCCAACCGAATGGCATTTCCACACAATCCAATCAACTCACTCTCCCTTTGGTCATTCCAAAACAAGAGAATAATTCCCCGGCAGCATCCAACCCAAGCCCACCTGGGATTGTCTTCCCACCCCTTTTTCAGTTATATCCATGTTTACCCCAAAATCCGATCCAAACTGCGGAGGTGATTCACGTTGTCGACGGAGACACTATCCGCGTATTATTCGACGGACGAGAATTACCCCTACGCTATATTGGAATCGATGCACCAGAGAATACGGAAAAGGTTGAAGCCTTCGGACAGCAAGCCTTTGAGCGGAACCAGCAACTCCTGCAAGGAAAATCGGTATTCCTTGTCAAAGACACCTCTGAAACAGATCGTTATCAAAGGCTTTTACGCTATGTTTTTGTCGGTGAGGAATTCATCAACTTGATCTTAGTAAAAGAAGGATATGCACGAGCCAAACGCTACCCTCCGGATACCGCTTGTAACGGACTATTCCAACAAGCCCAAACCGAGGCGCAGGCAAGTCACTTGGGTATCTGGGGGATAGCGGCACCTGCAACGAGTAACCAGACAGGCCCGCAATCCACCCCAACCCAATGCGACCCGTCCTATCCGACCGTTTGTATTCCCCCGCCGCCACCCGACCTAGATTGTGGGGATATCCCCTATCGAAGTTTCAAAGTTTTACCCCCTGACCCCCACCATTTTGATGGAGATAAAAACGGCATTGGCTGCGAAAATAAATAAGTTAGCGGGGTTTTACCGGCACTAACAGGAGTGGTAAATCTGTTTTCCCTACCAATTTAGGGGCAACACTCCCCGACCAAAAAGCTCCTATCCCCGCCTTCCCATGCGTGCCGATCACCATTAAATCACTGTGGCTTTCTTGTGCCTCGAGGATCAATTCATGTGCAACATCACCCCGCCGCACTTTCGTATAAACGGTCAACCCCCGCTCGCGCCAGGTTTCCGCCCGACCTTCTAAATATTCTTGGGCGGCATTCACCGTCAAATCCAACATCATTGCAGCTGTGCTGGGTAATAACTTACTCGCTGCTGCCTGGCTGCCTTTCAAGGTATCTACTGTCTGCACCACATTTACCAAATGGACTTGAGCTTGGATTGCCAAAGCAAATTCTCCCGCTACTTGCAGGCTCGTTTCGTGTTCAGGGAGGTTGTCTAAACCCACCAAGAATTTCTGAAAGGGCTTTGCCTCTCCATCTATATTTCCTTCAGGTTTTATCAGCAATACGGGCGTTTTCCCCATAGCGATTACCTGCTGGGCTATACTACCCAGAATCAAATCCCGTAAACCACCTTGTCCATGAGCGCACATGATAATGAGGTCAGACCCAAATTCGCTGGCATGGCTGGTAATCGAGAGGGGTACATTACGCACTTCATCGGTGTGGACATGGTACTCCACCTTTACCTGTGGATCAAACCTCGTCTTCCCAATTTGAGTAAGATAATCACATGCTTCATCTTCTGTACGAATGTGATGCTCTCCATGAATTGCTTGAGGAGGGTTCTCTTCTATTACATGGATCAACATAACCGTGGCATTTAATTTTTTGCTCAACCATGCTGCTGGGGTTAAAGCAGCTTCCGCCAAATGTGAACCATCTAATGGCACTAGTATATTTTTAAACATCCCTTTTACCCTCCCAGAAAAGTTTGGAAAAGGAGATAGATATTTAAGACGACAATGATACCCGCCACAATGCTAGCCAGCCAAGAGGTTATTTTATGATTCACCAGAACTCCCATAATTTCTTTTCGACTGGTAAACATCACCAACGGGATGATAGCAAAAGGCAAGCCAAAACTGAGCAATACCTGACTGATCACCAGCGTTTGGGTTGGATCGAACCCGGCGGCAATAACGAGTAGAGAAGGGACCATGGTCACCAGGCGTCTCAACCAAATCGGCACCTCACGATGGATAAATCCCTGCATGATCACTTGACCAGCCATAGTGCCCACCGTAGCTGAGCTCAATCCGGAAGCCAGCAATGAAACCGCAAAAACAGTGCCAGCGGCTTTACCAAGCAACGGAGTTAATGTCCGATAAGCTTCCTGGATCGTGCCGATTTCAGTATGCCCCTGGACATGGAAGGTAGCAGCCGACATGATCAGCATGGCGCCATTGACCAGACTGGCGACCCCCATAGCAATCACCACATCGATCAGTTCATAATGAAACAACTTGCGCAAGTGTTCTGGTTTCTTAACCACAATTCGCCCTTGAGTCAACGCCGAGTGCAAAAAGATCGCATGGGGCATCACTGTGGCACCCAAGATCCCTGTTGCTAACAATACGCTTTGCGGACCCTGGAATTGGGGGACTACTGCATGATAAAACACCCGCGACCAGTCAGGCCGGTCTAAAATCGTCTCAACCACATAACTAAGCGCAACGATTGCCACAAAACCGGAAATCACAGCTTCGAGTGGGCGAAATCCATAGCGTTCTAATCCTAAAATCAAAAACGTGATCAAAGCAGTGAGAAGTCCTGCCAACCATAAAGGAATCCCGAACAACAGGTTTAGCCCCAGCGCAGCACCCAAGAACTCGGCCAGGTCGGTTGCCATCGCTACCAGTTCCATCAATATCCACATGCTCCAAACTACCCAAGGTTTGAAGCGCATGCGGCAGTGCTCTGCTAAATTATGCCCGGTCGCGATCCCTAATTTTGCTGATAACGATTGGATCAACATCGCCATTAAATTGCTGGTGATGATAACCCAAAGGAGAATATACCCGAATTGCGCACCCCCGGCAATATTCGTGGCAAAATTTCCCGGGTCTACATAGGCAACACTGGCGATGAAGGCAGGCCCCAGGAAAGGCATGATGCTCGAAAGAGCACTTTTTTTACTCTCGCCTTCTAATACTTTCTTAGCATCAAGCACGGTGCGTGCATCGCCGGGATGGATTTTCGGTTCTTGATCTTTTGCCATAGGATTTGCCTTTTAATACCGATTATACTTGACAATCTTTATCAATTTTAATTAAACGAAGAAGAATATTAAGAAATTTATGGTTATCCAATCGAACTGCCATGATAATCAATCGCTCTTTTCAATAGAGAAACTCTTCGCCCAATAGTCATTGCAAATAAGCGTTCTTTGGGACTGAAGCAATCTCCACACTGGCTAGGAGATGGCTTCACTACGTTCGCCATGACAAGCACTTGCGGGGAAATGATTTTGCCAGACTTGCCAGCCAGGAGTCATTGCGAAGGAGCGTTCTCTGCGACTGAAGCAATCTCCGCACTGGCTAGGGGATGGCTTCACGACGTTCGCCATGACAGAAACCAGTAAGGGATTGCTTTTGCCAAGCTTAACCGCCAGGAGCCATTGCGAAGGAGCGTTCTTTGGGACTGAAGCAATCTCCACACTGACTAGGGGATGGCTTCACTATGTTCGCCATGACAAGCACTTGCGGGGAAATGATTTTGCCAGGCTCAGCCACCAGGAGCCATTGCGAAGGAGCGTTCTTTACGACTGAAGCAATCTTCACACTGGCTAGGAGATGGCTTCACTACGTTCGCCATGACAGGCACTTGCGGGGAAGTGATTTTGCCAGGCTCAGCCGCCAGGAGCCATTGCGAAGGAGCGTTTTTCTACGACTGAAGCAATCTCCACACTGGCTAGGAGATGGCTTCACTACGTTCGCCATGACAGGCACTTGCGGGGAAATGATTTTGCCAGGCTCAACCGCCAGGAGTCATTGCAAAGAAGCGTTCTTTGGGACTGAAGCAATCTCCACATTGGCTAGGAGATGGCTTCACTACGTTCGCCATGACAAGCACTTGCGGGGAAATGATTTTGCCAGGCTCGCCTGCCAGGAGTCATTGCGAAGGAGCGTTCTTTGCGACTGAAGCAATCTCCACACTGGCTAGGAGATGGCTTCACTACGTTCGCCATGACAGGCACTTGCGGGGAAGTGATTTTGCCAGGCTCAGCCGCCAGGAGCCATTGCGAAAGAGCGTTCTTTGGGACTGAAGCAATCTCCACACTGGCTAGGAGATGGCTTCACTACGTTCGCCATGACAAGCACTTGCGGGGAAATGATTTTGCCAGGCTCAGCCGTTAGGAATCATTGCGAAGGAGCGTTCTTTGGGACTGAAGCAATCTCCACATTGGCTAGGAGATGGCTTCACTACGTTCGCCATGACAGGCACTTGCGGGGAAGTGATTTTGCCAGGCTCAGCCACCAGGAGCCATTGCGAAGGAGCGTTCTTCGCGACTGAAGCAATCTCCACATTGGCTAGGAGATGGCTTCACTACGTTCGCCATGACAGGCACCTGCGGGGAAATGATTTTGCCAGGCTCAACCGCTAGGAGTCATTGCGAAGGAGCGTTCTTTACGACTAAAGCAATTTCCGCACTGGCTAGGGGATGGCTTCACTACGTTCGCCATGACAGAAACCAGTAAGGGGTTGATTTTGCCAGGCTCAATCGCCAGGAGTCATTGCGAAGGAGCGTTCTTCGCGACTGATGCAATCTCCACATTGGCTAGGAGATGGCTTTACTACGTTCGCCATGACAGGCACTTGCGGGGAAATGATTTTGCCAAGCTCAAACGCCAGGAGTCATTGCGAAGGAGCGTTCTCTGCGACTGAAGCAATCTCCACACTGGCTATGAGATGGCTTCACTACGTTCGCCATGACAGAAACCAGTAAGAGATTGCTTTTGCCAGGCTCAGCCGCCAAGAGTCATTGCGAAGGAGCGTTCTTCGCGACTGAAGCAATCTCCGCACTGGCTAGGGGATGGCTTCACTACGTTCGCCATGACAGAAACCAGTAAGGGGATGATTTCACCAGGCTCAGCCGCCAGGAGCCATTGCGAAGGAGAGTTCTTCGCGACTGAAGCAATCTCCACACTGGCTAGAAGATGGCTTTGCTCCGTTCACCATGACAGAAACCAGTAAGGGATTGCTTTTGCCAGGCTCAATCGCCAGGAGCCATTGCGAAGGAGCGTTCTTCGCGACTGAAGCAATCTCCACACTGGCTAGGAGATGGCTGTCTGATAGACTCATAACTACTTAATTAATCAATAAATTTAGAATCTACAATCTTTAATCTGCACCCCCGTTTTCTGTAACAAAGCATCTATTCTACAATCCAGATGTGAATGCGGCAGTAATGATATTGGAATTACAAATAAATTCACGCCTCATTATTGATTGAGATCAATCTCTTTCACAATTCGGAATCTCCGATAAGCTTCCTCGCGCAATGATGGACGGATAACCAGCAAAGCTTGTTTGATCCTCCCCCCAACATCTTCCAAAATCCGCATTGCGCTTTGCCATCCTCCCCCGCCAAAAAATTCTAAGGGTCCCAATTCATCCACGATCAAACAATCTACATCCGTTATGGTTTGAAATATGCGGTTTCCCCAGGCAATCGTTTCGGGCTTTATCGCCCAAATGCCTACAACGATATCCTCTGGTTGACCCGGCGCTAATGTAGCAAGCAATTTCCGCTCTTCGTTCGCCACATTCACCGCCTCAATCGCTACCTTTTTATCTCCTTCAAACACCGCTGGACAAAGGATTCCTCCAATCCGCCAACCCTTTTCTTTTGCTTCATTGCTATACGCAGTACAAAAACGAGTTTTTCCACTCCCGCTCTCTCCTGTGATGAGGATAATCCCGCGTTCTACCATTACAGCCATTGCACCACTTTTTTACCATCTAAATCATGCACACGAATCGGCAAGCGATATAACTCACTTAACAAACTCTCATTCAATGTGTCCCCTAATTGTCCATACGCCAACACTCTCCCCCCTTTGAGAAGCAACACATCATCTGCCACAGCATAGACAATTTGGGGATCATGGCTGGTAATCACCAGTGTCACACCCTGACTTTTTAGTTGGCGGAACAACTGCACTAAATTAGCGCTGTTATGCAGGTCAAGATGAGCGGTTGGTTCATCTAAAAATAGGATCTGCGGTTCTTGGGTTAATGCCCGCGCAATCAAAACCAGTTGGCGCTCCCCGCCGCTCAACGCACTAAGGGAGTGATCCCACAACTCCTCAATTCCAACCCGTTTTAAAGCCTGAAATGCACTTTGCACATCCTCCTCACCCGGCTGCCCTAAGGTTGGCAAGTGGGGTGCCCGCCCCATTAAAATAAAATCTAACACCGAATATTCGAATACCATTTGTTCCATTTGCGGTACGAGGGCTATGCGTTTTCCGATCTCCCGCCGTGTGTACGAATGCAAATCGTGACCTTCTAACCGAATCATGCCCTGCCAAGGAGTGAGGATACCTAATGCGAGATGTAAAAGGGTTGTCTTCCCGGCACCATTGCTTCCTAAAATGGCTGTCATTTTTCCGCGCCGCAGATCAAACTGAAGGCTCTTAACCACCGCTTCTGCGTTGCGGGAATATCCGAATGTCACCTGTTCAAATTCCATAATTGGGTTTGTCATGACTTAACCTTGATCGGGCGTGCCATCATCAAAATCAAGAATGTGACAGCACCAAGTAAAGAAGTGAGAATACCTAATGGTATTTCCCCAGCCAGTACGGTTCGACTGATATTGTCACAGATCACTGTAAAGAATGCGCCAATCAACATTGCTGCAGGTAAGCTAAAACGGGCATCACTGCCAAACAGACGCCGCGCAATATGGGGGGTGATTAACCCCACCCACCCAACCATGCCTGCCACCGAAATCATCGCTGCGGTGGGCAAGACCGCTGCCACCATCAACAACGTACGCTCTCGGCCTGGATTTGCCCCCAGGGAAAAAGCAACATCATCGGTTAGTGAGAGGATGTTAATTCGCCACCGAAAGAGGAATAGGATAAGCAAACCAATCAAAGTGAAGGGAATGATGGAAATGAACTTTGCCCAGGTTATGCTTGCCAAACTTCCCAATAACCAAAAGGTGATTTCAGGCAATTGACGCAATGGGTCAGCCATATATTTTAATAAACCTAAACCAGCAGAAAAGAACGCCGAAACGGCAATCCCAGCCAAAACTAAACGTAAAATCCAACCGCCATAATGCAAACGATGGGCTAAGAATACCGAAGCACCCAGGCCGAGAAACGCGAAAATGGCAGAAAAACTTTGAATCAGTATAGCGGATCCACTTAGGAAGACAATACAAAACGCAGCGCCAAAAGCAGCTCCTTGTGAGACACCTAAAAAACCCGGTTCCACTAATGGGTTATTAAATAAAAGTTGAAACACCATCCCGGCTGCACTTAATGTCATCCCGAGCATGATGGCGGTCAATAAGCGTGGAAGACGCAAATTCAAAACAAGGCGCTGAGCCAGGTCATCGCTGGCGAGTTTTTCCCAGCGAATAAATCCCAGTGTAGGATATCTACCAAAAAACAACGATATCCACAGTAAAGCAATCAAGCCTATGCCCAGCGCCCAAATCCATGTCTGATGATGATTGGTGCGCGTTCGTACTTCCTGAACGGCATCACTGAGTTCCATTAGGGCAGATCTCCCTTAAAGGTAGGACGGATATTTTGATCAAAATATGCCTGGTCTAAACCATACAAGGTTTTATAAAAGGTTTTTGCTTCAGCAACGATGTCGAGGTTAGGGAACAAATCGGGGTGCATTCGGCCGGCAAGCCAGGTCAAACCTAAGATCCAGCGTACATCCGGTTGATCCCAACTATATAAATCCCCAGCAAAAGCATAAAGCTGGTTCTCTTTGACCGCTCGCAACTCCTTCCAGGCAGCATCGTCCTTTAATTGTTTGACGATATCCGTAGGGTTTTTATTATACGAGATGATATACACCTGATCAGCGTCCCAAGCTGCAATTTGTTCTAAAGTAACTTGCGTCCAACCCTTGGCTGGATTGGCATCCGCCCATGCTGGTTCTCCGCCAGCCATTTGAACCATTTTGGTCTGCATCCATTCTAATGGTGGTACATTGAAAGCTACTTTCCCATCTTTATCGGTGTAATAAAGAAGTAAAACACGCGGTTTTTTCTGAGCTTTCTCAACGACATTTGCAATTTCATTAATCTTGTTTTGATAATAATCCTGAATAGATTTAGCTCGTTCTGGATCTTGAAATACCTCACCAAAGATAGCTAAATCCCGTACGTAACTTTCAGGCGTCTCAAAATCCACATACACAACCGGTATTTGCAATTGTTCAATTGGTTTACCCACCGTTTCCGCCAGATAACTCTTCAAAATAACCAAATCCGGTTTTAATGCAGCAACTTGCTCAGCACCGGCATCCCCTGCCAAAACCTCTTTTTGGCCATAATTCGGGTCAATCAATTTGATAAAATTACCCGACCCTTGTCCGGCATTCCCCAAACCAATCACCCGTTGCAGCGCTTCAGGAAATGTGTATGCTGCATCCGCTAACATGAAGAGAGCCTTGCCGGTAATGACAATACGCATTGGAGCACTGGGAAGATTGACTTGTCGGTTTAACGCATCCGTGATCGTAATCCCAGCCACCGTTTCAGTGGAAGCAGCGGTCGGATTGGGAATTTCGACTGTCGGGGATGGCATCGCCTGAGGTGCTTCTGTCATTACCACTTGAGTGGGGCTTTCTACGGTGTTCGCAGCCGGCTGGACCGCCGGTGCACAAGCAGTCAGAATGCCAAGAAGGATGAGAATGGTCATGATTGTATTGCGTGTGTGCTTCATTTTTGGGCAACTCCTTCGCGTTGGATAGATACCAGCCGAACACCTAATTGGTGTAGCTGATGAAAGTTAGCTCCCTGGATCACACCCTGAATTACCGTATCCATTTTTTCAACGACGGATCCTGAGAGAATCTTCACACCTAATTCAAATAACTGCGGAGAAAGAGGAGTAGTGGGTCCTAATAATAAGACCAGCGCATCTTTGCGGGGCAAGGTGATTAAATGATCAAAGGTACGATTTAATAATGTCATCGAGGTAATGGCGACGATATCTGCTTGAGGAAGGATTTCATCGGCTGCCTGGGCTGGCAAATCACCAGGGTGAGGATTTTGTTCTAACACCCATAGGTTTCCTACTCGATTTTTCAAACGCGGCACAAAGGGGAAATGACCGATCAGGGCTACATTTTTATCTTTTCCGTGTTTGGCAATCACTTCTTCGGCATTGATGTCTTGCCAGAGTTGTGGATTACGCGGCAACAGAGCATTGATCGCCGCCATCCCAATGGAAACCTGGCTGGGACTGCTCGATTGAATCCAGCTGGCTAATTCGTGTGCGGGGATTGAATTCAAAAAGCCAGCCTGGGGGATTGCCGGTTCGTTGGTGAAATGATGCGATTCATCGCCCATCGTTGCAGCTAAACCACAACGTTGTTCTCCTGCTATCTCAACCACTACTGCAGTCCAATATAATCCCACATAAACCGCTTTGGTCACTCCCATTTCGAGAGTTGGTTGAAGCAAATTGTAAAGTGGTTGCATTCCCATACACACTCCTCTGTCTTTTCTTTTGATTAACAAAAAACTGTCTCCCTGGTAAGGAGACAGCGTTAATAACAGCTCGGCTGTTCCTCCTTTCCAAGGTCTGCTCCCTCTTTGAAAAAAGTTTTCGAAGAGGGGACAAGACGGGGGGCTGAGGTGTTTCCACACCCAACCGGGGTCATCGTTTCCGATGACCGGCTCGATCGCCATGAGGGCTACCTTTTAGGCTTTCAAGCTCGGAGTGATGGGATTATATCCCCTTCTCATTTTATCGTCAATGATTTTCTTTTGTAGGGCGGGTTTCCATTTCCGATATCCGTAGGGCGGCTTTCTATACCCGACAACCCGTAGGGCCGGAATTCATACCCTATGGTACCACAATTCCGCCGGGGATAAATCCCCTGCTCAAAGCATACAAGTCGGTTGAAACCGACTCATTACGAGTCCACTTGAGTGGACTTCCATGAACTGAGGCGGGACTTGAGTCCCCGCCGATACAAACCGGAATGGGTTGGCTTTCCATACCTGATAATCCGTAGGGCGGGATTCCCTTCCCGCCCTACTTACCTCAATATTATGCTTTGCTAAGCGCTTGTTCGAGATCCCACAAAATATCCTCAATATCTTCCAACCCTATGCTCAAACGGACGAAATCGGGTGAAACTCCTGCGCTGAGCAGTTGTTCCTCATTCAATTGACTATGCGTGGTGGTGGCGGGGTGAATCGCCAAACTTTTTGCATCACCCACGTTTGCCAGGTGACTAAAGAGCTGCAAACTTTCAATGAATTTTTTGCCCGCCGGCGCTCCGCCTTTGATACCAAAACCCAGGATTGCGCCAGCCCCCTTGGGCAAGTATTTCCGGGCAGCAGCATAATCTGGATGCCCAGGCAAACCGGGGTATGTGACCCACGACACTTTCGGATGGCTATCTAAAAATTCTGCTACCTTTTGGGCATTGGCGACATGCCGTTCCATGCGCAAGCTCAACGTTTCCAAGCCTTGTAAAAATAAGAACGAATTAAAGGGAGAGATACAACCACCAAAATCGCGTAGAATCTGCACACGCGCCTTGAGGATAAACGCCGCTGCACCGAGAGAAGCATAAACCAATCCATGATAAGATGGATCAGGCGTATTGAAATTGGGGAAGCGTGGATTCCCTTTCCATTCAAAATTTCCACCATCTACAATTAAACCGCCAATGGAAGTGCCATGTCCGCCTATGAATTTAGTCGCCGAATGGACGATGATGTTTGCGCCATATTCAAAGGGCCGCGCCAGATAGGGTGTTGCAAAGGTATTATCAATCATCAATGGTATCCCGAACTCCTGCCCAATCTTCGCAACCTCTTCAAAGGGAAACACATTGATGCGTGGGTTTCCCAACGTTTCACCATAGAGTAGTTTCGTATTTGGTCGAATAGCACGTCGAAAATTTTCCGCATTACTGGGATCGACAAAGGTCACCTCAATCCCTAAACGGGGAAAAGAGTAGGCGAATTGGTTATACGTGCCGCCATACAATGTAGAAGCAGAGACAATATGATCTCCTGCACCCGCTAAAGCAAAGATGGCATGGGTTTGGGCTGCATGACCCGAGCTTACGGCTAATGCACCCACGCCCCCTTCTAAGTCCGCGATGCGCTGCTCTAACACATCACTGGTTGGATTCATGATACGAGTGTAGATATTGCCACTTTCTTCGAGCGCGAACAGACGCGCAGCGTGTTCTGTGTCTTTGAATACATACGAAGTGGTTTGATAAATCGGCACCGCCATAGCATTCGTGGTCGGATCCGCTTTCTGCCCCGCATGCAGCTGGCGGGTGGTAAATCCAAATTGTCGATGTTGGTTTTGTTCTGTCATTGTTAATTCCTTTCTTTTCATTGATTTGTATCGCTTCATAAACCGATAGGCGTAAAGCGTTGAAACCGCTTAAGGTCGTAGGGTGTTTCTTGGTAGACATAATAGTTGATCCAATTGGCAAATAACAAGTGCGCATGGCTGCGCCAGCTCACAATTGGGGGGCGATGCGGATCATTATCCGGGTAATAGTTAACGGGTACATGGATCGGTAATCCAGCAGCTACATCACGATCATATTCACTCTTTAACGTCAATGGATCATATTCCGAATGTCCCGTTACAAAAATTTGTCGTCCATCGCGGGTAGCCACAAGGTAAACCCCCGCTTCTTCTGATTCGAGTAATATCCTCAGCTCTGGTACTTTTTCAATGTCCTCCCGGCGTACCTCGGTGTGACGGGAATGCGGTGCGTAAACCACATCGTCGAAACCACGTAAAAGCTTGACGTGATTTTCAAGGATATGATGGGGAAAGACCCCAAACATTTTGGCTGGCAGGGGATATTTCGGGATGCCAAATTGATGATAGAGCGCCGCTTGTGCTGCCCAGCAAATATAAAATAAGGAAAACACATTTTTCAATCCCCAATCCATGATTTCTGTCAATTCATCCCAATAGTCCACCTCTTCAAAAGGGAGATGTTCCACCGGTGCACCAGTGATGATTAAGCCATCAAACTTTTGATCTTTAACCTCCGCAAAAGTCTGATAGAAAGTGAGCAAATGCTCTTCGGGGGTATTCTTGCTTGTGTGCGAATTAGTCCGCAACAGCGTCACTTCCACTTGTAAGGGCGTATTTCCGAGCAAACGCAACAACTGCGTCTCAGTCGCGATCTTGGTAGGCATAAGATTGAGTATGGCAATGCGAAGAGACCGGATGTCTTGATGGATGGCGCGCGTTTCGTTCATGACAAAGATATTTTCCGCTTGCAAAATCTCCTTTGCCGGAAGTTTATCAGGGATGATGATTGGCATAGTAACCTCCAGAAGTGATGTAAGATAAAAAGTTCATAGCCGAAAAAATGGACGATAGCGATTGCATAGAAAAGAAAACCAGTATTAAAACAAAAAACTTGAGAGCAAACTCCCAAGCCTTTCTCTCAGGGTTGCTCCGCCTTCTGTTTGTGGAGGGGAGCAATGCACCTGGTTGGATTATTTTCTTATGGGTTAATACGCAAGAAATCCTGTCCCGGGTGACATTGCTCCCCTACCCATGGACATCAACATATTCATACTGGTTGGATTCCTATGTATCGTGTTCATATTTCCTGGCTATGATGTGGTATTTATACCATATTTATCCGATTTGTCAATAGTGAATGTTGAAAAAAAGTTTTAATTGACCAAATAGTCAAATATTTAAGGGAAGAAATTCCTTCTTTAGGAATTGTTACTCGAGAGGCATTGATTTCGGGTTGCAATTCGGTGGGATACAAATTCCAAAAAGCCCTTCGTTTTGAGCTCTATATCCACGCCCGCAATTCGGTCTGTATACCCACTTATGAAACCTGACAGGTCTCTGTGAAAGTCTTGCTTAACGAGTTTCATATCCATGCAGACGATTCGGACAACAGACCTACTTGTAAGACCTGTCAGGTTTGAACTCGACGGTAGCCTGCAGACTCAACCATACTTCCCTTGTGTTCTGGACGCCGATAACGCCAAGTTGAACTTGTGTTTTTCGGGGAGCCCCTATCTCTCCCCATTTCAGAACTTCGAAATAAGAGGATGAAAGGGGTGCTACCATCAGATCAGTTGCTGCGTTAGTTATCCCATCTCAATGATAAAAGTGGTGACAACTGCCTATGATTTCATCTTAAAATCATGGGGCTTAAGATATTCAGTAGCAGATCAGAAGGTCAAAGCAGAAGATGGCAAGGATCTCGATCAATCGGAATTTTTCTTTGGCAACAAATCTCATATCAGAATAAATACTTAATTCGGCATTTATCAATTTTCAGTTCAATACCTTTTTACCGTGTTGGTGCTCAATCTCAAACGGATGGTGAAAATTTTAACCGTCTTGGTTTCGAAACACAAAAAGTTTCCCATGTATAACCGAGGACGATTCTATCGATGGGAACCGGAAAAAGGAATAAAAGATAAAAATTTAGTTAAATTATCTAACTGCTTCTAATGAACCTTTTCGAGGTCAATAATTACGCAGAATGATTGGTAATGCAATTCTCTTTACGTATTCAAAGGCACCGATGTCGCAACCACCCACCCTTAAATAACCGCGTTGATCGGTCGCTGGGCAGCCGGAATTGTCACCGGCATTGATCGCCGGACTGGTGGGCTGAAGAGCATGTGTTTGAGTTGCGCCACCATTATTTGCCAATGGCAAAATCTGGGGATTGAGATCATGCTTATCAAAACCACAACTATGACCAGCATCTAAATTGTGTCCCAATGGAGTTAATGGACTACCAGCACAATTATTTCCAGGAAAGGCATTCCCGACAAGGACATTTTTTACAATAATTTTCCCATTATGATCATTACTCGTGTCACGAAAAATCTCACCTCCATTATTAATATAAGTTGAATTTCCTGTCACGGTAACATTGAGGAGGTTTGCATCATAATAACTATAAACATAAATTCCTCCACCTTTATTTGATGAGAGGTTGCCGCTTATCGTCACATTCGTGAGATTCATTTTATAGCCTTGATATATTCCACCTCCGTTGCCTCCACTGCCTATATTGATAGCTTGGTTGTTGTTAATGGTCGTATTTGTGATGGTAATTTCCCCACTCGAATAAATGCCACCTCCATTGAAGGCTTGGTTGTTGTTAATCGTTGTATTCGTGATGGTAATTTCCCCACTCGAATAAATGCCTCCTCCATTACCATCAGCAGTCGCAGAAGCAATAATGACATTGGTTAGGGTTGCATGGTTTTCATTAAATAAACCTCCTCCATTAGTCGCCGTACCAAAAGTTAATGAAGAATTGTTGATTGTCAAATTTCCATCGTTATAAATTGAACCCCCATTACCTCCGGCGTTATTATTACCAAACGAAACTAAGTTTAAATTAGCATTAGCATTTACAAGATTGTATAAACCTCCACCACACGCACTACTATAATTTGCTATGAAAAGCACTTTTTCAAGACTCAAAGACCCGTTATTGCGTATTCCCCCACCGCAATATCCACTATCATCTCCGCCCTGAATTGTCATATCGGACAAAAAGACTTGTGCATTGGATTGAATATCGAAAACGCGTTCACCTATGTTATCAGCATCAATTATTGTCTTCGTGTTGCTAACCCCATGAAGGATAACATTCCCCGTCAAATCAAGGTCACCTTTTTGGGCATCATCATCACTACCCACTATGTTTAATTTATACGTTCCGCTGGGTAAGGAAATGGTATCTGTGCTGTTACTGCTTCCTGCTGGACATTGGTCGACCGCGTGATTTAAGTTAGCCGCGCGAATTGCCTCACGCAATGAACAATCGCCATCCGTATTTAACTCATCATCCGTCGTATTAACACCGATTGTGACATTGGTGCTGGAGGTAAGGTTAGTAGAAGCGCCGAAAACAACAAATTCGCTCTCTCTCAGTAAGATAAAAACAAGGAAAGAAAACACAAGTAAAGAGATTTTTGGATTCATTTTCAATCTCCTTTCCAGATAATCAAATATCCACTTCTGAGAAGAGGTATTGGGAAATTAAAGCGGTGGATTATGATTATTTATTATTTATTATAATTCACGATAAACAGAATATAAATAATATATCTGTTATCTTCGACAGTTTTACTGACGTATCCCGCCACACTTATCATCTTTATAGAAAAAGATTTTTCTCAACCCTTCGGCTCTGTTTTACCTAAGAGCGTTCCGTTATTTCTTTTTATCACTATACACCGCTTTGGCAATGCTCCAAAAGCGCTCGCCAAATCGTTCCACTGTTTGAGCCTGCCCATTTTCAAGCAAATGTTGGAGCACTTGCTCCGCTTGACCAGGCACATATCGGTCGATGTTTTGCTTTAATACTTGTTCCTCTACCGGATGACGGGTCAGGATATCCAAAACAGCTTCCTCGATGCTGCTATGCCCGCTTAAGTCAAAACTACCGTCAGCAGGTGAAACCGGATGAGCAATTTCGCCCAAAATGGAAATCGCCCGCAACACTGCCTCTTGGCTGGGGACTTTCACCCATGCTTCAGCCGGTGGACGGGTGGGCAAGTTAATGTGCACCTGATCTGGATGGATTTCTTTCAGGATCTCGGCAATCTCTGCCAAGGCTTGGGGGGTATCATTAAGTCCTTCGACCAGCATCACCTCCACCCATAACTTTCCCTTGTACTCGCGGCGAAAACTCTTTAACCCCTCCACCAACCGCTCGAACGTGATCTCAGGCCAGGGTCGGTTAATTTTACGGTAAAGCTGCGCGTTTCCAGCATCGAGCGTTGGCAAGACCGCATCTGCTAACAGCAAATCCTGCCGCACTTCTTCTAAATACAGTAATGAGCCATTGGTAATGACGGCGATTGGGATAGTGGTCATTTGTTTAATTTCGCGAATCAGCCAACCAATACCCGAATGTAGTGTTGGTTCCCCTGAGCCAACAAAGGTGATCCAATCAATCTCACCATCTCGATGTGCTTTCAATGCATCCTGAAGCTCTGCAAGTATTTCTGCGCGCGGGATATATTCTTTACGTTCATTGGTGAGCGGCACAGTACGACCAAGCTGGCAATACACACAATTCCAGTTACAGGTTTTCGCCGGTATCGGATCAATGCCTAATGATTGACCTAAACGTCGTGATGGTACCGGACCGAATACGGCGCTCATTATTCTTTCACCATTCTAGTCCCGCATTTCGGGCATGTCATTTCGTAACAGGGTTTTCCAGCACTATGCGGCAGTCGTTCACCGCATTTTGGGCAAACACAAAATCCGCCTGGACCAGAGCCGGGTTTGTTACCACCGCCGCGTCCTCTTCCCTGCCCACCGGGAGCGCCTTGTCCGCGCCCGCGTCCAAATCGAGAAAGCCAGTTTGCCATTTCTACCTCCTTAATCATCAAATATGGAGATCACTCACCAACGGATCTTCAATAACAAAATGCCTTTCCGTTGCCTGGTCGGATTCATCACTCGGGCAGATTATCAATAAGGAGCGGGTGATCCCCTCCCCTTTGCTTCCCCATTGATGCGGAATATGTGCTTCAAAAATCAAACTATCTCCTGCTTCAAGGATATAGGTTTCCTCTCCAATGCGATATTCCAGACATCCTTCCAGACAATAGACAAATTCCTGCCCGGTATGAACAATCGGGTTTGCACCGCTATCCGCACCAGGTTCTAATGTGACCAGCAAGGGTTGTCCCCCCGCCAAAGTTATCCCGCTGCCTAAATCTTCCAGTATCCCATGGTTGAATTGGGCTTGTGGACGATGCCCTGATTTTTGAAAAACGACCGTTTTTGGCTCTTCAATGCTCTCGAAAAAGGCAGTAATCGGAACCTGCAGTGCCAAGGCGAGTTGTTGTAAGGTGCTGACGCTTGGGGAAGTTTTATTGTTTTCAATGAGGCACAAGGTATTGACATTCAATCCGCTCTTTTCTGCCAATGCCCGTAAAGAAAAACCTTGTGCTTGTCGCACTTCCCGTAAACGAGAACCAACATCCAGATTGGCATTCAGGTTCTCTACCGCAGTCTGCCGGGTGTTCATTAATTTGGAAGAGGGAACAGGTATCTGTTTCCATCCCTGTCGTCGCCTATGCCGCATCTCGCCGAATGGTTGAGGAGTCATAATTTTCTTTCTCCAGATAAGGTTCTATTCGCTAAAAGCCTATGCTTGTAGTTGCGTTTTCAGTAGAAAGGTTTAATAATATTATAGTACATTATTTGAAATTATCAATAGCTTGTACCAATATAATCAATTAATCTATAATAAAGATGGTTAGCCCTTATTGCTGGGATGATTCCCCTAGGCGCACTTTTACAATGATCGTCTTTGTCCCTCTTGCTAATTCGATGTTCACTGTATCGCCCGGTTTATATTGAAAGAGGGCATTGATATAGGAATGATTTTCATCGATGGGGACTTCACCGATTTTGGTCAAAATATCGCCACGCTGGATTCCAGCTTGATCGGCCGGACTGCCAGGCACAACTGCTGTGACATACACCCCCCATTGCACCGGCAAATCATATACCGCCGCGACATTGGGTGTGATCAGTTGCCAGCGAATCCCTAAATAAGGACGGGAGACATATCCTTTCTGGATGATCTGTTCCGCTACGCTGCGGGCGGTATTAATAGGGATAGCAAAGCCTAAACCTTCTGCCACAGCCCCAGTCGGCGTTCCCCGCACAACCAACGTATTGATTCCAATTACTTGCCCAAGTAAATTTACCAAAGGACCGCCAGAATTACCCTGGTTGATCGCTGCATCGGTTTGAATCAGGTTTTCGATTTGATAACCCTGACCACTATCAATGGAGCGCCCCGTTGCGCTGATCACCCCCATTGTTACCGTATTTCGAAAATCCCCTAAGGGCGAGCCGATTGCAATCACGATTTCACCGGGTGTCAGGATGTCCGAATTGCCGAGCGGAGCCACTGCTGGGATTTTTCCCTGCGTTTTCAAGACTGCTACATCGGCATAGATATCCGTTCCAACAATTTTGGCATCCTGCTGGCTGCCATCCGATAAAATCACCTGTACCTGGCTGGTATTCTCGACCACATGATTATTGGTCAAGATATAACCCTGATCGGAGATAAAAACGCCACTCCCGCTTACTGTTTGATCGCCGGTTGGACCAAAAAAGGTCATCTGTCCGGGGATATTTCCAACCACCGTCACCACTGCAGGCGCCACTTTTTGAACCGCCTCGGTGATGCTGCTCTGGACTTCGCTGACGTTAACTTGCAAAGCCGTTGGAACATTATTCACTGCTGCTGCAGTTGGTAAACTGGGAGTGGGCTGCATCATTTGATTTTGGGCATGGACAAATTGGTACACCGTCCAACCTCCCACCACCATTCCGCTAAACCCAGAAACGAATCCTACCAACAATATCAGGAACAAAGCAATCCATTTGTTATTCATCCGCACACCCTTTCTTGGTTTATCCACCGTGATGACCTTCTCTTAACCCAACGAATAAACGCGTCAATTCCTCCCACCACCAAGCTGATCATCCCAATCACAACGATATCTTTAAGCAATCCTGCCAAACCCCGCCCAATAGAAAACGTGTTCTGCTCCCGATCCGCGAAGGCTGATTCTGGGGCAAAGGAATCTGGCGAAGTATTCCTCCCTGCTCCCCCTCTTAAGCCTGTTCCTAATCCTCTACCACTATGAGCATTCTCATCAAATACATTGTTTCCAGCGGGGGTGTCCACAATCCCACTGAAGCCGCGCTGTACTGCAAGATAAACACCCCAGCCGATTAACCCCATCACGAATAATAATATGAATAAGATCATGAATGTGCGTCCAATTTTGAACATAGAAGTTACCTCCAAATTATAATCTTCGTTGTTATCCACATCTGGTTATTTTTTTGACTTAATCAGTTCTTCCTCGTTTTTTATCGGTATAGCAACAGGATGAGGCACCGCAATCGAAATCCGATCTTTAATTGGTACGACAATCAGCCGTTTAAAATAGGTGACAATCCATTTCCAATGTAAAGCGAAATGCACCGCCACAAGGAATAACATCAAGTTTGCCGAGAAATCATGGATAAAGCGCCAAGAATGGTTATGCACAATATTGATCGCAAACAATGGTAGTATCGTGCGCGAGATGATCAATCCGCTTAGCATTGTAGCGACAAACGATATCAACAAAAATAGGTCTACGAGATAATTTAACCTTGATGAATGAAACAGCTTGCGGAAATAACGCAAGGTTACTTGGACAATCCAATCCCAATGGTAAAACAAATGGATGACGATCATTGCGAAGAAAGACAAACCCAACCATTCATGCAGGGAAATTCCGGTTATAGCTGGTTCGGAAAGGATTAAGAATGAAATCAAGATCAATCCATCCACCAGAAAATTACGTTTTGTGATCATAACAAACTCCTAATTCGTGTTTTTTGATAATCTAAGTCTAAAACAAACCTGTTTAGAAATTGTTAAGAAGGTGTTGAAAGATTATTGGGATTATCCAAAGATAAAAGGGCTTTTCCCGCTGGTTGAGTAGCGAGCCTAGCGAGCATATCAAAACTATTATCTCCGCTGGTTGAGTAGCTGCGAACCCCCGTCGTGAGCAGCCTATCGAGACCAGATAACTTCACTGATTGCGCAGCGAGCATATCGAAACCAATTATCGCAAGCCTATGGTTCCGACAGGCTCAACCCACGAAACCCGCTAAGCGTTACTTAGTACCCCGCTCCCCTAACGGATTTGGTTCTACATTTATCCACTTTTTTCAACTTTTTGGTAATTGAATCGTAAACGCACTACCCTTGCCAAGCTGGCTTTCTACTTGGATGCTGCCTCCATGTGCTTCAACGAGTGATTTTGCAATTGCCAATCCCAGCCCGGATTCACCATTCTCCTGCCGAGAGCGATCCGCTCGGTAAAAACGATCGAACACATGGGGTAAATCTTCCGCAGCAATACCACTGCCATTGTCTTTCACCTGCAAATAAACATGCTCTCCCGCCCCCCAGGCCTTCAAGACGATCTCACCACCCGCTGGGGTATACCGCAAACTATTGATGATCAAATTATCCAATACCTGAGCCATACGTTCAACATCCACATTTACATTCGCGATCGGTTCAGCTGCTTGAACGACCAAATTAATTCCCTTTTGTTGAGCTGTTAATGCGTGCCGGGCATAAGCTCGCTGAAGGATAAGGCTAGGTTGGATTGGTTGCGGGTTTAGAGATAGCTCCCCCGCATCCGCTAAGGATAATAAGCGTAAATCATCGACCAAATGACTGAGATGTTGCGTTTCCTGATGTAAGATCGTGTAAATCTCTGTATTCCCTTCCAGCTTCCCATCACTGAGCGCCTCCGTATAACCCTGAATGACACTCAAGGGGGAACGTAAATCATGAGCAATATCCGCTGTCATTTGGCGGCGCACCCGTGTCGCTCGCTCTAACTCACGACTCATCTGATTAAAAGCTTCGGCAAGTTTTCCTAACTCATCCTTCGACCGCACCGACACTTGGCGTCCGAACTGGCCTCTTGCGATGTCGCGTGTAGCTTCGGTCAATTCGCGCAAGGAACCGGTGAGAGTAACAGCCAGAACACTCCCTAAAATCAATGCTAAAACCACTGCAGTGAGCGCGCTAATTAGCGTAGCCCGCTTCACGCTCTGCAAAAAACGGGCTTCCGGCGAATCGGGTTGGCGCGGTTGATTGATCGGAACCGCCAATACCCAGCCTATCGTTTTTCCATTCAAGTTCAAGGCAATTGCTTGATTCAGATCGCGGCTGGAAAGGCGCTGTCCAATCTGGTTTGGCATAATGCTGTAAACGACGACCTGATTTTCATCTACTAAAGTGAAACGCGTCCACTCACGTTGAAAATCCGGTTCATTACCCGGATTTTGCCCCAAGCCAATTTCGAGAGCTAATAATGCGCGATTGATCCCATTCCAACTGCCGTTCCGCAAATAATAGCGAATTAAGCCATTGACTAAAATCTCTTGCTGCCGGCGCAGGATAAATTGATCGAATTGATTGCGTGTGCTTTGCCAAACCACGAAGGTGACCAATAATGACCCGCTCAATCCCACCAGTAAAAACGCTAGAATTAACCTTGTTGTTATCGAGCGAAACATCCTACTCCCTCATGGCAGCGATTCTAAAATTGCAAATCGATACCCCACCCCGTAAACGGTTTCAATATAATGTGGATTAGCTGGGTCAGGTTCGATCTTTGCGCGTAAATTGCGAATATGGACATCTATGGTGCGCTCATAGCCCTCGTATGCGGTTCCTTGCAACCGTTCTAATAACTCTAATCGAGTAAAAACCCTGCCTGGTGCCCGCATCATCGTTGCCAGTAATTCGAATTCCGAGGGAGTTAGATCAACCAGTCGCTCGCCTATCGTCACCATGCGTCCCTGAAAATCAATGGTGATGTTTCCATACCGCAAGATATCGGTATCTTTATGCTGTTGTTTCTCTAATCGGCGTAGCACTGCCCTCACCCGGGCAGTCAACTCGCGCGGGCTGAACGGCTTTACGACATAATCATCCGCACCGAGTTCCAATCCTAAAACTTTATCGCTCTCATCGAGTTTGGCAGTGAGGATAATCACCGGTGTATCCGATTCGCGATTAAAGGCACGCAAGAAATCATAGCCGTTCATTTCTGGCATCATTAAATCCAGCAATACCAGGTCCGGTTTTTCTTGGCGAGCGACAAAAAGGGCTTCCTGTCCATCAGCGGCTGTGACGACATCAAAACCTTCTTGCGTAAAATAAGATTTGAGCAGTTTGCGGATTTCCGCTTTATCGTCTACGACGAGTAATTTCTTGGTCATCTTTTAGCTCATCAGCACGAGAAATCAAATTAATGGACTACCTTGATTAGATTATAAATCGTTTTGATCCGTTCAGTTCAAGAATCAGGGATGTCCGAGGAGGAGGAGACAGCTCGGACATCCCGATAAGCGGACTAGATCGGATTATGGAGTAACCGTGGGTGTCACAGGGGGCACACCCGGCATACCACCAAACCAGGCTCCGCCACCTTGGTGATGTCTGCCTCCAAATCCACCAAAACCGGGCATGGCGCCATCCAATCCACCCATCCCTCTCCAACCATTCTGATCCAGGTTTTTAAGGAGCGCGTCCGCTTGCGCCTGGGTGATTACACCACTTTTCACGGCTGCCTGAACTGCATTCTGAAAAGCAGTCTTCATAGCGGTTATGAAATCACTGTTATTAGCCAGAGCTCGGCGAGCTTTCATCAAGTCAGCTTGTTCCTGTGTCAGCTTTCCATCCTTCACCGCCTGGTCAATTTCAATATCCATTGCCTTTTGCCGCGCTGCTTGCAGTTCATCCGTGCTGATACCTAATGCATCGGCTAATAAGGCATTGAAATCAATCCCATTCTGGCTCAACCAACCTGCCCAGCGCCCCCCAAACGGGAATGCAAATGGATTATTTTTCAATTGGTCTGCCTGAGCTTGGGTGATTAACCCTTTTTCAACCGCTTGAGCTAATGCAGCTTCTTTTGCTTTTTGTTGAGCTGCATCCAATTCACTGGTTGAAATACCTAACGCTTGGGCAAGCGCTTCATCACTTTGTCCATCTCCCCAAACAGGACCCCTTCCCATCGGAAATCCTTGATTTTGAGTGGTCGCGGAACCAACCATCGCGCTAGCTTTGCTGATGGTCACTGCCCCAACGCCCAGCGCAGCAACCAACGCTCCTAAAATTACAAAGGTTATGACCTTTTTTCTACTCATTTTGACACTCCTTTTGCTTCAAAATTAACGTTTGATCTTCTTTCGATCTGTTGTGATGATAACAAAAGGATATTTAGAAATTGTTAAGAAGTGATTTGTAAATAATTTGGATTTGCTTGTTTCCCCAAACCACCACCCCCTTGAAATGGTAGAGGGCTAAGGCGTGGGCAACCACCTCCCCCTGATTGAGGGAAGACTTAGGTAAGGGTGAATTTTCCTCCCCCTGATTGGGGGAGGATAAAGGTAGGTGGGCTTTATCTTTTTGCCGCCAACGCTTTCCACATTCTCTCAGGCGTCACGGGAATCTCATTCATCCAAATCCCTGTTGCGTCATGAATCGCGGCTAAAACAGCTGGTGCGAGAGGTAAAAACGGCGGTTCACCCACCCCGCGCGCTCCCCAAGGTCCACGGTCATCCGGGAATTCCACAATCACCGGAATGACTTCTTCTGGTACATCTAAAACCGTTGGTATCAAATACGTACTGAGTTGATCGGTTAGCACACGCCCATCCTTCATGACAAAGTTTTCCATTAATGCATAACCCTGAGCTTGTGCAATCGCCCCTTCGATCTGTCCCTCTACCAAGCGTGGGTTGATCGCTTTGCCTACATCATCCGCCGAAACTACCCGCACCAATCGGACAACCCCGGTTTCGGTATCTACTTCCACCTCGACAGCCTGAGCCGCGTAGGCATAGGCAAAGTTGGGCATCGAGTAACCGGTCTCTTTGTGGAATGGTGTAGTTGAAGGTGCCAGATATTTTTCTTCTCCAACGGCTGGGCGCTCTTCTAATTTCCAGCGTTCCAAGGCAGTCCGTGCTGCCTGACGAATTGCATTACCCGCCATAAAAGTCATTCGAGATGCAGAGACGCTGCCGGAATCCCCGGTAATAGCGGTATCGGAAGCGATCAAGGTCACTTTGCTCGCCTCAATACCTAATGCTTCCGCCGCCATTTGTACCATCACAGTATGAGCGCCTTGACCGACTTCGGCACCGGCATGATATAAGACTGCCCGCTCAATTTCCGCCTTACCATGCAGTTCAATGCGTGCCCAACAATTCTCCTGATAGCCAAAACTAAACCCAACGTTCTTAAACCCAGCCGCAAAACCAATCCCCCGTTTAATATGAGGCTGATCGGGTTGGATTTTTTCAGGAGCGGTCCATCCCTGAGGGGTTTTCTTCCAACCTGCTCTTTGTGCAGCGGTTTCGATGACTTGAAGAATGCTCACGCCGCCAGGTGGTATCGTGCCCACGTCCAGCGTCTCCCCCTCTCGTAAAGCATTGCGTGCACGCAGTTCGACAATATCCATATTAAGCGCCTCAGCCAGTTTGTTCATCTGCATTTCGGCAAGGAAATTGCCTTGCGGCGCTCCAAACCCGCGAAACGCTCCGCCGGGTAGATTGTTTGTGTAAACACCATAGGTATCCACTTTGACATTGGGGATCGAATAAGGTCCTGTACAAACGATCGTCGCATTCCCCAAAACCTTATTGCTGGTGTACATATACGCACCCCCATCAGCGATCAATTCCATTTCTGCAGCGACTAATTTTCCATCATATCTGGCACCCCAACGGGCTTTCACCGTCATCGGATGACGTTTGCAATGGCCAATGATCGATTCACGGCGGCTCCAAATAATTTTCACTGGCCGATGAATGCCGCGTTGGCTGAGTCGCCAGGCAGCTAATGCCAGCACGATCTGCACCGACATATCCTCGCGTCCACCAAAAGCTCCGCCTATTGCTGGGTAAATTACCCGCACCTGTTCATCGGGTAAACCCAATGCATGCGCAATCTGATGACGGTCGGTATGTGCCCATTGGCCAGCAACTTGAACGGTCACTCGTCCATCTTCATCGATATAAGCAAATCCAGCTTCTGGCTGCAAATAGGCGTGCTCTTGAAATGGTAGCTGGTACTCCCCTTCTATAATTACATCCGCTTGTTTAAAACCAGTTTCAACATCGCCTTTGCGTATTTTATAATGCACACAAATATTGCTCTCCCCGCGCTCGGGGTGGATCAAAACCGCATCGGGCTGCATCGCCTGGCGGGGATCAGTCACCACGGGCAAATCTTCAAAATCCACCTCAATCAGTTCACAGGCTTTGGAGGCAATTTCTTCACTCTCGGCAACCACCAAGGCAATTTGATCGCCAACAAAACGCACCACATCCGCACCCGGTTTGTCACTGCCAGGCCCGCACAATACCGGCTGGTCTGGAACTTGGAGTCCATATTCATTGACAGGCACATCCTTGGCTGTGAACACGGCAACCACACCAGGCAACGCTTCTGCTTTTGTCGTATCCAGACGCAAAATCCGCGCATGAGGTCGTTCCGCAAAAAGGATTTTCATCCACAACTGATCGGGTGCGCTAAAATCTCCGGGATAATAGGCTTCCCCCATCACTTTCGCACGCGCATCAATGCGCGGGATCGGTTGACCAACAACTTTTGTTTCTGAGATAGATGGTTCATGGATTGACGTCATTTTTTTCACTCCCAATTACAGGATTAAACTGTGGCAGCCAGCCGTAACCTGACTGCATTCGTGATGATAAAAAGCATTAAGCTTCATTGCATTCAAATCAAACTCTGCGCCGGAAGCAACCCCTTTAGTCGTTGAGATTCGACCATCAAGGGAATATACTCCCTTTCGTTTCGGGCTTTGCACGGGCTGCAGAGCAAACAATATTCGTGCGCTTAAGACACTACTTCGCTAAAGATTGGCTACGAATACCATAATTTTATACGATGTATTTTCATCTTTCGACATATAGCCCAATCTCGCAATAGCTGCTCTGACGTAGATTTTTTGTTCACGATTCCGGTTATATGACGTTCACCGATCGATCTTTTATAAAAATGATCTAGAAAGAATTACCAGAACCTTATAACCTAATTTTACCGCATTCTCAGAGGAGTGCCTCTAATGTTGCCCTTCGATCGCTGAGCGCAGCGTCGGCGATTAAAGGAGGGCATTCATCTAATGTGTGAGTTTGTTGGATTAAACCTACTGCGAATGCCATGCATGTGGCTTCCCCGCATTGCTTGCAATTCGTTTGGGGTAGTAATGTCCAAATATCTAGGGGGCGCGGAGACCGTTTTGCCTGCGTGACTGCCACTAATTCAGAGCGATGTTCCCAGGTAGCATTGATCGCATCCTTCAATGCCTGGAATAGTTCCAAACCTTCTTGTGTGTCGCGAACTTGTGTGATATACACCATCTCCGGATAAATCGTAAGAAAGCCGGCGGGGCGTCGAAAGGTCAATGTCCCGGTTCCCGGGTTATAAGCCATGACCCCTGGCAGTGTTGCCAGGTAAGGAATGACCTCATCCAAGGAGCGGTTTGGTTTCCCAATTACAATGATCTTACCAGGATCGGCTAAACAAGGTAACGTTTTGGTCAAAATAATGGTATCAAGAAACATCATTCCCTCAATAAACCATCATCCACACCTGCGGCGCAGGATCAATTCCACTTTTTTGATAAAAACTTTGAACATGTATTCTTTGATTTCTTCCTCATCATTCCGTTTTGCCATTGTCAATAATTGACGGACTTCTTTTTCGTCGAACACAATCAAAGTCTTTTCAACGCGTTCTTTTGCCACGGCACCACCTATAGGATACTGCGCAGCGCTGAAACGGTCTCATCGATTTCTTCCATGGTATTAAATAAGCCAGGGCTAAAACGCAAAGCGCCGATCTCAATGGTTCCAGCAGTACGATGGGCTTGAGGCGCACAGTGCAACCCGGCCCGAGTAGCGATGTCGAAGACCTGATCCAATACCATCGCCAACTGATCAGGACTATACCCCTCGACAGTGAGTGCCACGACGGCACTCCGCCGGGCAAGATCGGCTGGCCCAAGCACTTTTACACCTGGAATTTTATTGACTTCTTCGATCAAACAAGCACACAAATCCATTTCATGTTGGCGAATAGATGATAAACCTTTTTCCTGGACAAATTGAACGCCAGCCAGCAACCCGGCAATGCCAGCCGCGTTATGTGTGCCGGCTTCGAGACGCGCCGGTAATTCTGCGGGCATGGTCTCCAGCTCTGATTCGACCCCCGAACCCCCTTCCATCCAGGTTTCCAATTCTACGCCAGTCCCTACCACCAATCCACCGCTGCCATGCGGGCCAAAAAGGGATTTATGTCCCGGAAATGCTAATAGATCAATTTGCATTGTTTGCATGTCAATGGGAATTACCCCTGCCGTTTGGGCAGCATCCACCAGGAAAAGGATTCCATGGCGAGCGGCAATGCTTCCAATTTCTTCGATTGGCATGATTGTCGCTAACACATTCGAAGCGTGCAGCATGGCAATCAAGCGTGTATTTGTTCGTATCGCGGTTTCAACTTGTTTTGGATTGAGCGTACCATCGCAATCACAGGGCACAACGGTCACCTCCACACCCTGACGTTCGAGTGCTTTAATCGGACGCCACATAGCATTATGCTCAATGGCAGAAGTGATCACATGATCACCAGGTTTCAATATACCTTTGAGAGCCATGTTGATCGCCTGAGTCGCATTCATCGTAAACACTACCCCATTTGGATTTGGGGCATGGAATAACTCCGCAATCGCTTTCCGAGTCTGATCAGCGATTCGGGCAGCTTCCTCTTCCTGCCGGTGACCTCCTCGCCCCGGGGTAGCGCCGACCGCGCGCATAAACTGATTTACCGCTTCATAGACGGTCTCTGGTTTCGGCCAACTGGTAGCGGCATTATCGAGATAAATCCCCATTTATTTTTCCTTCCTCCAACAAATCCAGCGCCACCGCTCGTTCCCGCGCTGCTTTATATAAGCGTGGGATCAAAACTTCATGGAAGAAGGTCAATGCACCTTCTCCATCCTTATCCATGCCAATACGCCTTAATTCAAGCAATTCATCTCCCTCCAGCGTAATCCATAGCGAACGGGGTGGCTGAGTTTTATTATTTAGTGTTTTTTCCAAATATTCCTGCCCTCCTTGTCACTGTTCAGCCGATCGCTCTAAACGGCATCCTCTCATTTTCTTATTGCGGTGAGCAAATACCATCTAAAGGTTGCTCGTTTTTGATAAGAGCGATTGCCGCGGGCAGCAAAGGTGCTAATACTTCCATACCTTCTTGTACTGCCTTTGGGCTGCCGGGTAAATTGACAATGAGTGTGTTTCCACGTATCCCAGAAACCCCGCGGGATAGCACCGCAAATGGCGTACGGCGATAGCCATCCCACCTTAAAAGCTCGGCTAAGCCAGGCATTTCCCGCTCTATAACCTTGCGGGTGGCTTCGGGTGTCACATCACGTGGAGTGGGTCCAGTGCCGCCGGTCGTCAGGATCAAATCCACTTTACCTCGATCAGCTAATTCTTGTAGGATATCCATGATTTGTTCTTCTTCATCTGCAACAATTGCAGTAAAAACCACCTCGGCATCCATTTCCGAAACAAGCTGGCTGAGTAAAGGACCGCTGGTATCCTCTCGTTCACCGCGTGAACCTTTATCACTCACCGTAATGACAGCTGTTCTAATCATAATGAGAGCCACTCCAAATCATGGATAGATTAATGTTTACCATACTTCATGGTGCACCTTATCCGCCTCAAACCGAGTGCGGGGCGGCTTTTGCTCATCTGGAACACCGACTGGAACCAGACAGAGCACTCGTAGATGTTCTGGGATGTCCAGAATCGTTCGCACACGCCTTTCCCGTTCCAGTCGTGGATATACCGCTACCCATACCGCTCCTAAATCGAGTGCTGTTGCAGCTAGTAATAGATTTTCTGTCGCGGCACTGCAATCTTCCACCCAATGATCCGACGCAGTTGGATCACCAATCACCACAAAGACCACTGCAGCTTTGGCGCACATTCCGCTCCAGGGCTGAATGGCAGCTAATTCCTTTCTTTTAGCCTCATCCCGCACAACAACAAATGCCCAAGGGCGGATATCGTTGGCGGAGGGTGCTGCCATAGCAGCCTCTAAAAGCGCCTGGACCGCTTCATCAGAAATGGGTTCGCGCTTATATGCTCGAATACTGCGCCTTTTGAAGATGAAATCTAATTTTTCATTCATCGATTACTCCTCCATTAATTTTCTCATAACCTCTATTAAAGCAAACGGATCTTTGGCAAAGCAACTTCTGTTTTGATAAAGGGATTGCTTCCGTTGTGCTGAAAGTCCCAAGTAAAGATCTTCTCTATGTTGGAATGGCAACATATACCTTGATCATGCCTTACAATTTATGCATTTCCAATCGCTGGGGCATCAATGACGATCTCCTCCAAAGCAGCCCGGTTTTCAGCATATTGTGGTTCATCTAATACGGTGCAATCACTTAACTTTCGTTGCGAGGCAGCTAATTTTAATGCAAAGGAAAAGCAGGTTGGTTCGCCACACTTTTTGCAATTGGTATTCGGTAAGAGTTTATAAATCGCCATCGGTGTGGGTCTCTGGCGCGTTCGATAATCGGGCGTAATTTCATCCCGCCTTTCCCAGGTGCGGTTTATTAAATCAATAAGACCCTTCAACTCTTTTTCTGCCCCTTCGCGATCTTCCACATTACTGGTAGCAACCTGATAAGCATGAAAGGCGATATTATGTCCGCCCTTTTTCCATGTTAATGCGTTTGCTTCTGGTAAATAGACAGCGCCGCGTAAAACGGCATTGAGGTAAGGCAGTGCTTCTGAAATATCAACGGTTAACCGTGCCACCGCAGAAAATCGCTCTGCGCCCGGCTCACATGGTGGTGTGAAAACCTCTAAGTCATACTTCTCAATTAACATCTTTTCCTCCTCGACAAATCGCCTCTTCCAGCCCGGAACAAATAAATTATTTGTAGTTACAAAGGTTCTAATCCAAGAGTGTTATAAGTAATAACTACCATAGAAAGCTTTTGAAGCCATCTCCCGTCAAGCGCCTGTCATGGCGAGCGAAGCGAAGCCATCTCCCTGTAGGATTGGAGATTGCTTCGGTCGCAAAGAACGCTCCCTCGCAATGACTCGTAGTGTATATGTATAAAGATTGCTTATGTAGCAATAAAACTCCTCTTCAATGATAGCTGTACTAAGTAATTACTGAATTTTTTATTATCTACGGTAGTCATTAATTTCACATCCATCCAATCCTCACCGCATCTATTTTGCAATATAAATCCTGTTCATGATCATTATCAATAGGCTAATCCTCGTTAGGTTTTTCTATTGCTTTGATCGGAATAGCTTTTGAGAAGTTTAGGGTGCACGATAATAAAATAAGCGTCATCATTAATGCCGAGGTTAAACACCAGGCACAGATAGCATGAATGACAAAAAGCTCTAAATAGGTAAGATAGATCGAGAAACCAACCCCGAATAATGCCATAAAATAAAAAAGAAGCATTACCCAATGCCCATTCAAAGGGAGATCTTTCCTGGCGATCCACCAAATGAGGAACATCAGAAGATATGCCCCCACCCCTAACATGCCCAATGGAAATATTCCAAATAAACGAGCATAGGCACTTTGTTGGACTGCATTACAATCACCAATCGGACCACAAACAGCTTTCACCTCATAGACTTCGACAAATGCCAAATAGGATGCTGCTACAAAACCGACTCCGATCCACAAAGCAATTAACCAACTTGGCTTGGGCAAGCTATCTCTCTTCCATAAGAACACCCGAATTCCATTCCAAATACCCCATAATAACGCAAGGATCATCCCAATTTCGAGAGTTAAAGCCAGCTCGTAGCCTTGCGGTTTTTGGGTGTACCTGCTACCCAGAGTGGTTTCTTCCATATCAGCTGTTGGAGAAGGTACTGGAGTTGGAGACTGCACCTTAAGCGGCGTGGCAGTGGCTAGAGATGTAAGCAAACCTGGGATTTGGGCAGCAGGGATGGTTGGGGTGGCATTCTGCATTGCAGTAGATTCCTTCTTTTCTGCCTCAGCAATTTCTGGCAGCAAAGAACGAAGTACATCCGGGAAATTCAATCCACCTTCTGAGAGATACGTCTTGATCAAACCAGGTAATTCATCCGGGATTTGGCGTGAGCCAATCAATACCCGATCTCCAATGACGAGAAACGGTACCCCAACTTCTTCTTTTGGGATGTTATAGAGCTGTGCCACTTGATAAAGGCGATCGAAATCTTCCATTGTTTCGACTTCGATTTTTAATATTTGTAACTGCTCCCCGTATTTTTCTTCCAATGGCGGTAAGACTTCCGTAAGGACATAATGACAATGCCCGCAGGTTGCCATCCAAAATAAGATAGCATGGACAACCGCTTCTTTCCTTTCCTCTTCCCCACAAATATGGCAGGCTTTTAAAGTGGGAGTGGGGTTATTTTGTGCATTCTGTAAAGGAATTTTGTGGGGTAGAGAAAATATCGGAACAGCTAAGCTCAAAGATGAATTTATAGGGGAAACGGTAAAATTTGCGCCATCAGGAAGTGGGCTAGCCTTAGCCGGTAGAGCTATGACTAGCCCAAAAAGGAGAATTACCAAAAGCTGACGGTGTCTCATGCTATTGTGTTAATATTGTATAATCCACTCCTAAAGGTGTGCTAATTTCAACTGCAACTTCCGCAAAAAGCGCCTTCAAAGGAGTTAAGCGTGCTTCTCGTTCTGAGATCAACGGATGAGTAAAGACTTTCTGCCTTAATTCATTGAACGCATTAATTTCATCCTTAGATAAATTTTCACCAGCCTGTTGCCGTTGTAATAGGTTTTCATACATTTGATAAAGCTGGACTTCCAAATCTCGCACCAGAGGATCTTGCTCCACCATTTGACGCGCTTGCAAGTATGCTTGCACCGTCTCATTTTGATTCAGCAATGTGCCTAAGCGTTGCACCGCTTGCATAACTTCATTTTCTAAACTGTTTTCCATCATCCACCATCCTATCCACAACAAGACCGTTTTGCATTTGCTGCAAAATCGACACCAATAATTTGGCTCAAAGACCGATCTACTGTAACCATCATCTCGCGTAACGCTTTTTCGGCTTGGCGATAGGTGCGTACTACATCTAAAGCTTCTAATTGCCTTTCCAGCATCTCCAGCTCCTGGCTTTGCTGCGCATTAAGCTGTCCCCATTGTGCCTGATTTCGTAAACTGCGAATTTGGCTGCCGATCCGTTGCACGACCGCATCATGATTGACAATTTGGAGGGTATCCAAAAAGGCAATGTATTGCGGTGTTTTTGCGATGACTTCGCCCAGGGTTCGGGCTGCTTCATAAACATCATCCACTTTTGGCTCCGATATTACTTGTGAAGCATTTATTTCTTCCATAGAAAACTACCATCCTTAATAGAAAATATTCAACAATGACATTCAATTGTTTGAATATATTATAAAGCACAAATGCATTTATACCAGTGATATTTGTCACCTTTTTTCTATCAGGGATATTAAGTCTATGAGAATGAGAAGCAGAGCCATTTATTAGCTCTGCTTCATTGCTGACCTATCGCAAATATCTCTTTCTATCTTCCTTATCCCATATCGCTCTCTTTAGATTTGATCAGGAAATCTATTTGTTTTACGATAGAAAAGAGACTGACTTTTTTGAGAAGCAATATTCATTAGGTAAGATATTAATCCTATCACTGACTAATTATTTGGAACCGATACCCAAGAATTGAGCTTCCAGATAGCCTTACCGTCAGTCAAGATAATTCTCACATCGGATCCCCTGGCCGCCTCCTCACCGCATACATCAACAATTGGGTATATCCAGGAAACATGTAAATGTTATTTTGCAATTGCGGTAATGTAACGCCTCCAAGCATGGCATTTGCAATTTGCTGAATAATTTCAGGGAAACCTGACAGGTCTTCGCGACAGTCTTGCATCCCGATTTTTATATCCATGCTTACGATCCGGACAGTATCGGCACAGAATTTGGTTGTGTACTATGCATGCCCAATCTGTACCATCACCAACTTGGAAGTTACGCCTATGGACGCCTACGATGGGCATTATTTTTATTCCATTTTTTCTTCTCAATGGTGCTCAATCTCAATCGGATGGTGAAAGACTTGCTTCCTGCATCTGTTTTTCCATCAACAAAACGCCAATCAATGCTGGAGTTAAAGTAAATTGGAGTGACTGCGGACTGTTGACATCACAATGAATATAGTGCTATACTCTATATAGAATTTCATTGTTCACCCCTGTTTTCTTTACGGACTAAGTGCATGCTGAGGAAACCATCAACAAATCCAAGATTAACAGCGGTATCATCTTAATAAATATTTTCTTGACTTATTGATCTTTTCCTCATACTAACAGGTGACCCAATCAAAATAATATTAGTGGTAGACTACCAATCTGGTATTTAACTTATTGGAAGATGGCAACTTTCCAATAAGTTTTTTTCTTTTTGGAGGTTAAATATGTCCATTAAACGATCTATAATCTATTTTCTCGTAGCTGGCAACATCCTTACAGCAGGAGTCATTGGCTTTTTGTTGACAACAAATGCTCAAGCTAAGTCTACATATCAAACCGGGATAACCATCCCTTATATGGGTAGCTTGAAAGATGACTCCGGCCAGCCCGTGTCCGATGGAAATTATGATTTTGTTTTAGCCCTATACACGACGGAAAATGGAGGGAAGCCAGCCTGGTCAGAAACACAGTCAGGAATCATGGTTCAGGGTGGCGTTTTCACCATTCTGCTCGGGAATAAAACTCCACTTTCAAAAGAGCTACTCACAAATAAGGTTCGCTGGTTGGAGGTAAGTGTGCGTGGACCGGGTGAAAGTAGTTTCACGATGCTTTCCCCTCGCCAAGAATTAAGCACGACTTCTATCGCAAATACAACGCCACAAGGAGGCGGCGGTTTATCTTGCGCTCACACTCATTGGGGAGAAACATGGAGCGGAAGTGGTGTTGGGTTGCATCTTATCAGTAGCAATGACACCCCTTTGTGGGCGGAATCCACAGGTGGATGGGCGGGCGTTGATGGACGCAACACAACTAACAATGGTGTTTATGGATTCAGCAATAGTGCTATAGGCGTGTTGGGGGAATCAAATTCTGGTTATGGAGTAAAGGGTGTTTCCAAAGGAACAAGCGGAGCGATAGGCGTTTATGGCGAAGCAAACAATGCCACTTGTACTCAAAGCAGCTGTATTGGTGTAAATGGATTTAGCAGTAAAGGTTCTGCTATATACGCCGTCACTGAGAGCGGGGTAGGAGTACTTGCGTATGCAAGTGGCAATGGAATCCCTTTAGCTGTTGAAAATAGCAGTACCGGAACAGGCAATTTGATCGAGGCAATAAAATATGGCACTCCGCCTGATCGCAAATTTTATGTCAGCAATTCAGGCGATGTCTATGCTGATGGTAGTTACCACTCTTATGGTGCCGATCTTGCCGAAATGCTACCTGCGGTTGAAGAGCTTGAACCCGGAGATGTACTGGTGATCGGGTTGGATGGTCTATTGACCCGTTCCAGCATAGCCTACCAACCCACCGTCGTCGGTGTTTATTCATCCAACCCCGGCTTCATCGGCGGTAGTAATGATGATTCAGATCAAACCGGTAAAATCCCTTTAGTCGTAATAGGTGTTGTGCCAGTTAAAGCAAGCGCTGAAAATGGAACAATTCAGCCCGGCGACCTGTTGGTTACATCGTCCATACCAGGATATGCAATGAAGGCAGATCCCAATCAGGCAGTGGGAACGGTGATAGGGAAAGCTTTAGAAACACTGGAAAGCGGCACCGGTATGATCCAGATGTTAGTTATGCTTCAGTAGGTGGTGGAGCGATGAGATTAAAAACAACAATTATCCTCGCCAGTATTGCAATACTGCTTATAATCAGTCTGGCACTAGCTCAAACGGGTAAAACCGCTGAAACTGTTATACAGCAAAATACTCATCCAAGTAGAGTTTATTACTTAACCAGCATAAAGGTACAAGTGTTGGGAATAACCAGTGGCGGGGGGTATTATCTAAGCAACCCGTTTAGCATTACCGGAAGTGGCACACCTTGCTGTTGTAATTACCTGCCTTGTATCCTTCGGAACTATTAATAATCATAAAGCGTACATTTTTTCCCTCTTGACAATTCCCCATAACCTCTTTATAGTTAAGCCCGTTTAACTATAAAGAGAGCTTATATATGCAAAACGTTTTAGCTGAATCCCTTCATCAATGGATGCGCGTGATCATGCGTCATTCGATGCATAACTTTATGCGCTTCGCTAAAGAGAATAATTTCTCGATGGCGCAAATCAACGCCCTGTTTCGGATCAGCCACAAGGGTGCGTGTGGCGTTTCCGATTTAGGCGATGAGCTAGGCATTACCAGCGCAGCCGCCAGCCAGCTCTTGGAAAAACTGGTTCAACAGGGTTTGGTACAACGAACCGAAGACCCCTTAGACCGGCGTAATAAACGGATCGCATTGACCGAGCAAGGCAATCGCATCCTGCAAGAAAGTATCCAAGCCCGCCAGGGTTGGCTCAATCAATTGGCGGATCTTTTTACTCCAGCCGAACAAGAACAACTTAATTCCGCCTTGCAACTATTAATCGAAAAATCTAAATTATTAGGAGAGGATGATGCAGATCTCCCCAACTTACGCACTTTGGTTGATCTGCAAGAGAAAAAACTATGACACGCATCGCTCGTTATCTCAAACCTTATACACTATTAATTGTTGGGGCTATCCTGTTGCTTTTTATCCAAGCTAATGCTGATTTGGCTTTGCCAGATTACATGTCCCGTATCGTCAATAATGGCATTCAGCAAGGGGGCGTGGAAAATGCGGTTCCCCTCGCGTTACGCAAAACTACATTGGACAAAATCAATCTCTTCCTAACCAAAGAAGAGCAGAATGCAGTAGACGCTGCCTATTTATTAATCGACTCCCACTCACCTGATTATCAAACATATCTCAGTCAATATCCAATTCTGGCAAAAGAGCCTATTTATGTGCTCAAACAGCTCGAGCAAAACCAGATCAAAACCCTAAACCCCATCCTCAGCAGAGGATTGTTAACGGTTTCGTTTTTAGACCGCATCCTGGCAAACCCAGCTCAAGCGCAGGCAATGGGTAAGGGTCTCGGCTTTGATATCAGTAAAATCCCATCCAATTTCTATCAAATATTTGCGAACATGCCTGCCGAACAACGCGCCCCGCTGATCAATGCCATTCAATCACGGTTCAATAGCATGGGAGAAAGCATGATCTCCCAAATGAGTATCTCGGCAGTCAAAGCAGAATATTCCGCCCTGGGGGTAAACACAACATCACTGCAAAATGGGTACATACTGAAGACCGGCGGGTTGATGTTATTGATTACCCTCATCTCTGTGACTGCCACAATTCTTGTAGGGTATCTCGCCGCACGAGTGGCTGCTGGCTTGGCGCGTGATTTACGCAAGGCTTTCTTCGTGAGGGTCTCTGAATTCTCGAATGCGGAAATGGAGAAGTTTTCCACAGCATCCTTAATAACCCGCTCTACCAATGACATCACCCAAATCCAAATGGTCACGATGATGATGATGCGAATGGTGTTTTACGCACCGATCATCGGTATCGGCGGTCTTATCCGCGCCATCAACACCGCTGCTTCCATGTGGTGGATTGTAGCTATGATGATCGTCGTCCTGGTTGGTATTATTATGTCAGTCTTTTCGCTCACCCTGCCGCGTTTTAAACTTATCCAATCCTTGATCGACCGGTTGAATCGTGTGGTGCGCGAAAATCTCGAAGGGATGATGGTGGTACGCGCTTTCAACCGTCAAGATTTTGAAGAGGAACGATTTGAAAAAGCCAACCGTGATCTCACCCGCACCACATTGTTTGTCAGTCGGGTAATGGTGATCATGATGCCATTGATGATGTTCTTGATGAGCGGTGTTTCCATTCTGGTTATTTGGGTCGGTTCCCACCAAGTAGCACAGTCGTCCATTCAAGTAGGCAGCATGATGGCGTTCATGCAATACACGATGCAAATTTTCTTTGCGTTCATGTTCATGTCCATGATGTTCATCATCCTGCCCCGTGCTTCTATTTCGGCTGACCGCATCGCTGATGTATTAGAAACCGAACCTTCCATTAAGGATCCACCTGAACCGAAACATTTCCCCGAACCGTTCCAGGGCGTTGTGGAATTTAAGCAAGTTTGTTTTCGTTACCCGGACGCCGAAGAGAATGTGTTAGATGACATCAATCTGATAGCCCGTCCCGGAGAAACGACGGCTTTCATTGGCACAACCGGTTCCGGCAAATCGACTATAGTCAATTTAATCCCCCGCTTCTATGATGTCACGTGTGGTGCAATCACGATTGATGGAATTGACATCCGTGATGTACCCCAACATGAACTGCGGTCTAAGATTGGTTACGTTCCACAGAAAAGCAATTTATTCTCTGGCACGATCGAGAGCAACCTGCTTTACGGTGACGAGAATGCCACAGAGGAAGAGCTCCAAATGGCTGCGGAAATCGCCCAGGCAGCTGAATTTATCAACACAAACCCGGATGGTTTTCAAGCGGAGATAGCCCAAGGTGGGATAAACGTCTCCGGCGGTCAACGCCAACGTTTAGCCATTGCACGCGCCTTAGTCAAAAAAGCGCCAATTTATATCTTCGATGAAAGCTTTTCTGCACTGGATTACAAAACTGATGCGGCTTTGAGGCGGGCACTCAAAAAATATGTTGCAAACAGTACAATCTTTATCGTCACACAACGCGTCGCCACGATAAAAAATGCAGATCAAATTATCGTTTTAGATGAGGGGCGCATTGTTGGAAAAGGAAAACATCATGAGCTTATGCAAACCTGCGAGGTATACCGCAACATTGCATTATCGCAGCTCACGCAGGAGGAATTAGCATGACCAATCAATCCAATCCGAATCAAATGAAACCGAATCCGAGTGGAAACGGCTATAAACCTGGCGGTTTGACACAACCGCCCAGCACCCAAATTAACCCTGTGCGGCGTGGATTAAATCCTGGCGCCATGATGGGGCGCGGCGGTGGTCCAATGGCTATGATGAAAGGGGAAACCGCCCGCGATTTCAAGGGCACCATGCGCAAATTAATCCAATATCTTGGACCATACAAGCTAGTTACCTCGTTCGTCATTTTGCTGGCAATTGCCTCCACGGCTTTTTCTATCCTTGGGCCAAAAATCTTAGGGCAAGCGACCACTAAACTTTTTGAAGGCGTCATCGGGCAAATCAGCGGGAGTAGCCAAGGGATTGATTTCAATGCCATTGGGCGCATATTGCTTACCGCCTTAGGTCTCTATATCCTCTCGTCGTTCTTAGCCTATATTCAAGGCTGGATCATGACCGGTGTGGCAGTGAATATCACCTACCGTTTCCGGCGCGATATCGCTGAAAAAATAAACCGCATGCCATTGAAATACTTCGATGGCACGAACCATGGTGAAATCCTCTCCCGCATCACCAATGATGTAGACACCGTCAACCAAACCCTGAGCCAAAGTCTTTCTCAAATTATCACTTCGGTTGTCACTGTGGTGGGCGTCTTGATCATGATGTTGACCATCAGCTGGCAAATGACCCTGGTGGCAATGCTGATCTTGCCGCTTAGCTTACTCATCGTCCGTTTTATCGTCAGCCGCTCACAGATCTACTTTAAAGAACAACAAAATTATCTTGGGCATGTCAATGGACATATCGAGGAGATGTTTGGGGGACATATCGTCGTAAAAGCTTTTAATGGTGAGAAACGCAGTATCGAAACGTTTAGCTTCTTGAATGACACCCTCTACTCATCTGCTTGGAAATCACAGTTCCTTTCCGGTATCATGATGCCGGTAATGAACTTTATTGGTAACTTAGGCTATGTTGGTGTCGTCATCATGGGCGGCTATCTGGCTGTACGCAATATCATCACCGTCGGTGACATTCAAGCGTTCATCCAATATGTGCGCAACTTCACCCAGCCGATTACCCAATTAGCCAATATATCCAATGTTTTGCAGCAAACCGCAGCGGCTGCAGAACGGGTATTTGAATTTCTGGAAGAAGAAGATGAAACCCCCGACATCGAAAATCCCATCCAGTTAGAACATGTTTCTGGACAGGTTGTATTTGACCATGTCCGCTTCGGATACAGCCCCGAAAGAATCATCATCAAAGACTTCTCTGCAGAGATCCAACCCGGTCAGCGCATTGCCATTGTTGGGCCAACCGGAGCCGGGAAAACCACGCTTGTCAAATTACTCATGCGCTTCTATGATGTAAACGATGGAGCTATCCTGATCGACGGGCATGATATCCGCAAATTCCGCCGTGCTGATTTACGGCGCATGTTCGGGATGGTGCTGCAAGATACCTGGTTGTTTGGCGGAACCTTAATGGACAATATCCGTTATAGTAAACCGGACGCCACAGAAGAAGAGGTTATCGCCGCTGCCAAAGCCGCTCACGTGGATCACTTTGTACGCACCTTACCAGGTGGTTATCAAATGGAGCTGAATGAGGAGACTACCAACCTCTCCCAAGGGCAGAAGCAGCTGCTGACGATTGCACGTGCAATTCTCGCCAATCCCCCAATGCTTATCTTGGACGAAGCTACCAGTTCCGTAGATACACACACGGAGGTGCTGATTCAAAAAGCCATGCGTAACCTGATGGAAGGACGGACAAGTTTTATCATTGCCCATCGCCTTTCCACCATCCGCGACGCAGACTGGATCTTGGTCATTCGCGATGGTGACATCGTAGAACAGGGCACCCACGAGCAGCTGCTCGCTCAAGGCGGCTTCTATGCCGAATTGTACAATAGCCAATTTGAACGAGTAGAGATTGGATAATAAGGATACTTCCAAAAAGGCCCTAAAGGATTTACTGAAAATCCATAAAAAAAACTGCGGATAACGAACAACGCTCTTTTTATGGTGATAATTTACCGAAAACTTTTAGGGTCTTAGTGGAGTATATTTTAATTACCATACGAAATGAGCTGATAACGATATGACCACCATTGAAGATGTTTTTTTCCACATTGACGCGCAGGAAATCGCACAAATTTGTCAGGATTTAATCCGCATCGACACGACCAATCCACCCGGCAACGAGCGCGCTGCGGCAGAATATCTCCGCGACAGCTTAAGGCGGTTTGGTTTTGAGGACAAATGGGTCGATCATGATCCCCAGCGTGCGAGCCTGATCGCACGCCTGCCAGGAAAAGGGGAAGAAGCGCCTCTGGTTTTCAATGGTCACCTGGACGTTGTCCCGGTTGGAAAGAATGATTGGCATCACCCACCCTTTGCCGGAGTAATCGAAAAAGGCAAAGTCTGGGGACGCGGCTCAGCAGACATGAAAGGCGGGCTGGCATCTATGGCTATCGCCGCCAAAGCCATTGCAAAAGCGGGAATTCCTTTGAGAGGGGATTTAATCCTGACCGCAACTGCCGGTGAGGAAGTGAACATGTTAGGGGCGCAATCTATAGCAGCTTTGCCGGAAGCCAAGAACTGGCAAGCCATCGTCATTTCTGAACCCACCTCCAATAAACTTGGATTAGCGGAACGAGGCGTTCTTTGGGTAGAGCTCACCACATACGGTAAAACTGCGCACGGCTCCACACCCGCGTTAGGTAAGAACGCAATCACGATGATGGTGCAGCTCCTCAATGAGCTTGAGGAACTGGAGATTCCCTTTCAACCGCACCCGGTTTTAGGCAATTTCACGCGCAGCGTCAATATGATCCAAGGCGGGATTCAAGTAAATGTTGTTCCGGATCAATGCACTGTCAAAGTAGATATGCGCACCTTGCCTGGGCAGGATCATGCTTCGATACTAAACCAATTGAGCGATTTTCTCGCAGCACGAGAAAAAAGTATCCCCGATTTCAAAGCTTCCCTGCACGTCATTCATGAATTACCCGCCGCGGAAACATCACATCAAAACCCAGTCGTACAAAGTTTTGAAAGGGCTTTTCAGACAGTTGCCGCTGAATCAGTTCCATATATGCCTCTACCCTACGCCACTGAAGCGGCGGTCTTTGTACCGTTATTGAATGTACCCACGCTCGTTTTCGGTCCGGGCGATCCCGCATTGGCACATCAACCTAATGAATTCATCGAAATCAGCGCCATGGAAAAAGCCGCCAAAGTTTATGCGGCTTATGCACTCGAGTTATTGGGATAATTAGCAGGGCGGGGTTCTTACCCGCCATCCCCCGAACAACTATCATCATCGGCGGGATTGGAATCCCGCCCATCTGCATCCCGTAGGGCGGGTTTCTTACCCGCCATTCCTTAAATAAATTCTATTTTCCAATGCAATCAACAAATTATTTTAGAAACCAATTCGTCCATTTAATGAATTATCCCAAACCTCTGATGTTGTTCACATCTTATGCAGTGAACACGCTTTTTATTAATGATTACGCTAAGGTTATATTGGAGGCGGTGTCAACCATTCGATGCGCGCGTACTCGGCAATAGATTGAAATTCGGGATCGCCAGTCAGGATAATTGCCGATTCGCGCAATGCTAGAGCAACAACAAAGGCATCCGCATAAGAAATGGCATGATGGGCTTTGATATGCGCTGCTTCAAAAATCAATGCTTTATCAGGGAGAATTTCTTCAAGAGGAAGGGATTCGAGCAAGGCTAATGCTCTCTGGGCATCCAATAATCCCCGCCAGCGTTCTATGATGTAAAGAATTTCACCCAGATTGTAAGTGCAAAGCAATGCTCGAGCTTGACCATCTTGAGACTGGGTGAGAATTTCCACCACTCGTGCCTGTCCATTTTCGCCATTGAGATACGCCAGCAAGGCAAAACTATCCAGCACGAAAGTGGTTTTTGTCATTGTTTTGCTCCCGCCGGTGTTCTTCAACAATTGCCTGTGTCAAGGAATCGTTCCCACGCAATAATCCTGCGCCGAAGTGAATCGCGTCTGGTTGGATTGGCACGATGGATATAACGCCACCGTAATCGACAACCCGGACTTCTATACCGGGCTTCAGTCCATACTTTTCACGCAGCGCCGCTGGGATAACTATCCAGCCTTTTTGAGAAAGCCGAACATTCATCGTATTTCTCCTTTCGTTATACATTTCAATACGAAAGTATAACACACCTTGCCCCGCATAGGACTTTTTTACTATACAATCACAATTCCGCCGGGGATAAATCCCCTGCTCAAAGCAGGTAAGTCGGTTGAAACCGACTCAAGCGAATCCGCTTGAGCGGACTTTCATGATCTGAGGCGGGACTTGAGTCCCCGCCAATACAAATAGCCGCGTAGGGCGGATTTCTTACCCACCTCCCCCTGCACAACCATCATCATCGGCGGAAATGGGAACCCGCA
>Ga0078972_1002172_pt1 | contig 66862 bp, 62 predicted proteins | sample YelNatPaOPGAMG01_FD_67568 | JGI IMG/M metagenome (GOLD analysis project Ga0078972, IMG submission 67568) | Hot spring thermophilic microbial communities from Obsidian Pool, Yellowstone National Park, USA - OP-RAMG-01 (SPADES assembly) (version 2) | ecosystem: Environmental > Aquatic > Thermal...
CCATTATGCGGACGTCATCCGCCTCCCTCTCGCCGGATCCACTGTACCAAACGGCGAAAAGATCCCCGTCCGGCAGTTCCACAACGCAACTGGCATGGTTGTGCAAATCATTCGGAGGAAATATAAACTCGGCTCCGTATTCCATAATTCAAACCTTTCCACCCGTTCTTAAGAACAAAGCCTGCAAAACAACGCTTCTTGATGGTCGATTTGGCGATTTCACCTGGCAAGCAAGGCCGGGCAGAAGCCACGCATTCTTTCCAATCTCTCAGCCGGAAGTACCTTCCGCCAAGATCAAATACAGCGCGGTGCACGGCAGATGCGTGTGGTTTGTTAAGTGATGCTCTTCTCCGGCCTCCACCAAAACCCAATCGCCGGCACGGGCGATACCGCTAGGCCCTCCTTCTATCGGCACGGTGATCTCGCCGTTGAGAATGATAAAAACCTCGTCGTGCTCGTGCACATGCTGTTCCCCCTCGTGTGCCCGCGTTAAAGGGGAAAACCGCGCAACACCGCACCCAACCACCCTGCGGTTCGAAAACACAGAAACCGCCTCTTTGTGAAGCTGTTCCGCGCTGTTTTCGTGGAGGCGAAAAATCTTCACTTCCCGACCTCCTACTTCACCGCACCCGCAAACCGCTCGGCGGCTCTCCTCAGTCGGTAAACGCACCGCTCGCGCCCGAGAACCTCAAGGGTTTCGAAAAGCCCCGGACCAACCGTGCGGCCCGTCACTGCACTGCGAACAGGGTGAATCACCTTGCCGCCCGGTCTTCCCATCTCTTCCCCCACAGACCGCACCGCCTGTTCTATGGCCGCGGTGTTCCATTCTTCCAGATTTTCCAGCGCCTCCGCAACCCTCTCCAGCAACTCTGAAGTACCAGGCTGGGCCAACCACTTTTGAACCGCCTTCTGATCGTACTCCACATCACTGCCGAAGAAGAAGCTGACGAGCTGCGGCGCCTCCGAAAGCTTCTTCATCCTCTCCTGCTCCAGCACCATAACGTTGCGCACGTACCGCATCTCAGACTCGGTTGGCTGTTCCGAAACCATCCCGGCCTTTTGGAGGAAAGGAAGCACCCTCTGAGCAAGCTGCTCTGGGCTGAGCGCGCGTATATACTCGCCGTTCATCCATTCAAGCTTTTGGATGTCGAAAACGGCTGGAGTCCTGCTTACCCCCTCCAGGGTGAACTTTTGGATAAGCTCCTCGCGCGAGTATATCTCCCGGTTCTCTCCGGCAGACCAACCGAGCAATGCCAGGAAGTTTATCATCGCCTCCGGCAGATAACCCTCTTCCCGGTAGGCCTTCACCGAAGTGGCGCCGTGCCTTTTCCCAAGCTTGGTGCGGTCGGGGCCGAGAATCATTGGAAGGTGGGCAAACTCCGGAAGTGGGAACCCCAGGTGTTTGTACACCTGTATATGCCTTGGGGTGCTGGAAATGAATTCGTCGGCCCTAAGCACATGAGTTATGCGCATCAAGTGGTCATCCACCACGTTGGCAAAGTTGTAGGTCGGATACCCATCCGACTTTATGGCCACGAAATCATCCAGCACGGAGTTTTCAAACGTAACCTCCCCATAAACCAGATCGTTAAACGTGGTGACCCCCTCAATCGGCATCTTGATACGCACCACGTAAGGCACTCCTTCCGCCTCTAATCTCTCAACCTCTCTGGGGTCCAAATCGCGGCAACGTCTATCGTATCCGGGCGGCTGTTTCCTGGCGATCTGCTCCGCGCGCATCTGCTCCAGGCGCTCCCGCGAGCAGAAGCACTTATACGCCTTGCCCTCCGCTATAAGCTTGGAGGCATACTCCGCGTATATGTGCAGCCTCTCCGACTGAACGTAGGGACCGTACGGCCCCCCAACCGAAGGCCCCTCATCCCAATCTAATCCCAACCACCGAAGGTCCTCTTGTATGCTCTCCACCGAACCGGGGACCAACCGCTCGCGGTCTGTATCTTCAATCCTCAGTATAAAGGTGCCGCCGTAGTGCCTGGCAAACAGCCATGTGAAAAGCGCGCTCCGCACGTTTCCCACATGCAGATCCCCCGTCGGACTGGGGGCAAACCGCACTCTTACCTTACCATTCATATCGCTCATCTTTTAACGATGTATTTCCTCTTTTGCTTCTTAAATCCCTTACTAGCGTCTCTCTCGTTGAAGTGCCAAAGACCGCCGCGCTCATAGAAGCCGTGATAAGAACTGAGAATGGAAGCAACCAGCCTTGCACTGCTCTGCCGCACCACCCGAACCTCTGCACACAAAAGGCTGAACGGAACGCCCTTGCTGTGTCCGCGCATAACCTCTTGAACAATCTCCCAAGTTGAGGTCTCGGTCATCATGGCGGTCTCGCGAAGCTCCAACAAGTCCTTTAAACGCTGTGGCTCGATGAAAACCCTTTCGTCCTCCTCTCCTTCGTACACCAGTTTGTATCTTCCCGGCGACTCCGGAACGAGGTAGAAAACGCCTCCGGAACCCGGCAGCTTCACGCGGTCGTACCACTGCTTAAGTCCGAAAAGCAGTTCAATTTGGTTGTTGTACCAGCATCTGTAAACCGTGCCCTCATCGTCAACCAAATCAACCAGAAGATACTCCGGCTGGCGTGGAAACACCTCGCTTTCCCCGGGCACGGCCAACAGACCAAGTTGCCTCAGCCAATAAGTCACCACGCACCGCACGCGGCCGTCTTCCTGAGGCTCTGCTGTGCCACCCAACCTCACCAGAGGATCGTTGAGTTGCTGCGCCAGATCGGCCTCTAAGCCTTCATCCTCAAGCTCTTGATCCAGTTTCTGACCGCCGACCCCCTCGATGTCCAAATAAACGGGAGTCAGTTCTTCCGGCAGCCGGGTTACCTCATCGGGAACAGGAACGGCGCGCTGCCAGCGGTCCCATCCAACCCACATCACACGCGGATCGGAGCGCAGGCCCTTCTCCACGGCCGAGCGCACCTGATCGTACCCTGGATCCTTCGGGGTTAGGTTGAACTGGCTTTCCACAAGCTCTGGAACACGGCAGGCTTCCTCACCGGAAAGCACCAACTCCACAATACTTGCCAAATCCTCCGGCTCCACAGTAATTGGCTTCGGCAGATCTTCGGGATACAGCTCGACATCCGGACCAATCTCGTGAAGCTCCGCCAGAACCTCGTTGAACCTCGCCACAATGCTTGGCCCGCACCACAAGCCGTTGCTCAGCAAACCCGCTTTGCCTCCTGTGGCCAACTCGTTGAAGTGCTTTGATGGGCTGTACTTATCTCGGTAGGCCAACCAGCAAAACCAGCCCAAAGCCTTGCTCGATACCGGCCGGCCGGCAAGGTCCAGCAGTCTTAAGCTTGCTTCGGTACAGGAAGCCGCCTCCCAGTTTACCTCTCTGGCAAAGCTTTCAAGGGCTTCCAGCTCGCTTTTATCCTCAAAGTTATCGAATTGAACATCCTCCTCCCTATCCGAGGTTATATCCAACAGCCATTCCGAAAGCCCAACGCTCTCATCGCTCAAAAGGAAGAACTCTTCACGCCTGGAAACCAGTCGCTTCACAACCTCGGTCATAGCCTCCGGAGTTTTGCCGTAAGTGGAAGCAATTATTCCACCCAAAGCGCTCACGTTTACTGGTATCTGAGCCCACTGCAAAACCCGAACAATAGAAGCTTCCACGGGACGTCTGCCGTCCAGCTCTGGAGGCATAACCCGCCACCTACGGCCGTCGGGGGCAAACCGGGCGTCCGACTGCAAAACCAATTTCAGCACCTTGGGGGTTACCGATACCGTCTTGTTCACGTGCTCCAGCACTTCCCCCATGCGAACCGGAACGGGCTTCGGCACCAAAAAGCCGAAAGCTGCGTTCGCAACAAACTGCTTAGCCATATCCAAAACAGATAGCGAAACAATTTCAGAACCTATAGACATGCAAACAATCACCTCCAACTCCATTGGGTTCCGGAGCCAAACCAGCTCTGGCAAACTGCAAAACCGCGGCTTTCAAATGCTCTCGCTTCTTTCGCGGAAGTACTTATCCAAATCTTCCTTTTTCAGGAGTATCTCTCGCGGCTTAGAGCTGTCAAGCGGACCAACGATACCGCGCTCCTCCATGATATCAACCAAACGCGCCGCCCTAGTATACCCTATTTTAAACTTGCGCTGAAGCATAGAGGTCGAAGCGTGTCCGGTGTTAACAACCAATCGCACGGCTTGCTCGAAAAGCTCGTCATCGGTCTCGGTATCGCCTTTGAAAGCCGGGCTGTCCACCGTCACAACCTCGGCGATGTAATCCGGCCTGCCCTGCTTTTTCAAATGCGAAACCAAAGCCTCTATTTCACTCTCGCCGATGTAGGCCCCCTGAACCCGAATGGGTTTGGCCGCATCTATTGGCAGAAACAGCATATCCCCACGCCCAACAAGCCTCTCCGCACCAGACTTGTCCAAAATGGTTCTGGAATCCGTGTGGGAAGCCACTGCAAACGCAATGCGAGATGATATGTTGGCCTTGATGGTGCCGGTGATTACATCAACCGATGGCCTTTGGGTGGCAATCACCAGGTGGATGCCTACAGCTCTGGCCAACTGAGCCAAGCTTGCTATGGATGCCTCCACCTCCGGCCCCTGCCGAAGCATAAGATCCGCCAGCTCATCAATCACCACCACGATGTAAGGAAGGCGATCTTCATCGCCAACCTTGCGGTTGTAACCGTCTATATTTCGCGTGCTCGTCTCCACCAAAAGATCATATCTGCGGTGCATCTCCTTCTCAGCCCACCGCAGAACCCCGGCCGCCTGCCTCACATCCTTCACCACAGGATACACCAGATGTGGGATGCCATCGTACAAGCTCAGCTCCACCTTTTTCGGATCTATAAGCAAAAGCTTAACCTCATCTGGCGTAGCCCTGAACAGCAACCCGGATATCATGCTGTTAAGGCAAACGCTCTTTCCGGAGTTTGTGGCACCGCCGATGAGAAGATGCGGCATTTTGGCCAGATCGGCGTAAACCGGATTCCCCGCCACGTCTAAACCGAGGGGTATTGTGAGCTTAGACGGCGCTTTCATAAACTCCGGGCGGTCTATAACATCCCGCAACAGCACAGTCTCCGGCGAACGGTTTGGCACCTCCACGCCTATTGCACACTTCCCAGGTATCGGCGCTTCCACGCGCACGTATATGGCCGCCAAATCCATGGCGATGTTGTCCGCCAAGCTCTCTATCCTCTTCACGCGTATGCCAGGCGCAAGCTGAATCTCGTACCTTGTTACCGTTGGCCCGTGCGATATCTCAACCACTTTTGCCTCAATGTTGAAATGGGCCAGCGTTTCCTCTAATATCCGTACATTCTCCTCCCTTTCCTCCTGCGTAAGCTCCCTCAGCGGCCCACCGGACGGCAAAATGCTCATCGGCGGCAGTTCATACGGACCAAGCGACGTTTCCACGCAAACGCTCTGCTGTTGCGATGCCTCTTCTGGCTTTTCTTGAACATCCTGCTCTTTTCGGTGAACCCTGCGCGGGGAGAATCCACCCAGAAGTTCCTCAGAGGCATCCTCAGAGCCTTGCGCCAGCACTCTTCTTGGCAGGAAAGGGTTCGGCTTGCTTTTGGAAGCTTTGGATGCTTCCCGCTTCGCCGAGGAATTCAAAGCCCTTTCACGACGCCGCTTCAAACGCTCCCGGAAACCCCTCAAACAAGCAGAAACCTTTGCTTTCACCTTCCGCAGGACCAACACCAAAGGCGCGTTCGCCGCCAAAAGCGCACCGCACACCGCCAATGCAGCAAGCAGAATCCAACTGCCAAAACCACCCGAAACCTTCACGGCAGCCGAAGCCACAAGCGCGCCGATTACTCCGCCCGGACCCCCTGCACCAACCGCCACAAGCGGCTTCCCTGCTCCTCCTGCCAGCCCAATGTGAAGCATCCCCAAAAAAGACGCAAACACCACAACCGCTCCGACGACTATATCGGCGGGCGGCTTGCGGCTGCGGTCCAATATCAAAACCACCCCGACCGCAGCCATAAGCGGAGGGAACACCCAAGCACCAAACCCGGCAATATACGTCAAAGCATTCGCAACGCTGTCGCCAATCGCCCCGGCGCTACCCCGACTGACCAAAGCGGATAACGAGAGCAAACCAACCGCGATAAGTGCAATGCCGCTTATGTCCCACGGCAACTGAGGATGCCTTGCGCGCACAGCCGGTTTTACCGTACGCACAAAACCTCTCTCTTTTTTCACCGCTTTTCTCACCGGCATACTCAACCGCCTGCCTCCGTCCACGAGCGAAATTGCTTACACCTCAAGGATTATCGGCAGTATCACCGGCCTTCGTCCTGTGCGCTCGTAAAGCAGTTTGCTCGCCGATTTCCGCACGGCAGACTTCAGCGTGCTGATTTCAACACCCTGCAAAACCGCCTCGCTCAGCTCCTGCACAACCCTTTGCCTGGCCTCTTCAAGCAGTCCGTTGGATTCCCGCTCGTAAACAAAACCCCGGGAGATAATGTCCGGACCCGCCAAAAGCTCCCCACTCTGCATATCTATGGCCGTGGTGATTATAACCACCCCATCTTGCGAAAGGTGCCGGCGGTCGCGCAATACTGCGTCCCCAACATCTCCCAAACCAATCCCGTCAACCAAAACCATGCCCGCAGGCACACGGTCAACCACTTCTGCGCCGCTGGGCGTGAAGCGCAGGCAATCGCCCATATCCAGCAGAAACACCCTGTCCTCAGAGAAGCCCATCTCCCTGATAACCATATTCCGGTAGTGAACCATGTGCCGCATCTCTCCGTGGACCGGGACAACGTACCGCGGACGCACTAAGTTCAACATAAGGCGAAGCTCATCGGCGTTGGCATGCCCAGACACATGCACCGGCGCTATGGTATCGTAATAAACGTTGGCACCGCGCTTGTACAGATTGTTGATGGTGCGCAGTACCAAATCCTCGTTCCCAGGAATTGGGTGCGCCGAGATGATAACCGTGTCGCCAGGCTCCAAGTGTATCTTCTTATGCTCATCCTCCGCCATTCGGCTTAAAGCCGAAAGCGGCTCTCCCTGACTGCCTGTGGTAACCACGGTCAGCTCCTCCGGCGCCAAGCGGTCCAGCGCATCCAAATCAACCAGCGTATCACCCGGATCGTGCAGATACCCGAGCTCCAGCGCAATGTGCACTGTGGAGGCCATACTGCGGCCCAATACAACCACCTTGCGTCCGTGCTTGTGCGAGACATCTATCACCTGCTGGATGCGGTGAACATTCGACGCGAAGCTTGCCACTATCACACGCTTTTTGGCATCTCGAAAGATCTCATCCAGCGTGGCCCCAACAGTGCGCTCCGAAGGCGTATATCCGGGCTTCTCCACGTTGGTCGTATCCGTAACCAGAACCAAAACCCCTTCTTCTCCCAAAGCCGACAGCGCAGCAAAATCGGTAAGCTTTCCGTCTATAGGAGTTGGGTCAAACTTGAAATCGCTTGTGTGCAAAACCACCCCCAGCGGCGTGCGAATTGCCAAACACACTGCGTCCGGAATGCTGTGCACCACCCTAATGAATTGCAAATCAAACGGCCCAATTTGTATCCTGCTTCCGGGCAACACTTCATTTAAAACAACCTGCTCATCCAGCTTGTGCTCCTCCAGCTTGCCGCGCACCAAGCCCAATGTAAGCCTGGTTCCCCAAACCGGCACGTTCAGCTCCTTCAGCACATAACCGATTGCTCCTATATGGTCTTCATGGCCGTGGGTCAGCACTATACCAACCACGTTCTGGGCGTTTTCAAGCAGGAAGGTGATGTCGGGAATCACGATGTCCACGCCCAACATATCATCGTCGGGGAACTTCAAACCGCAATCCACCACCAAAATGGCGTCGCCCACTCTGTAGGCTGTCATGTTCTTGCCGATTTCCCCAACACCACCCAGCGGAATGATGTCCAGCGCTTGCTCTTGTGCCAAGGACGCAGTTGTATCCTCGCTCACCGTGTTCCTCCCACGATTATGAACAACCAAAGGCCAGGAGCATCGGGAAGTTTCGGTTGCAAGCCTCTTCTCCCGGCCTCTGGCCTGTGGATGGAAAATAAAAACCAACCGGCTACTGGGACAAACTCTGCTTCATCGCGGCCGCGATGACGGCCTCCTCCTGCTCTGTAGCCTCAACAAGCGGAAGCCTCAACCCTCCCACAGGGAAGCCGGACAATTTAAGAGCGGCTTTCACCGGAATTGGGTTGCTGGTTATAAAAAGCGCCTTAAACAGCGGAAGCAGGCGTTTGTTGATTTCTTGCGCTTCGCCAATGCGCCCCTCAACGTAAGCATCTATCATTCGGCGCATCTGTGGACCTGCCACGTGGGATGCAACGCTGATTATACCGTACCCACCAACACCCAATATCGGCAGTGTTGTGGAATCGTCTCCGCTGTAAACCAAAAATCCGTCAGGCGTTTTCGATATGATTTCGGTAATCTGCTCGAGGTTCTTGCTGGCCTCCTTAACAGCTATGATGTTCTTAACATCGCTTGCCAATCTCGCCACGGTTGCCGGCTCCAAGTTCCTCGGCGAGCGGGAGGGCACATTGTAAAGAATAAGCGGGAGCGGGCTGCTCTCGGCAATTGCGCGGAAATGGCGATACAGCCCTTCCTGAGGCGGATTGTTGTAGTACGGAACCACCGCCATCGCCGCATCCACGCCAGTCTCTGCCGCGGCGCGCGTAAGCTCCACACTCTCTCGGGTACAGTAGTTCCCGGTGCCAGCAACCACGGCAGCGCTGTCGCCCAGTGCATCCTTTACTTCGCGGAAAAGCCTCAGCTTCTCCTCGTTCGTAAGCGTGGGCGACTCTCCTGTGGTTCCGCACACCACAACGCCGTCACTGCCCTCAGATACCAACTTTCTAGCCAGCTCCCTGGCACGGCCGTAATCCACGTTAAGTTCCCGGTCAAAAGGTGTAACCATAGCCGTCAGCAGTCGGCCGAGCTTCAAATCAACCCCCTCCTTATCAATTCTTCAGCAATCTGAACTGCGTTAGTTGCCGCGCCCTTGCGAATGTTATCGGCAACCACCCACATGCTCAAGCCGTTCTCCACGAATGGATCCTTGCGTATCCTTCCAACGTAAGTGGCATCCTGACCGGATACCTGTAGCGGCGTGGGATACGGCCGCTCCTTCGCCCCCAAATCATCGATGACCACAACCCCAGGCGCCGAACGAAGCGCTTCCAATGCTTCCTCGGCGCTTATGGGACGCTCGGTCTCCACATAAATTGACTCAGAATGCCCGTTGAACACAGGAACCCGCGCCGTGGTTGCCGTGATGCGGATACTATCGTCGTGGAGAATTTTGTGGGTTTCGACCACCATTTTCCACTCTTCGGAGGTATAGCCGTACTCGTTGAACCCTCCAATATGCGGAAGCACATTGAAAGCTATCTGAAGCGGATAGGCCTCGGGAGCGGGCATTGGCTGATTCGCCGCCCAAGCCTTAACCTGCGCTTCCAGTTCGCGGATGGCCGCACGCCCTGTACCGCTAACAGCTTGGTACGTGGAAACCACTATGCGGGTGATTCGGCTGATATCGTATATCGGCTTCAAGGCCACCACCATCTGGATTGTGGAACAGTTCGGATTCGCAATCAGGCCGTTGTGCCACTGGAGGTCATCCGGATTCACTTCCGGAACCACAAGCGGAACCTTCGGGTCCATGCGGAAGTCGGCGCCGTTATCTATAACCACAGCCCCGCGCTTTATAGCCTCTTCGGCAAACTGCACGGCGGCGCCCTTTTCGCCCTCCGTACCGGCAAACAGCGCTATCTGAACGCCGTCAAACTTCTCTGGTGAGCACACCTCAACGGAGTACTCATCACCATCCACGGTTATGGTGCGCGCAGAACGAGCCAAAACCCTTAAAGACTTGGCCGGAAAGCGCCTTTGCTTGAGGACTCGAAGCATCTCCTCCCCAACCGCGCCGACGCCCACCACGGCCACGTTGTATTCACCCATGACTCAACTTTCCTCCAAACCGTTCAAAGCCAACCGTACTGCTTCATTATACCTCCAACACATCACCCCTGGCAACGTCGACGCGGAACAGCCGAAAAGCACCTTGCATCCTTCACAACCCAACCCACTCCCACCCTGCAAACAAAACGCCCCAAAGCCCTCTCACCAAGGGCTTTCAGAACAGCACCACACTCCCCACCAGCAAGGTTGTTTGCCTCTTCGAGAACCCGGAACCCTTTGGGAAAACAGCTTGAGAAGACCAATCCCGCCGCGCCTCGTACCGAATCAGGAAATTCTCCTTCACCCTCACTTCGTAGGTTAAGGTGATTTCCCTCAGCGTTTGCGCAGTGCTCGTGGATGCACCATCTCTGTCGCGAAACCATTCATATCTCAACGTGAAAGCTCTGTTCGGAGTCACTGCGTAACGAGCATACGCCGCAACCCCGGTCCACTTCACCGTGCCGGAATCCGTGTCCTCAAACGCATAGTCATGGTTCAGCATAAAAGCCAACCGATCAGTGGCGTTGTAGGTGAAAGTGGTATCCAGAAGATGCCGCCAGCTTCCAGAACGTCCCTCCTGTTCAGGGCCTCCCATCCAGTTCTGGACCACCGACACTCTGCCGGACGTCCAAGCCACTTGCGTTCCAAACGTCTTCCCTTTGTTGTTGTCCGAAACGTTGTTCCACCCGTTAACCAGATATCCGGCCACACTAAGCCCATCATTTACAGGCCAACGCACGCGTATCCCCATGTGGTAGTACGGTATAGCCCAAGAAAAGAGGATTCCGCGCGAATAGTTCCAGTTTTCAGGAGTCTCGATCACCTCAGCTCCATGCTGTGTAACGAACTTGCCGAAATCAACGGTGGCGCCACGCTCCCCAGGCATCTTGTAACTGCCGTAGGCCTGAAGAATATGCTTCAACACCTCTTTATCCCCGGGCTCCGAACCGTGCACAATATCCACGGTTTTGCCGAAAGCCAAACGCGCGTGAAATCCCAACGGCGAAGGCGTCTTGTCAAAAACAACCTCCATCAGGCTGAAAGCCATAGACCTGTCCTCCACATCGAAATTGCGGTAAAGGTTACCGCGGTCTGGAGGGCTGTTGAAGTTGTGCGAATAGTACAGATCCATCAGCCCGGAAACCGAAACCCGGGATTGAGATTCTCCCGACTCGCCGCAGGCACGCACCCCTAGAAGAAGCAGGATGAAAAACACCAAAGGAACCATCAGCCTTTTCACGCCTCACTCCTCCAAACACGAGTTTTAGAAAATGCTATCAGGCCTTTGTTTCCATCTAATTGCCGGTGTGTTTCGCTTTCATTGCCTGCACGCAGAGCCGCCCTGGCATTTGGCAGGTTGCCGAAAACTTTTGGTGAATAAGATTGCGTAGCCGTCAACATTACTCTAAAACGGGGGTTTGAGATGAGCCGCGTCGGTTTTGGTTTGATTGGTTGCGGCAGTATGGGGGTTCATTTAGCAACGCAGGCTAATCAAGTGGAAGGCGCCAAGGTTGTGGCCGTTTGCGACCCAGATCAGGAACGCGCTTCACAAGCTTCATCAAAGCTCGGCGGTGTTCCAACCTTTGCAAACCACAACGACATGCTTTCCCTCAGCGAGGTCAACGCCGTCATAATAGCCTCTCCAAACAGCCAGCATGCACCGCAGGCCTGCGATGCCGCCAAGGCCGGCAAGCACATATTCTGCGAAAAACCCATGGCGCCCACCCTGGAAGAGTGCGACCGCATGATACAGGCCGCCAAAGAAGCCGGGGTAAAGCTTATGATTGCCCAGGTTCTGCGCTTTTTCCCGGTCTTTCAAGAGACCATTCGACTGGTTTCCTCCGGTGTCATCGGGGAACCTCGCGCTGTGCGCATCGCACGCACAGGCGGCGCCAAAGGCATTTTCGAAAGCGGCTGGCGAACAAAGTACGCACACACCGGCGGCATCCTAATGGAGATAAACGCGCACGAATTGGATTTCATGAGGGTGTTGTGCGGAGATGTTGAGCTTGTCAACGCCGTGGCCGACCAGATTGTGCACGGCGTCTACGACTACCACGATACCTTCTTCGTCGAAATGCGCTTTCGAAGCGGTGCAATCGGATGCTTGCATTCCAGCATCGCAGACTCCATCGGCGGTTATCACATGGTTATTCAGGGGACAAAAGGCACTCTGATGAACGAGGGCTTCGGGGGCCCCATACGATACGCCGAATTCGATGGCGAGCAAAAGGTAATCCAAGCATCCGAGATACAAGCCGAGGAGCCTTACCACCACGAACTGCGCCTGTTTGTTGAGGCGGTTTTGGAGGACAAGGAGCCTCCGATAACCGGATTAGACGGCCGAGCTGCTGTAGAGCTTGCAATCGCGGCCTACAGATCTGCTAACACGCGGAACACCGTGCGCCTGCCGCTTGGAATAGCAACCTAAACATCCCAAAAACAGTGCAGGGCGCGCCGGCGGATTTCTCAGCCACCAGACGCCCTGCACGTCCCTTTTCAAAAGCTACTCCTTACTCGCCTTTGCAGGTGTTGAAGGCTGCCTCCAGCGCCGCGATTGGATCTCCCTTGGGAACGAACTCGTGGCCAACGTAGAGGTCATACCCAGTATCGGCAATAGCTTTCATCACAGCAGGATAGTAGATCTCCTGGGTTTCATCCATATCGCGCCTGCCCGGGTTGCCCGCGGTGTGGAAGTGCCCAATGTACTGGATGTTATCGCGTATGGTGCGGATTAAGTCGCCTTCCATAATCTGCATGTGGTAGATATCGTAAAGCAGCTTCACGCGCGGCGAGTTAACCCGCTTGCACACCTCCACACCCCACCAAGTGTGGTCGCACTGATAATCGGGGTGATCCACCTTCGAGTTCAAAAGCTCAAGGCATAGGTTCACACCCTTCTCTTCGGCGGCCTTTGCCACGCGCGCCAAACCCTCTGCCGTGACTTCAATACCTTCCTCGTCCGAGATTCCACCCCTGTTTCCGCTGAAACAGATTAAACCTGGAATGTCGTACTTAACTGCAATCTCCAGGTTCTTAAGGATCTCATCCTCTATTCGAGAGTGGTTCTCGCGTCGATTTAAACCATCCGTCAGCGTGCCGTGCCCTCCGGTAATGGCTATGCGCATGCCATGCTCGCGAACCATGTCGTAATACTCCTGCGGGAGCATCTCCACAGCCGCAAACCCGATCCGCGCCGCCTCCTTTATCAGCTTCTCCGGAGTGACGTCACCTCGGCAGAAGCACCACCAAGCCAGTGATTGCTTAATCCTGCTCATCGAAACCCTCCGAAATCCATAAGTTTTACGTTCGGACGGGAACGGCCTTTCCCGTCACCATCGACTCATTGGCCGCTATAGTTACAAGAGCCGTTTTGACACCGTCCTCGTAGGTACACAGTATCTTGCTCCTGTCGCCGGTCTTAACCGCATCCACGAACACGCGGTCCTCTATGGCGAATATATCGCCCTCGCCGGGAATCTCTTCCGGCTCCTTGTCCTTAACTTGGATTCTCGCGCTGTGCTCCCAACCCCAAAATTCGGCCTTAGCGTTTTGGGACCACACGGTGAGCCAAACTCCTCCACCAACATTGCATGCACAGGCCGAAAGAAGCGTAGCAACACCGCCGCGCTGAAGCCTCATCGAACAGATGCTGGCATCTTCGATGCTGTAGCCCTCGATGTGCTTGTTGAAAGCGGTGGTTGCATAGGCAAACACTTCCGTAGGCTCGCCGCACAAGAATCGAACCAAATCCACCGTATGGGTGGTTTGCTCCAAAAGCTGACCACCACTTATGCTTTTAGTCACCCACCAACCACCGCCGCGCGGCGTTCCACCGATCCAGCCGCCGTGGAGTGTTACGGGAGCATCCTCTGCGAAAATCTCTTTCGCCCTTTGGATGCCGCGGCGGTAGCGGTTCATATACCCCACCGAGGTAAGCAGATTCGCCTCCCGCACCGCGGTCTCAATACGCTTCAAAACTTCAGGGTTGTTGCCAACCGGCTTCTCTATGAAGAAGGGTATGCCACGCTTGGCCGCCTCTAGTTCTGGCTCTCCGTGCTCCCCCGGCCGAAGGCAGATGAATACGGCGTCCGGCTTGGCCGCGTCGTACATCTGGCGAAAGTCGGTAAAAGCAGTACCTCCAAACTCAGAAGCCTTTGCCTGCGCCCGCGACGCATCGATATCGCAAAACGCTGCAATCTCCACATCGGGCATAGCAGACAGTGCCTTGGCGTGTGCCTGCGCAATGCCGCCGCTTCCGATAAAACCTATCCGCACTTTCTCCAACATCAAAAGCCTCCTCTCAAAACAGCTTCTCGGCAACCGCAAAAATGCGCCGCTTAAACCAACCGGCTAAGCGTAAGCCCTCACATCCTTCTTACACGCCTCGCTCCGGAAATCCTTCAATTCTTCTCGAATGCATGCTTCTTTGGACATGCACGCATCCCATCCAAAGGTTTGGCACCACCAGCCCGCAATTGACAAACCGTCTGCCGAATAGGATTCGATGGAGTAAATCGAGAGGTGAAAACGCTGAACGAGGCAACACCCTCTTCGCTTAGATTTTTGGTGAGGCAATGCGGATGGTTGACGGCAATGCAATGAGGAGATATAATAGCCTCGCGGTGGGCGAATAGCTCAGTTGGGAGAGCGCTTCCCTTACAAGGAAGAGGCCACAGGTTCGAGTCCTGTTTCGCCCACCATTTTTGTTTTCCCCAAGAGAATTCACCCTAACGGCTAGCATTCCCTCCCAGAGAAGGGCTGTTTGCGGTTTCCACCGCTCTCCGCCAACCACTCAACAAGGCTTCTCTTTCTCGCTGGTCCATCCTGGGCGAAAACCGATCGCGGAACCCGATGCCGCCCAGTTCCTCTCCGCTCTTCCAAAAACCCACAGCTATGCCAGCGAGTGCCGCGGCTCCTGTAGCAGTGGTCTCGATATTCTGCGGTCTCAGCACCGGAATACACAGGATATCCGCCTGAAATTGCATAAGCCAGTTGTTCGCTGCCGCACCACCGTCTGCGCGTATCGAGGATATGTCAGCCTGAAACTCCCTGCGCATCTCCGCAAGAAGATCGTGCACCTGGTAAGCCATAGCCTCAAGAGCCGCGCGAACAATGTGCGCTTTGGTTGTGCCGCGCGTTAAACCAGTTATCAAACCCCGGGCGTGCGGATTCCAGTAAGGCGCTCCAAGACCCACAAAAGCGGGAACGAAGTATACCCCACCAGTATCCGGCACAGAAGCCGCCAACCCCTCCGTCTCGGCTGCAGAAGATATTAGACCCAACCCATCTCTCAGCCACTGTACCGCCGCCCCGCAGATGAACACACTGCCCTCCAACGCATACGTGGGCTTCTCACCAACCATCCACGCCACAGTAGAGAGCAGCCCGTGCTTCGTCTGCACGGGTTGATTGCCGGTGTTCATCAAAACGAAAGCGCCGGTCCCGTAAGTGCACTTCACATCGCCCGGAGCAAAGCACCCCTGCCCAAAAAGCGCCGCCTGTTGATCGCCAGCCACACCCGCTATGGGAACCCCGGCAGGCGCCCCATATCGGTCCGACGTTTCACCGATTACTCCTGAGGATGGAACAACGCGCGGCAGCATATCCGGATAAACGCCAAACAGGTTTAGCAGATCCGAATCCCAATCGAGAGTGTGTATGTTGAAAAGCATGGTTCTGGAAGCGTTGGAAACATCCGTGGCGTGAACAGCGCCGCCGGAAAGCTTCCACAACAGCCAAGAATCCACCGTGCCAAAGCAGATTTCGCCGCGCCGGGCTCTATCAAGCAGGCCGGGAACGTGCTCAAGTAACCATTTAACCTTCGTGGCCGAGAAATAGGCATCAACCACCAGCCCTGTCTTCGCGCGTATGGTATCGGCGGCTCCGGATGCAACTATCCGATCGCATTCATCAGCGGTGCGGCGGCACTGCCAAACTATGGCGTTGTGCACGGGCAGGCCGGTCCTGCGCTCCCAAAGAACGGTGGTTTCCCGTTGATTGGTAACTCCTATGGCGGCCAAATCCCCCGCGTCCACCGAAGCCTGCTCCATAGCGGCATTAACGGCATCCAGCACGGTGTTCCATATCTGCTCTGGATCGTGCTCAACCCACCCAGGCTTCGGATAATGCTGGGGAAGCTCTGCATATCCCTTGCCTCGAACTCGACCATCACGGTCAAACACGGATACGGTAGTACCGGTGGTCCCCTGGTCTATAGCAAGCACATAATCCTTCATAAACCCCACCCGAATTCAAAATTCGCCGAAACCAACAGAAGCCGATCTAACAATAAACACCCTGATTGAAAGGCAAAACCTCCCGCAAGCCTGCGCAACCAACCGCAAATCAGAGCTTCGGATAGCGCAGTGGGTCTTCAAGACCCGCCTCTTTGAAGCCGCGCAGGCGAATCAAACAGCTATCGCACCGCCCGCAGGGAAGCTCTCCGCCGGCGTAACAGCTCCACGTAAGCCCGTAATCCAAACCCAAACTGACCCCAAGGCGGATAATCTCGGACTTTTTAAGGTTCAGCAGGGGAGCCTCGATGCGAAAAACCATCCGCCCCTCAACGCCTGCCTTCGTGCCGAGGTTGGCCACCCGTTCGAAAGCCTTAAGATATTCGCCGCGGCAATCTGGGTACCCGCTGTAATCAACCTGGTTTGCACCTATGTAGATTGATTCCGCACCCACCGCCTCGGCGTAGCTTAGCGCAAAAGCCAAAAATATGGTGTTGCGGGCGGGCACATATGTAACCGGTATTTCTGCCGCCTGTTCCTCCGTGCCGCGCCCCTCAGGCAGAGGTATTTCGTCCGTAAGCGCACTTCCCCCCCAAAGCCGCAGATCGAACGAAACCACAACATGCTGGGCGGCGTTCAGAAACTTCGCCACGGCCCGGGCCGCCTCGATTTCGCGCTTGTGGCGCTGTCCGTAGTCGAAAGTCAGCGCATACACCTCGCAACCCCTACTGCGCGCAACCGCCGCGGCCGTACTGCTATCTATCCCGCCAGAAAGAAGACAAACAGCTTTGGCAGACATTTACACCCCCCTTGCGGCCCCACCGTGCACAATTATGTGCAGTTGCGGAAGCACCCTAAACTGAAAGCACCCGCGCCTCAGCACTTCCTCTTGAAGCCACTTCAGTTTGGCAAGCAGGTCCAAAGTGGAATCCTCTCCAACGCGGTTGACTGGCTGAAGAACCAACTCCACACCACCGTAAGCCGCAAGTTCCTGCGAGCGAGAAATCGCAAAGAGCAAATCGTTCTCATCAGCCACCGGAAACTTCACCTGAACCCTCTGGTGGTTTTGAACGGTTTGTGCAATGACATCTGCGCACGACTCCTCACCCGAAGACGGCGTCTTGTAGTCCAGCGAAACAAACGAGCAGTGCCGGAAAACCTCCGGAGCGTAAATGCTTCCGTTGGATTGAATCATCACCCACAGGCCACGGCTGTGGAGTTCAGAAGCGATTTTTGCAACCTGCTCGCGCCACAAAAGCGGCTCCCCTCCGGTGATGAAAACGCGCGGACACCGAAACGAGAGCACACGCTGGCAAACTTCCTCGGGTGTCATCATCTCGCCTTGGGGCGCCACCGAAGCGTAAGGAGTGTCGCAGGGCCAACCGGCGCACCTCATATTGCAGCCGGATGTTCTTACAAAAACGGCAGGAAGCCCAATCTCGCTCCCCTCGCCGCAAACAGCCAAGTATATTTCGCTTATCAAGAGGGGCTTAGAGGATGCGTCCATCTCGCAATGAGGATGATACCAACATCTTCACTCCGCAGTCAATGAAAGCCCACTTTCCGCGGCCGCAACCGTGCACCCACCCACTGCCCGAGCTTTCCGCGGCTTGACCTCGCGCCGTATGCGGGTTATAATCCCCTCAGCCTCAAAACATTTCTTGCCAACCGCCACACAAAATTCTGTCCTTCGGCTGTGGAAATCGGGTGAACCCATGGGTGAAGCGAAAGAGAGCGCAAGGCTCGAGGCAATAGTCTCCGGACGCGTGCAGGGGGTTGGATACCGCTACTTCGCGCTGGATGTGGCGCGAAAGCTGGGCCTCTGCGGCTGGGTGCGCAACATGCCAACCGGACAGGTTGAGGTTGTTGCCGAGGGACCTCGAGAGGCACTGATGCGTTTTTTGATAGCTTTGGAGCGGGGTCCGCACTACGCCTCCGTTGAAAACGTTCAAACAACTTGGCTTCCCGCATCCGGCGAGTTTAAAGACTTCCGCATCAAATACTACTGATGGAAAGCGAACCGCCTGGACCCTCAAACGAAAGCTCTGCATTCAAAAGGTGGTTGCCGGCATTGACCCACTCGCTTGCGGCTTTGGCTGGCGCAGGAGTGGCGCTGTTGATAGTAGCAAGCACAATAGGGCTCCCTCCCCGCCGCAGTTCAACCGTTGCCCCAGCAAAAAAGCCATCGATACCCAAACGTTTGACGCAGGTCAGCCCCCCAAGCCGCCCTGCCGAGCAAGCAAATCCGCCGGTGCCAAAGCTTCCCGCCCAAACGCAGGCACCGCAATCCACCAAAAGCAGCCAGGAGGCCTTTAAACTGCCACCCCTCCCTGTGCTAATTCAACCGGCGCCGGAAAACGTAGAACCCCAAAATCAAAAGCCAAAACGCAGTTTGGAAACCAACGCTGGGTACGCATCCAAACCGCGTTTTTCTTCACCCCTGCTTCAGGCCCTGCTCGCCGCAGAAGTGGGATTGACCGACCGCGCTGTTCAGCTTGCGTTGGAGGCGGCAGAGGCAAACCGTTCGGATCCGCTGGCCCAGCTTATGCTCTGGCACCTGTGCGAACGCCGGATGCTGGAAGCAGCAACGCCAGAAGACGCAGATAAGTGGCGAAACCTGGCATCCTCGGCCCTCGAGAAGGCACTATCGGCGGTTGAACAGAAGCTTCACCCGCGCGAAGCCCCCTCTGCAAAAGAACAGCAGACGCCTTCGGAACCCCGTGAACCTTCGCCGCCGAACTAAGAGCAGGTGCGCCGCCGCTCGCCTTGACTCCGCACCGTGCGTGTGCTATTCTGCCTTCGGCGCAACTTCGAAACCGTGCACAAAGGTTTGTTTGGATTGCCTCTAAAGATGCCACCGGTTTTCCGAAACTCAAGAACGGTGGTTGCAATTTCGGAACTAGGGGAGGCCACTGCATGAAAAAGGCGCATCTGAAGCGAGCCGCCAAATTCCTGGCAATTGTTTTCCTAGTAAGCACAGCCTGCCAAGCATGGGCTGGCGTCAACATCGTAATACCCAAGGCAGAAGACACCGTCGGGGGAGCCAACATCACCTGCGTAGTTGAGCTTTCAAACGTCCGCAGACCCGTAACGCGCCTCGAATTCCTGGTTGACGGTCAGGTTCTCGCGTCCAAATCGTTCCCAACCCCAACCACATCATCCGGGGCCACCTTCGTTTGGGATTCGACCGGAGTGCCCTCCGGCAAGCACAGGCTCACCGTAAGGGCCGTTTCCGGAAACACGGTTGTTGGCAGTGATACCGTGGACGTTATCGTGAGCAACGATGGAGTCGACCTAGCCCCTCCGCAAGTTCATATCTACAACCCCAAACCCGGAAGCACCGTTCAGGGCCAGGTTCCGGTTACCATCCACGTCTCCGACAACAGCGGGGTTGCAATGGTAACCCTCTTCATCGACAAAGAGCTGAAGCTTCTGCAAAACGTTCCTCCATTTGAGTACGTATGGGATACCACGCGTTACCCCAACGGCCCGCACACCATCGAAGTTTGGGCATACGACCGCGCGCAGAACAAATCCGAAGCGCGACCGGTTACCGTGAGGGTGGCCAACGAAACCGGACGAACCGACTTGCAAACGCAACCGGAGCCCTCCGCGCCACAAACCAACACCCCTGCCGAACCTCAGGACCTTTCGCCAAAAGCCGAGCCTCAAAAACCGCCTCAAACACCCGAAAAGCAAAGCACCACCAAGCAGCTTCCAACGCTCAAAGAGAAGGCTCCGGCGCCAACACCCGCACGAAAGGCACCAACCGTTCTGCCCAAACAGCAACCGGCCGCGGCACCCAAAACTGCTGAAGCAAAAAACAGCATCGCACCGCTTCCTCCGGCCAGGACGATGCTTGCAAAAGCGTTTCCATCTACCGCCGCTCCTCGCTTTGAGCCGCCTTCGGCAGTTGCCGTTCAGCCGCCGCAAATCGTCCGCGTTCCACCGGCCAAAAGCGCCCAACCCGCTAAGCCTGCCGAAAGCGCATACAAACGCCCCGTCCCAACCGAAAGCACGGCGGTGACCAAACAGGTTTCAAGCAAACCCACCCAACCCGCAAAAACCGCCGCACAACCATCTCAAAAACCACGCGTTACTGCGACGAGAGAGCCCTCACTGTCAGCACCTGCGTACAGTCTTCCGTCGCCAAAACTGCTGGCCAGGGTTCCCGACCTGCCCCAGTCCGAGCTGAGACCAACCCAGGTCAGTCCGCTGGCCTCTCCTCCGAAAAAGGTTGAGGGCGCCGGCCGTGTCGCATCCACACAGCCCGAAGATGCGAAAAAATACGCCAAGCCAGCAGACAGCACCCCTCTCTCAAAGCCGCCATTCCGCACAAGCAGTGCTAAAAACAGCGGTTTGGCGCTTGTCCTGCAGGATAAGCCCATCCCCGTGGATGTGCCTCCTATCGTTAGGAACGGCAATGCATTGGTTCCGTTCAGGCAGGTGTTTGAAAGGGCCGGCGGAATTGTGGTCTGGGTTCCCAGCAAAAAAGCCGTGCACGGACAAGCTCCTGGGAAAAACGTGACTCTCACCATCGGCAGTAAGCGCGCAAACGTGAACGGACAGGCGGTTTTGATGGAACACGCTGCGTTCATACAAAATGGAAGGACTATGGTGCCAGCCCAATTCCTGAAAGCCTCGCTGGAAATGCAGGTTGTGTACGACCCCAAAACCAGAACTGTACGCCTGTATTTGCTCCCACCGAAAACGGTTGTGAGATAAACCGCCGGAGTTTGCTTAAAGCCGATAAATACAAAGAAGTTTGCCGGCCCAATTAATGCATCTGTTCCGGCAAACTTCCTTGCAGAGGTAGGATGCACACCATCCTACCTCATTGCGTTTGAAACGGACAAAACCGCAAGCTTTAATCTTTCGCTTCCGAAGGTTTTTTGCCGTTTCCAGAAGGAGATTCTTCTTTCGATTCGGGGGACGGTTTGCGATAGTCTGTTACATAAAAACCCGGACCCTTGAACAAAATGCCAACAGGGAACAAAACCCGCCGCACCGGTCCACCGCACTTTTCGCACTCGGAGACCGGCTCGTCGGTAATCTTTTGAAACCTTTCAAAGCGTCCCCCGCACTCCTTGCACTCGTACTCATAGGTAGGCATAAGCAACACCTCACTGTTCAAATGGAATGCGGGAAAATTTTGAATTGCGAAGAGCGCACCAACTTCCGGTCGCTCCCATGGCTATTATACCAAACTTCGAGGAAAATTAGCAATCTCACCGCCAGAGTGCTAACGGAATCCAAAGCGAATAACGGCCTAAAGACTAGGAGCAAAATTCCCCTCAAGATGAAGATCTCGCGCTTTTCCTCAGCTTACCCAGCACACCAGAAAGGAGCTTGCCTTCAGACGGCAGTAATAATTACTGGGAGACACACTAAATTTGGGAGAAGAAAAGGATATGCAAGCAGAGGGAAAAGCTCTGGTTCTTATAGGTGATGGCATTGGAGATTGGCCCATCGAAGCGCTTGGGGACCGCACGCCTCTCGAAGCGGCGCAACGCCCCAATATGAACCGCCTTGCCGCCGAAGGGGAAAGCGGCATAATGGACCCAATAGCCCCCGGCATTCGGGCTGGCTCGGATACGGCGCACCTCGCCATGCTCGGCTATGACCCATTCGAGGTATACACCGGAAGAGGCCCGTTCGAGGCGGCCGGAATCGGCTTGGATGTCCAGCAGGGTGATGTGGCTTTCCGATGCAACTTCGCCACCGTTGACGAAAACATGGTGGTTTTGGACCGCCGAGCAGGCCGCATCGAATCCGGAACCGACCAACTGGTTGCGGCCCTCAACGGAATGCAGATAGGCGACGTAACCGTCCTCATTAAAGAATCGGTGGCACACCGCGCGGGCATGGTGCTGAGGGGCCCCGGATTGGGTGCCAAGGTAACAGATGCAGATCCCCACGCAGAAGGCGCAAAAGTTCCAACCGTTGAAGGTTCCGATGAGCCTTCCAGGAAAACCGCCCGCATCATTAACGAATTCGTTCGGCGCTCGTACGATATACTAAAGGAGCACCCCGTAAACAAAAAGCGAGAGCAGGAGGGATTGAAGCCAGCCAACATCATCCTTCCAAGAGGCGCCGGATACGCCCCTCACCTCGGCAGTTTCCAAGGCCGAACAGGCCTTTCCGCGGCATGCATTGTGGAGGTCGGCCTTGTAAAAGGCATTGGCCGCTACCTAAGCATGGACGTGATCGACGTGCCAGGAGCCACCGGCGGCCTGGACACCGATGTCATGGCCATCGGCCGCGCTGTCATAGATGCCCTCCAAACCCACGACTTCGTTCTATGCAACGTCAAAGGTCCCGACGTCGCCGGCCACGACAACAACCCCTCCGCAAAAGTGGAGATAATCGAACGCATGGACCAAATGCTCGGCATGATCCTCGAAAACATCCCGCCGAAAACCTACATAGTCCTCACCGGCGACCACTCCACACCGTGCCCGTACATGGACCACTCAGGCGATCCCGTCCCGGTCGTGATATGGGGACCGGGCGTCCGCACCGACAGCGTAACGGATTTCGGAGAGCGCTCGGCGGCCCGAGGCGGCATGGGACGTATACGCGGCAAAGATATCCTGAACATACTCACAGGGTTCTTGAAAGTGCAGGAGAAGTTCGGTGCTTGAAACGCTCGACTACTCCAAGCAAATGTCCGAACTGATCGCCGACATCGCCTCCCGATGCGCCCCACTATCCCACATACAGGCTCATCAGGTGCTGGTTAGCTTTTCACACGCGAAAATCCCGGGGCCGAGCGGTCTGTTCGCAAAAATAACGCCGCTGAAGTTCGAGGGAGGCGAATCCAAAGCCAAAATCAGAGGCCGGTGGTACCAAATGCCGGAACTAAACTACAACGGCCACAGCATCTTGTACATCATATACCTGTGCATCCCAAAATTTCTGAACCTGCCGCTTAAAGACAAGCTGGTCACCATATTCCACGAGCTCTATCACATAAGCCCCCTCTTCAACGGGGACATCCGGCGCTTCCCGGGCAGAAACTACGCACACGGTCCCTCAAAGCAGAAGTACAACGAGCTTGTGCAGAAACTGGTGGACCAGTACCTGTTGGACGCAGGCGACAGCCCGGTTTTGGATTTCCTAAAGTTGGACGCCGCCGGCCTCAGCAAACGCTATAAAACCATCACTGTGGTGAAGGTGCCACAGCCGAAGCCATTCCCTTTACCGGAGGTGCCAAAGTGAAAAAGCAGGTGCTTAAAGCCGGCAAAGCCCTGCCCGGAGCTCCGTATTCTCCGTGCGTAAAAGCGGGAGACCTCATCTTCGTCTCCGGCCAGATACCGCTGGACCCGGATACTGGAAAGTTGATAAGCGGGGACTTCATCGCCCAGGCGCGCCGGTGCTTGGAAAACCTTAAACAACTCCTTGAAGAAGCGGGCAGCTCCATGGATGCGGTTGTGAAAACCACCGTATTTCTCTCGGACCTAAACAACTTCGCCGACTTCAACAAAGTGTACAGCGAGTACTTCCCCTCACAGCCGCCGGCGAGAAGCGCCGTCCAGGTTGCCCGCCTTCCACTGGATGCCATGGTGGAAATCGAGGCCGTCGCGGTTGCCGGCGGCGCTTCTGAGGAGCAGGCAAAATGAGCACCGCCGTTGTTGAAGGCCCAATGCCGTGTCCGCCTGGGGATCTGGACCAACTGGTGGGGCTGGCAAACCGCGTGTTTCGCCCGCACGGCGGCGACATGCGGCGGGAATATCCCCTGCTCTTCGACCCAGAGAACTTGGAGAATCTGCGCGTTGTAAAGCTGGACGGACGTATCGTCTCGCACGTTGGCCTCTCCATACGCGATGCATCCATCCTCGGGTTCCCCCTGCGCGTGGTGAGCGTTGGAGCCGTGTGCACGGCTCCGGAAGCCCGCGGCAGGGGATTTGCAACAGCGCTTATGCAGGACGCAGTTGCGCACTCGCGCGCAAACGGATGCTCTCTCATGCTCATATCCGGCTCCAGGGGGCTTTATCACCGCATGGGTGCAGTAAACCTAACCGCCTTCCTAAAGTGCCGAATTCCAGCCAACTCCGTTCCACCAGTCGCCGGAGCGATAAAAGTTTCACCCGCAGAGGAAAAAGACATCCCGCTCCTATCCCAGCTTTATCAAAGGGAACCCGTTCGCTTCCACCGGTCCGCGGAAGACTGGCACAAGCTTCTAAAAGCTGGCATGCTCATGAACCACGAAGCGGATACATTTGCAGCCTACGACAGCAGAAGCTTAGCGGCGTACGCCTGCGTGCAGCGCCCAACCAGCGACTCACCACCGAGGATCGGTGAGTACGCAGGCTCGCGTGCCGCCGTGAGGTTGATGATACCCTGGATAGCCAAACACTACAGCGCCGGCTCTGTGGAGATCACTCTCATGCCCCGCGATGTTGAAATGCAGGTCCTTCTCCAAAATGAGGGAGCCGCTTTCGAACACCAACCTTTCGGAGGCACTGTGCTCATCATTGATGTGCCGGCGTTCTTCGCAGCGCTTCGTGGCCTTGTAAAGGAGCGCGTTGGCGGTCCCTTGGAAATATCCACAGATGAAAACCGCGTAACCTTCCGCCTCGGCGACGAGGAAACTTCCTGGGCACCACCTTCAGAAATAACCACCAATGTTTTCCACGGTCCGCCGAACAACGAGAAGACCAACAGCTTGCACGAGGCCCTGCGGCTTATTTTCCCAGTGCCCCTGCTTTGGTACGGTTTGAACTATGTATAAGAATCTATGGAAAACACAAACATAGGTGAGCTTATAGATAGCCTCAAACACCCGCTCATCCGCGGGGCACGCGCCCTAAACACCCCGTCCGAGCGAGAAGCCCAGGCGCGTTACCTTGTGGAAGGAGAGGATTTGGTTCAAGCGGCCGTGAACTGCCGCGCTCCTGTGGATTATGCACTGCTTGCAGAAGATCCGTTCCCAGAACCGCTGTCGCACGCCCTCTCAAACGCCGGCATCCCTTGGTACCGCACCACCAAAGGGCTTCTTTACAAAATCATCGGCACACCTTACGAAACGGCCGTAACCGCGGTCGCCGTCGTGCAGAAGAAGCAGGCCGCCCTAAAAGACCTGCTCTCGTGCGAGAACCCGCTTGTGGCAGTCGGCGAAAGAATTCAAGACCCCAGAAATGTGGGCGTACTCATTCGTACAGCAGACGCCGCCGGCACTAGCGGCCTCATCCTCACCACCGATTCGGCAGATCCGTTCTCGCGACAGGCTGTCCGCTCAAGCAGAGGGGCTATCTTACGTCTGCCGCTCTGCCTAGCTGCGCACCTCACCCAGGTGCTTTCGAGCCTGAAGGAAGCCGGTCTTCGGATAATATCCACCTCGGCGCACGCCGACCTATGCTACTGGGATTCGGAACTGGACAAGCCGTGCGCCATCGTATTTGGAAACGAAACAACCGGAGTCTCCCAGGAAGTCAAAAATATCGCCGATTTGAACGTGCGGATTCCAATCCTCGGGGGCGCCCACTCGCTCAACGTGGCGGTTGCGGCCGGCATTGTGCTGTACGAGGCCGTACGCCAAAGAATGCGAGGCGAAAGTTAAGACAACGTGAAGGCAATCTGGGTGCAGACGTTGAACAAAGAAACCGAGAGGTGAAAAAGATGGCCGAGCATAGCTATGCAGTGCTTTCGGCGCTCGGTCCGGATAGGCCCGGCCTTGTGGCAGAGGTAACCGAGTTTCTGGTGCAACACGGCTGTAACGTTGAAGAAAGCCGGATGGCGGTCTTGGGAGCTGAATTCGGCATCATGATGCTTGTAAGAGGCCCAAAAGATGAATTGGACCGCCTGTCCGCGTCTGCCGACGAGCTCAGCCAGCGAACAGGGCTTCAGTTCCTTTTCAGAGCAACAGCAAGCCCATTCAGCCGCCTCACCAAGCCGGTCGTTCCCTTCTCTTTAACCGCCCACTGCCTGGACCACGAAGGCGTTGTCCACTCTGTAGCCGAATCACTGTACCAACTCGGTGTAAACATTGCCTCGCTTGAAACATCCACTTATAGCGCCCCCACCACAGGAACACCTCTATTCCGCATGCACGCCATTTTGGAGGTCCCAACATCCCTCCCCGTTCCAAAACTGCGTGCGTCACTTTCAGAAATTGCGGAACAGCACAACCTGGATATCGAGCTTCACCACGGATGACTGCCAAACCAAAACAAACTTCATCCGCCCAACCGATGCTTCAACTGCTGCGGAAGATTTCTCGCACAAATCTGCGCTTAGAGGCCGCAAGTCTCCAAAAACCGCAAGAACCTTTTTTCGAAATTTGAAAGCGGAAGGACCACTATGGATAGAAGCTACTACATCAACTTGGCAAACTCCGGCCTGAAAATGCCAATTGGCACAGACCTCGTGCTCCACGACAGGCCAAACCCAGAAGAGATAAAACTCGACGGCCAGCTTCTGGGCCAGGTGGTAGAAGAAGCCGCCCGCCGGTACCACACCCCCTTGGCCATACCCCAGATGAACTTAGAGCTTGAAAAGGTTGCTCTGCTTACACTGCTCGGAGTTCCCCGCAGCCAGGCACCCACGTACCACTTCTCGGAATGCCCGCCAAAAGATGCTCTGCTGACCGTCGAAAACTGCTCCGAACACCAATTTACTCCGGAACTACGCGCCCACATCGGCGCAATAAAGTATGTATCATCCAAGTCAGACCTGCTCCCGATGGGCATGAGCATTGGCCCCTTTTCACTTATGACCAAACTCCTCAAAGACCCCATCACTCCGGTGTACCTGGCAGGAACTGGAGTCACAGCGGAGGAAGACGAAGACGTTCACACCCTCGAGGCAGTGCTTGAGCTCTCTACAGCGATGATCATGCGCTCTCTCAAGGCGCAGGTGGAAGCCGGAGCGAAAGCAGTGGCCATCGCCGAACCAGCCGCCAATATCGTTTACCTGTCTCCGAAGCAAATCGAGCAGGGCGCCGACATTTTCGACCGCTACGTAATAAACCACAACCGCCGCATCAAAGAGTTCCTGGATTCGCACGGCGTGGACCTGTTCTTCCACTGCTGTGGCGAGCTTACGGACCATATGGTGGCTAGATTTGCCTCCTTGGAACCCGTTATACTCAGCTTGGGTAGCTCCAGAAAGCTTTGGCAAGACGCGTCTATCGTTCCAAAGCACATCGTGCTCTTCGGAAATCTGCCAACAAAACAGTTTTACTCGGACGACTTGATAACAGTTGAGCAAGTAGTAGAAAAAGCCTGCGAACTTATACAAAAGATGCGTGAGGTCAACCACCCCTTCATACTCGGCAGCGAATGCGACGTTCTAAGCGTTCCAGGCGCTCATGATACCATCAAGCGAAAGGTGCAGGCTTTCGTGGAGTGCAAGTGCTGTTGAAAAACAGTGGGAGGATTACACAATGGTTGTGTTTCGTACAATGGCGTACCCCTCCGCCGATGAAATGGTCTTCGGCCGCGCTCTGAAACCGGTCAAATGCGGCTTCGACCTAGCTATCGGTAGCGGTTTTGTAATTCCGGAGCTGAAATACGCCCCGCGCCCGGGAACCGAATCCAGCCTCGAAAGCATCTTGGAGGAATACCGAAGAATCACCACAGATGCCCTCAAGCGAGCTGTTGCAATAGGCATACCCATGCTTGTTTTAGAGCTGGAGCACGTCTATCAGCTTTCCCACAACCCGGAGTGGGGAGCTGCCGTCGCCCGCATGACAGCCGAAATGCTGGAGGAGTACCACTCCAAATACGGACTTAAATGCGCACTCCGAGCAACCATCGCCGACTTCCGCCGGCCCGCAAACGGCCTCCGCGATGGAGAAGACTTAAATACCATGCTCCAAGCCTTCGACCGCAGTGCCGCAGAGGGCGCCCACATCCTCTCAATCGAATCCACTGGAGGCAAAGAGGTTTTCAACCATTGTCTCACGCGCCAGGATTTGCGCGGCATTCTCTTTGCTGTCGGCGTCCTCGGAAGTCTGGATATGCAGTTCCTCTGGAGCAAAATCGTGGAGATTGCAGACCGCAGAGGCGTTATACCCGGCGGCGATACCGACTGCGCGCACGCCAATTCCGCGATGTTTATGGCCGCCGGCCTGCTGGACACCGAAATGCCCCACGTGTTCGCCGCCCTGATTCGCGCCATAGGAGCGGCTCGTTCCTTAGTGGCCTTCGAGCAGGGCGCAAAAGGCCCAGACAAAGACTGCGGATACGAAGGCCCCGTCATAAAAGCCATAACCGGCTCCCCCATTTCGATGGAGGGCAAATCCTGCGCATGTGCTCACAGTAGCATGTGCGGCAACATCCCGGCCGCTGTGTGCGACCTGTGGAGCAACGAAGCTGTTCAGTACGGAGAAATGTTCGGTGGTACCACCCCGCAGGTTTTCATGGAGATACTGGGCTACGATGCGGCACAGATGAACGCCGCGCTCCAAATGGGCGTGGAAACCATTCTGCGCGACGTATTCGTGGCCTCAGACAAGTACCGAGATCCTCAGGCTTTTGTTTTGGCGCCGGACGTGGCATATGAAATCGGAAAAGCTATAATATCGCACGAAGACTATTATCTCCGTGCCAAAGCCGCCGCAGTAAAAGCCGCCGAACTGATCAACCAGGCCAATTCCTCTGGCTCCCTGGCGCTTACGCGGTTCGAGCGGCGCGTTCTGGATGAGTGCATTGACTGCTTGAACTCCCTGCCGGACGATCCGGACCAGTTCACATCAGAGTGCCTGAAGGAGTATGCATGTGTGGAAGACTTCCGTCCACACAACTATGGCATTGCCGGAGGTGCCTCATGAACCCCAGAAAGCGTTTCTTGTCTGCAATAATGGGCGGCAGAGTAGACCGGCCCTCCGTCGTTTGCGTAAACCAAACCGCCACATACGAGCAGATGAACCAACTTGGAGCTTGGTGGCCAGAAGCCCACTACAAAGCCGCATCCATGGCGCGGTTGGCGGCCGGCGCCCTAAATATACTCGGATTTGACGCCGTTCGCGTGCCCTTCTGTCAAACTGTAGAGGCCGAGGCATTGGGTGTGCCCATTCGCGACGGCGGGCGCGAATCGCTTCCGGCGTCATCCGCGCACCCATTCACCCCGGGAGAACACATCCCCGTGCCAAACGACATCCTCCAGCGCGGCCGCATCCCTGTTGTCCTGGATGCCATACGGATTTTGAAAACCGGCCTCCGCAACGAAGCGGCAATCATAGGGGGCGTTGTGGGTCCGTTCTCTGTGGCGGGCCATCTCCTCGGAACCGACCAACTCCTCATGCAGAGCTTCCTCGAGCCGGACTCCGTAAAGCCCGCAATGGAAGCCGCTCTGGAAACAGCCGCGGTTTTCGCCGCAGCCATGGTTGAGGCCGGCGCCGAGGTCATCTGCATAGAAGAGATGGCGGCTTCCACCGACCTTATACGGCCAAGCACCTTCACAGATTTGGTCCTTCCCTTCCTGCAGAACCTCATAGAGCGCATCCAGGTGCCAACGGTGCTTCACATCTGCGGCAACACCGATCCCATCATCGATGCCCTGATCGAAAGCGGCGCGGACGCCTTAAGCATCGACTGCAAAGCCAACGTAAGCGCCGCGTTGGAAAAAGCCCGCGGCCGAACAACCGTAATAGGCCCGATAGATACCACACAAACACTGCTTTACGGCACCCCGGAACAAGTAGCAGCCTCCGCAGAGAAGCTCTTAAGCGAAGGATTCAGCATCATAGCGCCAGCCTGTGCCGTGCCTCCCGGTACGCCCACCGCCAACTTGCGCGCCATGGTCGACGCAGCCTCCAAAGCAAAATCAGCCACAACGAAACCCCCAACCGGTCCCGGCAAACCATCAACCACCGTGGAGGTCTTCGCCAGGTACGACATCCGAGTGCAGAAAGGCGAAGTCTCAACATCCTCCGGGCTGGAAGACCCTCTTCTGGCGCGGGTCGCCGATTCCGTTATAAAAGGAGATGCCAGACAAACCGAGGAAGCCGTCCAACAGGCCCTTCGGAAATACTCGCCGCTGGATATTATCAACCTGGCGTTGGTGCCGGCCATAGATAAAGTTGGACAGCTTTGGGACCAAGAATACTACTTCCTGCCGCAGGTAATTCTGGCCGCCGATGCAATGCAAGCGGGAGTAAGAATATGCGAGCAGGAAATGGGTGAATCCGCGCAGAAGCGTGGAAAAGTGGTAATGCATGTTGCCGAGGGGGATGTTCACTCCATCGGCAAGAATATAGTTAAGGCGTTGCTCGTCGCCAACGGCTTCGAAGTGATTGACTTGGGAATAGATGTTCCTGTAGAAAAAGTGGTTGAAGCAGTCAAAGAGCACAAGCCCCATCTCTTAACCGGAAGCGCGCTCATGACGACAACCATGTCTGCTTTTCCCAAGATAGCACGCCGCCTGGAGGAAGAAGGTATAGAAATACCTTTCGCGTGCGGCGGAGGCGCCGTAACACAGCAGTTCTGCGAGACGTTCAACATGGGAATCTACGGCGGCAAAGCCAACCGCGCACCTGCAATAGCAAAAGCAGCGGCCGAAGGCAAGAATTGGCGAGAGCTTCGCGAAATGTTTCATAGATGAAATCTCTAAGTACGCGCCGGGGTTCACTCTACCCGGCGCTGGTGGAAGGAGAGAGCAACCGTGTTTGACCTGAGCGAACTTAGTCAGGCTGTTATCAACGGGCAAAAGGCCAAAGCGGAAGAACTTACGCGCAAAGCCCTGGAAGAGGGCGTTTCCCCGGTTACCATTATCAACGAAGCATTGGTTCCCGGTATGGCCGTTGTCGGCGAGAAGTTCAAAAACAACGAGTTCTACATCCCGGAGGTCCTTGTGGCCGCCCGCGCCATGAACGCTGCCATGGCAATAGTCAAGCCGCTCATTGTGGGCGACCAGCTTAAACCACTTGGCAAAGTGGTCATCGGAACAGTGCGCGGCGACCTCCACGACATCGGCAAAAACCTGGTCATGATGATGTTGGAGGGCGCCGGCTTTGAAATTGTGGACCTAGGCGTGGATGTTGCCCCCGAAAAGTTCGTGGAGGCGGCAAAAGCCAACTCGGCAGATGTTGTTGCAATGTCCGCCCTCCTAACCACCACCATGCCCGCAATGAAAGACACCATCGCCGCCCTGGAAGAAAACGGTCTGCGCGATAAGGTGAAAGTTATCATCGGGGGCGCTCCGGTAACCCAAAGCTACGCGGACTCCATCGGCGCCGACGGCTATGCCCCAGACGCCGCAAGCGCTGTTGACAAGGTGAAGGAACTGCTTGCAGCGTAAACCCGCACACCGTCGGCAGGATATTCGGTCAGCAGTCAACACATTTGGCTGTTGGAACCGTACTCGCCAAGTTGGCTGCTGACCTTCTTTACGCAGGAGGGCATCCATGAACCACCGGGAACGCTGGGTCCGAACCATGCACTTCCAACCAGTGGACCATGTTCCGGATGAAGAGTTTGGCTACTGGGACGACACGCTTCGCCTCTGGCACTCTCAGGGACTGCCGGAGGAGATAAACGATAACAGCGCCGCAGATAGATACTTCGGATTCGCGCCCAGAGCCACGGTCCCACTTAACCTTGGCCTTATACCACCTTTCGAGTCGCGCGTCATCGAGGAAACCGACAAATACAGAATCCTCATTGACGGCTCAGGGGTGAAAAGTATCGTCCACAAAGACGGCCGCTCCACCATCCCCAAATACCTGGAGTTTCCCATCAAAACCAGAGAGGATTGGGCGCGATTTAAAGAGCGCCTGAATCCGGAAGATCCCCGCCGACAACCATCCGAGCAGGAGTGGCAGCGCCTCAAAGAGCAATACCGAAACCGCGACTACCCCCTCGGTGTGTTCTGCGGCAGCCTGTTCGGTTGGATTCGCGACTGGATGGGCTTCGAAAACGTGGCCATCGCTTGCGCCGAGGATCCAGATTGGATTGAAGAGATGATGGAGCACCTAACCAACCTCACCCTGCGCGTAATCGACCGAGCCGTTCGAGAACTCGATCTGGATTTCGCCGCCTTCTGGGAGGACATGTGCTTCAATAAGGGCCCAATAATCTCTCCTAAAATGTTCAAGCAGTTCATGGTGCCGCGCTACAAACGCATAACCGATTTCCTAAAACAGCACGGCGTCGATGTGGTGTACGTGGACTGCGACGGCAATATAAACCAGCTTGTTGAACTTTGGCTGGAGGGCGGCGTAAACTGCATGTTCCCCATCGAAGTCCGAGGAGGTTCCGACCCAATCGAAATCCGCCGGCGCTTCGGCAAAGCTGTCCTACTTATGGGCGGAGTGGACAAAACTAAACTCGCAGAAGGTCCTGCCGCCATTCGCGCTGAAATAAACCGTTTGGAGCCCCTCGTGGCGGAAGGCGGCTACATCCCGCATGTGGACCACCGGGTGCCGCCGGATGTTAGCTTCGAAAACTACTTGTACTACCTTAAAACCAAAAGAGAAGCTTTCGGCATTCCGGAACCGCCTCCGTACGAGGCTCGAAAATCCGGCCAAACATAGCCCCCAACACTGTGTAAAAAACTAAAAATTCGGAGGTTCAAGCTGTGCAGTACCGTCCATACGGAAAAACCGGAATAATGGTTTCGGCACTGGGATTTGGCTGTATGCGCCTACCCATGATTGGTGACAACGTTGACGTGGATAAGTCTATCGAAATGATTCGCTACGCCATTGACCACGGCGTGAACTACATCGATACAGCATACATGTACTGCAATCACCAAAGCGAAATCGTTGTTGGGCAGGCGCTGAAAGACGGTTACAGAGAAAAAGTCTACCTTTCCACCAAAAACCCAAGCGGCGACCCGGATGGAAGCAAATGGCGCCGCATCCTAGAGCATCAGCTCGAAAAGCTCCAGGTGGATTACATCGACTTTTACCACTTCCACGGAATCGGCTGGCAACGCTGGATTGAAACCTACACCGTACCCGGAGGCCCCTGCGATGCTTCGAGAAAAGCCCAAGAAGAAGGCTTGATAAAATACCGCGTCTTTTCCTTCCACGACTCTCCAGACGCCCTCATAAAGCTCATAGACACAGGAGAGTTCGCAGGAGTCACCGTGCAGTACAACCTGCTGGACCGAAGCAACGAAGAGGGCATTGCATACGCCGCATCCAAAGGGCTGGGAGTCGTGGTTATGGGACCAGTCGGTGGCGGACGCCTCGGCGCACCGTCCCCGGAAATACAGCGGCTTATTCCAGGCGGTGTTAAAAGCACCGCCGAGGTGGCACTCAGGTTCGTGCTTGCCAATCCTAACGTCAGCGTGGCCCTCTCCGGCATGAGCACCTTGGAGCAGGTGATTGAAAACATCGCCACCGCATCCCGCACCGAGCCGCTCACCGAAGCCGAAAAGGCCCACGTAATGGCCGCCCTGGAGGAAAACCGCCGCCTGGCCGACTTGTACTGCACCGGTTGCAACTACTGCATGCCTTGTCCAAACGGCGTGGACATCCCAGCAAACTTCCGGGCCATGAACTACTACCGCGTGTACGGCCTTCGGGATTACGCCAGAGAGGAATACGCCCGCCTGGGTCGCCGCGAGGTAGATGGTCAGCCGAAACCGGCGTGGGCCGAAGCCTGTCTCGAGTGCGGTGAGTGCGAACCCAAGTGCCCCCAGAAAATAGAGATAATCAAACAGCTCAAAGAAACGGCTGCAGCATTAGGCTCATAAGCCGAACCGCCCGTTGAGGCTGTACAGCTTCAGCGGGCGGCCCGCTTTCAAAGCTCACAATGAAAGACAGTATGGCATGCTTTAACCAAATCGGATATATCGAGGAAAAGCGTATAGACCGATTTGCAGTCAACATCCACTTCCCATGCGGAGTGGTTACCTCCGACCAACTGGAGTTTATCGCCGAAGTGGCGCGGCAGTTCGGCGAAGGCACCATACGCATAACCTTGAAGCAAGGTATAGAGATAACTGGCATCCCGGCCAACGAGCTTCAAGCCGCCCACCGCGAACTGGCGCGCGGCGGTTTAACAATAGCTCCCGCGGGCAGATATATAGATGCAATCGTTTCTTGCTGTGGAGCCCAAAACTGTTGCAACGGTCTGATGCCCACACAACCGCTGGCAGACCGCATCCTCAAAAAATGGCAGCAGGTTGAACTGCCCAACCGCATAACCATAGCCATAGCCGGGTGCCCCAACGCCTGCACCGCCCCACTTCTCGCCGATATAGGGGTCATCGGCGTGGCTATGCCTGAACCGCGCGGAATGCCGAGGGGACACAGCCCAACCGAACGCTTCGAATGCCCGGAGGGCGCCATCTCATACTCGAACGGCGAGGCCGTATGGAAACAAGACCTCTGCACCTACTGCGGCCAGTGCATAGACTTCTGCGACCTAGGCGGCTGGAAGCTCGCAAAGAAGGGGTTCGCAGTCTACCTTGGCGGCCAACTCGGCAGGCATCCACGCTTGGGCACAAAGGCGGCCGAATTCCTCTCCGAAGACGAAACAGCCGCTCTGATTAACCGCGCACTTGATGCATACAGACAAGGCGCCAACCCAGGTGAAAAATTCGCGGATTTCATCCAAAAGTTCGGCATCGAAAAACTGAAATAAACCCAAAAGCTCACAAGAAGGGGTGATGCATAATGACCTCTCGCGAGAGAATCTTGGCGGCTCTCAACCACAAAGAAGCTGACCGCGTAGCCATCCAAGACTCCCCTTGGTTTACCACTATCCGGCGGTGGCATGAAGAGGGCTTGCCAAAAGATGTTGATCCAGCAGATTACTTTGGCTACGAAATGAGCGGCTTCGGGCCGGATACGTCGTTTCAGCTTCCAACCGAGCTGGTCGAAGAAACCGATGAATACACCATCGTCCGCAACTCCAACGGCGCCCTTGTGAAAAACTGGAAGCACAAAACCTCCACCCCGGAAATGATCGATTTCACCATAAAAGACCGCGCGGCGTGGGAACAGCACAAACCGCTCCTAGCTATGAATGAAAGCCGTGTGGACTGGAAGAATTGGCTGGAAGCCTGTAAACGAGAGCGGGAGAAAGGCAAGTTCGTCCACTTCTCCGCCGCCATGGGATACGACAAAACCCAAGGATTTGTGGGTTCCGAGCGCTTGCTGATAGCCATGGCCGAAGAGCCCGACTGGGCAAAGGATATGTTCGACGCATCCGTTCAGATAATCATAGACGCCGCTGAGGAAATGATGGCACGCGGCTTCGAGTTCGACGGCGCGTTCCTCTTCGACGATATGGGCTACCGAAACGCATCCCTCTTCTCGCCGCGAATGTACAGAGAGCTTCTGAAGCCGGCGCACACCAGAGTTTGCGATTTCTTCCACAGCCGCGGCCTCAAGGTAATCCTCCACTCCTGCGGATGCGTAAAAGGCCTCGTGCCGGACCTAATCGAAGCGGGGTTCGACTGCCTCCAGCCGCTGGAAGTTAAAGCCGGCATGGACTTGATAGAACTGAAAAAGCAGTACGGAGACCGCCTCGCTTTCATGGGCGGCATCGACGTCCGCAAAATGAGCCATCCAGATCCAAGCGTCATAGAGGAAGAAATTCGCACCAAAATCTCGTTCGCCAAACAGGGCGGCGGATATATATACCACTCTGACCATTCGGTGCCCGATGATGTCAGCTTCCAGCAGTACTGCCGAGTAATCGAGCTTGTGCACAAATACGGCTCCTACACTTAGCGCCGATGACATCCCGAGAGCGTTTGCTCACAGCCATAAGAAGAGAAACGCCGGATAGAGTGCCGGTGGCACCGTTCGGTCTCGGCAGGATAGATCCAAACAGCTCTCTGGCGGCAGAGCTCATCTCTTGCACCGATCCCATAATAGACGTCGGCTCCGGCGCCGATCCCTTCCTTGGTGCCGAATGCCGTGTGGAGTCTCGTTCGGAGGGCGATGTAACCGTTACCCTAATCCATACGCCAAAAGGAACCCTAACCCAGAGGTATAAACGCACCAAAGTCACCTCTGCACCCATCGAATACCCCCTGAAAGGCCCGGAAGATGTGGAGCGCTTCCTCTCCATTCCATACCGCCCCCCGGAACCGAACCTTTCCTATTACCACGAATGGCGCAGTAAACTGGGAGACGAAGGCCTCGTGATGGTGGGCATCGGAACCGCGGTGTGCCTGCCGGCATCCTGGTTCTCACCGCAGGACTTCTGCTTGATGTGGGCAGACCATCCGAACTTGGTGGAACAGCTTACAGCCACTGCTTCTGAACGGCTTATTGACTACGTGGAGAAACTCTGCCTCATGGGGGTGGACGCCTTCCGCCTGGTGGGAGGAGAGTATGTAACCGTTCAGCTTGGACCAAAAGGCTTCGAACGCCTCGTTCGCCCTTTCGACACCGAGCTTATCCGCACCATCCACAAATACGGAGCTGTAGCCCACTACCACAACCACGGCCCGCTATCACGCTGGCTGGAGCTTGTAGCCGACCTGGGCATGGATTCGCTGGATCCTCTTGAAGCCCCACCCTGGGGCGACGTAAAAATGGCTGATGCCAAAAAGCGAATCGGCGGCCGTGTGTGCCTGCTGGGCAACCTGGATGATATGGAGGTGCTGGACAAACTCCCGGAAGAGGAGATCATTCGCATGGGCGCAAAGCTGATTGAAGAAGCCGGGCCAGATGGGTTTATACTCGGAGGTACCACCTCGGGCACTTATGGAGAGCACGCCGCGAAGAATTTCATCGCTTTAGCAAAGCTTTCTGAATCAATGGCGGCAGGAAAGGCTAAAACTGCAGTGTAGAACTATCCAACCCCTCCTTCGCGCAGGCCAACCTTCCAAGAATAGGCGTCCTCTTCGCCGACGGCGTCGTCCACCGGTGCGATATGGCCAAGCACCAACAGGGCTGTCGGTGCAATTTCGGCATCGACAACGATGTCTCCGGGCTCAGCGCGCTTCTGAAGCACCGCCGCGCGGTACACTGGCGGGCTTTGAACATCCCGCAGACCAAGCTCCTGGCCCACAGGAATCTCCCCGGCGCTGATTCCGCACCGCACGCGGAACGGGGTGGACAGACGGTTCCTAGTTGAATTGAACAGCGGCAGGTCCGTCTGAATCTGCTTTGCCGCGTTAACCGCCGCCCGGTCATCGTCAAACTGCGCCATAACCCCGTCTCCGGCCGCACTCTCTATCTTCCCGCCGTGCGCCTCGATAACCTCGCCAAGCCACTTTCGGAACTGCCCGAATGAATACTCCACATCGAGTTCCGGACCGTCGATAACCATTTGGGAAGAACCGACAACGTCCACGCTCAGAAAAACCTTCCGCTGCTTCTGGCTTTCAAGCTTGGCCTGCAGCGCAAACAGTTGCCGAAGCAAATCCTCACGGGAAACCTGAGCTTGTTCACCTGGCGTTGAGTAGTATTCCTGCTTAACAGACACCCCAAGCTTCGCCAGCCTCATAGCGAAGGGTATTCCAACCGGCACATAGATAAAGGTGAACGGCCAGGTGGCCGGCCCCAGAGCCAAAACCAGTTCAATCGCGGCCAAAGAACCCAGCTTTTGATCGCCAGCAAGAAACCCTAGCAAACCTGCCAGCGGAACCGACGCTATAAGGGTTGTAAATACCCTGGCGGCATCGCTGTGGCCGGTCATCAGCGCAATGCCGCCCCAAACCACGGGGAGGCCGAAAGCCGCCACCAGAGACCACAGTTTGCTCCTCCGCACTGCATCCAGCTTGCTGGCATCCCTCTTCTCCAACTGCGCCAGTGCCTGCCGCACAAAAGCCGGATCAAGCCCTATCTCCCTCCCTATCGCTTCAATCTGGCTTTCGGTCAAGGTCTCTTCGTGACGGTTCTGCAACCTGGTAGCCAGGTTCACGACCTTTTTGAGAACAGCCGGATCGTACCGGCGCTCGTACTGTTTGCCCGCCGTCATCTTCAAGCTCCAAAAGGACTAAATCCCAAGCTCAGCACCTTTGTACAGTTTATTATACCCCCAAACCACTATTCCTCCTCAGAAAGCCGCAAATTCGGAGGACAAACGCTCTTACGCAGTGAAAAGAATCAAAAGCAACTTCAAAATTGGAGGCTGGAGAATGGCTCGGCTGGTTCGTGTTGCGTCCATATCTTACAACGGAGAGGGAGGCACGGTTGAGCAAAAACGGGAAAACGGCCTCCGACTGCTCGCCGAAGCCGCGGTTTACCAACCAGACATAGTTTGCCTTCCTGAAACCTTCACCACCCTTGGGCTTCCCTGCGAGGCCTACCCAACCGCCGCAGAAACTGTCCCCGGCCCAACCACCGATGCGGCGGCCGAGCTGGCCAGAAAGCATAGCATGTACGTCATCTGCCCCATTGTGCAGAAAACAAACGCGGGGCTTCGCAACTCCGCCGTGGTGATAAACCGAAATGGAGAAATCCTCGGCGCTTACCACAAAATGCACCCCACCATCTGGGAAATCGAAAGCGGCGTGGTTCCGGGAACCGAACCCAAAACCTTCGAAACAGATTTCGGCCGAATTGGGTGCGCCATCTGCTTCGATCTGAACCACCGGGACGTAATCGAGGGCCTGGCATCCAACGGCGCGGAAATCGTTTTCTTCCCTTCCATGTACTGCGGAGGCCTCCAGCTTCAAATATGGGCGCACGACTTCAGCGTCTTCATCGTAAGCGCCCACTCGGGAGGGCGAAGCGCCATAGTAGATCCCCTTGGACGAGTCCTGAAATGGTCAAGCGCTTATGAGCAGATTCTGTGCCGCCAAATCAACCTAGATGGAGCAGTTTTCCACATAGACTACAACAACGCCCATTGGGATGCCATTCGCCGCAAGTACGGCCCCGCCGTGGAGATCGACATAGCCACAGACGAAGCCAAGTTCCGTCTTGTGTCGCACCATCCCAGCATTACCGTCAGCGATATCGCGGCTGAATTCGGCCTGGAACCGCTTTCCGCATACTTCAACCGGGCCGCGCAAATCCGAGATAAGGCGCTCTCAAACAGCTAAAGAGCCAAATCGGAAGTGCTGAAACTGCGGGAAACAACTTTCCAGGGACCGCCGATTAACCGTTTTCTTCGAAAAAACGGAGCCTGGCCGAAGCTATAGATGTCTTTACATATGGCTAGCGAATTGGCATTAACAATGCCGCATTAAGCTTCGAATAAGATTAAGCTTCGAACAAGACATAATCGCTTTTCTATAGGGTAATACAACTTCTGGAGGGTTTTCATTCGGCTGTTCTCCGGCGCCCGGTGCCGAAGCGTGTACCTGCTTCGTTGCCGCGCGTTGGCTAAAATGCTATAATCGCAACAGCCGCGAATGAAAACATGAGCCAAAACCGCGGAGGTAAGTGTTGAAGCTTAGTAAAAGCATTTTTTATCTGCTTCTTTTGATAATGATCTTTTGGGCCTTGAACGCCAGCTTCAAAGGCCAGATATCAGGAAAGCCGGAGCGAATCAATTACGATCGGCTTCTAACGCGTATTCGCCAAGACCAGGTTCGTCAGGTTGTTGTTGGTAGAAACCAGGTCAAAGGCACATATATAAACGGTGAGCAGTTCGTAGCAAATCTCCCGGAGGGAGACTCCTTCCGAGATCAGCTCGCCAAGGCGCTCGACGAGCACAGGGTCCAGGTTGACGCCGAAACCAGCCTCATCTCCGAACCTTGGGTCAACCTGATGTTCTCCGTCTTCCTCCCGCTCTTGGTCATAGTGGGCATGTGGTTATTCTTCTTCCGGCAGGCCCAGGTAAGCGGGAGCCAGGCTCTATCCTTCGGACGCAGTAGAGCGAAAAGGGTTACCGACAATATACCCAAAGTCACCTTTGAAGACGTCGCCGGAGTTGATGAGGCGAAGGCAGAGCTTGCAGAAATAGTCGAATTCCTTAAAAACCCCAAGAAGTTCCAAAGGCTCGGAGCAAAAATTCCCAAAGGCGTCCTCCTTTTGGGCCCTCCAGGATGCGGAAAAACACTCCTTGCGCGTGCAGTTGCAGGCGAAGCCGGAGTTCCATTCTTCCACATAAGCGGCTCCGACTTCGTTGAGATGTTCGTCGGAGTGGGCGCATCCCGGGTTCGAGACCTGTTCGAAACCGCGAAGGCAAACCGCCCCAGCCTGGTTTTCATAGATGAAATAGACGCCGTCGGCCGCCAGCGCGGAGCCGGCCTCGGCGGTGGCCACGACGAAAGAGAGCAAACCCTCAACCAGCTTCTGGTTGAAATGGACGGGTTCGATCCGAACACCGGCGTCATCCTCATCGCAGCTACCAACCGCCCGGACGTGCTCGACCCGGCCCTCCTTCGCCCAGGCCGGTTCGACCGGCAAATCGTGGTCGACCACCCAGACCTCAACGGACGGCTGGCCATACTGAAAGTCCACACCAAAGACAAGCCCCTTGCTCCGGACGTGGACCTGGAAGTGATTGCACGCCGAACCCCGGGGTTCTCCGGCGCAGACCTGGCCAACTTGGTCAACGAAGCCGCACTGCTCGCAGCACGCAGAGACCTGTCTCAAATCGGCATGAAGGAGTTCGATGCAGCAATCGACCGCGTCATCGCCGGCCCAGAGCGCAAAAGCCGCATCATCAGCGAACACGAAAAGCAGGTCGTGGCATACCACGAAGTTGGACATGCCATAGTCGGTGAGCTCCTTCCCCACGGAGATCCAGTCCACAAAGTCTCTATCCTCCCAACGCGCATGGCTTTGGGCTACACAATGCAGCTTCCAAGGGAGGATAAATACCTTGTGAGTCGAAGCGAACTTCTGGATGATATAACAGGACTAATGGCTGGGCGTGTGGCCGAGGAAATGGTGTTTCAAGAGGTTACCACAGGAGCCAGCAACGATTTGGAGCGCGCCACCGAGCTTGCCAGGCGCATGGTGTGCGAGTTCGGTATGAGCGACAAACTCGGTCCTTTAGCATTCGGGCGGCGCCACGCCAACCCATTCCTGGGCCGAGACATAATGGAGGACCGAAACTACTCTGAGGAGGTTGCTCAGGCCATCGACAGAGAGGTCCGCGCTATCATAGAAAAAGCCTACACCCGAGCCAAAGAGATACTCACCGAACACCGCGAAACTATGGACAGAATTGTCCGGGTACTGCTTCAGCGCGAGACGCTGGAGCGCAAGGAGTTCGAAGCCCTGCTTCGCGGCGAAGAACTGCCGGCTGCCCCGGAAACCAAACCTCCAACCACAAACCCGCCTGCCAGCGGTCAGCCTGAATCACAAAAGCGCGGCACTGATGTGGTACCCAAACTTCGACCAGAACCAGCATGAAAGGTAGTCTAACCATGAATAAATCTCTTAGCGAGATAGAACAGGCTTTAGAGGAAGGCCTAGAGCTTATCCAAAACCATCAGCTAAGCCAAGGGGTGGATAAGCTTACCCGATTAATCCGTATACTGCCCCCAGAAAGCCGATTTTACGAGCTTGCATGCGCACAGCTAAGCGTTGCTTACCAACAGCAGGGCAAACTGAGGAAGGCAATAGCCGCCCTGCGGCGAGCGGTGCGCATATCGCCCGATAACCCTCACTACCGCCTTAACCTAGCAGCAATGTACAGAGACTTGGGAGACACCCAAAAAGCCCTGACCGAGGCTAAGCGCGCGGTGCGCTTGGACCCCACAATGGTCCAAGCAAGAGAACTGCTTGCGGAGCTTTTGCTGGAGCAGGGAATTTTGGAAGCCGCCCTCCGCGAAGCAACCCAACTCCTTCGCCTCTCACCAAACAACATCCGTGCCCTGGACATCATGGGAACGGTGTATGTGTACCAAGGGCGAACACACCAAGCCCTCCGCATTATCGAGAGGCTTATACGCCTGTGTCCTACCAACCCCATATACCACTTCAGGCGAGCTGTTCTGCTCCAGCAAACCGGATGCATTGCCGACGCAATAAGAAGCTACATCCAAGTCATTGAAACCGAGCCGGACGGCGAGCTTGGAGAACAGGCCGAAGAGGCAATCCGCAACCTCGACGAGCACCAAATCCGCCAAATCATGCTCCTTGCCGCCACCGACCCCCTGTTCCGCGCCAAACTAGAGCGAGATCCAATCGAGGCTTCTCAAGAGCGCGGTTACCAGCTCAGCCCCGAGGGACTCGCCGCGCTCACACAAATCAGATTTGACGCTATCCCTCCCGCTCTTGTGGAATGGCACTACAGAACCTACAACTGACCCCGGCCGCGGCCCGCTGTCCCGACCTTCGCGATAGAGCCGCGGCGGCCTGGGAAATGCTGAAAGACTGCAGTCTGTGCCCACGCCGCTGTGGGGTAAACCGCCTCGCCGGAGAACTCGGTGCATGCCGCTCCGGCTCCAAAGCCGTTGTTGCCTCTTTCGGACCGCACTTCGGCGAGGAACCCCCCTTGGTGGGATTCGGCGGCTCGGGCACAATCTTTCTCTCAAACTGCAACCTGCGGTGCATCTTCTGCCAAAACTGCGAGATCAGCCACGGTGGCGAGGGGATTGCCGTCAATCCAGAACAGCTTGCCCAAATGATGCTCGCCCTTCAGGCGCGCGGATGCCACAACGTGAACTTCGTAACCCCAACCCACTTTATGCCCCAGATTTTGCAGGCGCTGGTGATTGCTGTACAGCAAGGCCTGCGCATTCCCATCGTTTGGAACTGCGGCGGCTACGAATCCGTGGAAGCTCTGAAACTGCTTGATGGAGTGGTTGATATATACATGCCGGATTTTAAATACTCTTCGGCCGAAGTCGCCGCCCGGCTTTCCGGCACTCCGCCGGAAGGTCCTTCGTCGTACCCAGCCGCCTGTATGGAAGCCATCAAAGAGATGCACCGCCAGGTTGGCGACTTGGTTCTGGACAAACGGGGCATCGCTGTGAGGGGATTGCTGGTCCGCCACCTCGTCCTTCCCAACGGACTGGCCGGCACCGAGGAGGTAATGCGCTTCCTCGCAAAGCTGAGCAAAAACACCTACGTGAACATCATGGACCAGTACCGCCCATGCTACAAAGCATACACAGTCCCCGAAATCAATCGGCGCATCACTTTCCAGGAATACGAAGCCGCCGTGGAAGCCGCCCGCCGCGCTGGGCTCCACCGATTCGCCTAACCCCGAATTAAGGCGACACAATCAGCTTCAAAGCGGTTATCACTGTCAGCCCCAGTACCACGTGGTTTACCACCTTATCCGAAACGCGCTTGCTCAACCACACACCGAAAAGCGCCCCGATACCGGTTGCAGGCAAAAGCCAGGCCACCGTACGCAGTTCTCTAGCGGTTATGAGCCCCTGTTGCACATAGGGAGGCAGTTTCAGCACGTTCACCATAAAAAAGAACCAAACGCTGGTGGCAACAAAAGCAACCGCAGGCAACCGCTGCGGCAGCAAATAGAAAACCACCGGAAGCCCTCCCAAATGCGCCATGGTCGAGAAAACGCCGGCGGTTAGTCCAGCAATTATCCCGTGAATAGGCTTCACCTTCCACGCGGAAACCCTGCCGCCCGCACGTTCGCGGAGAATTTGCCCGGCCGAAAAAATCAAAGCAATTCCGCCTATTACCTGCTTTAGGGCCCTGTCGTTTATGCCTGACAGCACATAGGTGCCTATCGCAATACCAAACACCGCGGGCACCATTAGGAGAACCAGGTTGCGGCTGTCCCACTTCCTCCAGTAGTACGGAATCGAAAACAGATCCCCGGCAATCAAAAGCGGAAGCATCAAACCTATCGCCTCTCTTGGAGGGCGCCAAAGGGCAAGCATCGGTCCAACAACAACGCCGGCGAAGCCGCCAAACCCCGCCTTAGATAATCCGATGATGAAACCGCCCAAATTCAAAATCACCCAATCTGCTACCAAATAAACACCTCCTTCTTTCTCCTTCGCCAGAAGCGACCAAACCCCCTACTTCGGTTTCAACGCTTGCTACGTTGGGAAATCTATTTATTGGCAATATTTATGTGACAGGAGTTGCAAAATGCCTTTGTCCTTTCTTCTCACCACCCTCATAACAACGGTGTGGATTTTATCCATATCTGCTGTATCAGTGTACGGGCAGTACAGCCCCAACAACCCACCGCCGCCGGGGCACACTCCTTCGGCTGTTAATCCCCCTCAGGTTGTTCCAAGACCGGCAGGAGCAGAGCTATCCCTTCCCAAAGGATTTTCCATAAAGCTCTATGCTGAAAGATTTTCAATACCAAGGCAGATGGCACAATCGCCCAATGGTGACATATTCGTCGTGGAATCCGGCGCCAACCGCATCACCATCCTGCGCGATGCAGACGGCGACGATAAGCCGGAGCTCAGGCAGGTCTTTGCTTCAGGTCTCAACCAACCGTTTGGCATAGCCTTCCATGACGGCTTTCTGTACGTTGGCAACACAAATTCCATAGTTAGGTTCAGGTACACCCCTGGCATGACCCGCGCAGAATCACCTCCCGAAACAGTGGTGCCGAACCTTCCAGCCGGCGGCCACTGGACGCGCAACATCATCTTCAGCCCGGATGGAAGCAAAATGTACGTGGCCATAGGCTCTGCATCCAACGTGGCAGAAGAACCTGAACCGAGAGCCACAATAGTTGAGTACAATCCGGATGGCACCGGCAGGCGCATCTTCGCAAGAGGACTCCGAAACCCCGTCGGCCTCGCCTTTAATCCGGTTACCGGAGAGCTGTGGACCACAGTCAACGAGCGCGACGGTCTTGGCGACGATGTACCGCCGGACTACGTGACGTCTGTGAAAGACGGCGGCTTCTACGGCTGGCCGTATGCATACCTCGGTGGCTACCCGGACCCACGGTTCGGCTCCAAACGCCCTGACCTCGTCAAAGCCACCATACGCCCCGATGTTCCCATCCAAGCCCATTCAGCCCCGCTGGGCATGGTGTTCTACACCGGCACCATGTTCCCGCCTGAATACCAAGGTGATGCCTTTGTAGCTCTCCACGGCTCCTGGAACCGCTCTGTCCCAACCGGATACAAGGTTATACGCATCGACTTTGAACAAGGAAAGCCGGTGGGAGAACCCATGGACTTCATAACCGGCTGGCTCACTCCAAGCGGCAAAATCTGGGGGCGGCCGGTTGGTCTGCTGGTCCTCAACGACGGCTCCTTGCTCGTATCCGAAGACGGCCTTGGCACAATTTGGAAAGTTACCTACCAAGCAGAGCAAATCGTACCGGGTGACGCCAACGGAGATGGCCGGGTTACCATCGAGGATGCCGTGCTTGTTCTCAGGCATGCCGTGGGAATGGCATCCCTGACCGAGAAGGGAGTGAAAGCGGCTGATCTGTGGCCCGTCGGCGCCCCAGATTCGCGCATCACACTGCTGGATGCGCTTGCCGTTCTGCGCAGGGCGCTGGGCCTCTAGCCAGCCAACAGCGAACCCTTGACAGCTCGGCTGTTGTGGCAGTATACTGCAACCGCAAGTGCAGACACTCTGACAACAAAAGGAGGTAATGTTTGAGCCGGTATCTTTACAACGCCGCATATTACTGGGAAGTGGTTGTTGACTGCAGATCCAAACACGAAGGCTATTACATCTACCTTGAAGAACGCCGTACCGGAAAACGAGTTTTCGTGCGCACCGTCCCAACCGAAAAGGAAATGTTGTCAGTGTGTCGGGCTATCCAGCAGGACCTTCTGATGAACGAGGAGGAGTTCGAAGCCAAATATGGGGTTTCCCTAACCCCGCGCTACTCAGAAGAACCAGACAAATCTGAAGAGCCCTCCGCTGGATAATTCTGATGCGTTGCATTACGCACCGCAGTTGCTCCTTTCTCCTTACTCTCATGCTCAAAAACCAAGCTAAGAGGGTTAAAACGTGACTAGCTCAGGCCACTTCAACGCTTTGGAAGAGCAGGTTTGCTCGGCCCTGCTGATTCCTGCTCCAGACGATTGGACGCGTTCGCTCATCAGTCTCGAGGGTTTTCAAAGCATATGGCCCGATCTCGAAAAGATTGCGCGGTCGCCGGAATTCCGTAAAGCCATTCTGGCCGTGCGCTTTTCAACCGCAGAAGCTATCAGAACAAGGTTTTTCCTGCCGGACCACCTTGCTGAACTGCTTCGTTTGGCCCTGTCGGAGCATATCCCCAGCATCAGGATTACCGCAAGCCTTATGGACCTAGCCGCAAACAGCTCTCTGCTTCTTCACGCACTCCTTGCCGAGCCATCAGCGGTGGCAAAGCAAGCCCCTTTGGTGGTTCGCATTCTACCCACCGTACGGTGGCCCACCGCCGCCCATTTCAAAAGCCTGGGTGAAAAGCTGGTCGCAACGCCCGAGTCAATCCAAACCGCCGCAGAAGTTCTGGGGTTCTCTCCGCACAACACAGCATTCGCGGCAATTGCCCAGTGGCCAGGCTACTTCGAGTATGCCCTTGCAAAAACAAAAGAACTTTTGCTGCACCGAAACTGCACAGGTGCCCTGGAGGAAATAACATCTGCGGCGCAAGCCACTGCCGGCTCATTGCCGTGGAAGCGCCAAGTTCCAAGCGATGTTGCATCCGCCGCGAAAGAAAACCTGAAGCTGGCCGCCAGAAGCGCTTTCTGCGCATCAGCACTCAGAATAGCCCTATCCATCCGCGACGAAGACATTCTGCCGATGCCGCCTCAAACGCCGCCCCGCACCAACACCGCAGGGGACCAAAAACACCGCGTGCTCCCCAAAGCACCGGCTCCAACCGCCGGAGCATCCGCCGCAGATACCCAAACCAAAGGCGCTTCCGGAACCTAAAGTCCCGGCTCAATCATACGTTCCATCCGGCTGCAACCGCACCACCCGACCTTCCGCGGCCGACTTTGCAGACCCCTCCAAAACAGCTACCACTCTGCGGATTTCCTCGGGCTTTACAGCCAGCTCAGCGCCTTCCGTCAGCACATCGGCAATATTCCTGTAAAAACTCAGCCAATCGCCGCGAGCTGTTTCAAGCCGCATCTCAACCTCAATTCCACCCAGCTCCGTTGAAATGCGCGCATATGCCTCGGGAGGGTCCTTGGCCTCGCCGAACTTCCCGCTGAGCAGAAGCGGTTCCTGCGGATCCACCCCGTATTTAACCAAAGAGCCCCTCTCGCCCACAAGAAACCAATGCGGTTTCCCGATGCGGGCAATCTTGCACACCTCAATCAAATACAAAGCCCCATCGCTGAAGGTAAGCTCGCATCTCGCAAACGTTTCCACATCTATCTCCGGGCGGTCGAACTGCGAGCTTGCCTTCAAACACACCGGAGGCTCTCCCTGCAACAGAATTGCCTGATCCACCAGATGGGCGCCCCAATCGAAAAGCAAGCCGCCCATTTTTGACCTTTCCGCACGCCACCCTCTGGATGGGCCATATCCCCATATTCCTATCTCGGCAACCCTCAGCCGACCCAACAACCCGGCCTCGACCACCTTGCGGATGGTCAGGAAGTCTCCATCCCACCTGCGATTGTGGAACACGCTAAGTAGCACCCCGTTCTCCCTGGCCGCCCGAATCATGCGGTCGGCCTCAGAAACGGTGAGGCACATAACCTTATCCACCACCACGTGCCTGCCGGCCTCCGCGGCCTTAACGGCAAGCTCTGCATGGGTGTCGTGCGGGGTGGCTATCACAACCAACTGCACACCGCGGTCTTCAAGCATCTGCTCCAGAGTGCTGTAAACAGCAACACCCGGATAGTCGCTTTGCGCCTGCTTTTGCCTCTCTTCACTGCGCGTGGCAACCGCCGCTATTTTAAAACGCGGCTCGCGGGCGATAAGCTGAGCATGAAACCACCGACCAGCCCTTCCGTAACCGACTATGCCAACGCCTATAGGTTGCTGCATAAATTTAGCACATTCCCCCTTTCCTTGATGGTCTGGCACGACAAACACCAAGGGCGCTTTCACCGCCGCGTACCATGTGCGTCAGCGCCTGCGCTTCAAAAACAGCGCCGAGACAAGCACTGCCCCGGAAAGCACAGCCACCACCGTGCCGATTCTGCTGTAGCCTCCAAGCTCTCTTGCCGCGCCGAAACTCTGCACCCCGTCTGCAAGCCATATCAAAGAAGCCGCAAACAAACCAAACCAGCCAGCCTTCCACACAGGATCACCGGTTTTGCGAATCTGGACCAGGCAGGACACGGCGCACACCGCCATCAAAAGCGTCCATCCCACCAAAGCCAACGCATTTTCACTCGCTGTCATTTACCAACCGCCTCCCGCTCCGATACATCGAAGTCCGCTCCAGACATCAGGCACTCCCTCTCATGCCGCGGTTCCTTCATTGCAATCACAAGCGGCAGTCCCAAAAGAGCGGCCCCTGCCGACAGAACAAACACCGCCGCGTATCCCACTTCATCAGCCAAAATCCCGCCAACCACCGGGGCCAGTGTGCGGAACGGAGCAACCACGGTGGCCCGCAAAGCCGCATATGCTGGAACATCGCTCGGGGGGCAAAACTCCATTACGATGTTGAAGATCGCCAGCTCGTAGGCATTCACTGCCAGCCCGCTGAGCAAAAACACGGCCGGATAAAGTTCTCGACTGGGCACCCACAGCGCCGCCAGCGGCGTAACCGCCATAAGCACCGAGCCCACGATCAACAGCCACCTGTTGCCTTTGTGGTCCGCCGCGTAGCCCCACAAAAGTCCAGATGCGGTGCCGGCAGCCTGCAGAACCACGGTATAAGTGCCAACCTCGGCAGAACCCACGTGAAATCTCTGTATGGCGTAAACGGTGTAAAACGCCCCGGCCATCACAGAAAAAGACTGCAGAACCTGGCTGAGTAAAAATCTGGCAAAGTGAACATCGCGCCGAACAATCCCCACAATCCGCCTGAACTGCTTCCCCAGAGAGCCGTCCTCATGCGGAGGGTTCTGCGGGTATTCCCGCATAAACCCAAGCGGAATAACGGTTACCACCAGCACAAAAAGAGCCAAAGCAAAGCACAAAGTGAAACCTATGCGAAGCCCGTAATACTGCAAAACCTGCCTTGCCAAAAACGCGCCGCCAAGCCCAAGAATACCGCCAACAGTGCCTCCCACCCCATAAAGCCTTCCGCGCCGGTCCGCCGGTATCAGCTTGCTGATCAACGCGGTGTAAGCCGGGTTGTTGCACCCCATAGCAATCGAATGGGCCGCATAGGCAACGAAAAAAGCCACGAGAAGCATCCTGGGATTCGAGGTGTACCAAAGCAGTATCAGCGGGACCAAAGCCGCCAGAAAGGCCCTCTCAATCAAGGCTACCAACAGCACATACCTGCGGTGGATCCTCATCCTTTGGACGTAACCGGCAGTCAGAAGCTGAGGCAGCAGAAATCCCATGGAAGACAGAGCTGGAATTAGCCCCACCTCCAGGTTCGACCCGCCCAAACTGCGCACAAAAAGCGGCAGGATGGTGGCCGCGGATATTATGCTCATCCCGAGCGGCCATCCAACGGCATCCACAAGAGCCGCCGTGAAGTTAAACCGAAAATGGCGCAGAACAAACTCGCGGGTTGAGTTTGCCGCAGAAGGGGACTGATTGTGAGCGCACATCGCCTTATGGTAACACAAACCACTGGCTTCTCGTCAACCGCGGTTTGCCCGGAAACTTGTTGGTAAAAGCACTTACACAACAAACACAAAGCGAGGTGCGCAAAGCATCAAAGGGGAAGCGCCTTCTAGCACCAGCCACAGGCGAAGAATGCCAGCACGCAAAAACTAAACTCTCAGCAGTGAACAGCCAAGCGCGGCTGTCATCCGTTCCCGCTGGCCTCGGGCGGTTTCAGCACCCTAACACGCCGACCTTCAACCTTAAGCCGCCCTTCCGCAAAAAGCTGTATTGCCTTGGTGTAGTTTGCATGCTCGCGCGGCAGTATTCGGGCTGCAAGCGTCTCCGGAGTATCGTCGTCCTCAACCGGCACCGCCTCCTGCAGGATTATGGGACCGGTATCATATCCTTCGTCAACGAAATGCACCGTCACACCCGAAACTTTCACTCCATACTCAAGCGCGGCTTCATGCACATGGTGCCCGTACATGCCCTGCCCGCAGAAACTCGGTATCAAAGCCGGGTGAACGTTCATAATCCGCCAGCGGTACGCATCAACAACTCTCTTGCTCAGCTTGCGCATGTAGCCGGCCAAGCAAACCAAATCCACTTTGTATTCTTGAAGCAGACCAAGCAGGGCGTTATCAAATTCCTCGTCAGAAGCAAATTCCCGGGGACGAAGCACAGCCGTTGGCACCCCGTGGCGCTTGGCCCTCTCCAACGCCGGCGCTTCTGGATTGGTGCTAACAACCAAAGCCACCGTCCCGTTTATGCGCCCTTCCTCGCACGCATCTATAATCGCCTGCAGGTTTGTACCCCGGCCCTTCCCAGAAACCAGCACAGCTATGCGAATCCCGGCCTTTTCCCCTTCCATACGCTACGCATGCATCATTCAAGCACCATCCACCGGCGCCGACGCTCTTCGCGCAATTGGGCGGCATACTCGCGCCTGGCGGAAGCCAAAAGCTCGCGCAAGCGCGCCTCATCAGCCTCGGCTTTGGCAGCCTTTTCCTGATGCGTCGCCAGCTGCTCGCGAAGAGAAACCAACTCCCGGCGAACGTCGTCGCTGTCCTCGAAAAGCAGGGCCACCTCTATCTCTTCTATCCTTCTCTGAAGACCTATGGCCTCGCTCTTCGAACGCGAAACCTCGTCGCTGATTTCTCGAAGCCGGGATGCCAACGCATCCACCCGAAGCCGCAACCTGTCGCTAGGTTTGATTTCCATTGTTATCCAGCCACTTCCAGCATCATCTTGCTGAGTTTGATATCTTCCGGTATCTCTATTGGATACTTGCCATCGAAGCAAGCGCGGCAGAAATACTGCTTTGGCAGTCCGATAGCGCGCAGTACACCGGAGAGGCTTAAATATGCCAGCGATGTAGCGCCAACCTTCTGCCTTATCTGCTCCACAGACATCTTTGCCGCAATCAATTGGTCCTGGCTATCCATATCTATTCCATAAAAACACGGAAAACGTATCGGCGGCGAGCTGATTCGCAGGTGCACCTCACGGGCTCCTGCCTCAAAAAGCATTGCCACTATTTTCGACGTGCTTGTGCCGCGCACGATGCTGTCATCCACCACAACGATGCTTTTCCCCGCCAACGCCTCGCGGAGCGGCGAAAACTTCATCCTCACCCCCAGGTCGCGCATCGCCTGATCCGGCTGGATGAATGTGCGGTGTATGTACCGGCTCTTGGTGAAACCCTCACCGAACGGTATTCTGGATGCCTCCGCGAACCCAATAGCCGCCGGAACGCCGGAGTCTGGAACCGGTATCACCATCTGCGCCCCGGGAGCGGGATGCTCAAGCGCCAGCTCCTGCCCCATCCGGCGCCTGGCCAAATGCACAGAGCGCCCGTACAAATACGAATCCGGCCTGGCGAAGTAGATAAACTCGAAAACGCAAAGCGCCTTTCTCGGGCTTTCGGCTCCAATGCTCTGAGTGACGCCGTCGCGGCTCAGCGTTACTATCTCACCCGGCTCAAGCTCTCGCACAAACGATGCGCCTATCACATTCAGCGCGCACGACTCGGAAGAGAGCACATAATCGCCGGTTGCCAACCTTCCTATGCACAGCGGACGCACTCCGTACGGGTCGCGCACACCGAGCACTCTATCTGGCGCCAAAATCACCAACGAATAGCTCCCGCGCAGCTCCGCCATCGCTTCCTTCACAGCGCGTTCCAAAGACCCTTGGTGCCGAAACGCTATCAACTTGGCGATGACCTCGCTGTCGTTACTGCCTTCAAAGACAGCGCCCTCTGCCTCGAGCTTGTCTCTCAAAAGCTTGGAGTTCAGCAAATTGCCGTTGTGCGCAACCGCAATGGGTCCGTACCTCGAATTCACCAACAGCGGCTGAGCGTTGCGTGCAACACTTGACCCCGTGGTAGAATAGCGGGTGTGGCCGATAGCCGCGATACCCGTCATCTCGCGCAGTACGGCTTCGTCGAAAACCTGAGACACCAATCCCATCCGCTTGTGCACGGTGATCTCGCGGCCATTGCTTACGGCTATCCCGGCGGACTCCTGGCCTCGGTGCTGTAGCGCAAACAGCCCAAAATAGGTCATTCGCGCCACGTCCTCACCGGTTCCATAAATCCCGAACACTCCGCACTCTTCGTGCAACGCCTCGAACTTCGAACCGCCAGCGAGAAATTCTTCCCAACAAACAGGAACCAATCGAGATTCGGAACTTCTTGCAGGGCACTTTGTACCAGATTTATCCTGGGTATCCCGGCGTACACCCATACTTTTCCCTCCTCAGCCGGCCGCTTTCATCAAACGCGGAATTGCATTCGTCCAAATGCCAGCTATTTGCTCCACGCCAAAGCGAAACTCCTTATCACCGCACTCTCCATAGCGAACGCATAAGTCACTGCCGCCAACCACGCCCAACCTCAGCACAGGAATTCCGAACTCAGAAGCCAGCTCCAATATCCTAGACGTTTGTTCCTCTCCCGCGCTTACCACCACGCGCGACTGAACTTCCGCAAACAAACTGCTTGCAGAGCCTCGCCACTCCACTGCGGCGCCCAAACCGCCCATTATGCAAGACTCTGCCACCGCAACCGCAACTCCACCCTCAGAGCAGTCGTGTGCCGAACTTAGCAGCCCTTCCCAAATGCAGGCGCGCACCAACTCATGCAAACGCGCTTCGAAATCCAGATCAAGGCGCGGAGGATTTCCAACCTCCAAACCGTGCACAACTTTCAAATATTCCGACCCACCAATACCATCGGCAGTTCCATCAATGCCGCGGCCGAGAAGAAGCACCAAATCGCCCTCGCGCTTGAAACTGCTCGTGCAGTGCCGCTCCACATCTTCCAGAAGACCAACCATGCCGACCACAGGCGTTGGAAAGATGGTCCGCTCCGGCGTCTCGTTGTAAAAAGAAACGTTCCCGCTGACCACAGGCAACCCAAAATGCTCGCACGCCGCGGCCATCCCCTCCACCGCGCGCTTAAACTGCCAAAAAACCTCCGGCTTTTGTGGGTTCCCAAAATTCAAGCAGTCCGTAACCCCCAGCGGCTTGGCACCGCAACAGCTTAGGTTCCTCGCCGCCTCCGCAACCGCAATTTGGGCACCAACGTACGGATCCAAATAACAGTATCGCCCGTTGCAGTCCGAAGTCAAAGCGATCGCCTTGCCGGTCCCTTTAATCCGCAGAACCGAGGCATCAGCTCCGGGAAGCACCACCGTATTCGTCTGCACCATATGGTCGTACTGGGAATAAATCATCTCCTTGGATGCAATCGTCGGAGATGCCAACAACCGCAGAAGCACCTCGCCGGCATCGTCGGGCTCTGGCAGCGACGAAACATCGTAACCGCGCACCCGCTGGATATACTCCGGCTCGGAAGTCTCCAGATAGTACGTCGGGCATCCATCAGCCAAAGACACAGCGGGAACCTGGGCAACTATTTTGTCTCCCTCATACACTGTCACGAAGCCGTCGTCGGTCACCTCTCCTATTATAGCCGCGTTGAGACCCCATTTGCGGAACACAGCGGCCACATCCTCTTCATGCCCGCGCTCGACAATGCACAGCATGCGCTCCTGCGACTCGGAAAGCATAACTTCATAAGGCGTCATTCCCTCCTCGCGGCGCGGAACCTTCAGCACGTCTATCTTCATGCCGGTGCCGCCCTTGGCCGCAGTCTCGCATGTGGAGCAGGTGATGCCTGCGGCTCCCATATCCTGAATACCAACTATGTGGCCGGTTGCCAAAGCCTCAAGCGTGGCCTCTATAAGCAGTTTCTCCGTGAACGGATCTCCGGCCTGAACGGTCGGGCGGTTTGCCAACGACTCCTCCGAAAGCTCTGCGGAAGCCAGAATACTGCACCCATGCATCCCGTCTCGGCCGGTTCTGGCGCCCACAAGCATCACAGGATTGCCAACCCCACTGGCCCTCGCACGCGCAATGGAGTCCAAGCGCACCAGACCAACCGCCATAACGTTTACCAAAGGGTTGCCCTTGTAACAATCGTTGAAATACACCTCTCCGCCAACGGTGGGCACACCCACACAGTTGCCGTAGAAGGCTATGCCGCTCACCACGCCGTCCAGCAAATACCTCACGCGGGGATCATCCAGCCCTCCAAACCGAAGCGAATCCAAGCAGGCTATCGGCCTGGCGCCCATGGTGAATATATCGCGCAGAATCCCCCCTACGCCGGTAGCAGCCCCTTGGAAAGGCTCCACCGCGCTCGGGTGGTTGTGGCTTTCCATCTTGAAAACCACGCCAAGGCCGTCCCCTATGGAGACAACCCCGGCATTCTCCATCGCCTTCGCATCCTGGGCCTCCCGGTAGGTTTTGAACAGCCTCAGCACCGGCCTGGAGTACTTGTACCCACAGTGCTCCGACCACATTACGCTGTACATACCCAACTCCGTATAGGTTGGCTCTCGGCCCAGTATCTCCACTATTCGCTGGTACTCTTCATCGTTAAGACCGAGTTCACGCGCAAGTTCCCTCAAATCACTCATTTCCGCTCCCTAACACCAAGAAGCTTTGACAAATCGAAACCCTCAAACGTCAAAGCTTCTGCTTGGCGAAGCTGTTCAAAATGGATGCGAAGATCAGCCTGCCATCCTCGGACCCCAGTATGCGCTCGGAAGCCCGCTCCGGATGCGGCATAAGCCCGAACACGTTTCTACCCTTGTTGCAAATACCGGCTATATTATCCAAAGACCCGTTGGGATTGTACTCCGGTGCAACATCCCCGCTTGGGGAGCTGTACCTTAGAACCACGCGGTCTTCCCTTTTCAGCTCGGCAAGCGTTGCCTCATCAGCGAAGTAATTGCCACCGTGGTGCGCAATCGGTATCCGCAGAACCTGCCCAACGCGGCACATAGAGGTAAACGGCGTGTTGGTGGTTTCCACCCGCACATGCAGGAACTTACAGATAAACTTCAAACCGGTATTCTGCATAAGCACGCCGGGAAGCAGTCCTGCCTCGCATAGTATCTGAAAGCCGTTGCAAATGCCAAGAACCAGCCCGCCGCGCTCCGCAAAATCGCTAACAGCTTCCATCACCGGAGAAAACCTGGCGATGGCCCCGGTACGGAGATAATCGCCGTAAGAAAACCCCCCAGGCAGAACCACGCAGTCCAGACCATTAAGCGTGCGTTCCTGGTGCCAAACGTAGCGCACTGGCTGCCCCATTACGTCTTTTATAACGTAATAGCAGTCCGCGTCGCAGTTGCTTCCAGGGAAAACCACAACCCCGAACTTCAATTCAGCACTCCACTATCTCGAACGAGTAATCTTCCATAACGGGATTGGCAAGCAGTTTCTCGCACATCTCCCGAACTTCCTGGTTTAAATCACGACCGTCGGCCTCAAGAGTAAGCTCTATATACTTCCCCATTCGCACGCGCTTCAAATTGGTGAAACCCAAAGACTCCAGCGCATTTTGGATTACCTGTCCCTGGGCATCAAGAATAGTAGGTTTCAGCGTTACCAAAACTTTAGCCTTCGGCACTGCAAAAGCCTCCGTTTCTATATTCCCATCCGCTCGAAGATTACATCTATATTCCGCAGGTGCCGTTCGGGCGCCAGCAGTTCATCCAGCTCCTCAGCACTCAAACGCTCTGCCACCCGTGCATCGCTCAGGAGGCGCTCTTTGAACGAACCCCCTTCCCTCCAAACATCCATGGCGTGCTTCTGAACGATGGTGTAGGCTTCCTCGCGCGAAAGGCCCTTATCCACCAGCGCCAGCATCACCTGCTGAGAAGCGATAAGACCGCTCGTCAGCTCCAAATTCTGCTTCATGCGCTCCGGGTAAACAAGCAGTTTATCCAAAATTTCTGTGAATTTGCGAAGCTGGAAGTTAACCGCACAGCACGCATCCGGCAGAATCACCCGCTCCACTGAAGAGTTTGCCAAATCCCTCTCGTGCCAAGATGTGATGTTCTCCAAAGCCGGAATCACATATCCGCGCACAACCCGCGCCAAACCGCTAACCGTCTCGCAGTTCCACGGATTCCGCTTGTGCGGCATAGCCGATGAGCCCCGCTGTCCCTCGCTGAAGAACTCCTCAACCTCGCGGATTTCCGTCCTCTGCAGGTTCCTTATCTCGGTAGCGAACTTCTCCAGGCTGGATGAAACTATTGCCAGCGTGGTGATAAACTGCGCATGGCGGTCCCTCTGAAGTATCTGCGTGGAAGCAGGAGACGGATCAAGGCCGAGCTTGCGGCATACATACTCCTCAACACGTGGATCCACGTTCGCATAGGTGCCAACCGCGCCGGAGATCTTCCCGCAGTTGATAACTTCCCGCGCCGCACGCAAACGCTCCAGATTCCGCTGCATCTCCCAATACCACACGGCGAACTTGTGCCCAAGCGTAATAGGCTCGGCATGAACGCCGTGGGTCCTGCCCATCATCACGGTGTACTTGTGCTCAGCGGCCCGGCGCTTTATAACATCCGAAAGCTTTTCTGCATCCGAAATAATAATGTCCGCCGATTGGCGGAGAAGAAGCGCAAGGGCGGGATCCTCTATATCGTACGAAGTAACACCGAAGTGTAGGTACTTCCCCTCCTCGCCGAGGGTCTCCTGAACGCCCTTCACAAAAGCGATCAGGTCGTGCCGCACCTCCCGCTCGATCTCTTCGATTCTGGCCACATCTATGCGGGCCTTTTCCCGAATTGCATCCGGCACCCAACTCGGTATTCGGCCCAAGCTCGCCCATGCCTCGCACACAGCAATTTCGACCTGGAGCCAGGTGGCGTACTTGTTCTCCTTGCTCCAGATACGGCCCATCTCCGGCAGTGTATAACGGTCTATCATCCAACAAACTCCTCCGCCATCCGCCGCTGAAGCTCTTCGTCAGCCTGCTTTACTTTCTCTGCCAAGCGAAGCCTTCGCTCGCGAAGCCGCTCCGCCAACCCAGGGTCAGAAACCGCCAGTATCTGCGCTGCCAGCAGGCCTGCATTCTCAGCCGCATTTATCCCCACCGTTGCCACCGGAACCCCCGGCGGCATCTGCACGGTGGAAAGCAGTGCATCAAGCCCACCCGGCGAGTTGGCGCCCATCACAGGAACCCCAATCACCGGAAGCGTTGTTTTGGATGCCAGCACCCCAGCCAGATGCGCTGCGCCTCCCGCGCCGGCGATCAAAACCCTCAGACCCCGCTGTTCCGCGGTGGTTGCGTATTCATGGGCCGCGTCCGGCGTCCTATGAGCCGAAATCACCCTGACCTCAACTGGCACATCCAGCTCTTTGAGAACTTTAACAGCCGGACGCATAACCTCAGCGTCGGATATACTTCCCATCAAAATGCCGACCTTCGGGCTCACCGTACCTCCTTCTCATTTGCACCCAACAGCCCGGTGGGCAATATCTCTTCTGTAGTGTGCACCTTCAAACTTGATCCGCCCAACCGCCGCATACGCCCTTTCCACAGCTTGCTCAATGCTTGGGGCCCATGCAGTAACCCCAAGGACGCGCCCCCCGCCTGTAACCAGGCGACCGTCATCATCAACTGCTGTACCTGCGTGGAAAACCGCCACGTTGGGCATGCGCTCGGCATCTTCAAGCCCCGTTATTGGCTTGCCCTTGGCGTAGCTCCCGGGATACCCTCCGGAAGCCATCACTACGCAAACGCAGGCATCAGAGCGCCAGCGGAGTCTCAAATCCCTCAGATGCGGCCTGCCGCCCCCGTCATCCAAAGCAACGGCTTCCAACGGATCCAGCAAATCTCCATCCAGCCGGGGCAAAACTGCCTGCGCTTCCGGATCGCCAAAGCGGCAGTTGAACTCCACCACCCTAATTCCATCTTCGGTCAGCATCATTCCGGCGTAAAGCACGCCTCGGTACTCTATACCCTCGTCAACCAAACCCTTCAAAATCCTCTTGAATACGCGCTCCGCAACCTGCTGTTCAATCTCCGGGGTAACAGACGGCACAGGCGAGTAAGCTCCCATACCACCGGTATTCGGACCGCGATCGCCGTCAAACACCGGTTTATGGTCCTGCGAAGCCGGCATCATCAAAAACGCGCTGGAGATGTCCTCCCTGCCGTCCCGGGTATCCACAAAAGCCAGCGCGCTGAACTCTTCCCCGTGCATCCGCTCTTCAATAACCACGCGGTCCCCGGCTCTGCCGAAAACGCGCTCAACCATCATGGCGCGAACCGCATCTGCCGCCTGATTCTCATCGTCGCAGACGATGGCCCCCTTCCCTGCAGCCTCACCGTCCGCCTTAACCACAATCGGACCGGGATTTTGTCTGATGTACTGCAAAGCGGCATCCGGATTATCGAAGACGCGGTAGGAGGCCGTGGGAACTCCACAGCGGCTCATCAAATCTTTCGCAAAGCTCTTGCTGCCTTCAATGGCGGCTCCGGAAGCGCCGGGGCCAAAAATCGCCAGCCCTTCCTTGCGAAAACAATCCGCTATACCTGCTATCAGCGGGGATTCGGGACCGACCACGGTGAGATCAATGTGGTGGTCTTTGGCAAACCTCAAGAGGCCGTCAACATCGGTGGCAGAAATATCCGCGCACTCAGCATGCCGAGCTATTCCGGCATTCCCAGGCGCGCAGTAAAGCTTCCTCACCCGCTTGCTCTGCGCCAGCTTCCAAACAAGCGCATGTTCCCTTCCGCCGCCCCCAACAACAAGAACGTCCACCCTATCCCCCGTACTCCACATGTCTTTCTATATCAACAAAACATGCGTACTCCTTGATGAAGCCGACCTTCACCACTCCCGTTGGGCCGTTGCGGTGCTTGGCGATAATGATTTCCACGTCCTCCGGAACGGTGCCGTCCTGGGTTTTCTCATCCGGCCGCTCGTAATACGACGGCCTGTGCAGAAACGCCACCAAATCGGCTTCCGCCTCGATTGCCCCGCTCTCACGCAAATCCGAAAGCATCGGCCGCTTGTCCTCCCGCTTCTCCACCGCACGCGAAAGCTGGGAAAGGGCCACCACCGGAACATTGAACTCCTTCGCCATAGCCTTCAAAGAGCGAGCAATTATCGAAAGCTCCTGGTTGCGGTTTTCGGCCCTGCTGTGGGAGGTCATAAGCTGTAGGTAATCCACAATAACCATGCCCAACCCGTGCGATGCGGCCAAACGCCGGCACTTAGCACGAATCTGCAGGGGGGTGAGGTCGGAGCTGTCGTCAACGTATATCGGAAGCTCGGAGAGAACATCCAGCGCGGCGGCCAACTTCGCCCAATCTTCATCTTGGGGATTGCCCGCGCGGAGTCTGTGCGCGCTCACCCTGGCTTCGGCGCAAAGCATTCTCATCGCCAACTGCAGGTCCGACATCTCCAAACTGAAGATTGCCACAGGCCCGCGGCCGGATTTGGCCGCCGTAACCGCAAGGCTTAAAGCGAAGGCAGTTTTACCAACCGAGGGACGCGCCGCTATTATGATAAGATCCGCCGGCTGAAGCCCGGCCGTTTGCGCGTTGAGCCCGCGAAAACCGGTGGGAATGCCAACCAGACCGCCCTCCGACTGCTGGCTCAACCGCTCCCAAGCTTCGATAGCCAGCTCGCCAACCGGGCGAAGGGTTCGCTCACCGCGGCTCCGCGCAACCGAGAAGATGGCCTGTTCGGCGCGGTCTAAGATGGTGGCAACATCCTCAGTGGGTTCGTAAGCCGCTTTGGTTATCTCCGCCGCCGCCTGGATGAGGCCGCGCAGTATGGCGTGGTCCCGCACAATGCGGGCGTAATACTCCGCGTTGGCGGCTGTGGGAACCGTATCAAGCAGGGTGGTAAGGTATGAAATACCGCCAACAGCCTCAAGCTGCCCGCGGGAGCGCAGTTCGTCTGTAAGCGTAACCAAATCCACCGGCTCGCCGCGTTCCGCCAGGTGCCACATAGCGCTGAATATACGCTGATGTGCCTCTCGGTAGAAATCCTCAGGCCTGAGGATTTCCAGCACCCGCTCAGCAGCCAACTTATCCAGCATCATAGAGCCAAGTGTTGACTGCTCAGCCTCTATATTCTGCGGCGGAACGCGTTCTAGTACCGGTGTCCCGTTCACGGCCTCAAGACTGACCCTCTTCCGGGGAGATGGGAACCACTGTCAACCGAATATGAGCTGTAATGTTGGTATGCAGCTTAACAGGAACAGTGTACTCTCCCAAACTGCGTATCGGTTCGGCTATCTCAATCCTTCGACGGTCAACATCCACTCCCAACTGCTCTTTAAGAGCGTCGGCAATATCCTGCGCGGTAATCGAGCCAAAAAGCTTGCTCGTATCGTGCCCGGCATGGGCCTTAATGGTTATAGGGTTCTCGGTTATTCGGCGGGCCACGGCCTCAGCATCGGTTCGTGCTCGCTCCTCCCGCCTGCGAGCCTCTTCGGCCAGCTTTGCGATCATCTTCTCGGTGCCTTTGGTTGCCGGCACCGCCAATTTCCGCGGTATCAAATAGTTCCTCGCAAAACCATCAGCCACGTTCACAATCTGACCCGCGTGGCCTACAGACTCCACTTCCTTCGTTAACAGAACTCTCATTTCTCTATTTCTCCAAACAACCGGTTCTTTGCAAAACCCAAAAATACTTTTACTTTGCCCCGCTTCACCGAATTGAATATTGGCTTATCGGGGTTCTCTCTAAAGGCTTACGAAGATCATCCAACGGCTACCGCTTCTTTCGGCTCCTTTCCTTCCTCTTCTTCGCGGCTCACCCACCGAAGCGTGTCCAAAATCGCCCTGTCTATAAAAAGAACGCCGTGAAGATGGTCTATTTCGTGCTGAAGAACTCGCGCCAGCAAACCATCCGCCTGAATTTCAACTGGGCGACCGCGCTCATCTAAGCCCTGCACCACCACTGCAGCCGCTCTGGGAACCATCCCCTGAAGGCCAGGTATGCTTAGGCACCCTTCAACGTCTGTGGCCTCGCCCTCAGAGCGAACAATGCGCGGATTCACCAAAGCTCCGGAACAGCCATCCTCGCCGGTATCGAACACTATGACCTGCTTCAACACGCCAACCTGGGGTGCGGCTAAACCTATTCCCGGAGCGGCTCTCATCGTCTCCATCATGTCGCGAATCAGCCGACGAATCTCCTTATCAACGCGCTGAACCGGCTGGGCTTTCGACCGCAATGCCGGATGCGTGTGGTTCAGTATCTCCAAAAGAGCCATTCAAAACCTCTCATCAAATGAAACAGGGCCGTTTGTATACTAACACAGCCCCCAATGCCAGTCAAGCAATAACGAACAAGCGTTCGCAAACGCTCTGCGCCTCACATCACCTTTTCCACAAGAGCGCGGCTTTTGCTGTCCAGCTCGTGCAAACCCGGCAGCTCGTACCGATTTCCGTCAACATCCACTATAAGCACGCGGTCGTTCTCCAAATCGAAAACGCTTTCCCGCATCCCGCGCACCAGAAACTCGCGGGGACCGCGATCGGTTTGCACCTTCCACTGTACCACTCCGAACATCTCTTTCACGCCGTCAACCCGTTCGATGCGCGCAACAAAATACCGCTTGCGTAGTTCCTCCTCAACCAACCTGCGAGACTCCGGGTCCAAAACGCTCAGATCATCCACAACCGCAATTTGGCGACCTTTGCCGTCCGAAAAACCTATATACCCTCCAGAGCAAGACAGCGGGAAAGCCCGAGAAACCCTTACTGTAAGATAAGACCTGTCTCCCTCAATGGTGAGCCTCAAAATGCCCTTCCCATCTCTGAACAGCCGAATCTTCGATGGATCAATGCTCAGTATATCCCTTTGCTCTTCACCGCCGGGAATTTGCACCTGCTGATAAGTTTCCACCCAACTCACCCCCTGTCTACAAACGCCGGCATGTCACCTGCCCTGGGTGGCCCGGCTCACCGTGAATCTCAACGCGCACAGGAACAAACTGCTCAACCACCCACGCGTTTGTTCGAAGATGCTCGGTTACAGCCGACACGGTGTACAAGGCTTCCTCGCAGACCGCCGCAAACGGCAGTAGAACCTGGTCGGCAAGATGCGGCTCAACCGCGCCTTTCGAGTAGTGGTGGGCCAGAAAAGCCTGAACCGCTTCCCGAGCCACATCCTCGGCCCGCTTACCGCGTTCACCAAGCGCCGAAAAACCCGCCCTCGCCTCGCTGTACTCGGCACACAAGAAGATATACACGCCCTGCCCCGGTGACGGCCGCTGAACAATATCGATATCGGCCTTTATAGAATGGTCAGCCAGCGCAGACAGCGCCTGCGACCGCATGCGCTCTCCAATGCTCGTTGGAAGGTTGGAAATTCCAACCACTCCCCAAACACGAAGAAGAGCGCCCCTCCCATTCAAAACCACCTTCTTTTGGGAGGAACCGCTGGGAGTAATCCGCGCAACTATTTCTCCTCCGCCCCTCGGATAATATCCCGCGGATTTAAGCTGAAGCGACGCTTTCATCCCCAAAGGCGAAACCGCGGGAAGAAACACGTGCTCAACATGCTCGTACACCGGGCTCCACGGCACGTGCGTTCCCCCGCTGATTGCAACAGTGGAGGGAGACGCGGCAGTCGCTAAAGGTGGAAACACGCTGTGGAAAACAAGCATAACCGACCCGGCCGTCCCCGTGGCAAAGCGGTAATCGCCCGGCCTAACCGCCCCAGGCTTAAAAAACAAACGCTGTGAGCCGCGCTGTGCCCCCTCAACTTCTGCGCCGGATACCGCGGCGGCAGCCTCCACCGAAACCAAATGCTGCGGTGCCAACCCCGGGTTTGGGCGGCCGGCGCGTATGTTCACAATCTCAAACGCCCTGCCGGTAAGCACCGAAAGCGAAAGAGCAGATCTTAGTATCTGCCCTCCGCCCTCACCGTACGAACCGTCCAAAATGATGGTGCTCATCTGCGGTTATCAAACAAATGGGAGGCACCAACAAGATGCCTCCCACGGTCGAACACTCCTCTCTTCACTGCGCCAGAGTGAGCTTCAGCGCTCCTCTCGGTGCAGAGTGTGCTTGTTGCACGGCTTGCAGTACTTCCGCAGTTCCAGCCTCTGAGGATCGTTCCGCTTGTTTTTTGTGGTGGTGTAGTTCTGCGACTTGCACTCCGTGCAAGCCAGCGTTATCACCACTCTATTCTCTTGCTTAGCCATCGGTAGTTCTCACCAGGCTACTCAATTATCTTGGAGACAACCCCCGCACCCACGGTGTGACCGCCTTCGCGGATAGCAAACCGAAGCTGTTCCTCCATAGCGATGGGTTGAATCAGCTCGGCGGTGATGGTAACGTTGTCTCCGGGCATTACCATCTCAACGCCCTCTGGCAGTATGATGGTGCCGGTGACGTCGGTGGTGCGGAAGTAGAACTGAGGCCGATAGCCGCTGAAGAACGGCGTATGCCGTCCGCCCTCTTCCTTGGACAGAACGTACACCTCGGCCTGGAACTTGGTGTGCGGTGTAATACTCTTCGGAGCGGCAACAACCTGACCGCGCTCCACCTCGTTCCGCTCTACACCGCGCAACAGCAGACCAACGTTGTCTCCGGCCTGGCCCACGTCCAGCGTCTTGCGGAACATTTCCACACCGGTGCACACCGTCTGCCGCGTCTCGCGGAGGCCCACGATCTCCACCGGGTCACCAACTTTAATCGTGCCTCTCTCGATTCTGCCGGTAACAACCGTACCGCGCCCGGTAATCGAGAACACGTCCTCAATCGGCATGAGGAACGGCTTGTCTATGTCGCGCATGGGCGTTGGGATAAAGCTATCCACTGCATCAAGCAGCTCCCAAATCGCCCCGCACCACTTGCACTCTCTCTTGCTGCAGCCGCACTCAAGCACCTTGGTAGCAGAGCCTCGGATGATCGGAGTATCGTCTCCGGGGAACTCGTACTTATTCAGCAGTTCGCGCACCTCCAACTCGACGATATCCAGGAGCTCCTCGTCGTCCACCATATCTACCTTGTTCATGAAGACTACAATAGCCGGAACGTTTACCTGGCGTGCCAAAAGAACGTGCTCGCGCGTTTGCGGCATTGGGCCATCCGCGCCGCTCACAACCAGGATAGCACCGTCCATCTGGGCTGCACCGGTAATCATGTTCTTAATGTAGTCAGCATGGCCGGGGCAGTCCACGTGAGCGTAGTGACGCTTTTCGGTCTGATACTCAGCGTGGTAGATATTGATGGTAACGCCGCGCTCCCGCTCCTCCGGAGCCCCGTCGATCTTCTCGTAAGGCGTGTACTCCGCGAGGCCCACCGAAGACAGAACCTGGGTGATTGCGGCGGTCAACGTCGTCTTTCCATGGTCAACGTGACCAATAGTACCCACATTTACATGCGGCTTGGTACGCTCGAACTTCGCCTTGGCCATTTCTTTTTATACTCCCTCCCTGTCACCGGCCGTAATGGTTATTCGAATCATTTCCGTAATTAGAAATAGAAAATGGAGCCCACGATGGGACTCGGACCCATGACCTCCTCTTTACCAAAGAGGTGCGCTACCTCTGCGCCACGTGGGCTCATCATGGTGGGCAGGGGAGGATTCGAACCTCCGTAGCATTCCGCAGCGATTTTACAGACCGCCCCCTTTAGCCACTCGGGCACCTGCCCATATGTCTTTGGAGCCGACGATCCGATTCGAACGGATGACTTGCTGTTTACAAGACAGCTGCTCTACCACTGAGCTACGTCGGCTAACCTCGGCCCAATCGGTCGCCTATTTTCCTTTTTGCTCTTTGCAGTGCATTGTCAATGGACTTGGTCTGGCAGTTCAGCTCGTCCGCCATTTCCTTGTAGGACTTCCGCTCCAAATAGGACTGCAGAACGCGATACTCTAACGGACTCAGGTCCTTCTGTGCTTGGTTCTCCAGGTACTCCGTAACTTCTCTGTTCATCACTACGGACTCGGGATCGATGGCCTGCGTATCGGGTATCACGTCCATCAACATCCCCTCCGGATCCTCGTCGAACACCGGCCGGTTGAGTGATACGTAAGAGTTCAAGGGCACGTGCTTCTGCCTAGTTGCTGTTTTGATGGCCGTGATTATCTGCCGTGTCACACACAGCTCGGCGAACGCCTTAAACCGCGACGCCCGATCGTCGCGAAAATCGCGTATCGCCTTGAACAGGCCTATCATCCCTTCTTGTACTACATCTTCGTGGTCAGCTCCTACTAGGAAGTAGCTCCTTGCTTTTCCTTCAACAAGTGAGCGATACTTCCTCAAAAGGTACTCCTCTGCGGCTTTGTTCCCCTCCCTCGCGGAGAGCACCAGCTCCTCGTCGGTGCATTCTGTATACCCCTTGGCCAGCGAGGAGCTACCGCCGTCGCGACCAACATCCATTACAGCACCGCCTCCGCTTTTTGGCTTGACCTCCCCATCCGCTTCCAGCGGCCGACCTGGTCAAGCCGTCCTGTGTTATTATACGGACCTGCGTTCAACGTGTCAATACACTGGCGCAATTTCTCCCCCAAATTCTCCGGCTGTGAATAATACTGCTTTCCAGCGAAACACCCGACCAACAACGCCAGCGGATCCGACATTGACCGCGCCCCATCCAAAAGATACAATATAGCCGCAACATCTGCAATGGGCATCTCTTTCCAACAAGCTGTTGAATACCTCTCCAGCCTGCGTCCGCTGGGCATAAGATTGGGACTGGAGCGCATTCAGGCTCTATGCGAGGCCTGTGGCCATCCAGAACAGGCCTTCCGCTCTATACACGTAACCGGCACCAACGGCAAAGGCTCCACCTGCACCATGATAGCCAAAATCCTCTCGTGCTCCGGATACCGAACTGGCCTCTTCGTCTCCCCATTCGTGGTTAACGTGCGCGAGAGAATACAAATAGACGGCCGATTCATATCCGAGCACCAGTTCTCGGAGCTGATGGCCGAACTGATACCCATTGTTGAAGATGTCGCCCGCAGAGTAGACCACCCTACGGAGTTCGAGGTAAAAACCATCCTTGGACTTCTCTACTTCGCCAGAGCCGGCGTGGACTACGCCGTCTTGGAAGTGGGCATGGGCGGCAGGTTCGACTCCACCAACGTGGTCACTCCTCTGGCAACCGCTATCACCAACGTGGCTCTTGACCACACCGACCGGCTGGGTAGCACCGTGGAGCAGATCGCGTACGAAAAGGCGGGCATCATCAAACCCGGAATCCCATGCGTAACCGGTGCCGATGGTGGGGCGCTTAAGGTAATCCAGCGCCAATGCGAGCTTCTAAATGCACCCCTCCTGCGCATCGGAAAAGAGGTCCTTCTGGAGGAGAATCCATCGGGGACATTTTCCGTTGCCGTCAGCCGCCGTTACGACAACCTCACAACAGCAATGATGGGCCGCCACCAGCGATTAAACGCCGCCATAGCCGTCGCCGTAGCCGACCTTCTGGCGCAACACGACTCCCGCATCACTCCGCAGGCGGTGAGGGAGGGTCTTGCCACTGCAGTTGCGCCGGGCCGCCTGGAAATCGTCAATTCAAGTCCGACCGTCCTCCTCGACGGAGCGCACAACCCCCACGGAGCCCAGCATCTCCGTCAGGCTCTCACCACCCTTTTCAACTACCGACGCCTTATTCTGGTGATGGGAATGCTACAAGGCCACTCGGCACCAGAAGTGGTGGGGATCTTAGCACCTTTGGCGCACGTCTTTATCGCAACCTCGCCGATTTCCCACCGCTCGGTGCCGGAGGGCGAGCTAGCCGCGGCCGCCGAACAGTTGGGCGTGCCCGTTGAAGTTGTAAGCGGTGTTCCAAAAGCCGTGGAGCGCGCCCTCTCTCTGGCCGAGCCGGAAGACCTGGTGTGCATTACTGGGTCATTTTACACCGTGGGAGAAGCCAGACCGCTGTTTGTTCGGGAACCTCTGCCGGACAAATCGCTTTGCCAGAGCCAAAACAAGCCGACCGAACCCAGCAAAAC